>Ga0307488_10003356_pt1 | contig 13416 bp, 14 predicted proteins | sample SB02metaG_FD_202248 | JGI IMG/M metagenome (GOLD analysis project Ga0307488, IMG submission 202248) | Sea-ice brine microbial communities from Beaufort Sea near Barrow, Alaska, United States - SB 0.2 | ecosystem: Environmental > Aquatic > Marine > Coastal | place: USA: Alaska | collected...
TTGGAAAGCGGTGTTAAATACCTTGGCACAGGTACATGGAACAATGATTTTGAAAAGACCAGCGATGTGGGTCATCAGTATATGTATCAGCTTGATATCGTGAATCAGTGGCAAAATGGTGGGCAATTTCAACCGGCATTGCAGGTCGGCAAAAATATGGAGTTTGAAGTTAGCCTATTCTTGTTGGCGCCTCCAGCTGGTTCTCGGCTCAATTACTATGGTACTTCTTTTGTTTACGTCGTAGGTGAGCCTGGTTTAGCGCCATTTGAATGGCAACGGGGAGTTGACAATGTTGGGGGTTCAAACGACGGTACGCCTATTGCGGCAGCTGGTTTACTCGGGGGTGATACCACACTTGGCTACAATTATAGCGAAGAGCCTGCAGGACGATTTATTCAAATGGCCACCAATTTAAGCCCCGGCAACGCCCAACAATTTGTACAAGGACGTCGGGTTCATCACACCAATTTTGATGACGGAAGTCATGATGAACGATCTGGAAATCCTGTTTGGACACAGCAGATAGGCAAAGCCGGTGAACACTATATTAATCATTCATGCGCGGCTTGCCATGTCAGAAATGGCCGGGCATTGGTGGCAGACGTAGGCGAGTCATTAGACAAATGGGTCTTTAAAATTGGCGATGAGCTAGGCGAACCCGATCCTTTACGAGGAAGGATTTTACAGCCCAATCAAGAAGGCAACAGCACGCCTGAAGGATCAGTAACCTTAGGCCCTTGGACTGAGTTATCAAACGGATTACGTCAACCCAATTACATTTTCAGCCAACAACGCCCTGCACGTTTTTCAGCACGCATAGCACCACAATTGGTGGGATTAGGTTTGTTAGAAGCGATACCCGAATCGACTCTATTAGAATGGCAAGATGAAAACGATGCAGACAGTGACGGCATATCAGGACGTGCTTCAGTTGTTAATGACCTAAATACTGGCGAAGCTCGATTGGGTCGCTTTGGATACAAAGCGGCAACATACAGTGTTGAGCATCAGGTAGCATCCGCACTCAATACTGATATTGGTGTGATGACAGATTTGCTGCCCGCGCCAGACTGTGGTGCTCAGCAAGTAGGGTGTGGTGACACAGGCAGTGAGCTAGATCAACAATACGTTGATGAACTGGTTAAATACAATAGTCTTTTGGGTGTCGGTGCACGTCGTAATTATGAGGAAAATGAGGGCATTGGCGTATTCAATAGTATTGGTTGCGCAAGTTGCCATCGCCAAACCATGACAACAAGTGCGTTTCATCCCTTAGCTGAACTGCGAAATCAGATCATTCAACCCTTTACCGATTTGTTACTACATGATTTGGGTGTGGGATTAGCCGATGACTTGGGTGAGGGTTCTGCAACCGGTGCTGAATGGCGAACGGCTCCGCTGTGGGGGCTAGGACATACAGTGAATGTATTAGTAGGAGATGATAAAGCAAATGATCAAATTTCATTAGCGCAAAGCAATGATGATATTGATCGCGTAGGCTATCTGCATGACGGCCGCGCAAGAAACATTGAAGAAGCCATTTTGTGGCATGGTGGTGAAGCGCAGGCCAGCAAAGAAGCCTTTGAAGTATTACCCTCGGCGCAAAAAACACAATTATTGGAATTTCTCAACAGCCTGTAAACCCAGGCTTTTAAAACGGGATCTGGTGAAATCCATGGTAAATCAGCAGGGAGTATTCGCCATTACGAAGTCATCCATGTTAATAAAAATCAGCCCACAAAGGGTGTAGTACAGGCTTAGCCTAAAATAACTTTAAATTAAGCAGCGGCGAAGTAAACAAAAAAATTAACATGGCGATCCTGTTAATTCATTAATGGTCGGTTAATTACTTCGATGGTGCATATAAAGTTAATGGTGTTAATTTTATAGGCAAAAAAGTAATTTGCTGTGCGCTTTTGCAATGGGATCGCAGTACAAGTAAAGGTAATGTTTATTTAAAGGAAGAACATGCAACATCAAAAGTTTTACCCGATTGGTATACCTGGGATCAAATGGGGTGAGAGCGAGCAAGCTCAGTGGCTATCGGCACAAACAATACAGCGCTCATACGAGGACGATGTAGTCAGTCAAGTCGAACAGCTCAAAACACAATTCAAAGTACTGCAATACGGCGAGCTGGACTATGCACAAAGGCATACATTTGAGCAACAACATGCACAAAATTCTTATGCACTCTTTGCCATAACCAGCCTGGATTGGGACGAAAACAAACCCATTGCACTAATCACCGGGGGTGTTCATGGTGATGAAACCAGTGGCGTACAGGGGGCCCTGCGCTTTGCTCAAACCAAAGCAGCTGACTTTGAAGATGAATTTAATTTCATTATTGTTCCTTGTATTAGTCCTTGGGCCTATGAAACCATGAACCGTTGGAACCCGCTTACCATTGACCCTAACCTTTCATTTGTGAGTGACAGCCCCGCTCCAGAATCCGCCAATTTCATGAGCTTTGTGGAAGCTTTAAATGTACTGGTGCATATTGATTTGCATGAAAATACCGATAGCGATAACGCAGAATTTCGACCCGCTTTAGCGGCACGTGATGGGATTGAAACAAACCATTGGCATATTCCCAATGGTTTTTATGCCGTTGGCGATACACAAAATCCCTGTGCTGAATTTCAGGCAGCGATTGTTAGCGCAGTTGAGCTCGTTACCCCCATTGGCTATTGTGATGAACAAGGCATGATTACCGGCTCACCTATGGCACAAAAAGGCGTGATCAACTACCCGTTAAAACAATCAGGTCTGTGTGCCAGTGTCACTAATGCCCAGTTTACCAGCACTACAGAGGTTTATAGCAGCAGTACTAAAGTGGATAGCGAAAATTGTATTTTGGCGCAAGTTGCGGCCATTTGTGGCGGTTTAAATTATATAAAAGCGCAATATTAGTCTTATGATTTATACCTAATTAGCTGTAACTTAAAAATTTGGGTTATGTGGGGGAATCAATTAACAGCACAATTAACGGGACATCCACAATAATGGCTTTTTGCAGCACTAAATTATTAGTGCAGTTATCGTGGATATCCTCTCAGGCCTGCTATTAGTGATCCCAAAGATACTCAATCACCGAATACAAAAAATAACGAAATCGTCGAAATATTGCCCCCACAACGTAAAGCACCGCCTCAGATAAGTCTATTTGAATAAACATGTGTTCATCATCATAAACAAACGCAATATTCACAGCGTGTTTATACCAATCCACCTTAATATCTACTCACTCAGCGATCAATAATATTTGTTTAGCTGGGGTGCGAATTTTATCGGTCTACTGATAAAGCGTCAGCAAATTTAACATCGCCCTTCTGGAATGTCTGGCAAGCTCCCTAGCTACAGTGTATTGGGCGCATCCCTGTGATCCAACCTTTCAGGGCCGTCTTTGGGACGTTCAACAAGATTTGTTTGAACAAATCACAACAGCTTCAGCTGGCCTGCTAAGCAGGTGAGCCAAATGGATATGGTAAATAAAAGCATTCCCGACGTTTTTGTAACGTCTATGAAGGCAACCAGCATTCCTTCGACATCACGCTTTGTTATAAAACTTGCCAGCGCCTTGTGCGTTGATCACATATCAAGGAGCAACGGTATTACACAACAGCGGGAAAGACTTATTTTGAATTTTATATAAACAGTTAAGTAGTACGAAGAGGTGTCTGACTTTCACTCACTTAAGGATATAAAAGAGGGGTAAATATACTACTTTATATTTTCATTTTATGAAAAAGTGACGTTTTATTTTATCTATACTTGAGCACGTCGTCACAATCACTACCCCGTAGGTCCTCACGGCGTTAGAATAGACTCCTTTGCCTTGTGGACGATATATCAAATGAATAACAGAGCTTGCGTTATCTACAGCACTCATATCAAGCAGGAGTGGCTTGATTACAACAACCATATGAATGTTGCTTACTATGTCTTGATTTTTGATAAGGCAGGGGAAAAATGGGTTGCCGATCTTGGATTAGGTGAAACGGTGACTCAAAAAACTGGGATCTCCTGGATGGTTCTAGAAAACCATATTACATACGATAATGAAGTCGTACTGGATCAACCCGTCGAAGTTCGGGCACAGCTGCTGGATCATGATAGCAAGCGCTTACACATCTACTTTGAGATGTATGCAAAGAACGAAGATGGGAGCGAATATCGGGCTTCGACACTTGAGCAGATGGCGATGTGTGTGGATCTTAATACTCGTAAAAGCTGCGATTTCCCTGCGAGTATGGCAGAAAAAATCCTGCTTAAGGCGAGTGCTCAGGTTGATCTCAACAGGCCTGACAATATAGGTCGCATCATCGGTATTAGACGGAAATAATATGCACTATCAGAATTGCTGGTCACCTGCGCTGCATCGTACAGTTCGCCAGCAATCGCCTTGCTAGCCGCAACCGTGAATATCCTCTTAAGCAGGTAGTTGTTAACATATAATTAGGGGCACAATAATCTTGTGTGTTAGCTTATTTTTTTACGATGTACTACCCTCAGAACAAAAGTGTAATGGTCAGCGGACAAGCATATTGTCTATAACCTAAGTGGTTTTTTTTGACTGTTTAGGTAACGGTTTATCCTGTTAAGCAACGTACTACTTTCATTTCAAACTGAAGGAAACTGATATGAAAATCGGAGATTTAATTAAGGACCGGTCATTCCGCACCTAAAGTCGATATTGTAAATTCTGAGTCAATTTTCATTCAAAACACAGTCAGATTTTAATGAGCGTTCCCAAAAAAATATTAATCGAGTGTTTTTAGAACTAAGTCTGTACAAAAAATGAAAAATAAAGCTATATCCGCAGTATCACTGAGACTAATTGTAGGGTTGATTTTTGTACTCAGTTCGGCGGTGACGCAGGCCACAGTTATAACCCAAACCAATAATTTTTATTTCTCTGGAGGCCCTTTCAATGGAAATGGTGGTGAAACCATCGTTAACTCTGGGGAATTCATGGCAACAGTTTCGCCATTCGATACCTCTTTAGGTACCTTGCTCTCATTTACTCAAGTATGGAACCTCGCCTTTATCGGCAGTTTTAATGTACCCGATAGTAATACCGAGGGTAGCGCAAGTCTTTCGGTGGGTGGCGAATTTAAAATTGGGGGGTGACATATGACGGTGATGGTAATGGTAATGGTGCCACCAAAACTAGCCCACCAGCTGATAACCTTACAGTAACTATGGATATCAATCATTCGAAGACTCTTTTAGCCTCAAAGGCTGGTGAAAGTTACGACCCAGCTATACTCGCGACAATCCAAGGAAGTACTGATTTCGACATGTTATTTACCACTGCATTCAGCGCGAATTTCAATGGTGTGGAGAACTTGAATCTTGGGGTGACAGGCACCGTAAGTATGACCTACGATTATGAATCTGTGCCCGAGCCACCTACAATGCTGCTGCTCAGCTTCAGTTTGATTGGTCTTGCCGGATGCCGCAGAAGGTTTTCGAAGAAACAATAACATCCATTGACAAAAGGCCAAGACAAAGGGAGTAAGTCGCTTGTTGAAGGAGGCTTTGTAATCCCCTCCCTTATCTAGACCAAAACCTCAACGAATCGAATATCAGAATGCCTTTTACTCTGTGATAGAACGTGGCAGAGGGCATCAAACAATTTTCCACACAAATGATTACTCCCAAGTTTATTTAGATACACTCGCTGAGGCTGAGCAACGGTTCGGGTGTGTTATACATCCCTGTTGCCTCATGAGTAACCACTGCTACCTTTTAATCGAAACCCCAAACGCTAATTTGAGTCGTATTATGCGACATATTAACGCCGTGTATACCTTAAGGGTAAAAGCGACTGTAAAAAACTGACTGTCCACTATTTAGGGGCTGTTACCGTGTCGTTAACAAGACATCCATGATAATGGCTTTGGGAACAACTACATTACCCGACTCGTTATCATGTGTGTCCTGCTAAGCTTTGTTATCATGTGTGTCCTGCTAAGCTATTCAACTATGATCTTTTTTCATCATGGTCAAGTAATCGATAGTGTTCGTGGTGGTTTAAGTGGATCACAGCTAAAAAATCGATAGTGTAGTGTGCACACAAGTTGTGGGTAATTAAGTTATCTTGTGTCTCTAAAATCATCTCATTAAATAACATCACCGATTCAAATTTTATTACGTCAGTAGATTTTTTGCTCATCTTGTAACATCACATGTGGGTTGTTCAAAAAAATAAGGAACACCATGAGTAAATCTTCTCGGGATTTAACGGCAGGATCCCTTTGGACGGCTATTGCTGTGCTGACCTTGCCTATGATAATTGGCATTATGGCCACTATGTCTGTATCCATTGTCGACACCTACTTTGTCGGTAAGCTTGGCACTAACGAACTGGCTGCGTTGTCATTTACCTTCCCCATTACTATTACCATCGCAAGTTTGGCCATAGGCCTGGGGGCAGGCGCAGCGGCAGTTGTTTCTCAAGCGATTGGCGCTAAAAACGAAAAAGAAGCGAAACGCTTGTCGACCGATAGCTTGCTTGTTGCGACCTTAATAGTGGTGGTTATTTCAATCATTGGCCTGTTGACCATCGAGCCTTTGTTTATGCTCTTAGGTGCACAAGGCGAGGTGCTTTGTATGATTGAACGCTATATGTGGATTTGGTATATATCCATGCCATTTTTAGTCATTCCAATGGTTGCCAATGCCATTATTCGGGCAGTAGGTGATGCCGTTTGGCCGAGCATTATCATGATTGGTGCAGCTGTTATTAATGTAATAGCGACGCCAATTTTAATCTTTGGTTGGGGTCCTATCCCTGCTTTTAACATTGAAGGTGCGGCATACGGCACACTCATCGCAAGAGTATTTAGTCTGCTATTGGCTCTATATATTGCCTACTACCGGGAAAAAATGATTATTTTGTTGGTGCCTGCCATATCTGAAATGATTCAATCCTGTAAAAAAGTCCTTAAAGTTGGAATACCGGCAGGTATTGGTAGTGCGGTTAATCCTTTTGGCGTCACTATAGTCACCAGTGTTATTGCGACTTTTGGTGCTGAGGCTGTTGCTGCTTTTGGCGTAGCGACGCGGATAGAGTCTTTTGCTTGTATTCCGATGTTTGCTTTGTCTGCTTCCATAGCACCTATAGTGGGGCAAAATTGGGGTGCTAATAAAAAAAATCGAGTGCTCCAGGCGGTTAAGTATTGTTACTTGATGTGCTGTATCTGGTCAGCCTTTATCCTGGTTTTACTGCACTTTTTTGCTGAACCCATCAGCCAGGTTTTAGCCTCTGATGTTGCCCTGGCAAAAGAGTCTGCGAGTTATCTTGGTGTTGCCACGGTCGGGTTTTGGGGGTATGGCATTGTGATTGTCTCAGCCGCCGCATTTAATGCACTGGGTCGCCCGTTAAGTTCACTGGGTTATTACTTATTTAGAACGGCACTATTGTACGTGCCACTGAGTGTTATAGCCGGGGCGTATTTCGATATCAAAGGGGTTTATTACGCAATTGCCGCTGCTAATGTGATATCAGGCCTGATTGTAGGTTGGTACACGTTATGGTGGTTAAAAAAGCACACCTTGATAACCGCCAACCAAGCCAATTAGACACGTTAACAGGACATCCACGATAACATCTGTCAAAACAACTACATTATTAGTTTAGTTGTTATGACAGATGTGCTGCTAAGTCGTGTTCATCGTGGATGTCATGGTAAGTCAATTGCTTAGCACTGAGATAGCGTTTATCCTCCTTAATACTCATTTACGCATTTTTCCTATGCTTCAATATGAATGTCCTGAAAAAGATAACACTACTTTTAATTTTATCTAACCCAGAGGTAATCAATTCAGTGATATGTTAGCCCATGAAAAAGCCATAAAAGACGCTGTTTTATCAGCTATTTGATGCAGTGGATGTTCTCTCTGTTCAAGGATACGATCAAGAGCGCAGAGTTATCTATTGGAATATGGGGAGCGAATTACTTTATGGTTACACTGAAGCGCAAGCTCTGGGTAATAAATTAGAAGATCTAATCATCCCTGTGCATATGCGTGATTTTGTTATCACTGCGCATAAAAACTGGCTCAATAACGGCGTAAAAATCCCTGACTCAGAACTCACTTTGTGCAATAAAAAAGGTGACGATGTAACTGTCTTTTCTAGCCATGTCTTGTTCACTAATGAATATGACAAACACGAAATGTACTGTATCGATATTAATTTGGCTAGGGTTAGACAGGCGCAAACTCAAGAATAATTCAAACAAAATATGCTTGAAGCTGTCTTTGAAGCAATTCCGGACGTGTTCTTTTTAATGGAAGAAGATGGCACTATTATTGATTATCATGGTGGTGACAACAAAGAGCCCTGCGTTTCAGCAAAGGAATATCTTGGTAAATCAATAACGGACTTGTTTCCTGACAATGTTGCTAGAAAGTTTAAAATTTATAATGCTAAGGCAATAAATCAAGGGGGGTGTCGAGTTTTGAATATGAGTTAACGATGCCTAATGGCACGAGTTACTTTGAAGCAAGACTGAGCCACTTGTACGCGTATAAGCAAGTCGTGATCATTGTCCGAGATATTACTAAACAACACAAAGCTGCCCAAACAATACGCCAGCATGCTTACTTTGACAGCTTAACCTTATTGCCCTATCGCTTTTTGTCCCTCGATCGTTTAACCCAAATGCTTAAGGAAGCACAGAGAAATAGTGAGTCGTTCGCTTTACTCTTTTTAGATTTGGACGACTTTAAAAAAGTGAATGATTCATTAGGCCATGAAGTAGGCGATAAACTACTGATAGAAGCCGCTAATCGTTTAACGCTAGCACTGCGCGAAGCAGACACAGTGGGTCGCTTAGGTGGCGATGAATTTATTGTATTATTACGAGCGTTAGCAGATGACAATGATGCGATTAAGATTGCTGAAAATTTACTACGGATTTTTCGAGAACCTTTTCAGATAGATAGCAAAGAACTCATTTTGACCTTGAGTATTGGCATTGTTACTTATCCTGAAAACGGTAGCTCTGCCTCTGATTTATTACGTAACGCAGATGCCGCCATGTACCAATCAAAAATGTTAGGGCGTAATACGTATTCATTTTTTACCCAAGAAATGAATGACATTATGTTACGTCGTTTTGAAATAGAAGGGCAGCTCAATACAGCGCTAGAACATGATGAGTTTGAAGTCTACTACCAGCCCAAAATTGATATCAAAAATGGCAGTATTATTGGTGCAGAAGCGCTACTACGTTGGCACAATCCAATCTTGGGTAATGTCACACCGGATGAGTTTATTCCCATTGCGGAGCATACCGGTTTAATTGTTCCTATTGGCAAGTACGTTATTAAGCAAGCGCTGAGGTTTTTAAATGAATGGAATCGCGTTCATCAGCAAAATTATACAATAGCGGTTAATCTGTCTCTTCGTCAATTCAGGGATAAAGCGTTAATCAGTTTTATTCAACAGTCCCTTATCGATGAGTGTATTAAACCCAATAGTTTAGAGTTTGAAATTACCGAGGGCATATTAATGATCGGTAATTCTTATATTGATGATGTATTGGATGAAATCAATACCCTAGGGATTAAATTATCAATGGATGACTTTGGAACAGGTTATTCATGACTGAGTTATTTACGGCAATATTCGTTTAATATATTAAAAATAGACCAAAGCTTTATCAGCGGGATAACATCAAACAAAGAATATTTTGATATGGTGAAAGCAACAATTGCCATGTCACACAGTTTGGATTTGCTTGTTGCTGAAGGCGTTGAAACGCTCGAACAACTTAGGCTATTGGAAAAAATCGGCTGCGACTTGGTACAAGGCTATTATTTTAGTAAACCTTTACCCGCTCAAAAACTTATGGATTTTCAATACACTGCAAGCAGCTCAGCAAATAAAAATTAACAGCACACCCATAATAATGGCTTTCAAAACCACTACATTATTCGATGAGTTATCGTAGATGTCTTGCTAAGTAAATCTACGTATATAGTAAAAAGTGTTATGTAATAGTGACTCTGAGCAAGATCTTAAGCCGCTATTAAATAAGACTCTTGTCTTATATTTTTAGCTTTGCGCTGGTACGAACCTTTGCCTTTTTTGGCTTTGACTATCTGCATCTTATAAATCTTTGAGGTAACTAACGCAGCCAAAAAATTATCGTTAATTTTTCCTCGTCCCAGCTCTGTTTCACCCATAGCAACTGTCGCTATTGTATTTTTGTGCTTACTCATCATTTTTCCTTTAAAGTTGCATATTCATTACGCTAAGTAATGTTCGTTGATTATACCGCTAAACACGTTAGCAGAACATCCATGACATCAATTTTGAGGTCACTATATTCTTTGGATGTTCTGTTAAGTCAGTCTGCCCGTTTTACGGGTTAGTCAGGCACTTGCATCTTCATATTACCTTCATATGCGGTGTCAGGATCGCCTCCGTATCTATGGTTACGATTGAGTTGATTGATTGTATTTATTTCGTCTGCGCTTAATTCAAATGAATTTAAGTCGAGATTGGCTTTAATGTTTTTCTCGCTCTGCGCTTTAGGAATGGCGATACGGCCTTGTTGTAGATCCCATTTTAAAATCACCTGCCCGGCACTGACGCCATATTTTTCAGCTATTTTAATAATGACAGGATCGGCTATGGGCTTTTCACTGGTTGGTACCCCACTCCAGGTGCCAGAGCCAAGGGGCGACCAACAAGATACATAAATATCGTGCTGATCACACACAGCGCATAACGCTTGTTGGGTCAGGTAAGGGTGTAGCTCTAGTTGATTATATATGGGTTTAACCTTGGCAAAAGACAGCAGCTGCTCGATGTCAGATTGACGGAAATTGGATAAGCCCAAATAACGCACCTTGCCTTGTGCATGTCGGTTTTCCAGCGCTTGCCAGGTGGCCTGAGTTTTGTCGGGATTTGGCCAATGTACTAAATACAAGTCGATATAATCCATGTCTAACCGTTTTAGGCTGGCATCACAGGCTTTGAGGGTTTCTTCGTAGCCTTGATCGGTATCCCACACTTTACTCACCACAAAAAATGCTTGCCGGGCAATACCCGACGCTTTAATAGCCTTACCTACGCTGCGCTCGTTGCCATACAAAGATGCGGTGTCAATATGGCGATATCCGGCTTTGATGGCCTTAAGTATGGTGTCAACCACATAGTCATCATCTTGTTGCCACCCGCCTATAGCGCAAGTACCGAAGCCGAGGGCGTCAAAGCTATTCCCATCATTTAATACGATTTGTTGCTGCATGCATTATTCTCCTGTTATACAGCTATATATGAGGCCGTGGCATACACATTCAAGTTAAAGCGTATAAAACAGCTAAGCCCGTATTATCAATACGGGCTTAGTGAGCAGCGCGATTAAAAACAGCAGCTTAGTACCCTATTGCTGCACCTTGTGGGCGCCGGGCATCATTAGCGCCGTAATAAAGCCCTGAACGCACTTTACCCGAAACGCCTGCATCACTGACGTTTGAACTTTCTTCATCTTTTGGCATATCAGGCAGTCCAACCATAATCGCTTCTGCGGCGCCCCATGTCCCCCTTTCTAACATCTTATAGCCCCGTGATTTGAGGATCTTGAGGGTGTCGGGTGATATCCCTCTTTTTTCATACATCACAATATCCGGTAACCATTGTTGATGGATACGCGGGGCATTAACGGCTTCTTGTAAATTCATGCCGTAGTCAATGATATTCATCACAGTATTGAGGGTAATGGTGATGATCAGCGAGCCCCCTGGTGAGCCAACGACTAAAAATGTCTTGCCGTTTTTGGTGACAATAGTGGGTGTCATAGAAGAAAGCGGACGTTTGCCCGGCGCAATAACATTGTTCTTACCTTGCACTAAGCCAAACATATTTTTGCTGCCAATTTTAGACGTGAAGTCATCCATTTCATCGTTTAACCAAAATCCTGCACCTGGCGCCATAACGCCGCCCCCAAAACGACCATTAATGGTATAGGTGGTCGAAACGGCATTACCGGCTTTGTCGATAACGGAGTAATGGGTGGTTTGGGGTTTTTCATGTGGAGATACACCCGCAGCTAATTCACTTGATGGCGTGGCATTGATGGGATCAATTTGCTGGCGTATTTGGGCTGCGTATTCTTTGCTGAGTAACTTTTCAATGGGCACATCAACAAAGTCGGTGTCGCCCAGCAAACTGTTGCGATCAACAAAGGCATGACGCATCGCTTCAACGGTGTAATGAATGGCATCAGAGGAGCCATAGCCCATGGCGCTCATATCGTAGCCTTCTAATATATTGAGCATTTGACACAGAGTCGTGCCACCAGAGCTTGGTGGTGGAGCAGAAATAAAATCGTAACCACGATAAGAACATTTTATGGGGCGACGTTCTTTTGCCGTATAGTTTGCAAAATCCATCGCGGTTAAATAGCCGCCATTCGCAGTTGAAGCTTTTTCAATTGCTTTGGGTAACTCACCTTTATAGAAGGCATCTGGGCCGTTTTTAGCAATGGACGTGAGCGTGACGGCTAATGCCTTTTGTGTAAGGCGATCACCCGGTTGCAGTGGGCTGCCATCGGGACGTAAAAAGATATGTTTTGCTTGTTTGTCGCCACGCATTTTTGACAGGCTGGTATCGATAATATCCGTATCACCGCGGGTTAAAATAAAGCCCTCGACAGCCAGTTTTATCGCTGGTGCCATAATCTGTGCCCGGGTCAGTTTACCCGTGCCAAAGCGCGTCAAGGCTAACTCCATGCCTTTTACTGTGCCGGGTACGCCTACTGCACTCCAGCCCATGGTGCTGGCTTTGGGGATCAAGTTCCCGTCTTTATCCTGGTACATTGTGGCACTGGCAGCAGCAGGTGCCATTTCGCGAAAATCAATAAAGTGATCGTTACCATTGGCCAAGTGCAGGGTCATAAATCCCCCACCACCTATATTACCGCAACAGGGATTGACTACCGCCTGTGCATAACCTACCGCTACCGCAGCATCGATGGCATTACCGCCCAATTTAAGAATGTCGATACCGGCTTGGGATGCAAAACGTTGTGAAGAAACCACCATGCCATTTTCAGCTTCAACCGGGGGTAAGGATGCGCTATGACTTGGTAATGATAAGAGCGGCGCTACTACAGATAGGGCCAAAAGTGACCTTTTCAGGAAGTGTTTTTTATTTTTCATTTATTATTCCTTTTTATGGTCAGCCGGGTAAGATTATCAAAGTCAGTCATAAATGAAAAAACAAAATAGCGAGGATGGGTTGTTCTTTATTGTTCGCGATACATTCCCAGGCAAGTCACGTTAATATTTATATTCCGTGTCTGCTTAAGCTTTTGCCCTGATCGCCTAAAACAACCTCATAGCTGCCGAGAACATGCTCGGGGATTATTCAGGTCGATGCCATGACATAGC
>Ga0307488_10003358_pt1 | contig 13410 bp, 11 predicted proteins | sample SB02metaG_FD_202248 | JGI IMG/M metagenome (GOLD analysis project Ga0307488, IMG submission 202248) | Sea-ice brine microbial communities from Beaufort Sea near Barrow, Alaska, United States - SB 0.2 | ecosystem: Environmental > Aquatic > Marine > Coastal | place: USA: Alaska | collected...
GTTTCCCCGGGGGCAGGATCAAGATGCTCAAGTGTAGTCTCATTGGGATTACCTTGGTCAAAATTGACCGCCCCACGCAAAGCCATCACGCGGGCGATACCCAAGGTACGGGACAAGACCTGAGCGATAGCGACCCCTTCCATTTCCGTAATCATATAATCGTCGGCACCGTACAATTTGCTAATATACTGGGCCTCTTCTGATAAGCCTGGGCCGTGAAAAAAAGTATCTCCTGCCACATGGGTTCCGCTGCTCACCTGGGGTTTGCGTCTAGCGGCTGCATCGGGATAACGCATGCGATAGGCTTGGGCTTGGGGTGAGTCCTTTAACTTAACGTCTTGGGTTATGCGCATACTCCAGCGGATCAGATTCGAATTCAGTTGATAACGTCTAATATTTTCATAACCTTCACGGGGCATAAAAACAGGTGCCCCTTCCTCACCTTCGTTCGCCCGCCACCTGTGCCCAAGATCGTAATCAACCAACCAACTTCCCCAGTTTACATCACCGATAGTTCCCTTGTCAGGTGGGGTACCCCCTACCCCGCTAAGAATAAAATAGCTGTGTGAAAAATCGAAACGGGGATCCAAAATGATGGCCTGCATGGAAGCCGAGGAAGCGACTTTACCCATGCCCAATACTGCGCCACATATTCCGTCGACATTACAATACACTGGCTGTAATGCCCCTTTTACTGGCACAGGTTGACTGTCAGTGAAATAGGTTTGGTACCAGTGCTGAAACTCTCCAGCCTGGTCGTCAGTGTTGTCACCGATTTCAAACATGGCTGCCACAAACACCTTAACCTTGCGCGGCTCACTTGCAGCCAGTGCCCGTTGCCCGGCAAAGCTGCTGGCCAATAGCACTATCCCAATAAACGTTTTTAACATTATTTTTCCCATTCTATGAACATAGCTGTGCCGGTACGCAATAATTGCGCCCAAGATGGAAAAGGTCAAAGATTAAAAACAAACCCTTAATAATCAATATCTTAAGGAATTACAAACATATAAAGCAGGCCCTTCGATGCTCAGCAAAAGTGCACAGCTAGCACGCTTGACGTATCAGGGTGCAAGATGGTGTTTAAGGGCAGCTGCCCTTGATTTTTTCCACCACGGCAAGTAAGCCATTGCCCCTGGACTGGCTCAAATGTTTGGCCAAACCCAGCTCCTCAAGATAGCCCTGCAAGTCAAAGTGGCGGATACGCTGTAATGGCATATTGCTCAACGGCTCAAACATAATGGCCAGCAGCCCTCTGACAATTTTACTCGGAGAATCGGCGGACAATTGCAGCTGATTGTGGTGTATTTCACATTTAAGCCACACCTGGCTTTCACAGCCAAACACCTGGTATTGATCGATGCGATCTTCAACGGGCAGCTTGTTGAGCTGCTTGCCGGCCAACATAATTTGGCGATAGGTTTCGTCCCAGGCTTTAGCCAAGCGAAGGCTGGCTGCCAGGGGCGCACGACCAGGGATCTCCATTGCAGCTCCTACATTTAGCAGGGCCGACTCCCGCACAGGGATATCGGCCACCACCTCAGCACCTTTACGCACAGTGACAATCGACTGGCTTAATGCTTGTAAGAAGCGGGCAACTTCTTCATGGGTGTTGTAGCAGCTAAGGGATACACGTAGGGTGCCATCCAACTTTAACGCCTGCATCAGAGGCATGGCACAATGGTGACCAACCCGAACCGCAAAATTTTGTTTATTAAGTATAATACCCACATCCTGGTTATTGAGCCCATCGACCGTGAAAGACTGAATACAAATACTGTTCTCACGCTCTCCCCATAATTGCACTCCGACTATTTTTTGTAAGCCACCCAGCAGTTGCTGATATAAGGTCAATTCCTGCTGTTCGATTTCCAGACGATGGTGCTGGATAAATTGCACTGCGGCGGCTAAACCCAATACCCCTGCAATATTAGGTGTACCAGCTTCATACTTAAAAGGTAACCCCTGAAAAGTGCTACCGCTAAAACTGACCTTTTCAATCATTTCCCCACCACTTTGGTAAAGTGGCAAGGCACTCAATAAAGCCTGCTTGCCATACAATACCCCTATACCGGTAGGGCCAAACAGTTTATGGCCGCTGAACAGGTAAAAATCGCAATCCAGAGCCTGCACATCAACCGGTAAGTGTGCCACAGCCTGGGCGCCATCAATCAAGGTCAGGGCGCCAAATTTTTTAGCCCGGGAAATAAAGGGACCGATAGGATTAATATTTCCCAGTGCATTTGACACCTGCCCTATAGCCACCAGCGCCGTTTTATTGTTGATCAGGCTCAATCCCCGTTCGAGCTGGATCACCCCCTGCTCATCAACCGGGATCACCCGTATTTTCAAGCCAAGTTCGTCAGCAATTTGCTGCCAGGGTACAATATTGGCGTGGTGCTCAAGGGTGGATAATACAATTTCATCACCTGGAGTGAAGTGGCCTTTCGCTAAAATATTGGCGACTAAATTAATGCTTTCAGTGGCGCCTTTTGTCCAAATAATTTCCTTTTCACTGGCAGCATTAATAAAGCCCTTTATACACAAGCGTGCTTGTTCAAATGCCTGTGTCGCAGCAGCAGATACACTATGGCTAGAGCGGTGTACATTGGCATTTTGGCTGCAGTAAAAACGCTCCACCGCGGCTATAACAGATTGAGGCTTATGGCTGGTCGCTGCGCTGTCAAAATATACCCATGGATGAGGCGCGGTATTGTGCTTGAAAATAGGAAAATGATCCCGCAGGGATGATGCAGACATATAAAACTCGGGCACTGTGGATAAGATTGGGGATTGTTGTTAAAAGCGCTGGGTTAAGCAAGTTTAATCGCTCTTAATTACGCTTATTTCGCCTATTAAAGCCACCAAATGTAAGATTTTACGATCCGATAACTGACGATAATCAAAATAAGGACAGACCAATAAGCGATTAGCGGGGTCACAGGCAAACTCCCCATCCAGCCAAATCAAGCTTGGGGCCAGGTTCAGGGATTTAGCATAAGTCCGTCCCATCACAATATGCACAGACTTGTCCGGCGTTGGCAAATGCGGCGCACTAAAGAGCAAACGGGTGTGGCTATTGGCCTGTAACAGGCTGTTGTCTCGATAACTTTGCCAGTCTTTAGCCTGCATACCAGGCAGTATCAGCTCCCCTGTTGGTATGCTTTGTTGTAAGGCAAATAGCAGTTTGGCATAGACATTAAATACCTTGCGCCAACCGTTACCACAGGCGCGGTTGATTTGCTCGATATCCCCGGTTTTAAGGGCACGAACACAGTCCAGTTGTGGATAATCCAAGTGATCAGGGCGGTTAGCGATGTAAACATTGAACTGGCCCTGAGTGTCACCCAAGCCTGCTGATGGGTAACCTGTATCAGCTTTGGTTGTGCCAGGCACCGCTGTGCCGCGCATCGCTTGGATCACTAATCTGCTGCGTCTTGCATATCCTCGTCAATACAATCGATCATTTCCTGAGCTTCCAACATGATCCCCTCTTCATCCTCTCCTAAGGGGAACACTAAAACCAGGGTGCTATTTTTATGCATTCCCGGCAACCAGGTTTCACGCCATTCACTAAATTCTATTTTTTTGGGCTGACAATCGGGAAAATCATTTTTAACCCAGGCCTGGGCAAATGCGGCATAGGGCCACACAGGAAGACACGCATCGTCATCAGCTTTAAGCAATAACCAGCCATTGTCGCCATATAACCCCCACAAAAACTGGTGTTCAATCATATTGGCGATGGCGTAATCGAATCGCTCCTCAGGCAATAACTTGCTTAAGGTAATAAAGTCTTCTTGTGAAATTTCGGTCATGGGTGGATCCTGAATAAAGTAAATTTGTGAATAAGTGCCAGCATACAGGGTGAAAACTGCACGTTTTTCAATCTGAATTTTGCATTTTTTATCGTTGAGATTCTGACTTAGGGTGAAATATTTGGCGCTAAATAGGGTCTGCAAATTTGGCCGCGAACAATACATCATTGAACGGTAAAACGCCAAAGAGACATGAGTTTATTTGGCTACGAGTAGCGCTCGCGCTCGGTTGTTACATCTAGCTATAATTAAAGAATAGGTGAACTACCTTGCGACAACGCTTAGCTATGATCACCGAGTTTTCTCCACATATTAGATAAAAACATATTAGATAAAAAATCAAAATCATTTTCAATAATAGAAATTAAAAATACTCACAGAGCTAGAACCTCCTACAGCGAACTTTCAAGTGTGCTGTCTGGATAATGCCTAGTACCCGTAACACGTACTAAGTGCCATGCGTTTAGCTATGGTAGTGAGAGCAATCAACGCTTTTAAAAATAAAAAATCAGAACATTAAATTATTTTTTGAGTGTTTATTGACCTATAGCTGAAAAAAACGTACAAGTATACTTCGTAATACTAAAGTATATTAAATGCCATCACTCAAAAACGCATAGGTAAGAAGTATTATTACCTTTATTAACGCAGAAATACCTTTGCATCAATAATGTTACTCTCAGGTAAACCTTATGTGAACAGACTCACAAATAGGTTTCGCAGACGGGAAGATGATTTGGCAATTTATGGTAGACGGATACGGCATAACTGAATCAATAAAAAAGGACTTGACTAAGTGATCATTGCAGATAGACCGTACTCACTTTCTGAAGGTGCGATTAAAAGTGTAAAAATACATGAGGTTGCCCACCATTTAATGATGCAAGGCACCAGTTTGCCACAGTACCTGGATGAGGTTGTTTTATCCTGTTCCCAGCAACAATTCTTTACTAAGACAGTAAAGAATTGTGCTAGAGGAACACAGCATTTATTTGAAGACATAAATAATTCTCAAACACCAAAATTGTGTAGAGAAATAATTGATAACCCCGCCTCAAATTTTGTAGCCAATTCAAAAAAACTCGCTGAACACTTTACGAACTCTCATCCAAACACTGAATCAAGTAGTATTTTAATAATAATAAGAGTCACAATGAATATTAATACGGTGACTAAAAGTTTTATCGCCATTCTCAACGTTGAATATACCAATGCATTACAACAAGTAAGAGATCAAAGATATACAAAGATACTGAAATTTAAGGCCATCGTCGATTCATTATCAGGAGATGAAGGTGCTATTCAAACGCGAGTACTCATAGATGTTAACGATACGTTTAAATGGGATGTGTTAATCGTTCAAAAAACAAGGGTCGGCAAAAAAGAAGATGTCCCTTTAACAATCAGCGGTTATTTCAAAAATTTTTTATCCGTTATGCATAAACAAAACGACCCCATTTGCTCCAAAAATATTCCTGAAATAGCGTTTCATTGGGCTCAAACTGAAGAACAGATTAAATGTCATTTTAAGATATTGGGTTATACCCTTATTGAAAAAATTGGCGAAGGTGGATTTGGCATCGTTTATAAGGCCATCCACACCGAGACAAAAAAAACAGTCGCAATAAAGATTATGTTTTCCAAAAAAACACTCGATACAGATGCGATGAGCCGTCATGAAATCCGATTTAAAAGGGAAATAAATTTTTGTAGTCAGTTACAACATCCTAATATTATACGTCTGCTAGACAAAGGAAAACTGGGCGATCATCTGTTTGCAGTTTTTTCGTTTATTGATGGAGTCACCCTTAAACAAAAACTATTTTCCTGTGGTGCACTGTCACCGATTGATGCATTCAATATCATGATGCAAGTACTGGATGCGCTTATATACACTCATAGCCTCGGCATTGTCCACAGAGACATCAAACCAGCCAACATCATGTTGTCAACAAAAGGTACGAAGACGCACGCTGTCATCCTCGATTTTGGCATAGGCACACTTACACACCAATATTGTAGAGATGATGTTACCAGTGTGGCGTTAATCCAAGAATGTATTGGTTCTCCTGCTTATGCCACACCAGAACAATTGCGAGGCGAGCCCTGCACGGCTAAAACTGACCTTTACTTGTGGGGGTTAACTTTGGTGGAATGCTTAACAGGTCAACCGTTAGTATCTGGTTCAAGTCTCGCTTGCGTTTTTCAAAAGCAACTTGAGCTTATCCCTCATGCACTACCGACATCAATAGCGATGCATCCGCTTGCCTCACTGCTAGAGGGCATACTACATAAAAAGCTGCATCAAAGACTTGGTAACGCCGTCAATCTTTATCAGTCAATGAGTAGGCTTGATTTCACTGCGCTGTTTAGCAACTTAGGCGATGGGCCCATTAACGTAGTAAACCCGCCATCAGAAAACAGGCAATACTGCGACGAGACATTAATAACTCCCCCTAGCTTGATAAACACCCCACTGATTGAACAAAAACAAATCACCATAATGTGCATCAAACTTGATAACAAGAACACCGCTACTGCCCATTCACTGACAGGGGATAATCCACAGAGTAACGTTTTTGAACAGATGTACCAACAGCGCAAAGAACAATGTATTTGTATTGCACAGCGCTACGGTGCAACACATATCAGTACCCTGGGCGATACACTGACATTCTATTTTGGCTATCCTAAAGTGGCAGACGATGATTGTCGATTATGCGTAAAATCGGCATTAGAGATGATTCAATGGAATTGTCGACAAAACTCAGGCCATGCGCCACAACCCTATAACACTACCATTCATATTGGTATCCATTCAGGCATGGTACTCATTCGTCAGGATGGCGTATGCGAAGGTAACAGTATCAATATGGCAAAAGGTTTGTCTCGACAGGCAAAAGCCGATCAAATTTTGTGCGGTGAGACAACGCGGCAAATTCTGGCGCGTCGTCACCGGGAAGTATATATTGTCGATAATAGATTAATTGACAATATATATTGTCGAACATATTCATTATTGTGTGAACGGCGAAGTGAAACCTCTCAAATGCGTGAACAGCGAAGTGAAAAGCTTACGTCGATGTTAACAACTAATACAAGATCATTTTTTTCTGGCTATAAAGAACCAAGGAAACATCAAAATGGCTACGTTACAAAATACACAAACATCACAAAAGATAATTTGCCGAGTGAATCACACTTTTGGGCGCGACCGGGAAACTAACCTTGCGTTTCTCACTAGTCCCAGTGCATCACGTAACCATGCCGCGATTGCTTGGGATGGTGAAGGTTGGCAAGTTAAAGATATCAGCCTAAATGGTACTTACATCAACGCAGTTAGAATGCCTAAAGGTCAGTATCAACCTATATACTTCGGGGATAAGATTCATTTTGGCAGCTTAATTGATAATATGTGGGAGGTATCAGACCTCGCCGCACCGATCACGGGACTCTTCCCTATGAATAAAGGTTTGGCCTTTATTCCGCTATTCGATATTGAAATATTGCCCATCGAACAACCCGAAGTACTGATTTATCTATCAGAACAATCACTTTGGGTATGTGAAATTAATGGCAAGCGCAAGGTATTGTTAGCAGGAGATGTAGTGGGGAATGGTCAAAAACGTTGGCAATTTTTTGAGGGACGACCCAGCACAGCTACGCTCAGTGATTTATTGCCACAGCAGAATAAAATTAGGTTTAACTTCAGTGCGAGTCAAGATGAAGAACGAGTGTCGCTAAACTTAATCGTAGATAATAAATATATTGACATGGGCCAGCGCAATCATCATTACATTTTATTATTACTCGCCCGCCAACGATTAGAAGATAGTGAAAAAGGCGTACATGCATCTGAACAAGGATGGATAGATAAAAACACGTTAATTAAGATGAGCGGTATCATGGAGCAACATATCAATATTCATATTTACCGTTTTCGCAAACAGGTTGACGGCCTAACATCAAACTCTACCACCTTGGAGCAGATCATCGAGCGCCGCCCCGGAGAGCTGCGGTTTGCCTACAGCGATATCTGCATTGAAGGTGGATGTTCCATGGCCAAAAGTATATAGGCAATCAGTGTGATCATATTTTCTAGTGGAATTATGCAGGTTCTAGTGGCCACTTACGCGGAGTCGGGGGGCACGGTAAGAGCACGAGTGTTCGTTTTATGAACATACGGATTAAACAGTGAACCATAAATTTCAGAAGCCGACATGAACGATAGTTATTTGTACAACCCCCACCTTTTTTATAACTTTTTTCCGCTCAAAAAAACGTTCGTTATCTTGCCGTAGAGTCGGGGAGCAGGTGTCATAAGCAGAACCGATGAAATTAACCTTCCAAATTTTCCTCTTTGAATATGACTGATTTCCTATCACCGCCTTAGGTAAGGGTGTTGCTCGTTCTCCTCATTGCGCTTCTATCTGTTGTTTGAATTTTTTCACCGAATACAAAAATACAAAAGACAGGTCATTTAATAATGGACCCTTAAATTTATAAGGTTAGTACGCTTAAGTGAGAATTTCGTAGCTCAATACTCAGCTTATGGTTTCCTCTGTCAACGCTTCGACACCTTAAGATGCAAAGATTATGACTCGCGATCATGAAGGTGTGTACCTTACCAAGCAAAAAAATTGCTTGTCAGATCGTCTACCGCTTTATCACGGCGCACTGGTTGTTTAGTTAATTTTTTCTTTAATCATCCTCTTAGCGGTATAAACCATTGGATAATTTATACAGAAAATCAATCTAAACCAAAAAATGTTCTGATTTTAATCAGTAAGTGAACAGAGATTTCTTCTACCTTCTTATTTTTTGCTTCTTTATTTAGTTGATCTTTAATGGTTTGAGTTTCAACCTCTCGTCTAGCTAAAATATCAGATATTTTTTCAATGATATTTGGCCGTTGCTGAATAATTTCTTGAAAATCATCACGGTGTAAGTAATAGCAATACACGTCACGACTAGACACAATTGTCGCGCTTCTTGGAGCCCCTGTCATTAATCCCATTTCACCGATAAAGGTAGGTGCACTGATATCTGCAACTTTACTATTTTGTTCGGCCGACCTAACCCAGACTTCAGCACTACCTTCAGTTAAAATATAGAGCCCGCTTGCGTGGTCATTTTGGATCATTATATTCTCACCCTGAGAATAAAGCACTGGTTGAAGTGTTCTTGCAATATGCATATATTCTTGTTGGGTTAATACATCTAAAAAACCAATATTTTTTAATGCATTGATTCTTTTTTCAATATCTTGCTGATCTTTACGCTCCCTTCGCTCAGTATTGTTATTATCAATAAATAGTTGTGACGCCGGAATCGCTAAAGGAATATTTGCGCGTTGCAAGGCCGCATATAACCGGCGCCTTACTAATGAGTTTGTCAGATCGTCATCTTTAATTTCTGTCAGCCAATAACACACCGCATAATGTGCATAACTGTCTCTGTTATCGCTCGAAAAATCAAGACAAGTACAATTAGGAGGCGGAGTTTTAGCAACATTTAGAATTGCAGGTGATGCTTGCAGGGCTTTTTCAACAATATCAATAACATGGGATGGATTCGTACGAAAGTCGACATTAAACAATATCGACATTCGATGCTGTAAAGGTTTGCCTGCCCGTTTACCCAAAATAATGATATTGGCGGATAATAAGGATGAGTTTGGCACAATAATAGTATCCCAATTTCGTGTTTCAATAACGGTATGTCGCCATCTAATTTCTTGTACCCTGCCCTGATCGCCATTTTCAAGTTGTATCCAATCCCCTATTCTGATCGAACGGTCGATCTGTAATGCTATACCACCAATAATATTACCGAGCGTCGCTTGTAATCCGATAGCTAAAATTCCTGTTACTACCGCTGATGTAGCCACTATGCTGGTCGTATCAACATCAAAATTTCGTAATGTAATACCGATTAAAATGATGATCGACAACCCTAAAAATAAATCACAAATAATTGATGGAGGATTTTGTCCAAGTTTTGGTAAGGCTAATTTGAATACAATAATTGAACACAATTCAATTATTGTAATCCAACCTGTTAAATAGGAAAGATTGACAACTATAGCGTTAATTTCTGACCACGAATAAAACCGTGCGAATTGTATAATAACGACAGTTAATAAATACATAATACAAAAATAGGCAACACGTTTTATATGGCTATTATTTTCTGGCGAAACAGTTCTTAATAAAGCTGCGGTAATCAAAAATACTACAAAGATAATGCTTGCGGTAAGCATAGTAGTTAACGTCATTAAAACTCCAACTTAACTTAATTATTTTTGTATACACAAATATGGTGGCTTTTTTTAAATAAAATTAGGACTAATTTATTTATTTTTCCGTATGAGTATACACACCATCCCAATACTTGGTAGTGGGCCGTGACTCTGGCGAGATAAATCCAGTTCGATCTATATGATAAATTTTTTGGTCGTTATGTAGAGGGTGATAATTCGCTTAAATCTTGTTTTTCTATTGGCCAGTTTTGAAAAATATAGGTAGAATTAATCGACATTATTTTATAAAAAAATAAAATACATTTTGCCTCATATTTTTCATATTTACATCTCTTTTATATTCTTTGGGGTGTAAAACTTGGCCATTTAGCGCCACGGCAAGATCACGAACACTTTTTGAGCGGAAACTGGTTATTAAACAAGTCAAACTTGTACTAGGAGCCATCGTTTATATCCGCTCGTAAATATTGCAGTTCATTGTCTAATCTGAATGTTCACAAAACAAACACTCACGCTCTTGCCGTGCATTTAGCGCCTATTACTCAACTGTTCTAACGAAATTTAAATTCAAAACAAGCACCTACCGCGCCTATACCTAAATCCATTGGAGTGGCGGCTAGCCAGCCAAGGAACTCAGTCCCATGAGCTTAGACCCACTAAGTGATGGGGTGAGTGTGAGAAGCCAACAACGCTACAGATTCAAAGTTGACGGTTAGGGTAGCATGTCTTTTTACTAACACTGCGCACGGTAGCCCACAGCCATTTCAGAGGGTTTGCGACACCTTTCGATTATGGTGAAAATACGCTGACGAAATAGCTCGCTTTGCAGTGACCACACACCGTAACGGGCTTTTCGCCACAATACATAGCGCTGTGCTTCATTATCCATCAGCCCGATGGCGTGGTTAAAAACGCCCAACACAACATATCATGCTTTAACAATAAGGCGCACCGATTACGCTATCGGGTCGTGACACATAAGCGACTTCTCACTGCCAGGTTTTCGCCCCATATCCGTTTTAATCGCAGCGTTCGACGCTGATAAATCAGCTCGGTGATATCCCCATTCTCAAAACGATGCCGGGGCCAAAAAAGCATATTGACTATCGCTTCTAACCGCTTGCATATTGCCACATTTGTTCCTTAACTTTGGGCAAGTGCACTGACGTTACGTAACATATGGGCCTAGCATAACGGCCTTTTCTCATGGTCAATGTAGTCATATCGCGCATATTGGCAGGTAATCCTTGGCGTTTTCACCCAATAATTTTTTGGCAGCCACTTGTCCGCGCTAATGGTGCGCCATAACACAGAATAATTTGTCGGTGCAAATCTGCCACAGCCAGCGGTTTTCGTTATCCCGTGTATGGCTAAGGTGTTGGAAAACCATCAGAGGATGGCGCACGAGAAGAATTATGGCTGTTTTGTTAACCCGGTCTTCGAAATCTTTGAGTCTGTCCCACAGGGCCTGGATGATAGCGTTCGCTTCTAGCAATCCAGCTTTGGGCGTTGCGGAGCTTGCTTTTTTACCTGTCATAGATCAACAATCCCACACCAACGGGATCGCGCAATAGGATTGTTTAGATCAATGAAAATAAATATATTTTTGTCAATACACCCTCGGTGAACAGTTACATAAAGGTGTAATTATTCAAAATGACTTATCTGAGGCGGTGATCTACTTCGTGCAGGTAAAGTTTGTACAATTTTGGCATTTTTTGTATTGGGGTGACTGAAAATTCTTTCTATGATGACTGTATGTGCAGTAGATACATCCCTGCATCTACCCTTGCGGGCGGCATTAGCTGTGGTCATCGACTTCCATGGCGATTGCTCAGTGGTGGGTTATTTTTAGGTGGTCCGTCCGGTACTCCATGTGCGCCCTGCTTTTTTTGCTTAGCCTTGTCAGAGAACGTCTCTGCTTTGCTGCAAAACATGAATAGTACTCTTTTGGCATTCATTGTATTTTAAAACGTCTAAAAAATCGTTCCATTGGGCATTGGCCTAACAGTGTTATCTACAGCTCATGCTCTGCTGTATTTGATACTGCCATAACGTTCGTCTAAATTATAGGCTGGTATAATGACATCCTTGATCTGAATGAAATGACACTTCTTTTCGGTCGACCTCGACTTTCAAAAGTCATACGTAATGCAGCACATGTTAAGTTATAATTTGGACTATCTGAACATTCCCAAACTACTATTTTTTATTTTAAATAAAGCCATGACAACCGTTAAATAAATTCACTGATTTCCGGCCCAAATATACGTGATATCCCCGCACCAATTAGTATTAGGTTTTTCTACGTTAAACTTACCCTGCAATAAATCAAGAGTGATTTTTAACTCTTAATCTGTTATTTATATGTACTTAACTGTCTACTCACAATACTCGGTTCTTTCATGAGATTTTTAGCTTTATGATGCCGACATCATGCCCTGCTTGAGATAACTGCCATGCAATCGTTCTAGCGTCTGCTGCACCTCGTCTATCGCCATGTATTCCCACTGCTACGTTGCACACCAAAAATATCACATACCTGATTTATGCGACCATGATCTCTTGATAAATCATAGGTTAAATCTATCGTTTAATCCTGCTTGATATGAATACAGCGGTCGCCTTTTTTATAATATCATTTCCTATTCAATGGGTTTAATACGCGCTTCTAGTTGTTGTACTTTTTGTTGATCAGTTGTCATTGCGTGAGATTTGGGCGTGACGCCATTACGCTCACCACTTAATTGGCTAATCCAACATCTTAGAGCCGTCGGTCGAATACCGAGGGCTTAGCATGCTTCAGTATTTTTATCGCCTTTGTTTAATACTAAATTTGCGAATTTAGTATTAAATTCAATAGAATAAGTGAATTTTTATTTTTTCATTAAGCCACAACAGGATTGGTTATTGACCGTGGTTTCACTTTACATAGCCGCCGCGTAAATATCTGATAATACGATGTCAGCCTCAACCAGGGCCAGCTTATCTTTATTTCCTAACAACACAATTTTCGCACGCTCAGGCAGAGCTTCAAAACGTTTGGCCATTAAGGGCAAGTCGACAATCAATACATCGATGTCCATTGGATATTGGCCGCCTAAGGCATATTGGGATTAATCTGAGAAAAGTTGATATGAGCAGAAAAGCCGGTATTAGGCGTAAGTAACGTATTATTTCGATGGATACTGACTACCTTGATGCTGTGTTTTTAAAGGGATGCGAGATAATCGAACAATAATTAAACACTCATGTTCTTGCTCTTGTCGTGGTACTGGGACCTTCTGTAACCGGGCTCGCATTCGAATTAACAGGATATCGATATTAACG
>Ga0307488_10003363_pt1 | contig 13403 bp, 20 predicted proteins | sample SB02metaG_FD_202248 | JGI IMG/M metagenome (GOLD analysis project Ga0307488, IMG submission 202248) | Sea-ice brine microbial communities from Beaufort Sea near Barrow, Alaska, United States - SB 0.2 | ecosystem: Environmental > Aquatic > Marine > Coastal | place: USA: Alaska | collected...
GCTGCGTGCTGAGGTTGTCCGCTGCGTGCTGAGGTATAGCACAGCAGCCGGGGTGCATTGGGCGCAATTAGGAAACCTGTCGAGCTTATCATCTCGACAGGACACGGGCGACGAGAACGAGTGCCAGATAAGGCACACGTTTTGCTTCTGGAACGAGGTGAGGGCAAGTTGCATCACCTCAAAGGTTCCGGTGTATTATAAAAGGTGGCGGGGTTGGGGGACCCAAACATTCAAATCAATTATTTTCTGTACAAGGGTTCATTTATTGGCAAACAACGCCATTCATTGGCAAACAACGCCATTCATTGGCAAACAACGCCATTTATTGGCAAACAACGCCAACTCCGGTGGCGTTTTTAGCAGGTTCTTACAAGATCCTTTCTCTTTAACATAATTATTCCTTTTGAACCGAGTACACCGCGACGACCGCCGCAGCGCCGGACGCACTTGATTGGTCCATTTCATCCACGTTTCTCACGGCTGCAACTCCATTGGTACACTGGTACACGTGTCACACGGCAGCCACTCCATATCGTCCACGTTGCACACGGCGGCGTCCACGCGACCACATTTGCATAATGGCAAAGGGCACGAAGCTGCCCAAAACTCTGGAAACTCGCGTTAAACCGCCTGGCGCCCGGTCATGCGCGCCACTGCCCAGTGCCTAGTCTGTGGGCTAGTGACTTCTAGTAAGCTGGAGATTGGTGATTTGGCCAAAAGTCAGATGACTTGTGTGGTGACAAACTACCGAGCGCCTACTTACTGCGGGTAGTACGATATACTATATATAGTACGCGTTAGAGACTGGGCACGATTGGTGCGGGGCCCTGGAGGGCTCCAACTCTATAGACATCCGCCACGGCGATTCCATTCGAACCCCCCCCACCTCCACATCCGCCTCCAGCGCCGCCGGCTCTTCCTTAGCCAGCAGCTTCTCCCCCGCGACGCAGGGGCACAAGTTGAAATGATATGCACAACCTAAGAAATTACACACTACACGGCACTCGTAACACTTGACAGCGTTGTGTCGGATTTTAGTTTGAAGCGCAGCAACCAGGCGGTTTCAACATGGGTGTCAGATAGCGGCACCCCGCCGAGAACGCCACGGCGGCGGCACCCAGCGGCGCGGCCACGACCACGGCCAGCACCCCCAGTTGCAGCAGTACCCTCCCATACCCCGCCTGCGCGGACTCCGCCCCGTCCTGTAGGGGCCGCACGTCGCAATTGCAATCAAAACGTGAAAGCGGTCAATGTCGGAGGGGGCCAGGGCATCAGCCTGGTGCATTGCTATACAGGCGCCAGGGCGAATACCTGTTGCCTCCTTCTATACGGAAGCACCTCCTCTCTCCAGCAGGTAATCACATTTTGGTTCCGAGCGCTGAGTCCTGGCGCTTTCAACGCGGATTTCGGACTTCAACTCACACCACCCCACCGTAGGCGTTCACCGCGAAGTTGTACGGCAGCACGCATAGCGCCGCTTGCAGCGTGGCCACACACCAGGGTCATGTGAACAAGCACTTGGCTGGGAACATGACGTACCTTTAGGGTGATGGGTGATGGGTCGGATCGTGGATTCAACGTCGAGCAGAGTGCGTGTTATCAATGCTGCCCCTACCTTGGGCAGCCACGCGATGGCCACGAACATGCGCTCCCCGGCGTAGGGGCTCAACTTGATATTAAACTTGGAGCTTGTCAGCGATTGATCACGCGCAGAGCTACAAGCAGGCGCTGACAACACGGGTGTCAAGCTGCAGCACCCCGGCGCCCGGCCTTAGTGGTGAGGAGCCCCCCGCCCAGTGCCAGGAATGCCACCGCCGCACGCACCGCCAGCCCCACCGCCAGCACCGCCAGCCCCACGCTGTACGGCCGCACGTTATTATACTTGAAAACCAATCTTGAATCAGTATATCACATTCTAGTTTTCAAGCACTGAACATAATTAGTCAGAGAATATTGAGTAGAGCTAGTGGAGGGGTAAGCTCGGTGATAACCTGCAAATTGAAAATTGAGGCCTGCAAGAAGTGAATATTTTGAGAAACATTTGCAATAGCCGAAGGGAGCGAGGCTGACCTGGACCTTGCAGCACCCCCACCTTGCCGACGACATCGCCGTTGAGGGTGCGGACGTCGACGGCGGCGCCGATGAGCACGAACAGCAGGGGCTGTCCCACCGCGTTCCACAGCGCGGTGAAGTAGGTACCTGCGGACTCCGCGGCGGCGGGCCCCCACTGGTGGGCGGCGGCGGCGGAAATCACGATGACGCCCAACGCCCCGCCGCCCGTCATCAGCGGTGCCGACTCCGCGAGCTGCACCACCAGCGTCAGCCCGTGCAGAGCCATGGCGCGAATCCAGGGCGAGTACGACGTCCGTGCGTCGTCGTCGTCACCGCAGCTTTCCGGGTCTGTCGATGCCGACGTCGGTGCGGCGGCCACGTGAGCGGGCATCGCCACCGCGAGCGCGGTGCCGACCGCCACGCCGCCCACGACACCAGCAACGAGGGCCGATACCACAGCCCCGTCGCACATCACGGGATGCTGGATCAACGTAAGTTTCAACACGCGTGTCAATGACATGGGCGAGGCAGGCAGTATCTGCATGACCCTACCGCCGACGAGCACCAGCGGCACCTGCCATGCTGTGGCCACCGCGCTGCCCGCGCCTAGAGCAACGCTCAGGGCAATCCCGAACCCCGTCCGGGCGTAGATGTAGTCCACGCCGGCCGCCGCCCCCACCGGCGATGAAGGCCCGGCGTAGTGCTATCCACCCAACGCTCACGCACATCGTGTGGTCTTCAGACTCAGTCGTCAGATATTTAACACCGCTGTTGGGTACGGGCATCGTTTGTGCGAGAGACAGAGACGCTTCCGCGTGTATAAGGTGGCAGTTGCTCCGGACCCCATGCCAATCGTTTGTGACGCCGCGTTGCCTAAACCCTAAACCCTAAACCCTAAACCCGCGTTACCGCCACATCATCCTTTGGACCCCACCAGTGTGACCAAGCCCGTCTTTGCCAGGGGCGTGGGCATGGTGTTGGCGCCCCACTCCATCAGCGCGTTGGCGCCGAAGCCCCGGGCGTGCAGGTCTAGCACCCCAGGGATGGCCACCGCGGGTGACAGGGCTGCGAACATGAATCCCAGCGTCAAGGCGTAGTCCCACGGTGTAGGGACGCAAGTTCAAAGTGAAGGCAAATTTCGAAAGCGGTTGATCAGATTTTGTCTTCGAGAGGGATAAGCAGGGACCAAAGAGACGCTGCCCCGTTTATACTCATCAGGCACCAGGCTTTAGGCCTGCCCCCCGTGCTTCAATCGCTGCAACCAAGCGCGGTGACCTCGGGGGTCGGGGCCTGCACCGGCGGACCGCCCTACCACGGCAGGCCGAGCAGGGGGTGGGAGACCAGCGTCACCGTGAGGTACAGTCGCGCGGATATGGCTCGCCACGTCAACGGACGCATTTCGAACCCTCGTTTCTTGCGTTATATGGCACTCTGTGTCGTGGCGAACTGGCCGGCCCTGCCGTGAGGACCTCTGCAGACGCCGGCGCCAGCGCGAGGCGCGACGCCGGCCACCGCAGGCGCCACAGCGTGTGGGTTTCGAGCGCCAGTCCCACACTGTAGCGGCGCAAGTTGACACTGTGAGGAACACTTAAAAGCAGTATATATCTAGGTTTCAAGCGCTGAAACAACTGTGTTTTCAACAAGGGACCGCTGCAACTTGCTCCAATTTGCACTCGTTAAATCGGCAGTACAAGTACAGCCTGTATCTGGACTGGGAGCTACGCTCCTGTCTGCAGCTCACACTTCCCGCCCCGCGCTTCGCGCGCCCACCCTTTGGTGTGTGGCGCAGACGCCTCTCTTCTCTTGTTTCCCCTCTTTCTTGCTCCCACGAGCGACAGCTCCTCGCATGACTCGCACCTTTGCGCGTGTTCGAGCCCACGTATCTCTAGAGTCTTAGCGTTGTAATACATCCATCGACACGTGACAGACTGAAGAGAGCGACGCCTAGATGCTCCAATTTGCACTCGTCATGCACCAGACAGCCAGAGAGAAAGGAGACGCCATGGGGAGACGCTTCCACGTGTATCAGGGGGCACCAGGCCTGCAACTTGTACCACCCCACCGCGCGCGCGAGGACCACACCCAGCGCCGCCGTCCGCAGCACCTTGAATACCTGCGCGTCCGCCGCCAGACCCGCCGCCACGCAGAGCGCGGGCACGTTGCGCAGCAGCAGGCTGTGGGGGCGCAAGGCTTTATAGGAGCAAAACTAGTACTCACAAGCACTCACGCACATTTCCACGGTCAGTTTCAAGCGTTTTCAACTCGGGTGTGAACTTGGATCAAGTTGCAGCGCCCGTTCGCCCCACCAAGCCCGCGAGGAGCTGACCCACGAGCGCGGGCAGCGGCGGCAGGAAGCGCGCGACGAGCGCGCCAGCCGCCTTGGACCCCAGCAGCAGTAATAACACCGCGAACCAGGGCCTCCAGACTTCACTTACAGCTCAGCTTGAGCCGTTCTTGGGGTCCCTGACCGAACTAGCGTTACCGCCAAAGTATGTTGCTGAAGTTGAGCAGGAACGGGAACGATGTGTAAGGGTGGCCCCGCCGTGAACACCGCGCCGCCGGGCTCGAAGCTGGGCCCGACAGCCAGCCAGCCCACCAGCCACCACACTAGCGTGCCCGCCACGACCACTGCCGCGTGCGTGGCTTCGCTGAGGAGCGTTGCCTTTCTCGTAATATCAAGTGGGTGACTCGGGACCGGAGGCGGGGCGGGAACGGCGACCGCCGTCGCTTTCACATATTCTTCGCTGCCCCCGTCCGGAGCGTTTTGTCTATTTTTGCGCCGTTCGCAGCCCGGCATCTGGCGACTCAAACGGATGTAGCCTGTCGAGTTGTAACGGCGGAGTGAAGCGCGAGCCATCTGGGAGTAACACGCGCCTTGCTCTTCGAGACGCGTTGAAAATACGCCAGGTGTTAGTTTCGTGTCATATAACGCTACACTCGTTGTTACGCTCATGAACACACGCACGTGGACACCTCCCATCACATCGCAACGGCACGACTCGGACGGTCCCAAGTGGCCGGACCGTCTGAATTTGGACAGTTTGGTAAGTAACCAGCACGCGACACGGCTGACGCCCGTCACTTTCCCCCCGGGACGCGCACTCTTCCCCTCTCGCACTTTTCCATTTCCGCCGTCCTCCGACACCCACCTGCCGCCGCAGCACCACACCCACCATGGTCATGTCGCGCTCCGCCCTCCTGCTCGTGTGCGGCTTGGCGTGGTGCGGGGGCGCGGTGCTGGTGCTGGTGCTGGGCCTCCGCGTGCGGCGTCACGGGGACACCGGTGGTGGTGACGCTCATAGAGTCCTCGGACGATAACGCTGACCCCACCGCAACCGATGCCGCCTCTAGCCTCCCTCCTAAGAAGAGGGCGAGGCAGTGACATACAGCATGAGCGACATGAGCGACGTGAGCGGCATGAGCGACGTGGACAAGAAGGAAGGCACGATAAGTTTTCTCGGGACGAGTGCCGCACCACACCGCGCGCCGCCGTCCCGCTGCCACCGCCCCATCGGCCGCCGCCCGCCATGGATCATGAAGCGAAACGTTACGCGTGGACGTTGTTCCGCGTCAAAATGAGGCGGGACACGGGGACGAAGCTCACCGCAGCCGACTGCGAGGTGTTATCGGGAAAGTTCCTCCAGGGCGAGGGCGGTGAACAGGTCAGCCTTTTCGACTTTCACACCCCGGTGGCAGACTAGCGCAGGGCGCTGCCCAGCTGCTCACTTCTCAGCTTGCGTACGTCAGCCGGCACACCGACCACCACCCTACTGCGCGCTACGACGCGAGCCGCGCAAACACGATCGGCGACGGATTATACGCTGCTGCGAGAACCCGGGGGCACTGGAGGGCGGCTACCAAGCGTCGGGACGTGGACTCGCGGGTCGCGAAGTGTCATAGCAGTCTCAACCCTGGCTGGGGCGAGGGTGCCTAAACTGCCGCCCACCCGGGCCCTAAATAATAACTCCCCGCACCACCACCTACACGCGCGCGTTGCCAGCATGGCGGACAGTACGCTGCTGGCGTCGCTGGTGCTGGGGTACGTGGACGACCTGCGCGACCGCCTGGCGCCGATGGCCGTGGGCGTGGCGTGGCGCGTGGCGGGCCGCGCCCCGCGCTCCCGGGCGCCGCGGGCAGGGCCTTTTCAGATGTTCAACCTAACTATGTGGGCGAAACCCTGGTGCCTCCTTGTGCACGCGGAAGCGTCTCTCTCTGTCGTCAGTATCTCTCTGTTCAAGTGTACGTGTACAAACCCCGCGGCCTGCCTTCACTCACCGCCTGGTTCTACGCGGCGGCTGGGCCTGCCTGATGCACATAGTGAGATAGTGTACCCACCTCAGGTCATCCCCACGTGGCACCTCGAAGGTACTCAAAATAAGCGGGAACGATCGAAAGGCCGTGGCAGCGGGCCACCCTCGTTGTGCCCGCCCCCCTGGCGAGCAAACTCACCGACGCGCGCCTCCTCGCCTTGCTCAAGCGCGCGGGGTATGGACCGGCAAATATTGCGCAAAATATCCGTTAACGTATTTTGAACCCTCGTCTATGAGTTAATAGCATCCTGTGACGGGGAGAGCAATATCTGCCAGGCCCTAGCACGGGTCCGGACCTACGCGCGCTGGTGGTGAACGACGCGGGGAACAGCGGCTTCTTGACCGGCAAGGCCCTGGTCGACTACGTCCAGTACACGCAGTGGCTCGGGGCAGGGGGGGGTATTGAGAACAAGTTGCACTCCACGAACGTTCAATCGGTGAACCGAGTCCCCGCGTCTGTATGAGCATGCACCCTGAAGGTAAGTTGTTCTCCGATCTCGGTTCGAGTGCGTACTCAAATGACCCTCCTGCGGGAACGCGCCGTTCGGGCTCGATCGCGACGAGGGCACGCAGGCGGTAGGGGAAACCACATATTAACCGCCGCGTATCCAACGTGTTTTGATCTCTCGATTGTTGTAGTTTCTCGAGTTAAATGGCATCCTGTGACGTGGCGAGTAATATCTGCCGAGGGGAAAGCGAACATTGCCCACCACGTCATTCAACACATTTGCACCCTCGTCTTTCCTCGAGTTGAATGGCTTCCTATGACGTGGCGAGAGCAACATCCGCCAGACCCTGGCAGGCGGCATTCTGGCGGCTCCACACGCTGGACCTCAGCCGCTGCCCCGGCAGGGTGGGTTTTGAGAACAAGCCCTCAACCCAACATGTGTGTATGAACGAACAGAGTCCGCGTGCATGTATGTGCATGCACCCTGAAGGTGAGCCAAGCTCGGATCTTGACATGAGTGCATGTTGTGAATGACCCTTGTGCGGGGCATGAAGTGGCGGGAGGTGGTCCGCGCCCTGCGGCTCACGGGCGTCCACACGCGGTAGGGCAGTGCTTAGGGCTTAGGGTTTAGGGTTTAGGGTTTAGGGTTTAGGGTTGGGGTTGGCCCTGGTTGCAACCCGTGTTGCCAGCTCTTGGAGTCGACACTTGAAGCTAAATATGATGGACTGCTTACGCACTTTGCTTTCAATTTCAAATTGCGCCGCTACCGCGCGGCCAAAGGCGGCGCGCCTCGATGGCCTGTTCCTCGCGGGGTGCCATGGCTTGACCCGAGGTGAGGTGCTGCAGATTTTTCAACCCGATCTCTAAATCGTCAACCCCAAGCCCTAAACCCTAAACCGTAAACCATTCAAAGCAACCCTAAACGCTAGACCCTAAACCTAGCAACTTTTGGTTTCAGCGCTCGAAACTGACAAGTCACGAGTATGAACTGCTTTCAAATTTTGCTTTCAATTCAACTTGCGCCGCTACGCGGCGACGTCCTCCACGCGGTGGACCAGCTGGTGCGGCACCCGCGCGACGAGGACCATCCCATATTCTCGCACGGCGTCGACGTCTACGGATGCGCTCAGTGCGGTGTGGACAAGTAAAAAAACACTGCTCCTCTTTCTGCTGAACCTCTCAGCTTGACTTGAGCAGCATGGTCCCTGAAACTCCTACGGTGACTCGTTTCCCCGACTTGACACCTCTGAACATGCTCAAGTTATTCGTTTAAAAGCTGAACGGCATCCGCGTAGTTTTTACGTGACGTCCCGGTGCTTGCTGAACCCTGCCCTGCGACGCGGTGGTGAGCATGGACGACGGTCGCATGTGCGATGTGTGCGACCGAATTTCGTGCCGGCGGCACCTGGCAGGGGGGTTATTGAGAACAAGCACTCGACCGACGTTGAATCTACTCCTCTTCCACGACGCGTCTGTATGAGCATTCACCCTGAAGGTACATTATGATCAATCTCGGTTCGAGTGCTTGTTCTCAAATGCCCTACTGTCTGGAGGTGGGCGCCGGCATCAAACTGTGCCACTGGTGCGACGATGCGTGCATGTGTCTCGTCGGCGATTGCGGCGATATTGAAGGGTGAGAGGGCGATCCCTTGGCGCTAGAATTTGGGGGCGAACCGTTGGTGGTGGAGTGCGAAGGTTGTGTGGAGTGGGCTTGTCGGCACTGCGCAAACAGCAAGAAAGCGCCGGCTGACGTCGAGGAGCAGGGACCCGACGTCGACGTGCGCACTGGCTACGTAAACTGCCGCGGCTCTGATTTGATCGACGGTTGCGGAAACTGGCTGTGCAACATCCGTGGGGAAGGTTGCGCGCATGCAGTGGACGCCGACGGTGTTGACAGCTGGGGCAATGTTTGCTCGTGTTGCGGCGGTGGATGGTGCAGCGAGTGTACTCCCGAGATACTGCGGTGCGCGAGAGCAGGGTGCGGCGAGACGTTCTGCGAGATTTGCGCGTGGGACCCGTTCGACGGGCAGGCGCCTAAGAGTGTTTGCTGCAGCGTGTGCTACGGTGATGACTACTGCGTCGATTGCTCGATGGGATATGGCTCGTTGGTGGTCAACTCTCCCGGGACCATGGGATACGAATTCACGTGCGAGCATTGCCTGGAGAAGATGAAAATGCTGCAAGCTCAAGATGAGGGCGAGAGTGAATGATCAATAAAGTAACTATAGTATGGACGACGCGTCGCCGTCCCCGTGGGCCTTATGATGTCCCAACGGCGGGCCAAATCATATCACAACGGCGGGCTTCTCAATCTGCCCCGTGGCGCACAGCTCAACTACTAGGAGCCCTTCGCTGCCGCCAACGTCGCCAGTCGGTGCTCGCGTCTGTTATACACCGCTTAGTGTACCGGTGCTGGCCGCGTCACACACCGCAGAGAGTCCAGGTGCCTGCCACGTCAATCACATGGTGTACATCTGTTCGCCACATTATCCAACGCATAGTTTACTGGTGCCCGCTACTACATCCACCGCATGGCATACATATCGGTTCTCGCCACGTCATCAACCGCATAGTGTACGGGTGCTCGGCAGCTAGACAGGGACACTGCTGGTCTAGGTACAAATGCCGGGAGAGAAAATGCCAAACTGGGCAAATATTGCCAAGAGGGCCACATACAGTGTCCGTGAGTGCCGTGCGATGTGTGCTCCAGATACTGGGAAACAAGCGTTGTAGATAAAAGTCATGTTGTAGACAAATGAACAGTGCGTTACGAGTAGAGCTTCTCGTATAATCCAACATGTCTAAAGCGCAGACTGTCTGTCTAATTTATTAAATATTGTCGTCGTTCATCCCCACGCCGCCCCCGCTGCGGCCCCTGCCCGCGCCCGCTGCGCCCCCGCCCCCCCCCACGGTGGTGAGCACCTCCAGCTGCCGCCGCGTCGGCACCCGCGCCGGCCACCAGTGCGCGGCCCCGCAGCGCCCCGCCAGCGCCGGCACCAGCAGCGGCCGCACCAGCGCCGTGTCCACCACCACACCGAACACCAGGAAGAAACCCATCTCGTTAAGCAGCGGCACGCGGCTCATCAGCAGCCCCTCGATGTATGGACTAATGGATAGTGTTCGCCACGTCATCAAACGCAATTGAACTCAGGTCACGTCACGTCACGCCACGTCATAGGATGTCATTTAACTCAAGTGTCGAGGGTTCAAATGCGTTTGATGACGTGGCGAGTATTATCCATGAGTCCCTACCCCGAAGGCCAGCGCCATGATGCAGGGGCACAAGTTGAATATGAAAGAAAAGGTTGAAAGCGGTTTACCATATTTCAGCTTCAAGCGCTGAAGGCCTGAGACCAAGTGCGGGCAAATCAGGGTGAACCGGGGATTAGCCCTGGGGTGAAGCTGCAGCGCCCTACCATGATACAGCCGGCCCAGCTAATGACGGGCCCCGACCGCTCCACGCCAAGCGCCAGTGCCGCGCCCGGCGCCCACCCCTCGATGTAGTGGTGCAAGTTGACTTTGAAAGGAAATCTCATCATATTGCAGTGTCAAGCGTTGAAACTAAGGGGGCTTTCAACTCGAGTTTTGATACTGTCAACTTGCACCGCCCTACCTCGAGCCATAGCCGCCGCACGCCTGTCATCAGGAAGATGTCGTAGTCCAGCCCCACCTGTCGCGCCGCAACTTGAAATTGAAAGCAAAACTTGAAAGCACTTTATCATGTTTCGGTCTCAAGGGCTTAGCTCTAGAGGCGCTTTCAAGTTCCAACGTGGGTTTGATAGGGTCTAGCTGCACCGCCTTACCCAGCCCCAGCGTGATGCTGAAGGCGAGCACGGGCAGCACCCAGTGGATGCCGGCGGGGTGGGCGGCGAATGCGGGGACGCCAGTCCACTTGAGCGCGCCGCCGATGAACACCGCGGTTGCGGCGCCGTATGTGCAGACCAGCATCACCGCCATGGTGTAGCGGCGCAAGTTGAATTTGAAATCAAAATTTGAAGGCGGTTCATAATGTTTTAGTTTTAAGCGCTTAGTTCCAAGCGGTTTCAACTTGGGTTTCATAGGGTCAACCTGCACCGCCCTACCATGGAGGCCAGGGCACGGAGCGGCAGCACCAGCGAGCGGAAGAAGAGCGCGAGCACGAGGTAGATGGCGGCGGATATGGCGATGACCATGGTGGGAAATGCAGCGTACACGGCCTGCACAACGTCCACCACTATCATGTCGGTGCCGCCCGACAGCACCCACTCCACCGTCATGCCGTCATCAGGGGGGCCGTCAACATCACCGTTGGCGCGGGCCCCATCAACACCCCATTCCACATGCACGTCGACATCATCTGCCCCCACACCCACCGCCACCGCCGCCGCCGCAGCCCCCGCTGCCGCCGCCGCCTCCGAAGCCACTGCCGCCGCCACCGTCGCCGCCGCCGCCGCTGCCGCCGCCGCGTCCGCCGCCGCCTGATTTATCTCGATGAGCGTCGCGCGGGTTTTCCGCAGCCACCTCATCCCGGCCGCAGTGAGCGGGTCCACCGGCGGCGTCACGGCCACCAGCATCGCGGCGCCGTCGCTCGACACCATAGTGGCGTTGGCCAGCAGCGCCAGGCACAGCGCCTCGGGGCACCTCGCGCGGCAGGTGCTCACCTCCGCCGCGCGTCAGGGGGCTTGCACTCCTCTACTCTTGACTTCAACCTTAGCACTTTTTGCGGGACACGTTTGGTGGTTAAAGGGCTTCTGTGACACAAACGGCTCAGGTTGGGACGGTAAGTGGAGGAGAATGCGCCCCTGCCGGGCACCCCTGCGCGCGCGACATGGCCAGCGCGGCGCTCGCCGAGGCCGAGGTGTAGCGGCGCAAGTTGAAAACGAAACCAGAGTTTGAAAGCGGTCCATAATATTTCAGTTTTAAGAGCGTAATTCCAGGCGGCTTCAACGTGTGTTCGATAGGGTCAATCTGCGCCGCCTTACCCAGGGCACCGCCTCGCCCCCGGCCCACACCAGGCCGTTGAAGCTCGACGCCGTGGACGTCCCCGGGTCAGCGGCGGCGAGCGCGGCCAGCGCGCGATGCGCCTCCGCGAAAAACCTCGAAGACAACACCGAAGGAGGCTGCGGCGGCGGTGGCGGCGGCAGCGGCGACGGCACGCCTGGTTTGACGCTCGGGTGCACGATGGTTCCCAGCAGCGTCATCCCGGCGAGCTCGCCGGGTTGTAGCGGCGCAAGTTGAAATTGAATGCAATGTTTGAAAGCGCTTCATCACATTTTTAGTCTCAAGCGCTGAAAGCAAAGGCGCTTTCAACACGGGTTTTGATACTGTCAACCTGCACCGCCCCACCGGGTGGGAAGAGTCGTCCGAGTTGGTCGAACGCGGCGTTGGCCTGGCAGCCCCGGGGCGTCATGAAGCTCCACTGCAGCGAGTACCGGTACTGTGTGAGCCACGGCACGGTGGGAACCAGCAGCACAGCGAGGAGCGCCGCCGCTACTGACCACCCGTGCGTCTGTGACACCACCCCCAGGCGGTGCCACCAGGGGGGCGCCACGCCGGGGTCATGCCGCAGTGTCACCACCTCGGGCCCGGACCCGCTGCCCCTGTGGCCGCTGCCGCCGCTGCCGCCGCCACCGCCGCCGGTGGCCGTGCGGGTGGACACGGGGACCAGGTTGTGACGGGAGTCGCACAGTGCCGACTCGCCGCCGCCACCCCTGCCCCTTACCCTGCCTCCGCCGCCCCCACCTCCATAGCTGTCGCTGCTGCCGCCTCTGCCGGCAGTGCCGGTACCGGTGCCTTCTCCCCCTAGTCCCAGGCCTGCGCTACCGCCGCGGACAACGCATCGGCGTAGCGGGTAGGGGAGGGCGGCCACGACCCCGGACGATGCGGTGGACAGCCACGGCGGCCACGGCGTTTGCGCGAAGAAGAACGTCGGGAACGCCAGTAACAGCGCGGGCGCGATGGAAAGGTTGGCCAGGACGGTGGCGGCGACGGCGGCGGCGGCGGCCGCCCCCGTGGCGCGCAGCAGGTCCACTGCGTAGTGCCGCAAGTTGAAATTGTAAGCAAGGTTTGAAAGCGGTTCATCATATCATAGTGTAAAGCACTGTCACCAAGCGCGGCCAACCCTGGGTGAGGGGGGGGTATTTATTTTGGCCTGGGTCAACTTGGGGTCAACCTGTGTTTAGGGTTTAGGGATTAGGGATAGAGTTTAGGGTTTAGGGTTTGGGGATTAGGGATTAGGGTTTTGGGTACCAGCGCCCTACCACTGGCAACAGCCACAGCGCGGCGAAGCACAGCATCAGCGTGGTGCCGCTCACCACCACGGTGTGCCCCGCCGCCCAGGGACTCATGGACAGTGTTGGCCACGTCATTGGTTGCCATCTGACTCAAGCGAGGGTTCAAATGCGTTTGTTGACGTCGACGTGGCGAGCAATGTCCATGAGTCCCTACCGGCGCCTGCATCATGTGCACCACCGCCGCCACATGGTCGCGGTGCTCCTCGGCCGCCGAGTCCGCCTCACGCGAGGCATCGCCGGCGAGCAGAGCGTCGGTCAAATTCGACTCTTCCGCCTCGATGTCATTCACCTCCTCCTCCTCCTCCTCCACCTCCTCCACCT
>Ga0307488_10003364_pt1 | contig 13400 bp, 15 predicted proteins | sample SB02metaG_FD_202248 | JGI IMG/M metagenome (GOLD analysis project Ga0307488, IMG submission 202248) | Sea-ice brine microbial communities from Beaufort Sea near Barrow, Alaska, United States - SB 0.2 | ecosystem: Environmental > Aquatic > Marine > Coastal | place: USA: Alaska | collected...
TTAAATGGATACTCTAAAAGTTTTATCGATCAAGAGGTTGATGTAATTCTATATTTACCTGAAGGATATCATTTATTTCTTGACAAGTCTACTCGTAACTCTTTATATGATGTAGATAATGTACAAGATATTTATGATAAGAGTATGGTAAATCATTATTACGTGATGGGAGAAAATGAATTGGATTGTCTTGATTGTGAAGGTTCAAAAAAAATTGATATAGACACCGATAATGTAAATCTTAAAATCAATGAAGATGGACTAAATTTTAAAGCCAAATCTGAAGATGGTGACGTAGAGATTAAGATTGATGGTAACGGTTTAACTATTAAATAACAGTTCAGCACATAAAAAAGACAATTGGTCTATAAAATTTTTAACACTGACTAAATTATTAAGAATTTAGCAATCTAAACTTATAACTATGAAACGAGTAACAAAAATTACAACACTATTATTTTTATTAGTAATGACGACATCCTGTTTCTTTAACGGATTTGGGATTCAAGGAAACGGAAATGTAGTTTCTGATGATAGAAATATTTCATCAAATTTCAGTGGAATTAAAGTAAGCCAAGGAATACAAGTACGCATTTCTCAAGGAAATGAAACAAAACTTACTGTTGAAGCAGATGAAAACATTATCGATTTATTAATCACTGAAATTGATGGTGATATCTTAAAAATATACTTTGAAAAAAATGTAAATCGAGCAACAAGAAATATCTATTTAACTGTTGAAAAATTAAATAGCATAAGAACTACAAGTGGAGCACATGTTAAAAATGATGGTGTTTTTAAGACAAAAACGCTGTCTCTGGATTCATCTAGTGGAAGTCATATTTTATTAGATCTTAATGTCTCAGAAGTTACTGCTTCTGCATCAAGTGGAGCAAATATTGAATTGAGTGGTTCTAGTGATGAATTTCGAGGTGATGCAAGTAGCGGAAGCCATATAGATGCTGATGAATTAAATTCAAAAATTGCAACTGCTAATGTTTCAAGTGGTGCAAATATTAATGTATATGCCAGTCAAGAATTAAACGCTGAAGCTAGTAGTGGTGGTGATATTGATTATTATGGTAGTCCTGAAGTTGTAAATAAATCAAAATCTTCAGGTGGAAGTATTTCAAAACATTAACTAACCGTAATGTGATGAAATGGTTGTTTAAATTGTTAAGGTTGTGAGATATCACAGTTTTAAGAACATGATTCTCTTAAATAATTGTTCTGAAATTAACTAACAACCTTATTATGCAGTAACGCCTTATGTTGTTTAGGCGTTACTGCTTTTTTTTGTAGGCCAACAGCCAAAAATTCTTATAAAAATCGCTTCTATACTTTAGGTAAAAAAACTTCTGCCATCATACAACGTGCACTTCCTCCTCCACATGCTTCAATTGTATCCAATGAACTAGATAGAATCTCACAGTGACGTTCAATTAATGTAACTTGAACATCCGTTAAAGATTGATGAGCAGCAGTAGACATTACTAAATAGCGTTTTTCATCAGTACCTATAACTTGCAACATATTTCCTGCGAAATTACTCACTTGATCTTCAGAAATTGCGATAACCTCTTTCCCATCTTCTTTAAGATGTTTTATAAATTGTTTTCTCTCTTTTTTATCGTCTATTGAATTCAAACAAACAATAGCAAGATTTTCTGCTAAGCACATCATTACATTCGTATGGTAAATTGCTTTTCGTTCACCATTCACAGTTTGGTTGGCAGTGAATAAAACAGGTGTATATTCGAAATCTTCACAGAATTCTAAAACCAAATCTTCATCAGCACGTGGAGAAAGAGCACAATACGCTTTCATATTTACACGATCCAATAATAAACTTCCCGTCCCTTCAAGAAATAATTTTTCTGATTCTGCAGAAGTATAATCAACAACATCTTTAATTAAAAATTCTTTCTCTTCTAATATTTCTAGTACATCACCTCTTCTCTCTGCCCTCCTATTTTCTGCAAACATAGGATATAATGCTACACTACCTTCTTGGTGAAAAGAAATCCAATTGTTTGGGAAAATAGAATCTGGAGTGTCAGGTATTTTAGTATCATCTATAACAACAACATTAACCCCAACATTTCTTAATTTATCTACAAACCTATCAAACTCCTCTAGTGCTTTTGCTTGTACTGTTGCAGGTAATAAATTGTCTAAAACTTTTTGGTAATAGTTGTTTACGGCAGTTTGCTCGTTCATCCTAAAACTTACAGGACGAATCATTAAGATAGTATTGGTGACTTGTTGCATCTTCTATTTTATTTGAGGCAAAATTATAACTTTTATAAATATTGACGATATATAAAATGAAATAATTACAAGGTTTCTACTCACGAATTAATGGCAACGTACTGCATCGTAACAGACCTTCTTGTTTAGAAATCTCAGCATAAGGAACTTCTTCAACAGTAAAGCCTTGATTTTTTAACCAAGTATTTAATCTAGTGAAATTTTTTTCTGAAATAATAACTTCTGGAGAAATTGAAAAAATATTAGAATTCATCGAGTACATCTCATCTTTGGTAATTTCAAATATATTTTCTTCCCCAAATAAATCGATCAAAAACTGATATTCCTTCTCTATTAAAAATCCATTTTTATGAATAATAGCCTTGTCTGTTCCGATAGGTTGAAAACAGCAATCTAAATGCAATGCGTTATTTTTTGCGTCTGTATTTGATTTACGTAACTCAAAAGATTTTACCATTTTCTCAGGAAACAATTCTTGTAAAGCAATTACAGCGTCAGTATTGGTACGTGCAGTAATATAATCAGGATAATCTTCTCCTGAATATGTACCTACAAAAATATAATCATTCCAAGGCATCACATCTCCTCCTTCAACATGTGCTTCTTCAGGTAAGGTTACTACCTTTTCTGGATCAATCTGATCAATAACAAATTGTATTGCTTCAATTTCGCGATCTCGGTCTGGGAGAATATTAGCCTTGATAAATTTATCTTCAATTACAAATCCAATATCTCTTGAAAAAATCTGATTATAGTCATCAATATGTTTAGGTCTAAAAACTTGAACGTCATATTTCTCGAAAACGTCCGCAACAAATTGCATTTCAAGAACCATATCCTCAACTTTGGGATAAGTTCCTGCTGCTACGTGTTCTATTGATTTAGGATCATAGCAATCTTCAACTTTAGGTATAGGACCATTACTAATTGCAGTTCCTAAAACGACAGACTTTAAACGAGCTGTTTCGTTTTTAATATTTAACTTTAACATTGAGGGTAAAATAAAACATCATAAAAAAAATGAAATTCTTAAAATGACGATATTGGTATTTAATTTTCTTTATCTGTTATCGATTGACTTAAACGGCCTTAAATTCTCACCGATGTAAATCTGTCTTGGTCTTCCAATTGGTTCTTTACGCAAGCGCATTTCTTTCCATTGTGCAATCCATCCAGGAAGCCTTCCTAATGCAAACATTACTGTAAACATTTCTGTAGGTATTCCCATTGCTCGATAAATAATTCCAGAATAAAAATCTACATTTGGATATAGTTTTCTTGACACGAAATATTCATCTGCAAGTGCTTCTTTCGCTAATCCTCTAGCAATATCAAGTATTGGGTCTTCAACTCCAAGATCATTTAAAACCTCTTCAGCTGCAACCTTAATGATTTTTGCTCTAGGATCAAAGTTCTTATATACTCTATGTCCAAATCCCATTAAGCGGAATGGATCTGATTTATCTTTAGCCTTAGCCATATATTTTTTAGTATCTCCGCCGTCTTCTTTAATTCCTTCTAACATTTCTAAAACGGCTTGATTTGCACCTCCATGCAATGGTCCCCAAAGTGCAGAAATACCTGCAGAAAGTGAGGCAAATAATCCAGCATGAGAAGACCCAACAATTCTTACTGTTGATGTCGAACAATTTTGTTCATGATCAGCATGAAGAATTAATAATTTATCTAATGCATTTATTAAAACTGGATTTTGAACATATTTTTCTCCAGGTTTCTTAAACATCATTTTTAAAATATTTTCAACATACCCTAAAGAACTATCCGCATATTTAAAAGGTAACCCTTGATTTTTACGCATTGTCCATGCAACTAAAACAGGGAATTTCCCCATAATTTTTACAACTGCATTATACATAGCCTCTTCCGATTCTACATCAACAGAATTGGGATTAAAAGCAGTTAAAGCACTTGTTAAAGATGATAAAACTCCCATAGGATGAGCGTTTTTCGGAAAAGCATCTACGATTTTCTTTATTTCTTCATCAACAACTGATTGTTTTTTAATATCATCGTGAAATTTAGTTAGAGTATCAGCGTCAGGTAACTCTCCAAAAATCAATAAATAGGCCACTTCTAAAAAATTTGCTTTTTCTGCAAGTTGCTCGATTGAATAGCCTCTATATCGTAAAATCCCTTCTTCTCCATTTAAAAATGTAATCCCACTTTCACATGAACCCGTATTTTTATATCCAGGATCTATAGTAGTTACACCATTGGTAACTCCTCTAAGAGTTTTAATATTTACAGCAACTTCATTCTCAGTTCCTGTGATTAATGGAAATTCATATTTCTGACCATTAATTTCTAACGTAGCTGTTTTCGACATATTTTTGTTGATTTTTTCGGAATGCTAAATTACGAATTTTTGAGCAAAAATAAAAGCCAACATTTATTTATAATGTTGGCTTTTAAAAAAATAATTTTATATGACTTTTATAGTTTAAAAGCTTTCTCTTTCGGGAAATATGCTGTATCACCTAATTCCTCTTCTATTCTTAATAATTGATTGTATTTAGCCATTCTATCACTCCTTGATGCAGAACCCGTTTTAATCTGTCCACAATTTAAAGCAACAGCAAGATCAGCAATTGTAGTATCCTCTGTCTCTCCTGAACGATGAGACATCACTGAAGTGTAACCAGCATTATGTGCCATATTTACAGCAGCAATGGTTTCGGTTAAGGTTCCTATTTGATTTACTTTAATTAAAATCGAGTTTGCAATATTATTCTCTATTCCTTTTGAAAGACGCTCAACATTAGTAACAAATAAATCATCACCAACCAATTGTACTTTATCTCCAATTTTTTCTGTCAAATATTTCCATCCATCCCAATCATTTTCATCCATTCCATCTTCAATAGAAATAATAGGATATTTAGAAGATAGTTCTGCTAAATAATCTGCTTGTTCTTCAGAAGTTCTGATTTTTCCAGATGTACCTTCAAATTTAGAAAAGTCATATTTTCCATCAACATAAAACTCGGCTGCAGCACAATCTAATGCAATCATTACTTCACTTCCTGCTTTATATCCTGCTTTATCTATTGCCATCAACACAGTATCAAGCGCATCTTCTGTTCCATCAAATTTTGGAGCAAAACCACCCTCATCACCTACAGCAGTACTTAAATTTCTATCGTTTAATATTTTCTTCAGATTGTGAAAAATCTCACTTCCTATTTGCATAGCGTGTGTAAAATCTTTAGCACCTACAGGCATTACCATGAATTCTTGAAATGCAATAGGAGCGTCTGAATGAGATCCTCCATTTACAATATTCATCATAGGAACTGGAAGTGTGTTCGCACTTACTCCACCGATATATCTATAAAGAGGCATGTTTAATTCATTAGCAGCAGCTTTCGCAACAGCCAATGAAACACCTAAAATGGCATTAGCGCCAAGATTTGCTTTATTGGGAGTTCCATCAAGATCAATCATCAATTGGTCAACAGCGTTTTGTTCAAAAACGGAAACTCCTAACAATTCAGACGCGATGATTTCATTTACATTTTTAACGGCTTTCAATACACCCTTTCCCATGTATTGTTTTCCTCCATCTCTCAATTCAACCGCTTCATGTTCTCCAGTTGAAGCTCCAGAAGGAACAGCTGCTCTTCCTAAAACACCATTTTCAGTTACAACATCTACTTCGACAGTTGGATTCCCTCTAGAATCAAATATTTGTCTTGCATGTACACTAATTATAATACTCATTTTTAATAATTTTTAGTATTTATTTAAAAAAGTGAAGTTACAAAATACGAATGATTTTGTAGATTTATATAAAGCACAATTACGAAATCGTTATTGTATCCTTTAACTTTTTACTTAGATTTTATAATATTTTCTATAAATTGGTCAAATAGATATGAAGAATCATGAGGTCCTGGACTTGCTTCAGGATGGTATTGAACTGAAAAGCAATTTTTATTTTTCATTCTCATACCTGCAACCGTTCCATCATTTAAATGCTCATGTGTGATTTCAAAATCATCCTGCTTTTCTAATGCTTCTTTATCAACTACGAAACCATGATTTTGAGATGTTATCTCTCCTTTTCCTGTGATTTTATTAATTACTGGATGATTAATCCCACGATGTCCATTATGCATTTTATAGGTTGCAATTCCATTGGCCAACGCAATTATTTGATGTCCTAAGCAGATTCCAAATAATGGTAAATCTCTTTTAATAATCTCACGTGCAACTTCCTGTGCATCAACTAATGGTGTTGGATCTCCAGGACCATTGGACAAGAAATAACCGTCAGGATTAAAAGCTTCTAATTCAGAAAATTTAGCGTCAAATGGAAATACTTTAACATAACAATCTCTCTTTACAAGATTTCGCAAGATGTTCTTCTTTATCCCAATATCTAGAGCTGAAATTTTATATGTAGCATTTTTATCACCTACTGTGTAAGGTTGTTTAGTTGAAACCTTTGAAGCCAACTCAAGACCTTCCATATTTGGCTGATCTACTAATTGTTTTTTTAATGCTTCAATATTATCTATATCTGTAGAAATAACAGAATTCATTGCTCCTTTATCTCTAATATATCTTACAACAGCCCTTGTATCAACATCTGAAATCGCAATCAAATTATGTTTTTTGAAATAGTGTTCAAGAGAATCTGAAGCATTAACACGAGAATAATTTAAACTAAAATTTCTACAGACTAAACCAGAAATTTTTATAGAATCAGATTCTACTTCATTTTCGTTAATTCCATAATTACCGATATGAGCATTGGTAGTCAACATCATTTGTCCGTAATAGGAAGGGTCTGTAAAAATCTCTTGATATCCTGTCATTCCAGTGTTAAAGCAGATTTCTCCGAATGCTGTTCCATCAATCCCTATTGATTTACCTACAAAAACAGTTCCGTCTTCTAAAAGTAATAACGCTTTTTTATGTTGTATATATTTCATATTTGAAATTTAAATATTACTTGTAGAATCCATTAACATATATTCGAGGATTCTTTTAACGTCTTTTTCTTTTTTATAAGATAAATGTTCTTCTTTTACAAAGTTTGTCAATTTTTCTTTATTTTTTTCAAAAAAAGCAATAACACTTTTCTTATTAAGCTCAATCTTGCTAAATCCATCATCTGATTTAACCAAATAATTTAACACTAAAAGGGTTTTTGGTTGCCCTAAAGCACCACCCATTCTATTAATTTTCCCTTCTTTATAATTAATATCATACTTTTTTAAAAACATATAACTCTCTTTTTCGGATAAAACCTCATAAAAATAATTATTGACATTTTTAAAGATATGTTTATTTATTACGACAGAATCAATTAATGAATTCTTAAATACAAACATTTTATTTCTATCAATCCTACTTACAAATGAATTATTTACAATATTGAAATTAAGGTTAGATAGCATATAAACTTTTCCCTCTTGATGGATAAGTCCTAAATTTTTCCAATTCTGGAATTTATATAAATCATTATTTTTATCTTTTAATTCTCCTATAAATTCTACTCCTTGATGTGTGACTAATTTACTTTCAATATTTTTTATTGTTACTCTCTGAGAGTAAGAATAATTTATTCCATAACAAAAGAATAATATTACTATTAAATACTTTTTCATTTTTTATACTGTTTTATAACACAAATGGGATAAACTTATCAGCCTATCCCATTTGTTATATTTATTTAAATTTCAACATTACTACTCACCTGCTACTTGGTCTTCAGAAGTAGTTGAAGTTTCTTCAACTGCAGGAGTTGTTTCTACTTTTTTCGATCTACCTCTACGTGTAGTTTTCTTCTTCTTATTTCCGTTAGGATTATAGATTTCGTTATAATCAACTAATTCTACCATTGCCATAGAAGCATTATCTCCTTGACGGTTTCCTAATTTTATGATTCTTAGATAACCTCCTGGACGATCTGCTACTTTTACCGAAACTTCTTTAAAAAGTTCAGTTACAGCATATTTATCTCTTAAATAACTAAACACTATTCTACGATTGTGAGTAGTATCATCTTTAGATTTAGTAATTAATGGCTCAACAAATTGACGCAAAGCTTTAGCTTTAGCTACAGTTGTATTAATACGCTTGTGTTCAATTAATGAACAAGCCATATTTGCTAACATCGACTTTCTATGCGCTGTTTTTCTACCTAAATGATTAAATTTCTTTCCGTGTCTCATTACGTTTATTTTTAACTTTCATCTTGCTCAACTCATTTTGAGGAGCAAAATATGAAAGATTTATTCTTTATCTAATTTATATTTACCTAAGTCCATTCCAAAGTTCAATCCTTTATTATGAACTAATTCATCAAGTTCAGTTAAAGATTTCTTTCCGAAATTACGGAACTTCATTAAGTCATTTTTATTAAATGATACCAAGTCTCCTAATGTATCAACTTCTGCTGCTTTTAAACAGTTCAATGCTCTTACAGATAAATCCATATCGACTAACTTAGTCTTAAGCAACTGTCTCATATGCAATGATTCCTCATCATACGTTTCAGTCTGAGCAATTTCATCAGCCTCTAGTGTAATTCTCTCATCTGAGAATAACATAAAGTGGTGAATTAAAATCTTTGCAGCTTCGGTTAAAGCGTCTTGTGGAGAAATAGATCCATCAGTTTTGATATCAAATACTAATTTTTCATAATCTGTTTTTTGTTCTACACGGAAATTTTCAACAGCATACTTTACATTCTTTATAGGAGTGTAAATTGAATCTGTAAAAATAGTCCCTAATGCAGCACCAGATTTTTTATTTTCTTCAGCTGGAACAAATCCTCTACCTTTTTCAATGGTAAGTTCTAAGTTCAACTTCACTGATTTCTCCATGTTACAGATAACTAAATCTGGATTCAACACTTGAAAACCTGAAATGTATTTTTGTAAATCACCTGCAGTTAATTGATTTTGATCAGAAGTAGAAACAGAAACTGTTTCTCTTTCAGTATCATCAATTTGCTTTTTAAAACGTACTTGTTTTAAATTAAGAATGATCTCTGTAACATCTTCAATAATTCCTTTGATAGTAGAGAACTCATGTTCTACTCCTTCAACACGGATAGATGTTATTGCGAATCCCTCTAGGGATGAAAGTAATACTCTTCTTAGAGCGTTTCCTACCGTCAAACCAAATCCTGGTTCTAAAGGTCTGAATTCAAATCTACCTTCAAAATCGGTAGATTCAATCATTATTACTTTATCTGGTTTTTGAAAATTTAAAATTGCCATAGTATAGATTGGTATTTTAAAAAAATTATTTAGAGTATAACTCTACAATTAATTGTTCTTTTATGTTTTCTGGAATTTGTAATCTCTCAGGCACAGAAACAAATGTTCCTTGCATTGTATCACTATTCCAAGTCATCCATTCGTAAACACTGCTATTTCTACTTAAAGAACTTTCAATTGCTTCTAATGATTTAGACTTTTCTCTTACAGCAATAACATCTCCTGCTCTTAAACTATAAGAAGCTACATTCACTAGTTCTCCATTAACAGTAATATGTCTATGAGAAACTAATTGTCTTGCTCCATTACGTGTAGGCGCAATTCCTAAACGGAATACTACATTGTCTAAACGAGATTCAGCCAATTGCAATAAAATTTCACCTGTTACTCCTGATGCAGCAGATGCTTTTTTAAACAATCCTCTAAATTGACGCTCAAGAATACCGTAGGTATATTTTGCTTTTTGCTTTTCTTGTAATTGAACAGCATATTCCGATTTCTTACCTCTTCTTCTGTTATTACCATGTTGTCCTGGAGGAAAGTTTCTTTTTTCAAAAGACTTATCTTCTCCATAAATTGCTTCTCCGAATTTACGAGCAATTTTAGTTGTTGGTCCTGTATATCTTGCCATTTCTTTGTTATTATAAATAGGGATTATGAATTAAGGCTTACTCTCCTTCGATAACCGTATTCCTACTTGTTAAAATTATTAATTATACTCTTCTTCTTTTTGGAGGGCGACATCCATTATGTGGCATTGGTGTAACATCAATAATTTCTGTTACTTCAATTCCATTATTATGAAGTGTTCTCATTGCATTTTCTCTACCATTACCAGGTCCTTTTACGAAAACTTTCACTTTTCTTAAACCTGCTTCGTGAGCAACTGCTGCACAATCTTCTGCTGCTGTCTGAGCTGCGTAAGGAGTATTCTTTTTAGAACCTCTAAAACCCATTTTTCCAGCTGATGACCATGATATTACATCTCCTTTTTTGTTTGTCAAAGAAATAATAATATTGTTAAATGATGCAGTTATATGTGCTTCACCTACTGCTTCAACAACAACTTTACGTTTTTTTGTACTTGTCTTTGCCATAATACTAGTTATTATTTAGTTGCTTTCTTTTTGTTTGCTACTGTCTTACGTTTACCTTTTCTAGTTCTAGAGTTATTTTTAGTTCTCTGTCCTCTTAATGGTAATCCACTTCTATGACGTATACCTCTATAACATCCAATGTCCATAAGACGTTTGATGTTCAATTGAGTTTCTGAACGCAATTCACCTTCAATAGTAAATGATCCAACTTGCTCTCTAATTGCTCCGATTTCATCATCGTTCCAATCTTGAACTTTTTTACTCTCGTCAACTTTTGCAGCTTCTAAAATCTCTTTAGACCTACTTCTTCCAATTCCAAAAATGTAAGTTAATGCTATAACTCCTCTTTTATTTTTTGGGATATCAATACCTGCTATTCTTGCCATAATTATCCTTGTCTTTGTTTAAATCTAGGATTCTTTTTATTGATTACATATAATCTGCCTTTTCTACGCACAATCTTGCACTCGGCACTTCTCTTTTTTATTGAAGCTCTAACTTTCATCGTATATCTCTTTAATATCTATAAGTAATTCTTGCTTTGGTTAAGTCATAAGGACTCATTTCCAACTTCACTTTATCTCCTGGTAACAATTTAATGTAATGCATTCTCATTTTTCCTGAGATATGTGCAGTTACAACATGCCCGTTTTCAAGTTCTACTCGAAACATTGCATTTGACAACGCTTCTGTAATAGTTCCATCTTGTTCTATTGCTGATTGTTTTGCCATCTTATGCTACCGATTTTCTTTTAGTTCCCGTTTTCATTAATCCATCATAATGACGATTCAATAAATGAGAATTAATTTGTTGTATTGTATCAATTGCAACTCCAACCATAATTAATAATGATGTTCCTCCATAAAACATTGACCATGATTGCTGAACTCCAAACTTAACTACAAAAGCAGGTAATATTGCTAATAACGCTAAAAATAAGGATCCAGGGAATGTGATTAATGATAAAACTCTATCCAATAAATCTCCGGTTTCTTTTCCTGGTCTAATTCCAGGTATAAAACCACCACTTCTTTTTAAATCATCTGCCATCTTGTTGGTAGGAATAGTAATCGCAGTATAGAAATAACTAAATATGATAATTAAAAGCGCAAATAATGCATTATAACCTACACCATTAAAATCACTGAAATAACCTGCAACTTTTTTAACTCCTTCAGAAGCAAAATTTGCTCCTTGAATTGCTGAAGGCACGAACATAATTGCTTGTGCAAAAATGATAGGCATAACTCCTGCAGAATTTAACTTTAAGGGAACATATTGTCTTGCACCTGAAACGCTATCAACAGTACCTGCAACAGTTTTCCTTGCATATTGAACTGCAACTTTACGAATTGCTGTTACTAGATATACACAAGCCAATATTACTACAAGCCATACAATCATTTCTATTAAAATCATCATGATACCTCCTGCACCGCCATCAGTCGTTTTTGACGTGAACTCTTGCGCAAAAGCACCAGGAAATCCAGCAATAATACCAATCATAATTAAAAGAGAAATACCATTACCAATTCCTTTATCAGTAATTTTTTCACCTAACCACATTGCAAAAACTGATCCTGCAGTTAATAATATAATTGACGAAAATAAGAAAACAATATTAGTAGGTCCTAAGATATATGCACTTGCTGGAATTCCAGTAACCGCAGGTAAATTAGCAAGATATGCAGGTCCTTGAACCAATGTAATTGCTATTGTCAACCAACGTGTTATTTGATTAATTTTCTTTCTACCACTTTCTCCATCTTTTTGAAGTTTCTGTAAATAAGGAATTGCAATTCCCATTAACTGAACTACAATTGATGCAGAGATATAAGGCATAACACCAAGCGCCATTACAGATGCTCTAGAAAAACCTCCTCCGGTGAACATATTGATTAAATCAAATATTCCACCACCACCTGCAGGCTTACTATTCATAGCATCAGCAACTGCTTTACCATCTAATCCTGGTAATGTTACTTGTGCAGCAAAACGATAGATAACCATAAATCCAAGAGTAATAAGAATTTTATTTCTTAACTCTTCAATTTTCCAAATGTCCGTAACGGTTTGTATAAATTTCTTCATTTATAAAACTATTCTATAGTTATTGCTTCACCACCTACTTTCTCAATAGCGGTTTTTGCAGTTGCAGTAAATTTATGTACTGTAATGTTTAATTTAGCCTTTAATTCTCCTCTACCTAATATCTTTACAAGGTCATTTCTACGAGCTAGACGGTTTTCAATTAGAACAGCCATATCAACTGTATCCTTGATTCTACCACTATCAACGTATTCTTGAAGTTTATCTAAATTCACACCAACAAATTCTTTACGATTAATGTTAGTAAATCCAAATTTAGGTACACGTCTTTGCAAAGGCATTTGACCTCCCTCAAATCCTATCTTTCTAGAATATCCTGAACGAGATTTTTGACCGTTGTGACCTCTAGCAGCTGTACCACCTTTTCCAGATCCTTGTCCTCTTCCGACTCTTTTACCTGCTCCTTTTACAGAACCTGCTGCCGGTTTTAAGTTATTTAATGCCATAACTACTTTATATCTTATTTAATTTCTTCAACAGAAATTAAGTGTTTAACTTTATTTACCATTCCAACGATTGTCGGTGTAGCATCGTGTTCTACAACCTGATTAATCTTACGTAAGCCTAATGCTTCTAACGTTCTCTTTTGATTCTGAGGACGTCTTATCTTACTTCTTACTTGTGTTACTCTAATTTTTGCCATCGTAAATGTTGATTTTATCCTTT
>Ga0307488_10003365_pt1 | contig 13395 bp, 5 predicted proteins | sample SB02metaG_FD_202248 | JGI IMG/M metagenome (GOLD analysis project Ga0307488, IMG submission 202248) | Sea-ice brine microbial communities from Beaufort Sea near Barrow, Alaska, United States - SB 0.2 | ecosystem: Environmental > Aquatic > Marine > Coastal | place: USA: Alaska | collected 2017-05-06
AGAAGACGTGGGCGAGGGCGTTACCGATTACGCCATCGGTGATGAAGTTTATGGCTGCGCTGGTAGCCTGGTGGACTTGCCTGGCACCTTAGCAGAATACATGCTTGCAGACGCCCAGTTGATTGCCCTTAAAGCTAAAAATTTATCCATGAGCGCAGCCGCTGCTTTACCTTTGGTTGGTATTACCGATTATGAAGGTCTAATGCGCGCGCAAATAAGCAAAGGGCAAAAAGTATTAGTTCATGGTGGTTCACGTGGCGCGGGGCATGCTGCTCTACAGCTGGCCAAATATTCTGTCGCCGAAGTCTATGCAACAAGTGGTGGCGACAAGCAATTAGCCGTTATAGAAAAGCTGGGCGCTAAAGGGAACAACTATAAAACAGAAACCGTCGCCCGATATGTTGAAAAACACACCGATGGTGCCGGTTTTGAGCTGGTTTTTGACTCAGTTGGCGGGCTGAATATGCTTAACTCCTTTGAAGCGGCTGCGTTAAATGGGCAGGTTGCATCAACCGTTTCCATGGTGGCGTTAGATCTTTGTGTTGCACACTTTAAAGGCTTGTCACTGCATGTGGTCTTTATGCTTATTCTCATGCTGCACAACCATAAACGTGCAGAACATGGTCATATACTTAGTAAATTAACTGAAATTGTAGAAGCGGGTGGCTTGTTACGGTGTCATATGAACAACGCTTTGAACTGGCCGATGTCGCTCAGGCACATGCTCGCTTGTCTAGCGTTGAGGGGATGGGTAAGGTAGTTATTGATATTGCACAGTAGCGTGCCTAAAGAATAGATTGTCACTTATCGTCCAGGATCAGGAAGGCAAAGCCTGATCTTGGACGACATCACACAGAGGTTTACCATGCAAAAAACGATTCTCATTACCGGCGCTACCGACGGCATTGGTTTAGCAACGGCTAAAATGTTGGCGGCAAAAGGCCATCATTTGTTAATTCACGGGCGTAATTCAGGCAAGTTGAATAATGTCGTAAAAATGTTATCTGCGCTACCCAACGCCGATCGAATAGAACGTTATGTAGCGGATTTATCTGTTCTGTCAGAGGTGGCCGCCTTAGCGAAGGCGGTTACCGGGCAACACAATAAGCTTGATGTGCTTATAAACAACGCCGGTGTTTTTAAGGTAGATAACAAAACAACAGCAGACGGACTGGATGTGCGTTTTGTCGTTAATACCATTGCTCCGTATTTATTAACAAAAAGTCTTATGAGGTTACTGGGAAGCGCTGGTCGAGTGATTAACCTTTCTTCTGCCGCCCAGGCACCTGTCAATATAGAGGCTTTGTTAGGGAACACTGAACTGCCAGATATACAAGCGTACGCCCAAAGTAAGCTTGCCATTACCATGTGGACACACAGTATGGCACTGTCATCAAACGTTACTGGGCCTGTTATGATCGCGGTTAATCCAGGCTCTATGTTAGGCAGTAAAATGGTGCAAGAAGGTTTTGGTGTGCCAGGTGGTGACATAAACATAGGGGCAGAAATATTAACGGAAGTCGCCCTTGAGGATGAATTTTGCAAGGCGAGTGGAAAATACTTTGATAATGATTCAGGACACTTTGCCACGCCCCATGCTGATGTGACAAACGCCCAAAAAGCCAAGGAGCTGATTGCAGCGATGGAGCGGCTGTTAGTGCCGTTTTAAACTGACACCAGCGAATAAACAAGGGATTATTTTCCCTAATTTACCCTGTAAGTAATATATTACCCGGTCAGTAGGCGTTTTGACTCACCGGGGTAGATAAAAAATCAGCTCATAACAACGTTTCACAAGCCTGATTGCAAAACGCTTTAAACATCACCCTCTAAATAATCTCTGCGCATGGGTGACCAAGCCTGAGGTTACACTGCCAAAGTGATCGCCAATGATGATCTCGATATCGGGGAAAACCGAATGTATCCATGTTTGTACCACAGGTGACATGGCTGTCCCCCCGGTGACATAGAGGGCGTCCGGAAGAGTGCCGGCTTGTTTTACGGCCTCTTGCATCAGTAACTCAAACTTACCCAGCTCATTGCTGATGGCATCACTTAATTCACTGCGACGGATGGGTACTGAAAAATCCTCTTCTATATAATTCAGCTCCAAGTCGATGGCTGTTTGCTGAGAGAGTAAAATCTTGGCCAGCTCGGCACTTCTGCTGATGCGCAAGCCAAATTTGCCGTCCCGTAATGTTTTGAGGCGCTGCAAATTGGGGTCTCTGGTTATGGTGCAATAGCCGGCCAGTTCTTTGCCGGTGCGCATAGAGTTGAATTCTTGTTGGGCGCTGACGTCATTCACCTTTACCGCTTGAGTGAATAAATTGTTTGGCACGGGCAAACCGTTGGTTAACATAGCGTTTTTACCAAAGTGCGGCATCAGGGCCATCAGCGCTAATTTGTTATCCAGGTCGATACCGCCAATGCGCTTACCCGTATGACTTAAAATACATGACTGACGATCCACCAGAGGGACATGGCTTGGCCCAACCTTGATCATCGAGCAATCTGTGGTACCACCGCCGAGATCAAGGATGAGCACCAATTTATCGGTACTCAGTTGCCTTTCGTAATCGTAGGCGGCCGCCACCGGCTCCATTAAAAATTCCACCTGCTTGAAGCCAACGGTTTTGGCGGCGCTTTCTATTATGCCCAAGGCCTGGCTATTACCATCTTTGCCCAACAGCCCATGGAAATTAACCGGGCGACCGATGACAACCTGATCCAATTCCATGTGTTTGACGCACTGAGCTTCGTCTTTAATAAAGGCCAGCATTTTTTCTACTATGGCGGTAAATACCCCCCTTTGGCCGGCATTAATATCCGCCCCTAAAAATGATTTGGGTGATTTAATATAAAAGCCACTCTGTGGGTCGGCAATATGGCTCAACTCTGCTTCTTCACCAAAAATCACGTCGCCATTAGCCCGCAGGGCCTCAATAATACTTTTTGCCCGTAGATGGCTGACAGAACTTTGGCGGTGCGCTTGTTTTAATTGTTTACGGGCAATATTGACCAGCTCTCCTGCACTTAAGTGTCCGGCGGTGCGCTTAATGGCGGCTACTTTGGTGGCCAGCGCCGACTCTGAAATAGTGCCAGGGTTGATGATCTCGTGTTCGATAAAAAGGGCAGAGGGTAATCTGGTTTTACCGTCTTCGAGGGGGATCAGCTCAGGCTGATCATTGTGCATGACGCCGATTGAACAATTAGAGGTGCCGAAATCCAGGCCTGCGAACATTTAGGGGGGATCCTTACGGGGTTAATAGATTTTTACCTATTTTAATATAAAACGTCCCAACAATTTGTTATTTAAATGTTTTAAGTGCGCTAGCGAGTCCTAAGGCAAGGGTGTAAAGACTTATGGCTATTTCAGCCTCTTCCAGCCATGTGTCTTACTCGGCATACGCCCAGTGATGTGGCCAAAAAAAATGATGATAATGATTAAAAATGCATGGTGAGTAGCACGTACTTCTCAACGATTATTTTGTTCATATGCCTGATCTTATATCGTATCTGAGCTCGATTTAGTATTCGCGTTAAACATGGATCTTGATGACGATAAAGCCCAGCTCAAACAATTGATCATCAAAGGGTATGATATTGGCGAGGTGTGCGTGTTCATGTAGATCCGCGGACTGAAGGATTTACGGGACATGGGTGAGCAAATTACTTCGTTAATGGGGATCATGATACTTCAGGAGCGGGTTGTGTATCAGGCATCTATCTATTTACAAGATGAGGGGGTATTGCAGACACTATTCGACCGTGAGACAAAAAGCCATTGAGTGAGGTCAGCAAACAAAAGATAAAAAACAATTAAATTTAGCAGCAACTTGCTGATGTCCGTATAGCCTTATTAGCAGGTGACGGCATAACTACTACTCTGGACTAAGAAGGGCAATCCACTTAGCTTCACCTGGCTCCCTTATTTTGTCATTTAAGTCTTTTCAGGGCAAAACGGTCATACGTAATTATTGGCATTCAAACGCTCATTCTGCGCAAAATCCAATTATGGCTTGATTAAGCTGAAGGACCGGTGATCGAAGCCGTCTGTCGTCTGAGTCCCATATATAGTCTTTCAACCTCAATTATCTACACTTAGATTGTTCAGGTTATGTGCTCATCATATACGAATAATCAGGGCCTGAAGGGGCCGTTGGTTTTTTTAAATCAGCGTCTCTGACGCTGCAGATCGGAGAATCGCCACCGCTCCTCTACTAAATGCATTAAAAACAGTTACTTGTGATTTTTATTGTTAATTATCACCTGCTTAAAATCGCGTATTGTTAAATACCTGTTAAATAATTAGTGACATTGTACGATGTTTGCTTTAGCTTAAATGAAAGGGCTTACATCGATAATGTAAGGCCTTTCACGTTACTTGAAAGGGCTTACATGTGAGAGAGCTGGCTTTCATGTTGTTGTTTCTTCACTGCTGATTACATAAGGCATGACAAATCAAGATTTACCCTCCACGCCTGTAGTTGCTGTGGTAACAAAATGAAATGAATGGCTTTTTGCAAGCAGATGTTTTTGCTTATGGTCACTAACGTAGTTGTCCATATAACTTATGGGATGGCAACAAAATTAAGAGGGTATGTCATTTACGGCGTTAAACAGTGATCTATCACTTGGCATTAATTTGGTATGAATATAATCCCTTTATTTGATGGTTTTGAGCCTTGAACGTCGGGTGAAGTCTTTGTCAATTAAGACTTAGAGCTCAGTAATTACGATGCACATTTTAAAAACAGCTTTTTTAACCAAACAAATTTAAGACTTGTTATTTAATTTAGGAACTTTGATGAAAAAAATACACAGAACTAGTCCATTTAATAAAACCCTGTTAGCTATATTTATGTCGACAGCCCTTTCTGGTTGTTTGAGTGATGATGACGATGACCCAGTAGTGGTTGATGACGTAGTAGTTGTTGTTAATGCCAGTCCTGTTGTAACCAGTTCTGCTACGATAGCAGTAACCGAAGGAGACACTTACACTTATACATTTGCAGCCACTGACGCTGATGACGATAGTTTAACTTTGAGTGCAACGACCCTTCCTGCATGGTTACTTTTTGATACCACAACAGGTGTGCTAAGTGGTTCGGCTGCAGCAGCAGATGTGGGTAGCCATGATGTTACCCTATCCGTAAGCGATGGCACTGATGCGACTACGCAGTCCTTTACTATTGATGTGGCTGCTATCGTGGTAGCCAATACTGCGCCAGTGATCAGCAGCACAGCTGTGGTCAGTGGGACAGTGGGTGCTAACTATACATACATTTTCACCGCAACTGATGTTGATGATGACACGCTGAGTATGTCTTCGGGCACTTTACCTGCGTGGGCCATGTTTGATAATGCAACCGGTATTCTATCTGGTACACCTGACGTGGCTGGTGACTTCGCTATTGAACTGATGGTTAGCGACGGTACCGATTCGGCCACCCAAACATTTACCATTGTGGTAGCTGAAGCATCAACCATGACAGTAGAGCTTGTGGTTTTTGAGAACGCAGCACAACAAGAATGGGCGGCTTGGATAAACGACGGTGGTTCTACAGAAGTGGTTACAGATGATGTTGAGCACGACCAAGCGACCAAATTTACGTTGACTGCGCCTTCTGTTGCTGGCTTTACCGCTCGCGAAACAGATGGTGCTGTCGGTGGAATGCCTTTTGATGCTTCAGCTATCGCATCTACTGCTAGTATTACGTTTGAGTTGAAAATGCTAAAGGCGCCAGATGCTGGTGTGGTTGATTGGAAATTCAAAGTCGAAGGAGGTGGCGCCAGTGAACTTAGTCTTTCAGCTAGTGTTGAAGGACATGCGACGCCGCTGCTTGATACATGGCAAACTTATACTTTCCCAATATCAGCGCTTAACGGTTTAGATCCAAGTAACATGGATTTGTTCATGGTATTCCCTGATTACAATTCAGCGCCTGGTGCAGAGTTCCTTTTGGATAATGTTAAAATAATCAATGATACCAGCGGAGGTAATACAGGCGGTGATACCGGTGGTGATACAACGGGTATGACAATTGACGAATTTGAAGGAGATATTGCTTCATACGAGTTCAATAATTTTGATGGTGGTGTATCAACTGTTGTTTCTAATCCGGATGCAACAGGCATTAATACCAGTGCTCAGGTAGTGAAAATGGAGAAGTTCGCTGGCCAAACATGGGGTGGAAGCACGCTTCTTGCCGTAACGCCTTTCAATCTCCCTGCAGACAGTAGTTTTACACTAAAAGTATGGTCGACTCGCGCTGTTGACGTGCTATTCAAACTTGAAGGTGGACCGGTAGGTGAAAGAACCGTAACCCATAGTGGTTCTGGTTGGGAAGAGTTGTCTTTCGACTTTGCAGGTGTCGAAGGAGCAGGTACAAATGGTATCACTGTTATTTTTGACAATGGCATAGCAGGTGATGCAGCGGGAGATGCGGATAACTGGACCTTCTATTATGACGATATCGTCTTGGTTGAAGCCTCTGGTGGTGACACTGGCGGTGATACAGGCGGTGATATGACCGTCACCACAATTGACGAATTTGAAGGAGATATTGCTTCATATGAGTTCAATAATTTTGATGGTGGTGTATCAACTGTTATTTCTAATCCGGATGCAACAGGTATTAATACCAGTGCTCAGGTAGTGAAAATGGAGAAGTTCGCTGGCCAAACATGGGGTGGGAGCACACTTCTTGCAGTAACGCCTTTTAATCTCCCTGCAGACAGTAATTTTACACTAAAAGTATGGTCGACTCGCGCCGTTGACGTGCTATTCAAACTTGAAGGTGGACCGGTAGGTGAAAGAACCGTAACCCATAGTGGTTCTGGTTGGGAAGAGTTGTCTTTCGACTTTGCGGGTGTCGAAGGAGCAGGTACAAATGGTATCACTGTTATTTTTGATAATGGCATAGCAGGTGATGCAGCGGGAGATGCGGATAACTGGACCTTCTATTATGATGATATCGTCTTAAATGCAGGCTCCGGCGGCGGCGACACAGGAGCAGTAGCTGGAATCACCGATATTGGTGACACAGGCTTTGTTGTTAACGGTGGTTTTGAAAATGGTAACCTTGATAGTTGGCTTGCCGAAGGAGCGAATATAGCTGCTCAGCAGGATGACATGGGTACCTGGTTAGCCAAAGTAGTGGCACCAGAAGCGCAAAATCCATTTATCAAGCAATCAAAAATTGGTGAAGGTGTTATCACTCCTGGTCAGGCGTTAACCGTTTCGTTTGATATGAAAGGGACCGTTGCAGGTGCTGGCGGTGTAGTGAATGCATTACTTTTCACTGAAGCATCAACAGGCGTCAGTAAAACAGATAATCTTATGACAGTAGTTCCTACTACCGAATGGAGCAATTATAGTTTTAATGTGACGGCCGGTGATGATACAGAGTGGGGCGTAGCATTATTACTGCAACCTGTTTGTGGTGCAGTAGCGGGTTGTGAAGTGACGGCATATTTTGACAATGTGAGTATTACCGCTCAATAATTATTTAATGGTACCTAAGGGTATTGTGTAATTAATGTGCAATTAAAAAGGGTCATGATAAGTTATCATGACCCTTTTTTTTTGTACTATACCCATACTATGGAGGTAAAATGAACTCAGGAAAATTGAGACCAACCCCCCACCTGTCATCGCTAACTCGCTTAACTCGATTAAGGTGTGCAGTGGCTATGACCGCTTTTACCCTGGCAATGACCAGTGTATCAGCCCTGGCAGGATGGAAAGTGCAATGGATGGATGATTTTGCAGGCTCAGGGGTCAATTGGCAAAACTGGACCGCGCAAGTCCAAGCTAATTACAACAACGAAATTCAGTGTTATACCGATGATGATAGTTCCCAAAACAGGAATTATGAGGTGTCAAACGGTACGCTAAAGATTATTGCCCGTCGTCAAGCTACCAATTGCACAGGTTTAGGGGGACAACAAAAAAGTTGGACATCGGGTCGCTTAAATAGCAAAGATAAAGCGGAGTTTACTTACGGTCGTGTTGAAGCACGTATTCGTTTTTTAAATTTACAAAAAGGCACGTGGCCCGCATTTTGGATGTTAGAAAACAGAATTGCCGAGGATCCAAAGAAAAACGACAACGATTTTATTCATTGGCCGAATCCAGGAGCCGGTGAAATAGATATTTGGGAGTGGTTTTCCAATCGTCCTGATAGCTATATCACCAATTTTTTCAATACCAGTGATTGTGGTGCAGAGGTATTGTATAACTATCCAGGCGGACCGTCCGATGTAAGCCAATGGCATAATTATGCTATAGAGCGTTCTGCAACGACAATCTCATTGTTTGTAGATGAAACAATGGTCACTCAACATGATGTGACAAATTGTGCACAGTACAAAGAGCCTATGTTTGTCTTATTAAACGTTGCTATAGGGGGAAGCTTGGGCGGAAACGTTGATGCAACACTCAATCAAGCAACCATGGAAGTAGATTATGTGGGCCATTGTACAAACACTGATAGTAATGATTTTGCCTATTGTAATGAATCAACCAGTAATGATGTAGACGACGATGCTGATGGCGTACTGAACGGCAATGATTTATGCCCGGAAAGTCCAATAGACTCAATCGTAGATGAAGTCGGTTGCGTGGCCGGGCAAAGCGTCAATGTAGCGCCTGTTGTGACATTAGGATAGTTGCCTCTGCTAAGCAGGAGCATTTTTTTATCAGGCATATAAAAACGGGCTGGTTGATTTCCTTGATTCAACTATTTCTTAATTTTGTGTCGCCAAGGTTCATAATATTTTAGCAAGGTATGTCTCATGCAAAAGGCTCATAAAGGCAGAAGACGTTAGTGCTATAAACGTCACAAACATCAGCTAAATTACTGTCCGGAGTTTCTGCTTTAACCGGCGCAACATAAGTGTAATACCAATCCGTGTTAGTAAGTGATCGCTGAAAGAGGATTTAAACAGGCTTAATCAAGGCGCTTGAATGAAGTAATAGTGGTGCGCTTTCGAATTCGAGTAACGCAGAGTAAGCTCATTTAAAACTGGCCCAAAGGGGATACACCAGTGTGTTTTACCTGCGAACTTGCTTTTTGAAAGGGGGCGGTCATTCCTGTATAACGACGCGTTGCTCAAACCGCTGGGCGTATTTCCAGTGGGTACTTATTAATACGGATTGGTATAAGACCAAATATTTGCAGATGTCCAACTTAGCATGCCTGTTATCTTTTATCATCAAAATCAGCTTACCCTGTATTCACGGATTGTACTGTACACAGACTAGCTTAATGATCCAAAGTGCGGTGCATACGTACAAAAAATGTAGTCAAGCTGTTAACGTACATAATAGTAAAAAAATATATATGTTTATGTTGCCAACATTTTTTGCCAGGCTGTAGTAATACTCAACCTTTTTAGGCTATACATCGATTATTTTTTATACGTTAAACGCAAATTTTTTACTTTAACAGACCGAATGTTAATTAATTGTTGATCTTTGTTCCAAATTGATTTAGTTTGCATGAAAGCGCTTACATTTTAACAAGTGTTATTTCCCCGATTTATTTTAGCTAGCAGGAATTTAATGTATGAACAGAATAAGTAAACCTATTCGACAATTTACCGCCATAGTCGCTGCCATGGGCTTGTTTGGTTGCGGGGGTGGTTCAAGCACCACAACCACTTTTGATGTTGTTGACACGTCAGCGCCTGTTAGCGATTGGGTTATGGTGTGGAATGATGAGTTTGATGGCTCATCAATCGATGCAAATAACTGGACTCATGAAGTAAACTGTATAGGCGGTGGAAATAATGAAGAACAATGTTATACCGATAGCGTAGATAACTCCTTTGTTGGTGAGGGTACCTTAAAAATAGTCGCTAAGCCGGCTGAAGAAGGTGCTGAACAGCCTTATACTTCGGCCCGCTTAAATACGCGTTATAAAGCTGATTTTAAATATGGACGCTTTGAAATGCGTGCTAAGTTGCCCCAAGGACAGGGCACATGGCCAGCATTTTGGATGTTACCGACGGACTATGTTTATGGTCAATGGCCTAAATCCGGTGAAATAGACATCATGGAGGCGGTTAACCTTAAAGTAGCGGATGCTGAGGGTAACGTTGAAAGCAATGTGCACGGCACGTTGCATTATGGAACGTCAGCTGCGGAGAGAAAATCGTCAGGTAAAGCTTATGCCTTACCTGAAATGGCAAATCCTGCGGACGATTTCCATACATATGCTATCGAGTGGCAAGAAGGTGAAGTACGCTGGTACGTCGACGGTTATTTATATCAAACCCAAATGGCGTCAGAAGTAAGATACAACAGTAAAGGTGAAGCACTTGGTCTGGTACACCGCGGCTGGTTTGCTGAGTTTTTTGATATAGCCACTGGACAGCCCAAAACCCACTGGGATGAAACGCCATTTGACCAAGATTTCCATCTACTGCTTAACCTAGCGGTTGGCGGTGATTGGCCATCAAACGTGAATGATACTGGCATTGATGCCAGTGCTTTTGCCGATGGGCAAACCTATGAAGTTGACTATGTTCGTGTATACGAGTGTTCAATAAACCCTACCTATGGTAACGGCTGTGAAACGGTCAGAAGGGATTATAAAGAAGAGGCGAGCGAAGATTTACCGAATGGCGCATTAGTGACAGGCGAAGCGCCCATTCCAACCCCTCCTTCCAGTGGTATCGCTGTACCTATTACTATATTTGCAGATGAAGTTAATCTTGGCTGGCCCCTATGGGATTGCTGTGGAGGAACCACCCCAGAAGTCTTGTTTGATGACGCAGAGCATGAAGCGGTAGTTGAATTTATAATCGAAAATAATGACGGCACAGTATTAGGATTTAACTCACGTCTTTCAGACTCAGGTGTTGCCTTTGATGCATCACCTATGCTGACAACCGGCACCGTTTCTTTTGATATGAAAGTTGTTGCTGCGCCGACTACAGCAGGATCGAATTGGCTATTAAAAATGGAGTCTGCAGATGCGACTACCACTACCGGTGATGTTGCTTTAAGCAGCAGTGTTGAGGGGGTTAATCCGGTTGTCGGTCAATGGCAGACCTATACCTTTACCTTAAAGTCGTTATCCGACCTTGGATTAGACTTAGGTGCCATCGATGTGCTGATGATATTCCCCACGTGGCAAACCGGTGAAGGCGCTATTTACCGCGTCGATAACGTGAAAATACAAGAGTCAGGATCAACAGGTGGTGCCACTTTAATTAGCGACTTTGAAAACGCAGCTGATTCCTATGCTTTCACTGACTTTGATGGCGGGATCACTACCATTCTTGCTAATCCTGATGCCAGCGGCATAAACACCAGTGCCCAGGTTGTTAAAATGGAGAAATCTGCAGGTCAAGCATGGGGTGGCACTACATTCGCACTGGGCGAAAGTATTGATTTGCTGGGTGACGCTGTATTTACCATTAAAGTATGGTCGCAACGAGCCGTTCCGGTTTTATTCAAATTAGAAGGTGCAGATGGCGGCCTGGCAGAAGTTTCCATCACCCACGGTGGCACAGGCTGGGAAGAACTCACTTATGACTTTACCGGCACTATCGATGAGCTAACGGGTATCACCTTGATATTTGATTTAGGCACCATGGGTGACGTTGAAGGTGATGCTACAAACTGGACTTTCTATTTTGATGACATCAACTTAGGTTTACCGGGCAGCCCCGGTGAAAATGTTAATAGTATAAGCGACTTTGAAAACGCAGCTGATTCATATGCTTTCACTGACTTTGATGGCGGGATCACTACCATTCTTGCGAATCCTGATGCCAGCGGCATAAACACTAGTGGTCAAGTTGTTAAAATGGAGAAGTCTGCAGGTCAAGCATGGGGTGGCACTACATTCGCACTGGGCGAAAGTATTGATTTGCTGGGTGACGCTGCATTTACCATTAAAGTATGGTCACAACGCGCTGTTCCTGTTTTATTCAAATTAGAAGGTTCAGGTGGCGGCCTGGCAGAAGTTTCCGTCACCCATGGTGGCACCGGCTGGGAAGAACTCAGTTATGACTTTACTGACATTATCGATGAGCTAACGGGTATCACCTTGATATTTGATTTAGGCACCATGGGTGATGTTGAAGGTGATGCCACAAACTGGACCTTCTACTTTGATGACATATCAAAAGATTAACAAACCATAGCAGAAGTGCCAAAATCGCGTGTTGTTTGCAGACATGGCAAACAACACGCAGCGTTAATTGGTTCTCAGACAAAAATTTTATACTTGGATCCACGCTGGTGAACACAGTCATTATGGTAGCGGATCTAAGTTGGTTAAAATTAGTTAGGCATTAATAACTAGGGCAATTATGAAACACATAAGCTTTAATAAAACACGACTTGCAGCGTCGATAGCTGTACTGCTCGGTACGGCCATAGCCTTACCCGCCTTCGCCCAGGAAGAAGCATTAGCTGATGACGTAGAAGTCATCCAGGTTAAAGGTATACGGGGCAGTTTGGCCCGTTCCATGGACATAAAACGCGAATCATCAGGGGTGGTTGACGCTATCTCTGCCGAAGATATGGGTAAGTTTCCTGATACTAACTTGGCTGAATCTTTGCAACGGATAACCGGTGTAACAGTTAGTCGAGCAAATGGTGAAGGCAGCCAAATTACCGTACGTGGTTTTGGTCCTGCCAAGAACCTGGTGACGTTAAATGGCCGTCAAATGCCAGGCACAGGGTATACACGCTCATATAATCTAGAGAACTTGTCCTCTGAAGGGGTCAGTGCGCTAGAGGTCTATAAAACCGCAAGGGCTGAAAACCCCAGCGGTGGTTTGGGTGCCACAGTCAATATTGTGACGGCAAAACCCCTGGATTCACCCGGTTTGAAGTACTCAGTCTCAGCTAAAGGTATTTACGATAGCTCAACTGTCACCGGGGATGACGTTACGCCACAACTTGCCGCGCTATATAGTAATACTTTTGCTGATAATACCTTTGGCGTTGCCCTGTCCTTGTCTTTACAGGAGCGGGACTTTCAGCAACAAAGTGCTAATATCCCTGGTTGGCAGGCTGATCAAGGTTTAGGCAATGCAACAGGCGATGATGCGATTGATTTGCGTGGCGAAGATGCTGAAGGTGAAAAGTTAGGCCATACCTATTTTCCACGTCAAATATCTTACAATATCAACGATGTTGAACGTTCACGTTTGAACGGTCAGTTGACCTTGCAATATGCCCCCACAGAAGACATGACGTTTAGTCTCGACTATGTGCGCTCTGAGGCAGAAACATCCAACGATGGACGTGGTTTTGGCGTCTGGTTTAACTTTGGCGGCAATATCAGTGCTTATGAACTGGATGAAAATGGCACGGCAGTAAACTTTACTGAAACTGCCAATGATTATGCCCATTCTGCAAACAAAAGT
>Ga0307488_10003366_pt1 | contig 13394 bp, 13 predicted proteins | sample SB02metaG_FD_202248 | JGI IMG/M metagenome (GOLD analysis project Ga0307488, IMG submission 202248) | Sea-ice brine microbial communities from Beaufort Sea near Barrow, Alaska, United States - SB 0.2 | ecosystem: Environmental > Aquatic > Marine > Coastal | place: USA: Alaska | collected...
ATACCTTTAAGCAGGGCCAATTGATTCTAAAAGGACCTACGCGTGCTCTTTTTTAAAAGAGGAAATCCGCCAAAATGACATCAAAGCCTTTCAAAGGTCCGCGCGCACAGCTAATGTAGTACAAACGCTTGCAAATGCGTGCCGATCTGACTGAGCAGAGCAAGCCCGCAAAGGGCACTGCGCCGCAAATTACGGTGCAAATAAGAGGGCGAAAATGGCGAGAGAAATTTCAGGCAAGACATTGGTATCAAAAAAGAATTTCGGAATGGCACTGGCGATGATATCGGTTCTGGCGCTGAGTGCTTGTGACGAAAACGGTGAGTTTGAATTCCCAACTTTGGGCGCAGGTTCGGATGATGTTGTCACAGTCGCCCCAACCCAAAGGGTGCAATTGGTGGAACGTGACGTCGAAGCGCCCGACGAGTTTCAAGTCACCGAAATCGGTTTGTGGGACGGTCGCCCGTCGCTGGGCGGGGTTTGGGCTGCCCATCCCGACGTCACCGAGCCTGAGCGCGTAATCATTCGCAACCAAGCCAATGGCACGTTCGTGATCGGGGCGCTGTTTCGTCGCGAACGCGACAATCCGGGTCCGTCCTTGCAGGTTTCATCTGATGCGGCCGCCACCCTGGAAATGCTCGCAGGAGCGCCAACACAATTGCAAGTGACCGCGCTGCGCCGCGAAGAAGTTGCCGACGCGCCGCAAGCCATGCCGACGGCTGATTTCGAACCCCCGACAGACATCGCAGCCACAGCTAATGTCAGCACATCCCTAGATGCGGTTGCCCCGATCACAGCAGCTGCCGCCACAATTGGCCCAGCCCAAGCTGCTGCCTTGCCCGTGCCATCAACCCGCCCAGCGGCTGCGCCATCTGCATCGGGTCTTGATCGCGCCTTTATTCAGATTGGTATCTTCTCGGTCGAAGACAATGCGCGCGGCACAGCTGATCGTATGCGCGCCACTGGAATTGCGCCCACTGTGCTTGAACAAACCAGCCAGGGTCGGACATTCTGGCGCGTCATTGTTGGCCCAGCCACATCCTCAGCGGAACGCGACGAACTGCTGCGCCAAGTAAAGGCGCAAGGTTTCGAAGACGCTTATTTCGTCACAAACTAACCCCCACCGAGAGGCCCTATGATCCGCCACATCGCATCCCTAATTCTATTGATCGCAAGTGCCGCCCCCCTCGCTGCACAGTCCTTTGATACCCGCGCGTCGGCGGCCTATGTCTATGATATGTCCACAGGCACAGTGTTGATGGCAAAGAACGCCGACGAACCGCTGCCGCCTGCGTCGATGTCAAAACTCATGACACTTTACATGGTGTTCGACGCGATCGTGAAAGGCAATATTACAGTGGATGATCGGATCGGGGTTTCCGAATATTGTCAGCAGTACGACGGATCAACGATGTTTCTAGACTCCACTGATCGGGTCCGCGTTGAGGATCTGTTGCGCGGCGTGATCGTGCTGTCTGGCAATGATGCATCGTGTGTGTTGGCCGAAGGTCTAAGCGGCACCGAGGCAAATTTCGCGCAACAGATGACCGTGCGCGCGCGTCAGTTGGGGATGATGAATTCCACCTTCACAAATTCCAATGGCTGGCCAGCAGTTGGGCACCGGATGTCTGTGCGCGATTTGGGGATGCTCGCTCAACTGCTGATAAGCGACTTCCCCACATTTTACCCCCTGTTTGCCGAAGAAACATTTGAGTTTGATGGTCGGGCACCCGCGAATGTGAACAATCGCAATCCCTTGTTGGGGCTTGGCATTGGTGCAGACGGCTTAAAGACGGGTCATACACAGGAAGCAGGTTATGGTCTTGTCGGGTCCGCCAAACAGGGCGACCGCCGGATCATTTTCGTTCTGACGGGAATGGAAAGCACGCAAGCGCGTGCAGAAGAAGCCAGAAATATCGTCAATTGGGCCTTCCGTCAGTTCACCCAACGCGACATTGCCCGCGGCGGTACTCGCATTGCGCAAGCCGAGGTTTGGCGCGGCGAACAGCCCCTTGTGGGACTTTTGTTACAAGAAGATCTGTCCTTATTGGTCCCCACGTCTGGTGGCAGCGAAATCAGCGCTGAGGTGGTTTACAATGGCCCGATCCAAGCGCCCATCGCCCAAGGCGACGCGATTGCAGAATTGGTGATCCGTCTAGAAAATCTGTCGGAAACGCGCGTGCCGCTGGTGGCAGACGTGTCGATTGCATCAGGCGGGTTCAGTTCACGTCTGCTCACGGCGGCAGGCGTGTTGATAGAGCGGATCAATACCCCGGACACCACCTCCGTTGAGGCTGAATAATCATGGCCGATCACGCGCATGACGGGACCCCGCACGGGCTTTTTATCTCATTTGAGGGTATCGACGGGTCCGGTAAATCGACCCAGACAAAATTGCTCAAAGAGCGCCTTCCAAATGCCGTGCTGACCCGTGAACCCGGTGGCAGCGCGGGTGCTGAAGAAATTCGCGCGCTTTTGCTGACCGGTGATCCGGATCGGTGGTCAGCAGAAACTGAAATTCTGTTATTTACGGCCGCGCGCCGCGACCATCTTGAAAAGACGATCCGCCCGGCCTTGGCCGCTGGAAAAACCGTTATTTGTGATCGTTTCGCCGACAGCACCCGTGTCTATCAAGGTGCCACGCGCGGGGCGTTGCGCGGCGCTGTGGATACTTTGCATGACGTGATGATCGGGCGCGAGCCGGACCTGACGTTCATTATCGATATGGATCCAACCGTGGCTTTGTCACGGGGGTTGGCGCGCGGATCGGGCGAAGACCGGTTTGAAGACATGGGACTGGCATTTCAAGAAACCCTGCGCCACGGATTTCTCGCCCTCGCAAAGGCCAATCCAGCTCGCTGTGTCCTTATAGACGGCGACCGCGATCCCGTGGCCGTGGCCGCTGAAATCGCCGTGCACGTTGCCGACCGAATGTCTGCCACCTGATGGCAATCGCGCCGCAAGACCGCCCTCGCCCCGACCAGATCAAAGGCGCACCGCATCCGTCAGAGGCAGCGATCCTGTTTGGTCAATCCAGCGCCGAGGCAGATTTTCTTGAGGCATTCACGTCAGGCCGGCTGCATTCCGGCTGGCTGATCAGCGGACCCCAAGGAGTCGGCAAAGCGACGCTCGCATGGCGCATGGCCGCGTTTTTGTTGTCCCAGCCCTTGGTGGCCGACGTTGACATGTTTGGCGCGTCACCCCCGCCTACAAGTCTGGATGTGGACGATGAGAATGGCGATCTGCGATTGTTGCGCGCCGGTGCACATCCGCGCTTGTTTGTTGTTCGACGCACGATGAATGCCACCGAAACCGGACTGCAAGATCAAATCACCATGGCGGCGTTGCGTGGTCATAAAGCTGGCCCCAACAAGCTGATGGAATTTTTACATCAAAGTGCGGCGGATGGTGGTCGCCGTGTGGTAATCATCGATTGCGCAGATGAGATGAACCCCTCGGTCGCCAACTCGATCCTCAAGGTCCTTGAAGAACCACCAAAGAACACGTTCTTCCTACTGGTATCGCACCAACCGTCCCGTCTGCTGCCAACGATCCGGTCACGCTGCCGGATATTGCGCTGCGGATTGTTGGGGGCGGATGATGTGACGGCAGCGCTTGTGCAGGCCGATATTGTGGTGGATCGCGGCGATGCGCTAATCGCGCTCTCGGGCGGTTCTGTAGGTGAAGCGATCCGGCTGACCAACCTTGGCGGGCTTTCATTGTATTCAGATTTGATTTTTCTCTTCAACGGCTTACCAAACTTTGATCGCCCCCGCGCCCTGACACTCGCGGACAGCTGTATTGGCAAGGCGGGTGCGACACGTTTCACGCTGACCCTTGATCTGATCGACAAATTTCTTGCCCGCGCGGCCCGCGCCGGATTGCAGGGCCCGCCAACAACGCAGGCCGCAACAGGTGAGGCATTATTGCTGGCCAAACTCGCGCCCCATGACGCCGCCGCCCGCGCTTGGGCGACATTGGCGCAAGAGGTCACCGACCGCACACGTCACGGCAAAGCGGTCAATCTTGACCCTGCCGCCCTCATCCTTGATACGCTATTTAAGATCGAAAAGGCTGCGCAGGACGTGGCCCCCGTTTAGAGGTCGCCAATGTCCCTACCCCAAATCGTCGACAGCCACTGCCACCTCGATTTTTCTGACTTTAACGCAGAACGCGCCGACGTGATTGCGCGTGCCGTGGACGCAGGAGTTACGCGGATGGTCACGATCTGCACGCGGCTGCGCCTTGAGCCACAGGTTCGCAAAATCGCAGAAGACTTCGCACCCGTTTTCTACGCGGCCGGCACCCACCCGATGAGCGCGGCTGACGAACTCATGGCAACCATAGATGAGTTGATCGCGCTGACAGCGCATCCTAAAATGGTTGGCATCGGTGAAAGTGGCTTGGATTATCATTACACGGCAGAAACGGCGCAGGTGCAAAAACAATCCCTGCGCGTTCACATTCAAGCCGCACAAGAAACCGGTCTGCCCCTGATCATCCACAATCGCGCGTCCGACGATGATATGATCGACATCCTAAGCACGGCATACAAAGAAAAACCCTTTGCCTGCGTCATGCATTGCTTTTCCAGCAGCACGGACCTTGCGCGCGCTGCAATCGACCTTGGCTTTTATCTGTCGATGTCGGGCATCGCCGCATTCCCAAAATCACAAGAGCTGCGCGATATCTTTGCCAGCGCACCTGTGGATCGCATTTTGGTCGAAACTGACAGCCCCTACCTAGCGCCGCCGCCCCATCGCGGGCGTCGCAATGAACCCGCCTATACCGCACACACCGCAAAAATCGGTGCCGAGGTTTTCGGATTGAGCTACGAAGATTTCGCCGCCCAGACAACGGCCAATTTCGACCGCCTGTTTGCCAAAGCTGCGGGATGGTCAGCATGACCATCACCCTGCGCATCCTTGGTTGCGGATCGTCAGGTGGCGTGCCGCGATTGGGCGGACATTGGGGGGCCTGCGATCCGTCCAACCCCAAGAACATCCGCAAACGCTGCTCCCTTTTGGTGACGCGAACAACGCAGGCCGGCGTCACCCGCGTGCTGATCGACACCTCACCTGATCTACGCCAACAGCTGTTGGACGCGGATGTCGGCGAACTTGACGCGGTGATCTACACCCACGCCCACGCAGATCATGTGCATGGCCTCGATGATATTCGGATGATCGTTTACAATATGCGCCAGCGCCTACAGGTTTGGGCCGACGGCGACACGGGCAACCAGTTGCTGGCGCGCTTCGGCTATGCATTTGTGCAGCCCAAAGGGTCAAATTACCCACCGATTTGTGACCTGAACACGATTAACGGCGACGTGACGATTGACGGCGCGGGTGGCCCAATCACGTTCACCCCGTTTGAAGTCGAACATGGCAGCATCGACGCGCTAGGATTTCGCATCAACAACGCCGCCTACCTGCCCGACGTGTCCGACATTCCCGAAGATGTTTGGCCGCTGTTGGAAAACCTTGATCTATGGATCGTCGACGCACTGCGCCGCGACCCGCATCCGACCCATGCGCATCTGGCAAAGACGCTGGAATGGATTGATCGCGTTTCACCGAAACAAGCGGTGCTGACCAACATGCACATCGATCTGGACTATGCGACGCTGGCAGCTGAAACGGCACCGAATATCCAGCCCGCTTTCGATGGCTTAACCCTGACACTCGTCGACTAACGCCATGTCAAATATCTTTACCATCGTCCTGCCGGTTTTCATCGTGATGGGGTTTGGCTACCTTGCTGTGTGGCGCGGACTATTTACCGATAGCGCCGTCGATGGACTGATGAAGTTCGCGCAAAACTTCGCAATTCCGTGCCTGTTGTTTCGCGCAATCTCGACGCTTGATCTGCAACAAAACTTCGATCTTCCGCTGCTTTTGAGCTTTTACAGCGGCGTGGTCGGGGCATTTGCTGTCGGGCTTCTGGGGTCGAGGTATCTGTTTGGACGCCCGTGGGAAGACTGCGTTGCGATCTCATTTTGTTGTCTGTTTTCAAATACTTTACTTCTGGGTCTGCCGATTACGGAACGCGCATATGGCGCGGATGCGTTGCTGGGCAATTACGCGATCATCGCGTTTCATGCACCTTTTGGCTACGCGCTTGGCATCACCGCGATGGAATTGGTGCGTGCGCAAGGGACGCCGCTGCGCCATATTCCCGTGAAGGTCGGCAAAGCAATGTTCTCGAACTCTTTGGTCTTGGGAATCGCATTGGGATTTGTCGTCAATCTTGGCAACATTCCGTTGCCTGTGGTCTTTACGGATGCGGTAGATTTGATGGTGCGCGCGGCCTTGCCTGCAGCGCTGTTCGGCTTGGGCGGCGTGCTGTACCGCTATCGCCCCGAAGGCGACATGCGCACCATTCTATTCGTTTGCGCGGTCTCGCTTGGTCTGCATCCGGCGATCGTTTGGACGCTCGGCAGTGCCAGCGATCTCTCAACGGAGGCCTTCCGCTCAGCGGTTCTGACGGCCTCTGTCGCACCGGGCATCAACGCCTATGTGTTTGCAAACATGTATGGTGTGGCCAAACGGGTGGCAGCATCAGCGGTGTTGGTTGGCACAGGATTATCTATTTTGACGACCGCGCTCTGGCTTGGAGTGCTGCCATAGCAACGTGTCCCGCAATCGCGATATTACCCAGTAAGTAATGCAGTTTGAACAGCCTCGTCCCACCCAAGATATAGCGTGTCCCCATCGCGGATCACCGGCCGGGTCATGACCTTGGGCTTGGCCGCAATCTGCGCCTCAGCCTCAGAATTTTTCAGCCAGTCGTTGAGCGCGCGGTAGTCGTTTGAACTGCGGTCCACCAAGCGATCGCCAAACTCGACAATCAGCTCGGCCAGTTCAGCCTCATTAAGCGGGTCGGCGCGGATATCGCGAAAATCGACGTCCTTGCCAGATGCCTCAAGGTCTTTGCGGGCGCGCTGGCATACAGCACACGTGCTCAATCCATAAATAATCATGTCGAAAATCCCCTTCGCGATGATCCCGCACCATTATGCATCAGCCCGCCCAACGCAACAGATTAGGCGCAACAGCGTCGCAACTAACGATTGATCCAATCCCACACCCAGTTGGCGGGTTAGTTCTGTTCGATCTAGAATGCATCAATCTCAGGAACGCTGCCGAACCGTGCAAGAAACGTCGGCAAACTGATCTCACCTGACTCTTGATCTTCGATCACCATATAAGCGTCAGCGCCGATGCACGCCTCGGATTTGGATTCGCGTTCTGCACGTTCTTGCGCGGGCGACGCTGACGTATATTCAAATTGCTTGCCGATTTGCAGACTGGCCCCCCCAGCGCCCTTCCCTGTCTTGGCGACATATGTCTGGCAGATATAATGCACTTTCGGCGCGGTCTCGCTGGAATCAGTCATATTGGTCCCTCAATCAATGATTGGGAACAAAATAGGAACATTTATCGCGCTTGGCAAGTCTGTTTGGAATGGGCGCAGTGGCGGGCCCCAAGGTCGCAATCGAAACCCGAAGGACTAAATCATGCCACCGAATTGCCCAATGATGTCGGTTGGATCTGTCCCGCTTACGTTCCGATCTCTTGGTCATTTGTGTATCTTGCGGTCAGTGTTGGATGCCGATTAGCAAACGGTCCAGTTTTGACGGACCACTTCAAGCTGACCTGATGGTTTTTTGCACGACACATGCAGACATAATACCAAGCGCGGCAGCCACCCAGAGAGCAGGTGTATAGCTGCCGCCCCAATCGTAAATCTGGCCAGCGAGCAACGGTGCCAGCAGCCCTGCAACGCCCCAAGCCGTGAAGATACGCCCATAGGCATATGGGCCATCATTGCCCGGAAAGAGTCTGGCAATCGCGGCTGGATAGGTTGCGATCGTCCCGCCGTAGGCGAAACCCACGACCCCCAAAAGCGCGACCGTCGCCCCCGGAAGAAACGACAGTGTCAATAGGGCGGCGGCACTGAGAAGCGGCAAAATTAAGAGTATGCGACGATGCGATATCTTGTCGGATAGCCAGCCAGAAAGCAGGCTACCGGCAAGGTTGCAGCCCGCAATTGTAGCGGCGGCTATCCAGCCGGAAAAGCCTGCAGTTGTTGCAATTCCTGCCGCATGCCCGATCGCCATAAGCCCCGCGGCGACGCCGCTGCCATAAGCGAGCCATATCGCGGCGATGCGCAGCCATGGCAGGCTCGAGACGCCCATGTCGGTTTGTGTGTCCACATATCGTGCGCCACTTCGTGCGATCAAAATAGCGGCACTGATGCCAACCAAGAAGACGATTGAACCAAGGGCAAGCATAGCCAAGAAAAAGCCACCAAACGCAAGTGCTACTTCAAAACCATATGGCGCAAGAACCGCGCCAAGGGCGTAAGCCGCCGTGACCACGCCCATGGCGAGACCCGAATGATCAGGGTTGGCGCGTGCTGCAAATTGGAGTCCAAAACCATAACCCAGCCCATTTGCGACGCCGAAAAATAGGCTGTACCCAATCCAGACCAATTCTAATCTGTCAGCGATGCCAGCAAGGCCCGCCCCAATAAAGCCAAGAACCGAAACCAAGACATAAATTGTTGCCGGCTGCAGGCGGGAATAAACGGCAGGACCAAACAGAACCGCGACTGTTAGGAACACCAAGCAAAATGAGTAGACTAGGCTAACAGTTGCGCGTGACGTCCCAAATTCGGCCTCAAGGGGCGCGAGAAAAACAGAAAATGCATGTATTGAGCCAAGCACCATCGACACCATAGATGCGGCGAACAGAACCGTTCGTCCTTGAGTGGTCGATGACCTCATCACCAGAACGTCGCACAGGTGGTGCGTATGACGTCATGCCGCAAGGTCCGCGCATCACACAAATCCGGAGTTGGATTGAAGAGTGAGCAGAGCAGCGCATGATCCATCGGACCCTCTCCTAGAATTACGGGCCTGCTCAACCAGCCAGTAAAAACCCAAGCCAAACTGAAGGCTGCTTTTAAGTGAGCCAATCCAATCGCCAGTTTATGTTACGGCAGTCCCAACGCACGCTTCTTGTCCGCCGCCCACTTCATAATCGTCAGATCAAACGTGAGCGCCATCAACGACACACAAATACCCAGTACAAAGTTCTTGCCCAAATCAGTACCCGCAAGTGTCCGTTGCAATTCCTGCCCCAAATCTTGCGTGCCGATAAAGGCCGCGATGATCACCATAAAGAACGCAAACATGATCGCTTGGTTGAACCCGATCGCCATGGTCGGCAGGGCCAACGGCAGTTGTACATTCACCAGTTTTTGGAACCTTGTGGCACCCGCCATGTCAGCGGCTTCCGTCATTTCAGGGGGCACGGTGCGCAAGCCTTCAATGGTATACCGGATCAGCGGAACTGTCGCAAAGATCACAATCGAAAAGATGACGGCGATATCGGTGATGCCGAACAACATGATTGCGGGCAGCAGGTAAACAAAGCTTGGGAAGGTTTGGAACGTATCGCAAACCAGCAACATCCAGCGTGACCCCCGATCAGACCGCGACGCCATAATCGCAACAGGCAGGCCAATAATCGCAGCCAGTATCACAGCCGAAGTTACAGAATAGAGCGTGATGATTGCCCTGTCCCACCAGCCAGACAGCGCGACAAGTGAAAAGAAAATGAGCGCGTAACCCGCCTGCCGTCGCCCTGCCAGCGCCAGCGCAAAGGCCGCGATTAACAAGATCATTGCAGGTGTCGGTATCGACAACATGAAATTGCGAAACGGGATCAGCACTTGAACATTCAAGAAAGCCCGCAAAAAGCCAGTCGTCGCCTTGACCCAACCGATATCAAGAAACGCCTTGATCTGAACATCCAAAAACTTGCCAATGCTAAAATCCTGACCGCGACCAATTTCGGCAAAAATCGGAAATTCTCGGGCAATCATCGTCAATAAAACCACCAACACAAGCCCGATCAACGCCATCTTATGACGGACCCAGAACGCCGTGCCGCGTTCAAAATGTTCAGGTTGTTTGACGACCCAAGCCTTTGACATCCGGTCCAGCGTCACGGCAAGCAGCACAATCGTCACACCAACCTCAAACGAACGCCCCAGCTTGAAGCTGCCCAACATCTGCAACAATTTCGCGCCCAGCCCCGGCATGCCAACGAACGCGGTCAACACGACCATCGCAAGCGACAGCATGATAACTTGGTTCACCCCCACGAGGATTTCTGTGCGCGCAGACGGAATATAAACATGGCGCAGCATCTGGAATTTTGAGCAGCCGCTCATCTTTCCGGCTTCGACGACTTCGGGCGATACTTTTTGCAGGCCCAATGTTGTCATCAAAATCATCGGAGGGATGGCATAAACGGTAGTTGCAACAGCCCCCGCCGTCGGCCCCACCTTAAAGAAGATCACGGCAGGCAGCAGGTATGTGAAGAACGGCAACGTCTGCAATACGGACAAAACCGGCTTGATGACGGCATCGACCCGTGCCGATTTCCATGCAGCAATTCCTAGGGATAGGCCAATGACGAATGCCAAGGGGACCGTGACTGCCAGAACAGAAATGGTCTGCATCGCGATGTCCCATTGGCCCATCAACGCAGTCCACATGAAAGTTATGAAGCCCAAGAGCGCCAGCCGCCATCCACCAAGATAATAGCACAGGACAGTGACAGCCGCCGTTAGTGCCGTCCACGGTATCGGGCCCAGGTTTGGCCAGCGGCGTTTGCCATAAAAGATGTTGCCGGACGCATCCAAAAGCCATTCAAGGCCTTCGGTCAGCGTGCGCGTAAAGACCAACAGCCCTAGATCGTCTTTGACGTAGTTAAAGATCGTGTCGAGCCAGCCAGCAAAATTCGGGATCGCGGCCTCGGGTAGACGATACAACCATTCAGGCAACAAACCGATGTATTGCAGCGCTGTCAAAAGAACCGCGAAAGTGAGAATGCCCAAGGCAACATGACCGCGATCCAAGCTACGTGACGTGGCCCGAATGTGCGTTGTTGTTTCGGCCATCAATTGGCCTCCAACAGAACCGTTAGTCCGTCTTGGCGCTTCATGCCACCAATGACCTTGCCGTTCTTGTGAACAGGGATTACGTCACGCGTATCATGAACCAACAGCTTGGCGAGTTCCTTGATCGTAGCATTGGCATCAACCGGCTCACCCTCTCCGTGGGTGTCAGCGGTGGCCAAAACGCCTGCATGAACCACGCGGGCTTTATCAATGTCTTCCGTAAATTTGCGCACGTATTCTGTGGCAGGATGCAGCACGATTTGATCCGGTGTATCACATTGCTCAATCGCGCCGTCTTTCATGATAGCAATGCGATCCGCAAGACGGAGCGCCTCGTCAAAGTCGTGCGTGATAAAGACAATTGTCTTGTTGAGCAGCTGTTGAAGGCGCAGGAATTCATCCTGCATTTCCTTGCGGATTAACGGGTCCAATGCGCTGAACGGTTCATCCAGAAACCAGATATCAGGTTCAATCGCGAGCGATCGCGCAATGCCAACGCGCTGTTGCTGGCCACCGGACAATTCGCGCGGGAAATAATCCTCACGCCCTTCCAGCCCCACCAATTTGATAACCTCAAGCGCACGTTCGCGCCGTGTGTGTTTGTCTTGTCCACGCATTTCCAGCGGGAAGGCAACGTTGTCCAGAACGGAGCGGTGCGGGAGCAGACCAAACGATTGAAACACCATGCCCATTTTAGAGCGACGCAGGTCAATCAATTCTTTTTCGGGCAGTGACATGATGTCCTGCCCTTCGACAGAAATCGACCCGCTGGTGATATCATGAAGGCGTGAAAAGCAACGGACCAAAGTGGATTTACCAGACCCTGACAGGCCCATAATAACCAACATTTCACCCTTTTGGACATCAAGCGAGACATCACGGACACCAGCTATATAGCCGGCCTCACGGATGTCATCAAAACTCATGTCGGGGGTCATTTTCTTATGAAAGGCCACCGGATCTGGGCCGAATATTTTCCAAGCGTTGCGACAAGAAATGACGGGCGTATCAGCTGACATGGTGATCCTTGTGAAAGATGTTCCCACCCGACAAAATCCAAAAATGGTTTGTCGGAGGGGATTCTGTTCAATGCAGTTTATGGCGTGGGTTTAGTTAACCCAAACACTCCAAACGTCGGGGTTCGCTTCGAGCCACACTTCAGCTGCTTCATCTGGCTCCAGTTCGTCGATGTCGACAAGTCTGGCCATCTCAGCGATCTGTGGGTTGGTAAAGCTGACCTGCTCTAGCAGAGCGTAAGCCGAAGGCCACTTTTCTTCCATCCCATCCCAAGCTGCGATCTTCAGATAACCGTTCGCAGGATTACCACAATCGTACAGCGCGTCTGGGTTCACACCCACGGATGGGTCTGTGTCGCAGCCTTCTTCATGTGGTGGGAATTCAACGAATTCACCCGGCCATACGGCTTCTGCAAAGTTTGGTGTCCAGTTGAACACCACGACTGGACGACGATCAGCTTCAGCAGCGCCGATTTCAGCCCAAAGTGCTGCCGCGGAGCCCGCGTTCACAACAACAAAGTCCATGTCTAATGCAGCAACACGTTCCTGTCCGTGCTTAAGCCAGTCAACCGGACCGTCCAAATAGCGGCCTTGATCTCCAGTTTCAGCAGTTGCGAATACGGCCGCGCAAGCATTCAATGCTTCCCAATCTGGCAGGCCTGGGCATGCATCTTTGGTCCACATTGGATACCACCAGTCTTCGCGTGTAACCGCGTTGTGGTCTGTTACTTCAACGATACCGCCCTTTTCCAAGGCTGCACGGTAGGATGCGCCAAACGCGCCTTCCCAAACTTCGAGTTCAAACGTGACATCACCCAAACGGACGGATTCATAAACGGCTTGGCTGTCTGTCGTCACATATTCAACGAATGCGCCTTGTTGTTCCAGAATCTGGCCAACCACATTAGACATCACGATCTGGCTGGACCAGTTGTGAATTGGAATAACGATTGGGTCGGTGCTGTCAGCATGTGCATCAGCGAAAGCGGTGAGCGGCGAAAGTGCGAGAACACCTGCCGTCAGAGCTGTGGTCATCATTTTCATTCTTAGTCTCCCTAAATGTTGGCGCACTTTCGTTCTGGCGCCATTAACGCCCAACCGAAGCGGGGCTCTGGATTCAGGATGCGCGATTCTTTTTGCTCGCTTGCATACGTCCGCATGCAGTCTCGCACTATTTTCCTCTCAATCAAGTTTTTTTCTTGATGGTGGATTAAAGAGTGCATTATCTGGGCGCTGGCGTCGTGTCGTACATAAATAATGAACCCCTTCTTGGGTGCCTAGGCCGATGGCACGATCGCGTTCTCGCGGACGCGGAACATGTTTATTTTCTTGCGGTCATCTTTGGGTTGAATGCCAAAGACCTCCATGTATGTCTTGCTCATAGACCCGGTGCTGGAATAG
>Ga0307488_10003368_pt1 | contig 13391 bp, 17 predicted proteins | sample SB02metaG_FD_202248 | JGI IMG/M metagenome (GOLD analysis project Ga0307488, IMG submission 202248) | Sea-ice brine microbial communities from Beaufort Sea near Barrow, Alaska, United States - SB 0.2 | ecosystem: Environmental > Aquatic > Marine > Coastal | place: USA: Alaska | collected...
CTTGATTGCCACAGGTCAGGTGGGCGCGGCGCGGCCCCTCAGAGGCGGCGGCGGCCATGCGATCAAGGTAGGCGCGACGCGGCCCTTGTGAGCGGGTGATAATGCGGTCGGTGACGCGCTGGATGGTTGGATTGAGAGCCATGGTGTCCTGCCAATTAATGTCTTTGGCGAACCATAGCACAAGTCGTTAGCGCTAACAATGGTTGAGGTGCCTTATTGGATTATTCGAACACGGTAAGATTGCGTACTAAAGCCGTCACTCAACTTCCCCGCAGTAGCCCTTTGCCAAACACATTCCTGCCTCAATCTACCGCCTATATTGGTGTCGCCTCGTGGGGGGGCAAACAACTGGGCACAGCCTTGGAGGATACTGTGAAGGTACTTAAGGCAGTAACATTTGGCGCGATCATCGCCGCCTTGAGCGCCTGTAACGAAGTGGACATCATGTCCCGAAACGCACCGTTAGAAGCGCCGCGTCTTGGCAAACTTTCCGCACCACAGGCCGTGCGCGATTATGCGCTGCATTCGATCCGCTTTGCGGTTTCGGCAGACATCACTGTGTCTGAAGCCAATTCATATTACCCCATCGCCGACATCGTGTGGCGGGGCGACCCCATGGGGAATCGTTCCCAGCAGATCAACGAGATTTTCCAGACGTCCATCCGGGCAGCTGGTCAAAACATGAACGGATCGATCCCTATGACGGTTGATGTTGAACTGGTCCGCTTTCATTCCCTGACAGAGCGCACGCGTTTTTTTGTTGGCGGAGTGAATTCTATCAAGTTCAACATGACAATCCGCAACGCCGAAACTGGTGAGGTTCTGGAACAATCGCGCTTCGTTAATGCTGATTTTGCAGCCCGCGGTGGCCGCGCGGCAATGGCTGCGGATAATCAGGGCCAAGGCCAGAAGGTTCGGATTACAGCGCATCTGACAAGCCTGTTCGCCCGCGAGCTGACGGGCCTTGCTGTGCCAACAAGCAATGCGCGCGCGGGCACTTGATCCGCTTTCCAACCTGACTTTTACGCGCTAAGGGAACTGTTATGAATCAGTCCCATTTACCGACCACCGACGCTTTGCCCGTCGTTCGCCTGCTTCCCAAAGCAAAACCGCAAGTTATTCGCCACGGTTTTCCGTGGGTCTTTGCCAATGAATTGGTGATGGACCGTCGGACCAAGGGCGTCACGCCCGGTGGCCTCGTTGTGGTGGAAGACTCAGAGCGGCGACCCCTTGGGCTTGGCACAATGAACCCGCTTTCAAAAATCGCTGTTCGGATGTTGGATTTCGATCCAGACGCCGTGATAGATCAAGCTTGGTTCAAAGCCAAACTCGCACGCGCATTGCAACACCGTGACGCGATTTACGACGAACCGGTCTATCGACTGGTGCACGCAGAAGCCGACGGTTTGCCAGGTATCATCATTGACCGCTTTGGCGATGTTGCCGTGATCCAACCAAATGCCGCCTACGCCGAGGCCATGCTGGAACCGCTTGTGGCCGCCCTGATCGAGGTGACCGGCGTGACGACTGTCATCAAAAACGGCACTGGCCGCGCCCGCAGCCTTGAAGGTCTGGAAGAAGAAATGGTGGTTCTGCATGGCTCGCAACCGACGGGCGCTATTCCTGTTATGATGAACGGCGCGACGTATATGGCGGATGTCATGGGCGGCCAAAAGACCGGTCTATTCCTTGATCAGCGCCCCAACCATGCATTTGCTGCTGGCTTGATGAATGGCGGACGGATGTTGGATATGTTCAGCCACGTCGGTGGATTTTCGCTGGCAGCTTTGGCGGCTGGCGCTGGGTCCGCTTTGGCGGTAGATGGATCTGCGCCTGCGTTGGAATTGGCAAAAGCCGGGGCTGAGGCCACGGGTGTCGCGGATCGGTTTGAAACCCGTCAGGGCGATGCGTTTGGAGTGCTTGAAGCCTTGGGTGCTGAAGAAGAAGTGTTTGACGTGGTGGTCTGTGATCCGCCTGCGTTTGCACCATCCAAACCCTCGGCTGAAAAGGGCCTGCGCGCCTATGAACGCCTGGCGCGTCTCGCAGCGCCATTGGTCAAGGATGGCGGTTATCTGGTGCTGTGTTCGTGTTCCCATGCCGCTGACCTGAAGCGATTTCGCGATGCATCTGCACGCGGCATTGGTCGTGGTGGACGCCGCAGCCAGTTGGTTTACACAGGTTCTGCTGGGCCGGACCATCCGCTGTTGCCGCAATTGGCGGAAAGCGGATATCTGAAATCGCTCGTCTTTCGGCTTTAAGGATTTGGCCATGAGGGCTTGGCTTTGAGAGTCCTGATCGACGCCTGCGTCCTTTATCCCACAGTGATGCGCGAGGTCGTCTTGGGCGTCGCGCAGGTGGGGCTGTTTGATCCACGCTGGTCGGCGCGTATTCTGGCAGAATGGGCACGTGCGGCGCGCAAGATCGGGCCGCAAGGTGAGACGATTGCGCGTGGTGAAATCGCCGCCATTCAAGCACGGTTTCCAGGGGCCGAAGTCAAAACCCCGCAAGGTGTTGAGGCGCGGCTATGGTTGCCAGACCCCGATGACATACATGTATTGGCCGCTGCAATCGGCAGTTCGTGCGATGCGATCATGACGATGAATGCCAAAGATTTTCCGCGAAATGAACTGGCTGATCAAGGGTTGGAGCGCGTCGATCCCGACGGGTTCCTGATTGGCTTGGCGGCGCAGCATCGAGTCGCTGTTCAGACAGTCGGAGAGGCTGTTCTGGCCGAAGCACGGCGATTGTCTGGGGAGCCTTGGGAGATGCGCAAACTTATGCGCAAAGCCCGCTTGCCGCGTCTTGGAAAACTGTTGGAACGTGATTTGGATATTTAATAACTAAAGACGCGCACAATCACGCGCCCCACTTCGCCTCGTTCGCTTCAATCGCGGCGATGCGATCGGGGGTTTTGGGGTGGCTGAGCAGCCATGCAGGTTGCGCCGCACCCTGTGCACCTGTCAGTTTTTCGAGCTTGGTAAACAGGGTTTTTTGCGCACTTGTACCTATACCCGCCTTGAGCAGAAGGGCGGAGGCATAGGCGTCCGCCTCATATTCATCAGAGCGCGACAAGCGGGCCATCAACATGCTCATGGCGGCATTGGCGATCAGCGGGCCGATGCCGGGCAAAAATCGCGACAGCACCATAGCCAGCGCCGTGCGCAGGGCGTTCTGGCCCGAAAAGTCGATCATGCGGCGGCGGGTATGCCCCAAGGCGACGTGACCCAGTTCATGGGCGATGACGGAGGCCATTTCTTCTGCGGTGACGCCGTTTTCTTTGTATTTATTGTAAAATCCGCGGGTGATGAAAATACGACCATCCGGTGCTGCAAGCCCGTTCACCGGTTCGATTTCATAGATGTGAACTTTGATGCGGGGGATATCGACAACATCGGCCATTCGCGCGGTGAGGGCGCGCAGTTTCGGGTCTGCCAATTCGGTCGATTTTTCATCCAACTCCCGCGTCGTGCGCCATGCGGAAAGGCGGTACATAAAGATGCCGTAACCAATAGCGAGCAGGATGGGGAAGAATTTGAGCATAGCTTAAATATGGGGCGGCACCTGCGCGTCGGCAAGGGCCAATCGGGACAAGAAACACCTGCAAAAAGCCCTGCGTCTGCCATGCTGTGGGCCAAGTTGGCTGGCAAATCTGCATCTTAACGATTTGGATAGGTCCCATGCCCACAACGAAGATGTACACACTTGAGGCGTCAAATATCACCATTTCGAATGGTGTGTCTTTGTCCGGCTTCACCCAAGGCGACGGCAGCCAGTTGATTGGCAGACATCACTCTGGGCAGCAACACCTGAAAAACTGTCGATGTGTTCGACACAGATGCGAATTTTGAAGACAGCGACAACAGCCAGACATTGGACGGTGCCCAGACCTACAACTGGGTGTCGTACGCCAGCGGGCTGCGGGTTGAGGCGGAGTATAGGCTGACCGTTCAGGACCCTGACGGAAATTCCTACACGGTTATCGGTTTCAACATTAACGAAGCAGGTGGCGGGCCGTCGTATGGCACCGTGGAAGGCTTGTCCTTCATCTGGCCGATCGGGGGCTTTCCGCCTCATTGTGTGCCGCTGACGGTCATTGGCACCAGCGAGGGGCCAAGCGGGACCACCACGCCATTTGGCAGTTACGCCACACCGTCGTGTTTCACGCTCGGAACCTTGATTGAAACGGCGCACGGGCAGGCGGCGGTTGAGGCGTTGCCGATTGGCGATCTTGTGGCGAAGCTAGACGACGGGATGCAGGCCATCCGATGGATCGGAACGACGGTGATCTCAGCGCGTGATCTATGCGATCAGGCGCGCTTGCGGTCAATTTTGATCAGCAAGGGTGCACTTGGGGACGGGTTGCCGGAACGCGATATGCTCATGTCGCCGATGCACCGTGTTCTGCGCGAAGGGCTGCGAGCGGCGCTGTTGTTTGGCGAGGGCGAGGTTTTTTGTGCCGGCAGCGCATCTTGTGGGGCAGGCGGGGATCAGCTGTCCTGCGCCTGTGGGCGACGTGCGTTATATACATATTGCGTTCGATACCCATCAAATCGTGTGCAGCGAGGGGCCTGGACCGAGAGTTTCTTGCCCGGTGCACAGGCGCTGTTCGGGTTTGACGCGCAGGTTCAGGCGGAATTGTCTGAACTGTTCGCAGACGCCACACCCGCGTCGGCGCGCTTCAGACTGAAACGCCATGAGAGCGCGGTACTGCTGGCAGCCTAAGGCGTGGTGTTGGCGGCGCGGGCTTTCTTGCTGACGGTGATCAGCCACCAGCCCAAAGCGATCACTGCGACAAGCGCGGTGACGAAACCGCTGGCGTTGCCCAATAGGCTTGCGATGGATGTGATGTTGTCGGCAAAGCTGTAGCCCAAACCGACATACAGGCTGACCCAGACAATTTCACCCGTGATCCCCCAAAGGGCAAAGCGTACCCAGTTAAATTTTGTCACGCCGCAAAAATAGTTCATGTAGGGACCAAGCGGCGCCACGAGCCAGCATGACAAGAAAATGCTAGACCCGCCGCGCTTGTCCATAAAGGCCGCACTGCGCGCCCGAAGGGCGGCGCGTTTGGGATGTTTGGCAAGCCAGTTATCAAGCCGCGTTCCCAATTTGCGCGCGGCCCAGTAGCCCGAATTGTCGCCCAGCACCGCGCCACAAAATGCAGATGACCCAACAGCATAAAGTGACAGATCGCCCGTGGCCGCAAAGCCGCCAGAGGCCAACATCAACAAGGATGACGGGACAGGCAGCGCGAGGCAGCTTAGGAACGTCACGCAAAAAACGATGATGACGCCGTAATCCGCAACGAGGGCAAAGGCGATTTCAGTCATTGCGGCGGGCGTCGCGATCAGCGCGCATCTGCGCTGCGGCTGCATTAATGCGGATCTGAAGGCCATCCATCGTCAGGCCATTTTCAGCCGCAATCGTATCAAGCGAGATGCGGCGCGGTGCGGCATCTTTGATTAAAAACAGGGCAGGGCCAATCACATCGGGTGGCAATTGGTAGGATCGCATGACGTAGCGTGGCGTCATCCATCCGGCGAGAGCCTGATCTTGGTGGTCAGGGTCCATCCAGTAGAGTGTTGATGAAATGGTTCTGACGCCAAAGAATCCCAAGGCACACAGGGCCACAATGAAAGCGATCAGCGCAACGCGGTGTGTCTGCCATAGGTGTCGGATCATGTGAGAACCTTCATGCCTTTTTCAATTCCGGCCAGCGTCATCGGGACCATCCGGTCGTCACCAAAAATCTGTCGTATCATCTGCACAGACTGAGTGTATTGCCAATAGCGTTGGTCCAGCGGGTTGAGCCAAAGGTGGTTGGGCCATCGATCGCGGGCACGCTCCAGCCATGTTTGGCCTGCTTCTTGGTTGTAGTGTTCGTTTGCACCGCCGACGTAGGCGATTTCATAAGGCGACATCGATGCATCGCCAACGAAGATGCATTTGTAGTCCGACCCATAGGTGCGCAGCACGTCCCATGTGGGCATTTGCGCGTCCCAACGGCGGCGGTTGTTACGCCAAACGCCCTCATACAGGCAATTGTGGAAATAGAAGTGTTCCAGATGCTTGAATTCCGATTTCGCCGCAGAGAACAGTTCTTCGACGACTTTGACGTGCGGGTCCATTGACCCACCAATATCCAGAAACAGCAGCACTTTGACAGCATTGCGCCGTTCGGGGCGGGTTTTCACATCAAGATAGCCGTGTTCGGCGGTGGCGCGGATTGTTCCATCAAGGTCGAGTTCATCTGCCGCCCCGTCGCGGGCCCAGCGGCGCAGGCGTTTGAGCGCGACTTTGATGTTGCGGGTGCCGATTTCAACGGAGTCGTCCAAATTGCGGAACTCGCGTTTGTCCCAGACTTTAACGGCGCGTTGGTGGCGGCTGCTGTCTTGGCCGATGCGCACGCCCTCTGGGTTGTAGCCATAGGCACCGAAAGGCGATGTGCCCGCCGTGCCTACCCATTTGGACCCACCTTGATGGCGGCCCTTTTGTTCTTCGAGCCGCTTCTTGAGCGTTTCCATCAATTTGTCAAAGCCGCCAAGCGCGTCGATTTCAGCCTTTTCTTCCGCGCTGAGATGCTTTTCAGCCATCTTTTCCAGCCATTCCTGAGAAATGTCGACAGCGTCCATGACGGCAGAATCGTGGATTGCTTCTAAGCCTTCAAAGGCTGTGGCAAAGGCGCGATCAAACTTGTCGATGTTGCGTTCGTCTTTGACCATGCAGGTGCGCGCGAGAAAGTAGAACGCGTCTATGTCGTAGGTGGCGATGCCAGCTTTCATGCCTTCAAGGAACGTCAGGAATTCCCGCAAGGAAACAGGGACGTCGCCCCGCCGAAGGGCATCAAAGAACGGCAGAAACATCAGGCGAGGTTGCGGGTGATTATGATCGCGATGAACAAGCCGATTATGCCAAAGATGATTGCGAAAACAGCAGCCCATTGTGCCATGTCCGCCACATTTCCACCGCGCGATTTTGCCCGATACGCCCCAAGCAATGCCCCGAAAAACAGACCGCCGAGTGGGTAAATCATGGGCTAGATCCCTTTGAGTGGGTTGAGCGATGCAATCTCGTTCAAGCGCGCGCGGACAATGGCGTCCGCCCCAAATCCGTACCGCGCCCAGCCAAGACTGTCCATACGAACCATGCGCGCTTCGGCGCCACTTCCGGTCATTTCCAACGCTTCGGCTTTGAACATCATCAATGTTGCAAGAAGGATGGCGTTTTCGTGGGCCGCCGCAAGCGGCATCGCGCTGTCCACGAGGCTTAGAACGGCCGCGCCGTCGCCAGCTGACAGGGCAAAGGCGGCCAATTGCACGGAGACGTGGGCCGCCTGCAGGCGGGTTTCGGGGGATCGGTTGTAGATGTGCAAGGCTTGGCTGAAAGCGGACAGCGCGACATCGCTGTTATAGCCGACGTTTAGGCGGCCAAAGGCGTAATGTGCAAATCCGTTGCGTGGGCCGTCCTAGTTCAGGGCCGTTGCAAGGCTGACGGCGTGCAACGCGGCGTTGCGGCGGCTTGGCCGCGGGTCATGCCGTTGCGCAAGGCCGGATCGTAATAGGTGCGCAAGATCAACATATCAAACGATGTCAGCACCGCATGGATGTTGTCGTCGTTAAACACGGAATCCGACAGGCGATACAGATCATTGAGTGGGCCGAGGGCCTGTGCGAGTTCTTCGTGCAAAAAAAGTCGCGAATTTCTTGTGGCGCCACATCGGAGGGAACAAACACAGCCGCACGGTCGCGTCGTTCCAGGGTTGTCCAATCCACGGTTGGGGTGCGGCGCACGGATTTGAATTCTTCCCACGACGACACGCGCGGCACCACAAAACATGCAGCGTGCGGTACGGCGGCGTTCAGGAAGGCGCGCGGGTTGGCTTCGACAGTGATCGACGCTGTCTGGGCGCTGGTCGTAGAGATGTCGATGTTGGCCTCGTTGCGCAAACGGGCCAGGAGGATGCGCAAATCAGGGTTCAGACTTGGCGGCACATCGCCAGTGAAGCGCACCGTGATCGGGGCTTCGAATCGTGTCAGGCGGGTCATGGGGCGGCCACTTTCCATTCGTAACGACAGGTCCATGAAGTCTTTGCCGATCTCGCGGTTGGAGCGTGTCGGCGTGATAACGCGATTGCCCGCAAAAGAGCGCATTGGCGGCAAACTGTCTTGCAGGCCCATTGTGCGCGTTGGCAGTGTCGGACCCCCAAATGATGACTGTGGCGCAGGCGTACAGGCGGTCAAAAACATGACCGATATCGCCAGACGGCGACGGAAGGTTCTGTTCAAGTCGCCCCCCGATTTAGCCGGCCAGAGGGCGCATAGGGGGTGATGTCAGACGGGTCAACGCAATCCGCGCTGGCCCCCGAAAGGATCAGTTCATCAGTCCACATCTGTCGTGCCCGCACATTGAACGTGCGTGACGCAAGATGCTTAGCAACCGGCATTTTTGCCTTGGTCAACACTGCTCTCCTTTTAGCTCAGTTCCGACCTGCCAGCGGACTGAGGCCCAAGTAGGGGCAGAATTAGACAATTCCACGACCCCCACACTCGGGCTCTTTATTTAAAGGGGAGCCGCGGGTGTCTTATCACGGATTAATCCAGAGCCGCGTGGAAATGAATGTCGAGTGTGTGTCAAAAGAATCAATAGGTCAGTAGATTTTTTTGATGTAGCCACAAGATGTGGGGTGTCTTTGGCTGACACGTCGAATCGTACCGAATTTCAGCTGACTTGGGTCATCTCATTCAGTAGAACAGCCGCAATCGCGCCCTGCGTCGCTGCTGAGAACTGTTTGATGTGATCGGCGTTCATGTGGTCCTGCCATAGATCGCGGGTTTCCCAGTTCTCGAAGAAAAGGAAAACATGCGGGTCGGCGGTATCGACGTGCAGATCATACTGCAGGCATCCTGCTTCTGCGCGGGTGGGGGTGATTAGCATTTCAAGCTGGGAGCGCAGAAAATTTGCCTTGCCAGGAACGGCAGTAATATGTGCAACGATGGTTAAGGGCATGGGCAATCCTTCGGGTTCTAATGCTGACTGCGAGCCATGAACGCCAGACGTTCAAACAAATGCACGTCCTGTTCGTTCTTCAGCAAGGCCCCGTGCAGTTTTGGCAAGGCCGAAGCCCCGTCACGTTTCAGGTCCTCGGACGTCAAATCTTCTGCCAACAGCAGCTTTAACCAATCAAGAACTTCGGAGGTGCTGGGCTTTTTCTTCAGGCCTTGCTGGTTGCGAATTTCATAGAATTGCGTCAGCGCGGTGGTCAGCAGCGCTTCCTTAATGCCAGGATGGTGAACGTCCACGATTTTACGCATCGTGTCGATGTCCGGGAACCGGATGTAGTGGAAAAAGCAGCGGCGCAAAAACGCGTCGGGCAGTTCTTTTTCATTATTTGAGGTGATAATCATGATCGGACGGTGCAAGGCCTTCACGGTTTGGCCGGTTTCGTAGACGTGGAATTCCATCCGGTCGAGTTCTTGCAGAAGATCGTTGGGAAATTCGATGTCGGCCTTGTCGATTTCATCAATGAGCAACACCACGCGCCCGTCTGCATCAAACGCCTGCCACAGTTTACCGCGTTTGATGTAGTTGGCGACGTCATTGACATTTGCATCGCCCAACTGACTGTCGCGCAATCGGCTAACTGCATCGTATTCATACAGACCTTGCTGTGCTTTGGTGGTCGATTTGATGTGCCATTCGATCATTGGCAGGCCCAGTGCGCTACTCACCTGCCGCGCTAGTTCGGTCTTCCCCGTTCCCGGCTCGCCCTTGACCAACAACGGACGTTCCAGCGTCACGGCTGCATTCACCGCAACGGTAAGATCATCAGTTGCAACATAAGATTCAGTTCCTGTGAAGTGCATTTTTTTGCCTGTAAATTGTGTTTAATTGTTGTGTTAACGGTAACACCTCCCTATTCAGCATCAACCCATGAAAAGGTGATCTACAAGGGGGTGACAGCTTGCTTGCTAGGGTTTAAAGGGAAGCGCAAAGAAGGGGCTTACATTGCCAGATCATGAAAATTTGACTGCAGTTTCCACCTCTAAGGGGCCGAATATGAAAGCTGAAACATTCCTGCCGGATGACTATGTTCCGGTCGATTCCGAACCGTTCATGAACGACAAACAGGTTGAGTATTTTCGCCGCAAGTTGATCGATTGGCGCGGCGAAGTTCTGGAAGACAGCCGAGACACGATTGAGTCGATGAAAGACGGCACGCGCAACATCCCTGATGTTGCTGATCGTGCGTCTGAGGAAACCGATCGTTCGCTTGAATTGCGCACCCGCGACCGTGAACGCAAACTTGTATCCAAAATTGATGGGGCATTGCGCCGCATCGATGAAGGCGAATTCGGATATTGTATCGTGACGGGCGACCCGATCAGCCTGAAACGTTTGGATGCGCGTCCCATCGCCACCATGAGCCTTGAGGCGCAAGAGCGTCACGAGCGCCGCGAAAGGGTGCACCGCGCCGACTGATCCGCTGGGGGAACGTTGGGAAAAGGCGCGACGAATGTTGGACGAACCTAACGTGATGCATGATGACCTGATGCGCGATTTTGGCCCTCTGCGTGATAAGCGCATCGTCATTATTGGCGCCGGAATAGGTGGATTGACGGCTGCGTTGGCCTTCGCGCGACGTGGCGCTAAGGTTCACGTCTATGAACAAGCATCGGCGTTAAACGAGGTTGGCGCAGGCATCCAAGTGACCCCCAATGGTGCGCGCGTTCTGGCGGCTCTTGGTTTGTCCGATGCCATGGACTCCGCCAGCATTGTCGCACAGGCTGTGATGCCCACGGATGCGTTAAGCGGTAAAGCCATCGCGTGCTTTGATTTAACCCACCAGTCGCCGCCGTACCGCTTTTTCCACCGCGCCGCTTTGGTGGAGATGATCAGGCAAGGCGCACAGGCAGCGGGGGTTAAGATTTCGTTTGGTGTGCGCGCTGAATGTATCGCCAAAGACGGGACACTCAGTACGGATATCGGCGAAATCTTCAGTGATTTATGCGTCGGTGCCGATGGCATTCATTCGGGTTCACGATTGCTGTTGGGTAATACCGCTGAACCTGAGTTTACTGGCCAAGTTGCTTGGCGGGCCACAATCGCCGCCAAAGACGCAGCGCCAGTTGCGCGTATCTGGATGGCCCCGAACCGTCATGTGGTGACCTATCCATTGGCAAAAGACATCCTCAACATCGTGGCCGTGCAAGAACGCGATACATGGGCGCAAGAGGGATGGAAGCATGGCGATGATCCAGACAATCTGCGTGCTGCATTCGACGATACCTGCCCGCAATTGCGCGACATTCTGGGTCATGTCAGGGAGACTTATTTGTGGGGGCTGTTTCAACACCCCGTTGCAAAACATTGGCATAACGACCGTCTGGTGATCCTTGGGGACGCGGCGCATCCGACGTTGCCGTTCTTGGCGCAGGGGGCGAATTTGGCGATTGAGGATGGGTATGTTTTGGCACGTTGTTGTGATGAGGCAGATGATCTCCAGGCCGCGTTGGGGCGGTTTCAACAGCAGCGTTCGGCGCGGGTCAGTCGTGCGATTGCGGCTGCCAATGCCAACGTGCGCAACTATCATTTGTCAGGATTGACGCGAAGCGTGGCTCATACCGGATTTAAAACGCTTGGTTTTGTTGCGCCAAATGCATTCTTGAAACGGTTGGATTGGCTTTACGGGTTTGACGCGACCATCTGACGTCAGGCGTCCAGTTCGACCCAGACCGGAACGTGGTCGGATGGCTTTTCGCGGCCCCGCACGTCGCTTTCGATCCAGCAATCTTTCAACAGGTCAGCACATTGATTTGACAGCAGAAAATGATCGATGCGGATGCCGTCGTTTTTGTCCCACGCACCTGCTTGGTAGTCCCAAAACGAATAGTAGCCGCCGCCTTGATGGCAGGCGCGGAAGGCCTCGGTGAGGCCTAGGTTCAACAGGCGACGAAATGCGGCGCGACTGTCGGGTCGAAACAGCGCATCATCGGTCCACACAGCGGGGCGTGCGGCGTCTTCTGGTTGGGGAATTATGTTGTAATCCCCTGCCATTAGGAATGGTTCTTCAAGTTCCATGAGCTGCCCTGCGCGCGCCCTGAGGCGGTCCATCCAGCGCAGTTTATAGTCATACTTTGGACCTGGTGCCGGATTGCCATTGGGCAGGTATAAACCGCAGATTCGAATGGCTTTTTCACCCATCACTGTGGCTTCGATGTAGCGGGCTTCGATATCGTCTTCACCGTCGCGGCCCGCACCTGTCGGGTTTGGAAGGCCGCGGGTGACGTCTTCTAGCGGCAGTTTCGACAAGATCGCGACGCCATTGAAGCCTTTTTGTCCATGGGTTTCAACAGTGTAGCCGAGGTCTTGAAAGTGCTCCCGCGGGAAGCCTTCGTCGACGGATTTGATTTCTTGCAGCAGGGCAACGTCAGGTTTTGACGCCTCAAGCCAGTAGGTCAACGCCCCGATGCGGGCCTTAACGCCGTTGATGTTGAATGTCGCGATTTTCATCTTTGCCCCCGAAGTATCACCCCGTTTTGCCTGTCAAATCGGGCAGGCACAAGACGTACACAACCTGTACATACACCGTGCGTACAATCGTCCTACATCGAGAAGCTGACACCGCAACCGCAGGAGCTTGACGCGTTGGGGTTTTCGATCACAAACCGTGCACCGATCAGTTCTTCGGTGAAATCAATCGTGGCATCGGACAGGAACGGCAGGGAGATCGAATCGATCACCACCTTCTGACCAGAACCCTCAAGGACAAGATCGTCGTCTTTGGCTTCGTCCAGATTGATTTCATATTGAAAGCCTGAACAGCCACCCCCCTCGACGGCGACGCGCAGGGCTTTGCCATCTGCGCTCGCGCCAATTTTGAGGAGTCGTTCAAACGCACGTGGCGTGACTTTGGGTGGGAGTGTGAGCATTTTTTGCAGCCTTTAGGTTGGGCGTTGTTTCCAATATAGGTGCGGGGGACCCGTGCAGCAAGGCATGTGCAGCCAGACATTTGCAGCAAGTCGGGTGCGGCACGATAAGATAAGTGACAAGGGACGTCGACAGAGACAAGGGACAGACATGGTAGCATCGTATGCATGCAGCCCCGCGAACACGCGCGGGCGGCTTTTTGAAGAGGAGGAGAGCGAGTTTCGGTCTGCTTTTCAGCGCGACCGTGACCGGATCATTCACGCATCCGCGTTTCGCCGCCTTAAGCACAAGACCCAAGTGTTCGTGGAACACGAAGGCGATTATTTTCGCACACGGTTGACCCATTCGATTGAAGTCGCACAAGTGGCGCGCACGATAGCTGGCGCACTAGATTTGAATCCGGAACTCACGGAGGCCGTGGCGCTGGCCCATGACCTTGGCCACACGCCGTTCGGGCACACCGG
>Ga0307488_10003369_pt1 | contig 13390 bp, 14 predicted proteins | sample SB02metaG_FD_202248 | JGI IMG/M metagenome (GOLD analysis project Ga0307488, IMG submission 202248) | Sea-ice brine microbial communities from Beaufort Sea near Barrow, Alaska, United States - SB 0.2 | ecosystem: Environmental > Aquatic > Marine > Coastal | place: USA: Alaska | collected...
GATAAAAAGATAAAAAATATTTTAAACCACGGATGAAAAAGAGATCATAGATTAAAGCAAAAAACACTTTAGCTTTAATCTATTTTTTCCTCTGTGTAACGTAGCGCTTCTTTCCCCTGTGGTGTCTAACCTTTAGCTTTATTAGTCTGCGCGGCCCATAAATTTACTTTCTGATGTGTTTACTTTGATTTTTTCGCCAGAGGCTATGTACTCAGGTACTTGAACCACTAAGCCTGTGGCTAATGTGGCGGGTTTTGTTCGAGCGCTGGCTGATGCACCTTTTATAGAAGGGTCGGTTTCAGTGATAAGCAAGTCGACAGAAGCAGGTAGTTCAACGCCCACTGGTTTTCCTTCCACTAATAAAATTTGCAGGCCTTTAGTATCTTCGGTGATAAAAAGTAATTCTTCACTGATGGTTTCTGAATTTAATGAATAGGATGAATAGTCTTCGTCATCCATAAACACATACTCGTCGCCATCAACATAGGAAAAACTCACTTTATTACGATGGAAATCGACCAAATTGAGCACTGCATCGGCTTTAAAACTCTCATCTGCCTTAGCACCTGTGCCCACTTCATACAAACGCATTCTATATAAACTGGCACCTGCACGACCACTTGGGGTCATTTTATTGATGTCTTTAACAATATAAGTTTTGCCATTATGTTCAACGGCTGCATTCTTTTTAATTTCACTGGCTTTTGGCATAAAGTAGACTCTTTAATATTTTACGGCAAAAAATAACATGAAAACAAAAATAGGCAAGTGAAGTTGTGTTATATAATCAACAACTTTTCACTCGTTAGTTGTCATGCTTTTTGGCATAATCTCACTCTACATTTATTACTCTTCATCATTTATTAAGGCGTTATGTCCAAAACATCATCTTTGTTTGCTGTCGATGGCAAATTATCTGAGGCTATCGACGGGTTTGTTCCGCGCCAAGCACAGACTGATATGGCGGTTGCTGTTGAAAATACCATCAAAAATAAAGCCGCTCTTATTGTTGAAGCTGGTACTGGTACAGGTAAAACCTTTGCTTATTTAGCTCCTGCATTATTATCTGAAAGAAAAACTATTGTCTCCACTGGGACTAAAAATCTGCAAGAGCAGCTTTTTCATCGTGACTTACCTTTGATAAAGAAAGCCCTAGGTTCAAATAGTAAGACGGCTTTGTTAAAAGGCCGTGCTAACTATTTATGTTTGCATCGGTTAAGACAACATGGTGGAAACAGCGTGCTAGTTGATAGACAAACACTGACCGAACTCACTCAAGTTAGGGTCTGGGCTTCAAGTACTAAAACCGGCGATATGGGTGATATGAGATCGTTGGCAGAAGACGCTAAAGTGTTACCTTTTGTCACCTCTACAGCAGATAACTGTTTGGGTAAAGATTGCCCAGACTATGAAGACTGTTATTTGGTCAAAGCCCGTCGTAAAGCACTTGATGCCGATGTTGTTGTGGTTAATCACCATTTGTTTTTTGCTGATATGGCTTTAAAAGATACCGGCTTTGGTGAGCTTATTCCTGAGGCTGACCTAGTAGTATTTGATGAAGCCCATCAAATACCTGACATTGCCAGTGAGTATTTTGGCGAGACATTCTCAAGCAGACAAATGCTGGACATCAGCCGCGACGTCGAAGTGGTGTATCGCACGGTACTTAAAGACGCTAAACAATTACAAAGTGCTGCTGAAAAATGCAAAATGATTGCCGCAGATTTACGTATTTTATTCCCTGAAAATCCTGCCAAGGGCAACTGGCGTCAAATGTTGTCTCGGGACGATGTACAAACTCAAATCAGTAAGTTAACTGATAGTCTCAATGTGTTGTACGAAGTGCTAAAATTACATGTTGGCCGTGATAAAGACCTTGATACCATCTTTGAGCGAGTGTCAGAATCTAGAGGTAAGTTAGCACGTTTAACCGATACTACGCAGTTAGGTGTGAGCCTTTGGTATGAGACCACGATGCGTCATATAGTCTTGCATTTGACACCATTAAGTATCTCGAAAAAATTTGCGGATTTTATCGCTGAGCCAAAACGTAGCTGGGTCTTTACCTCGGCCACATTGATGGTAGATGGCGCTTTTACTCATTTTCAACGTCAAATGGGATTAGATAATGCTACTACTTTGTCTTTGGACAGCCCTTTTGATTACCCTAATCAAGCCATGTTATGTGTGCCGCGTTTCTTGCCGGAGCCTAACGCTCGAGAAATGCGAGCCACTCTATTAGATATTTCTATTAAATTGGTCAAAGCCAGTCGTGGTAGGTGTTTTTTATTATTTACGAGTCATGCCACACTTAATGCTATTGCTAGCCAGCTAGAAGATAAAATTGATAACCCTATCTTGGTTCAAGGCTCCACTACCAAGCGTGCATTGCTAGAAAGTTACTTAGAGAACAAAAATGCCGTGTTATTGGGTACCGGGGCATTCTGGGAAGGCGTGGATGTTAGAGGCGACGATTTGACTTGTGTGTTAATTGATAAATTACCTTTCGCATCACCAGACGACCCGTTACTTCAGGCAAGGATCGAAGATTGCCGTAAAAGTGGTGGTAACCCTTTTGTACAGTTACAAATCCCCCAAGCCGCTATTGCTTTAAAACAGGGGGCAGGGCGCCTGATACGTGACGAGACTGATAAAGGCGTGTTAGTCATATGCGATAACCGATTGGTTACTAAAGATTATGGAAAAATTTTTATGAGGAGTTTGCCAGATATGCATCGCACTCGTGACTTACAAAAAGCAGTGGATTTTTTACACAACATTCACAGCCATAAAGATGAAGTTGAGATTCAATCATGAATATTTTAATTATCGATACTGCGACTGAGGCATGTTCAGTTGCCCTTGAGGTTAACGATCAAGTGTTTAAGCGTTTCGAAATCTGCCCACAGGAACATAGTCAACGAATATTGCCGATGATTGATGAGGTTTTGAATGAAGCAAATGTGACACTTCAAGACTTAGACTATTTAGCCTTTGGTCGCGGACCTGGAAGTTTTACCGGTGTGCGGATAGCGACTGGGGTGCTGCAGGGATTAGCATTAGGCACTGGCCATAAAGTGGTGGGTATATCAACATTAGCGGCTATGGCACAGCAAGGTTACGCAGAAAATCAAATCGAGCAGGTAACTGCTGCAATAGATGCTCGTATGTCAGAAGTGTACTTTGGTCAGTATCAACTTGAAAATAAAATCATGACATTGATTGGCGAAGAACAAGTTATACCACCACAGGAAGCCGCTTTGTTACTCAAAGATAGCATTTTAATGGCTGGTGTTGGAACTGGGTGGCAGGCATATCCAGAATTAAATGCTGCGTCTAAGGTCGAGGTGCTACCCGCTGTTTTATATCCTAATGCGTTGTATATGTTGCCCTTAGCTAAAGCTCTAATCGCTGCAGGTCACGCTGTTGAAGTAGAGGACATTCAACCCGTTTATTTACGTGACAAAGTGACATGGAAAAAATTACCAGGACGTGAGTAAATATTGGATAGAATAATCTGGAACGATTCTTGTATAACATTTGTGCTAAAAGTTGTTAAAGGTTTTTGGCCTTTGTTTTGTGATTAGGAAAAGTTGTTGAGTATAGATTCACTTTCTTTATTAAAAGCATCTGATATTGCCCGTTCTTCCCGGGATAAATCTCGTGAAATAAAGTCAGATAAAAGCCCTGATGAGAATCTACAAAATGCTCAAATTTCTATTATCCGTTCGGGTGACAGTGAAACGTTTGAAAAAGCAGCCTCCTTTAAGCAACAAACTGACTTTCTTTCTAGCAACAGCTTAAATGAAAAGGCAGCTATTGCTGCTTATCAAAGTATGGATAAGGAGCAGCAACGGCAGGGCATTCAATTATTATTGGGTGTTGATACTTTCGTTTGATCTATTCTTCCTTCTAATAGATATAAAAATAAACTCAAAATTCAGTAGCTGTTCAGTTACTATAAATAAAATAACAGATAAACATATCTTGTTTGATCTATCTGAGGAAAATTATGAATATTCGCATATGTACTATATTAATAGCTTTGTTTCTGGTTGGCTGTTCAACATTTCCGGACAAGCTTCAGCTTGATGATACTACCCAATTAATCTCTTATGAGGATGCCGCTTCAAAGGCCGAACAAGTTAAAAATAAGACGTTACGATGGGGAGGGGCTATCGCAAAAGTCGAAAATAAGACTGATTATACTGTTTTTGAAATGGTTTATTATCCATTAAACAGTTATGGCCGCCCAGATTCAGGTGAGGAGAGCATAGGACGTTTTCGTGTTCGGGTTAACGGCTTTATGGATCCTATGGTCTATCAAGTGGGACGTTTGATGACATTTACTGCACAGCTAAATGGTTTAGAAAAAGGTTTAGTAGGTGAACACGAATATGTGTTTCCAACAGCATCGGTTGAGGCCTATTATTTGTGGAAAAACGTGCAGCGTATTGATGTTAGTGGAGTGCAATTATGGCCATATCACTATTGGAACTCAGGGTTCCAAAATTGGAACTACCCGCATCACTATCGCAGAAATGTAATTATTCGTGGCTCAGGTGTAAACAACGGTAATAAAGTTAAGTCATCTCGTCCAAGCGGTGCCACGAGTTATCCAAAACCTGTTAATACAAAAAGAATTGAAAGATAGCGGTAATCATTTGCCAAGCTGGCAGCATGTTGCTGGATGAGCGGCAGAATATTGCCGCTTTTTTGTGTTTAAAAAGGATAGTTTGTGCAACAAGAACTTGAATTCCCTCTTGCAAATATTACTCTTCGTGGTGTTGGTTATGGTGATCCTAGCAAACCTATGATTTTGGCATTGCATGGTTGGTTAGACAATGCCTTAAGTTTTCAGCCTATCGCTGCGTTCCTTAGTGATTATTATATTTTGGCATTAGACATTACAGGGCATGGGTTGTCTTCACATCGTAGTAACGGTGCTCATTATCATCTTATTGATTTTGCTTACGATTTACATGAGTTGATAGAGTCTCAAAGTTGGCAGTCTTTTATATTAATGGGCCACTCTATGGGCGGGATTATTTCAACTATTTACACCAGTTGTTTTCCTGAACATGTCAGCAAACTTATTTCAATTGAGTCTTTTGGGCCTATGACCAAAGATACTGAAAATAGCCCATCCCAACTGAGGGACTCAATTCTGAGCAGGCTAAAAACCCAGCAAAGTGAAGCAAAACATCCCAGTAGTATTGAGCGAACAGTGGAAGCCAGGGCAAAGATCGGGGATATCACATTAGAGTCAGCCAGATTATTGATAACTCGTAATATCCGTGTGGAAAATAATAAGTTGTTTTTTACCACAGATAGACGTTTACGCACATTTTCATCTCTTAGAATGACAGAATCCCAAGCTGAAGCTTTTGTGCGTAATATTAAATGTCCCACTTTAGTGATAACAGGTTCACAAGGTTACGAGTCAATGCGTACCATCGTTCAAAATAGGTTGGACTGGGTTGAAGACTTAACGGTAGCCGAATGTGAAGGGCATCATCACCTACATATGGACAACCCTCAGCCCGTAGCAGATAAAATTGTCGAATTTTTAAGCTGAACTGGAACTGGTCTTAGTTGTTAATCATTTGTTGATTTATCTTTGCGAAACCTTTATGTAAAATCAAATGATATTTTCACATTCTATTACAATAGTAATATGTTGATTTTTGCGACTGCATCAAAGTATTAGCTTAAAATTACCGCCCTGGAGGCACAATGGAAAAAATCTGGTTGAAGAATTATGACCCTAGGGTTCCTGCCGATATCGATCCTGATCGTTATTCATCTATAGTAGACATTTTTGAACAATCCATTGAAAAATATTCAGCAAATGTCAGTTACATCAATATGGGTAAAAGTATTACTTTTGCCGAATTGGATATGCTTTCTCGTGACTTTGCAGCATATTTACAAAATTCTGGGTTAAAAAAGGGTGATGCTGTGGCAATTATGATGCCTAACCTTATCCAATACCCCGTTGCTCTTTTTGGTATACTTCGAGCTGGTATGACAGTGGTGAATGTGAATCCACTATATACCCCTAGAGAGTTACAACATCAATTAATTGACTCAAACGCAAAAGCTATTGTCATTATTGAAAATATTGCCTGTACTTTGAGTGAAGTGGTCAAAGCTTCCGCTTTAGAAATAGTTTTAATCACCTCTATTGGTGACATGTTATCCCCTTTGAAAAAAGTCGTCACAAACCTTGCGATCAAACACCTTAAAAAAATGATCCCTCCTTATGATTTACCTAATTCGGAAAGGTTTTTAAAGGCCCTCAAGCAAGGTCATAGTCAATCTTATCAACGGCCCGAGGTAACTGGCGAAGATTTGGCATTTTTACAATATACTGGTGGCACTACAGGCTTGTCAAAAGGAGCTATGTTAACCCATAGGAATATAGTGGCAAATTTGGAGCAAACCTCCACTATATTAGAAAATGTAATTGAGACGGGCAAAGAATTGGTTGTCACGGCTTTACCTCTTTATCATATATTTGCTTTACAAGGTAATTGCCTGACCTTTGTTAAATTTGGTTGTCCTAATTTATTGATCACCAACCCTCGTGATATGCTGGGTTTTGTGGCTGAGATGGCAAAGTATCCTTTCACTGTTATCACTGGTGTTAATACATTATTTAATGGGTTGCTTAACACTCCCGGTTTTGCTGATTTGGACTTTAGTCGATTAAAATTTGCCTTGGGAGGTGGTGCAGCAGTGCAGAGACCAGTAGCTGAACGCTGGCAAAAAACTACCGGACTTGTCTTGCTCGAAGGTTATGGATTAACAGAATGTTGCCCAACTGTGACAGTAAACCCGCCACAACTTGGAGCCTATAAAGGCTCCATTGGTATGCCAGTCCCTTCAACCGATATAAAACTAGTCGATGAAGAAGGAAACGAAGTTCCACTAGGCAAACCTGGTGAAATGCTCGTTAAGGGACCACAGGTGATGAAAGGTTATCTAAATCGCCCTGAGGCAACCGATGAAATGATAGTCGATGGGTGGTTAGCCACGGGTGATATAGCAACATGTGATGAAGAGGGTTACTTTTATATAGTCGATCGCAAAAAAGACATGATTTTAGTATCAGGTTTTAATGTCTTTCCAAACGAGATTGAGGAAGTTGCCGCTATGCACGATGACGTCTTAGAAGCGGCCGCAATCGGAGTACCACACGAGGTTTCTGGCGAAATTGTGAAATTAGTGGTGGTGCGTAAAAATGAGAACTTGTCTGAAAAAGACGTGATTGAACATTGTCGTATACACTTAACCGGTTATAAAATACCGAAAAAAGTTGAGTTCATAGACGAGCTTCCTAAAAGTAATGTTGGTAAGATACTGCGCAGAGAATTAAGAGATAAATAGCCTAATTATTTTACAGTTATGTAAAAGCCGGCATTAGCCGGTTTTTTTATGGGCCTTGTGACCACTAATTTGGAAATCCATGCAATACAACTTTATAACCAGTAACCAAGAACTCGCAGATTTTTGTCAGCAAGCCAGTCAAGTAGAAGCCATAGCAGTAGATACCGAGTTTGTTCGCACACGCACCTTATATCCTCAACTGGGTCTAATTCAGATTTATGATGGAAAACAACTAGTTTTAGTCGACCCGTTAGCGATTGATGACTTTTCAAGTTTGACGGCATTGTTAACTAATCCTAATGTGGTCAAAGTTTTGCATTCTTGTTCTGAAGACTTAGAAACTTTTTGGCATGCATTTAAAGTGATGCCTAGCCCCATTTTTGATAGCCAGTTTGCTGCCAGCATTATGGGTATGGGGCCTGCTTTGGGTTATGCCAAGTTAGTGGAAATTATGCTTGAAGTGACAGTTGATAAAGGCGAGTCACGAACTGATTGGTTAGCTCGACCTTTACGCATTGAGCAGTGTGATTACGCGGCTAAAGATGTGTTGTATTTATTTCAGCTTTACCCAGAGCTGAAAGCCCGTGTAGAAGAACAAGATAAACTATCTTGGGTGTATGCAGAAATTGCGCATCTATCAGTAAAAAAACAAACGCCCATACCTTTAGACTCTGTGTATTTAACGATTAAAAATAACTGGAAATTATCAAGTAAAGCAGTATCAATTTTAAAAAAATTGGCTGCTTGGCGAACATCTACTGCAAGGCAGCGTGATATGGCGCTAAACTTCGTGGTGCGAGAAGAAAATTTACTTTCTATTGCCACGCTGCAACCTACAAGTAAAAATGAATTACGCTCAATTCCAGGAGTGAACCCTCACGAAGTGAGGATCCACGGTGATGCACTATTATCCATTGTGGCCGATGGCCAAAAAGTAAGTGAAGATGCTTACCCGCCGAAGGTAAAACGACTAAATGATATCGAGAATTATAAAAACACTGCCTCTAGCGTTAAAAAGTTATGTTTAGAGATTGCCGAAAAACATGCTATTCCACCTGAATTAGTCGGTTCTAAAAAACAAATTAATCAATTACTTAAATGGTGCTGGTTTAATCAGGATGAAACTCGAGATATGGGACTACAACCTGATTTGTTGAGTAGTTGGAGACGAGCACTTCTTGTGAATGAACTGGTTAAAATTGAAGGCTTAAATTTATCGAGTGAACTGCTTAAGGAAAACTCATAATGTTATGTGCGGTATATAAAAGCAGTAAAAAACAAGAAACTTATTTATATGTGCCGGGCAGGGACGACTTTTCTAAGGTGCCTGAAGCATTATTAAAAACATTTGGTACACCTGTGTTTTTAATGATAATGCCACTTAAAAAAGACCGTGAGCTGGCGAGAGTAGATATTCATAAGTTGCGAACTGAGCTTAAAACAAAGGGTTTTTATTTGCAGCTGCCTCCACCGACTGAAAATTTACTAAAAATTCACCTTCAACAGCAGAACGTCGACTAATGGCTATCAAATTTAACTATATCTTATTGTCTATGTTGTTACTTTTAGTCAGCCAACCTTTAGCTGCCAAACCTTCCTTTGAGCAGTACTTGGTTGACATAAAGATACAAGCCATTGAACAAGGTTACACCTCTGAGTTTGTTGACCAAGTGTTTGAAGGGGTTAGCTACCATAAGAAAACAGTCACAGCTGACAAAAATCAACCTGAAACAAAATTAACATTAGACAAATACTTGGCCACACGAGTACCTGATTGGAAAGTCAAAAAAGCCGTCGATTTAATGGCGCAACACCAAGTGTTATTAGACCAAGTCGAGCAACAGTTTGGTGTGCAAAAGCGTTTTATCGTGGCGTTATGGGGCAACGAGAGTAACTTTGGTAATATTATGGGTAAACACTCAGTGATTAACTCCTTAGTAACCTTGGCATATGAGGGCAGGCGAGAGGCCATGTTTAAAAAACAGTTATTTGCCGCCTTAAAAATTCTACAGCAAGGCCATGTTGAGCTTGATGATTTTGTAGGCTCATGGGCTGGAGCTATGGGGCAGAGTCAATTTATGCCTACTTCGTTTCTAGACTATGCAATAGATTTTGATAATGATGGTCGCAAAGATATATGGAATAATAAAGCTGATGTATTCGCCTCAATTGCAAATTTCTTAAAATCTGAAGGTTGGAGTAACCACATTACATGGGGACGCCAGGTCTCAGTACCTGATGATTTTGATTTTAGTTTGGCGGGTCTCAAATCATCATCAAAGCGATTGTTAGCCGATTGGCATGGGGTAGGGGTTAGACGTTATGATGGCCGGAATTTGCCCAATATACCAATCAAAGGATCGCTTATTGCTCCTGACGGTGAAACCGGGCGTATTTATCTAGTTTACGAAAATTTTCATACTTTAATGAAATGGAATCGTTCCAGTTACTTTGGTGTATCAGTGAGCTATTTGTCTGATCGTATTAAAAAAGGATCCTGAAGCGTTGTTTGAATATAAACATATTGATAGTGATGGCAAAACCATTGATTTACCAGTGGGTAAAGTGGTTTGTGTTGGGCGTAATTATCTACAACACATAAAAGAATTAGATAATGATGTACCCAGCGAGCCATTGTTGTTTATTAAGCCTTCTACAGCTTTATCTGCTCTAAATAGACCTGTTTTAATCCCTAAAAATTTAGGTTCTTGTCATAATGAGTTGGAAGTTGCTATTTTGATTAATAGTAAGCTCTGCCATTCCTCGATAAAAGATGCGGAGGCAGCAATCTGGGGCATAGGTTTAGGTTTAGATCTAACGTTAAGGGATGTGCAAAGCGCATTAAAAAGGCATGGCTACCCCTGGGAACGTGCAAAAGCGTTTGATCACAGCTGTCCTATGTCGCAATTTGTGGAGAAGGACAAAATGGGACCATTGTCCAGTATAGACTTCAGTTTGAAGGTGAATGATGAAGTAAGGCAACAAGGCAATAGCCAAGAGATGTTGTTCCCAATATTAAAACTACTAGTAAATATTTCTAATACCTTTACTCTTTTACCTGGGGATATAGTCATGACAGGCACACCAAAAGGCGTAGCGGCTTTATTAGTTGATGATCAGCTAACAATCGAATTGAATGGGCACTTTTCAATTAGGACATGTGTTGTATAAATAATGAAATTTTCTTTTAAATTCATAGTAGATCCAGCGAATAAGTTATTGATTTGCAGTGCCTTTGGCGATGTTGTTGACGTTGTAGACCTTGAACATATGTTAAAAACCATCGTAAAGATGGCAGGTAAAAATCAAGTGAAAAACATAGTGCTAGATTGCACTATATTCAAAATCCTCTGCTCCAACCAAGAAATAGCTAAATTGATGATAACTACCCAAGAGAACGATTGGCTTAGTAGTCTAAAAATCGCAATGATCATCAAATCGGAGCTCAATGTGCATAATATAGTCGAAGGACTCGCTGAAAATTTGTCCTTGCCGATTAAAAATTTCGAAACACGCAATGAAGCTATGCTTTGGTTATTGTTTGATAAAGTACGAGAGGAACATTGATGAGTAATAAATATAGGTACTGGCATGGATAAGTATTGGGAAACCACCACCCTTGAAAATATGACTGAAAAACAATGGGAAAGTATCTGTGATGGCTGTGCTAAATGTTGTTTACACAAGTTCATCGATGATGACGCCGTTACTGAAGCGGCACCTACAAGTCATATTCAACAGGGTGAAAAAATTCACTACACTAATATTGCATGTGGATTACTGAACACAAAAACTTGCGCATGTTCGCAATACGCTGAGCGCACTACTTTGGTACCAGAATGTGTCAAGCTTACCAAAGACAATCTTCAAGACATCTTTTTTATGCCTCACAGTTGTAGTTATCGCAGACTTTACGAAAATAGGGGGTTACCCACTTGGCATCCATTGTTAAATAAAGGCAAAAAATCGGTAATGCATAAAGCAGGCATGTCAGTAAGGGGCAAGACTGTTGCTGATCATGACGTTGATATAGAGTATTTTGAAGACTATATAGCACTTTGGCCGATGGAAGATTTGGATTAGTCTTTTTAGTTACCCACCATTATAAACTCACAATATTGTGAACATGCATTCGTTAAATCTTTGAAACGATTGGATATGACCGAACGACAATATCATTCGGTCACATCCAATAATACTTAGTGCGTTAATAGATATGAATTAACGCACTAGGTTTATTAACTGTTTTTATCTAGATGTTCAAAATCGACTTCCTCGTCTTTTAAGCCTGCGTCTGGGTCGTTGTATACATCAATATCTAATTCATTCTCACTTTTACCCACGATACAAGCCACCATACAGTCACCTGTCACATTAACCGCTGTTCGGGTCATGTCTAACAACCTGTCTACACCAATAATAAGCGCTATGCCTTCAACTGGTAAGTTAACTTGCTGTAACACCATAGCAAGCATGATAAGGCCAACGCCTGGCACACCTGCAGTACCGATGGAAGCAAGTGTTGCAGTGAGAATGACCATCATATAATCACTCAAGCTTAAATCTACAGAGTAAACCTGGGCGATAAATACCGTGGCTACACCTTGCATAATAGCTGTGCCGTCCATGTTAATCGTAGAGCCAAGGGGGATCGTGAAAGAAGCCACAGAGCGTTTAACTCCTAGCTTTTTAATCGCAGTTTCCATGGTGATCGGTAAAGTTGCGCTACTGCTCGAGGTGCTAAATGCAAATATGGCAGCATCACGCATTTTTCTAAACAAAACTATCGGACTTAAGCCACTGAGTACTTTTAAAATAATAGGATATGAGACAAACGCGTGAACGAACAATACAAACACAACCAATAAAAAATATTTTAATAGGCTGGCAATAGTCTCAAAACCAATGGTAGCGAACAATTTGGCCATCAAAACAAACACACCATATGGTGCAAGGTTCATTAAAATAGTGACAAGTTTCATAATCACTGTACTTAAGTCTTCAAAAACTGCACTCAGTCTTTTACCCGTATCTCCTGTCATCGCCATGGCGATACCAAAGAAGACAGCAAACACAATGATTTGTAACATGTTGCCTTCGGCCATGGCATTGATGGGGTTGGTTGGCATCATATTAATGATAACTTGACCTAAGGAAGGGGCCTCTTTTGCTACATAAGTAGAATTGGTTGTTAAGTTTAAGCCTTCACCGGGCGCCACCAACAATGCAAATGAGACGGCTAAACTGATGGCAATGGCGGTAGTGGCTATATATAAAAGTATTGATTTTCCGCCTAATCGACCGAGCTTAGAAGGATCAGACAAGCTTGATGTGCCACACACCAAAGAAACAAACACCAAAGGTACAACCAACATTTTTAAGCTGGCGATAAAGATACTACCCACTATATTAAATATACCTTCGACTAAAAGTGCATACGTTGAAACATGCAAGCCAAATACACTAAACGAGAAATCTCCGCTATCATCAAACAACCATTGTAGTAAAGCTCCGATAATTATTCCGGCTATCATGCCGATAAAGATCCGAGCGGTGAGTCCGAGTTTTTGTGAATCTGGTTTTTGTGATGACACGTTTGTAGATGTGGTCATAGAAATCCTAAGCTTTATTATTGTTAAAAGTCGCGGGTATTAGTGCTATTGAATCTGGCTATCTTGTATAACTTAAACCTAGGTTAGCAAGATTGTCGGTCAAGCTGAACTGTTAAAGTGAATTTGCCATCACAATATGGCCCATGAGTATAGGAAAGGTTTATGATTTTATGTTTTAGAACGCTGTTTGGATTTTTGGCTTTATTGAGCCTTTTTTCATGTGGAGGCGGCGGGAGTCTTTCCCGTGATGATAGTACAAACGGGGGAACAACTGGAGGTGGAACAGTTACGGTCACCAGAAGTATTGCGCTGGCTCTAACTGATGTTAATGGACAGCCATCAACATCACTCAGTGAATTCACTCCTTTAACGCTCACTGCAACAGC
>Ga0307488_10003372_pt1 | contig 13386 bp, 18 predicted proteins | sample SB02metaG_FD_202248 | JGI IMG/M metagenome (GOLD analysis project Ga0307488, IMG submission 202248) | Sea-ice brine microbial communities from Beaufort Sea near Barrow, Alaska, United States - SB 0.2 | ecosystem: Environmental > Aquatic > Marine > Coastal | place: USA: Alaska | collected...
ATCCAACTCATAATCACGATCGGTAGATCCAGTATTTAGCAATTTCCAATCAAGCTCCCCTGCGCGTGCGGTGAAATTTAGTAATCAGAGACAATCCCACAGAGGTTATGCGGTTGGATTCTGCCGCTTTTTAAAACACGGAGGGTTGGCTGAGTGGTTTAAAGCACCAGTCTTGAAAACTGGAGACCTTTATCGGTCCGCGAGTTCGAATCTCGCACCCTCTTCTTTACACAATGGAAGAAACATGACGCCAACGCAACAAAGAGATTATGATTTTGTCTCTAAGCTTACAGCTATTACTGTTGAAGAGTTTAATGAGCTAAAGATCTCTATCGGCTCTTGGTGGTACAACAACCCTGACTATGCTCTTAGGATTGTCAAAGAAGCTAGAAGCGACAAATATCGAAATGAACAATTAACTCGCTTTGATTTTAAGTCTTGGAAAGCAGGTAACTGCTATTACAAAGGCTACGAAAGCTGGCGTCGACAAGATGGCAATCCAATCTCTGCCAAAGATGAAGCAGTTATCAAGTCTATCTCTAAAGGCCAAGCAAATTCCTTTACAGGAGCTGCAGGAGATCCATACATTAAGTTGGACTGGGCCTGCGATAGTAGTGGATAAAGTGCTAAATACTTACAAAGCTACTTACGTAGACATTCTAGAAAACCCTGTTGTTTACAAGGTTTTTGAAACAAAAACAAGTAAAGTAATTTCTAAAGTTTCTACGAATAATGAAATCTTAGAAAGCATAAGGATTTGCACTAAGCAGCAAATCCAAAATATGTCTCAAAACAGTTTTAGAAACTACCAGGAAAAAGTTGCAATATGGAATCGCAACGTGCAAACGCACGGCAGTCCAGAAGTAATTTACACAATCAATTGGCTGCAACAAACTTGCAACCAATGCTCCAGGCCTTTCAATCCGCCTGTTTGCTAACGCTAGAGTCAGTATAAGCCAGTTGGCTTTTTACTACTTACAAGACGCCCGCTACAAAGCGGGTGTCTTTATTATAACTAAGCGTAACTTCTACCTGAATTCTCTTGATTAAGCTCCAAAGAAAGTGTAACAATATAAACACAAGGAGCACTCATGTTGAAAGTCTTTATAGGGGTTGGAATTGCATGGGTCTACAGTCACATACTAGAGTATTATGCACACAAATTTCTGCACAGATTCAACAAAAAACACCAACCCTTGGCGTTTCACATGAGAGAACACCACGTAAAAGCTAAACGCAATTACATGTTGGATAGCCCTAGCAAGAGAGAAGCAATTTCTCTTATGATTTTACTTGCTCTGCACGCTCCCATTTGTTTACTTTCACCTTCAGCTTTCATTACATTGGTTTGCTGCTCGGCAAACTATTTATACGTTCATAACAGATCACACTATGACGTAAATTGGGGATGTGATAATGTGCCCTGGCATGTCGATCACCATACAGGAAATCAGCAAGCTAACTGGGGCGTTCGATCCGATTGGATCGATAAGCTTCTTAGAACAAAAGATAGCAAAAAGTAAAAGCCTTTGAAGGCTTTTGTATTTTCAAGAGATTAAAATGTCTACACTTAGAAGAGGAAGCGAAGGCCCTGCAGTTCGCGAGATGAAGGGCTTTTTAAAGCGCTCAGGTATCGTCATGACAAGCAGCGATCTGTTTGACTTGGTAACTGACGTTGCGGTGCGAGTCTTTCAGGAAAAGTCCGGCCTTGAAAAAGACGGACTTGTTGGACCTAAAACTTGGGCTGACCTAAAAAGTGGAACAGTTCTGTTTCCAAAGCCTACAAGAGTTCTTAAATGGATCGCTATGGCTCCATACTACCCCCAGAGAGATAATGAATATCATCCAGGCGGCACTTGCAATGTCACTTCTCTTGCTATGGTGCTCGCTCATCACGGCGTTCAGCCAAAAGACTCAGCTACTCAGCTTGAAGATGAACTGTTCCAGCGACTCCAACAGCCCGACGCCATCGCAGAGTTCGAACGCAGCTACCCGAAGCTAAAGAAGATGGGCTACAAGCCTCGTCACATTCATGGAATGCTGGGCTGGCTTGCCAAAAAGTATGGATTTACTCACAAGTTTAGCGAACGGACTAGCAGAAATGAAATGGCTGACTTTGGAAAGAAAGTTGGCCCCATGATCATTAGCGGATCATTTACCAGGTCTGGGCACATTGTGACACTAGTTGGTCAAACCATCGTAGACGATTTAATCGTACACGACCCCTGGGGAGACTGGAATAGTGGCTACAGAGACCGGAACGGTAAGTTCCGCATATACAGTCGAGAAGATATGGAGCGCGTCTTGAGTGGCAACTCCAGTACGCGCAAACGTACACATAGAATCACTCCGTAAGAGAAGGAGGGTTGGCTCAGCCAACCCTTTTTCTCAGACTACTTTCATCTGGCAGAGAGAGCTAACGCTGTCTCAACTCTCTGCCTTTTTTAAACTCCACCCCTATCACTACAACAATCAAGACCCGCAACGGGTCTTTTTTTCTTTGAGTACTTACACTCAGGAGAACAGAATGAATTCAGTAATCTTGCTCGGAAACCTTGGACAAACCCCTCAGCTGCGACACGTCAACAGCGGTAAGTCCGTTCTTAACTTTTCTCTGGCTGTAAATAGCCACAAAGCCAGTGGCAACTTCAATCCAGTTGGAGAAACAAACTGGTTTGATATCACAGTCTGGGGAGCTAACGCCGAGCATCAAGCTAGGTACCTGACTAAGGGTAGCAAAATCATTGTGCAGGGCGAGCTAAACCTTCGTCACTACGTGGACCGTGACGGCAACCATCGCCAGAAGACGGAAATCATTGCCAAGGCTATCACTTGGGTAAATCTAAAGACCGAAGAATCTGCAGAGACAACTGCATCTGCTTAAAGTACCTGATATACTAACCTCTCAGGAGGTTTAGTATGAAATGGATGCGTAAAGTAGGCTACGTCGCTTACAATGCGTTTATCAAATTTGTGGAAAACGCACTTAGTAAGAAATTTCTTGTGTTTATCACAGCTACAATTCTACTCATTACAGGGCTATTGCCACCAGAACACTGGGCGGCTATTGCTCTTGCAGTGCTAGGTGTAGTCAGTGCTATCGATTTCAAGCATGGAGCCAAAACTCTTGGACCCCGTGTTGGAAGGTCTTCTGAAGTAGAAGGACCTCCTCCTGAAGAGCCACCTGACATTCCCTAGGCGCTTTAGAGCGCTGTGATTAACTTACAACAACCGGCTTTGGCCGCAAAGACAAGAGCCTGGATAGCAGGTGCTTGAAGTACAAGTGAGAGAATTAGATGAAAGTCTATGTATCAGAGGTTGGTTACTACGGTATCCATTACCGGACAGAAAAAACTATCTTATTGCTAGCAGGAACTAACTTGCAAGTATGTGGAAGTGGACCAAGAATTAACCAATCACACGGCTTCGCACCTATGCTAGTTCCAGCATCAATAGTACAACAATACAACTTGCCTAGTGCAGTTGTGTGGAGTAGAAAATGAACGGACAAATGAAACAGGCAGTGCGCATCGCTAACAAGCGAGCAAAAGAGCTAGAGATTGATTTGGCTAAGGCCAAGAAGGAAATTGCCGCGCTTCAAGCTCTGCTAGCTGAGCAAGAAAAGCCTGCCGCACCTGCTGCTCCCAAGCTGTCAGCTGCTGCCAAGTCGCCTAAGCGTCGTACAACGAAGAGGAAGGCTGCAGAAGCACCAGCTCCTGCAGAAGTCGCAAATGACTCTTCCGATTGAGTTAGTAGGAATCTTAGCCTGCGTTGGAGTTTTCTTCATCGCAGGCTTTCTGCTGTGGCTGCTACCACAAGTTTGGTATCGCATTAAGCACAGCAAGTACCGGTCTACGTTTGAAGAACTTAAACTAGTCCATCTAAAAGAAATTCAGGAGCTTAAAGTAACTAAGCTAGAAACTGAACTTTCTATTGAAAAAAGTCGAGCAGATGCAATTAACTTGCAGCTAGAAGACACATTGCAAAAACTCGTTAGCAGAATTTAATTTACTGCTACAAAAAATAAGGAAACACACATGACTCAAAGAAACTTTAACGTAACCGTATTGATTGAGCGCACCACAGTTTATCGCGCCCACGTCCTCCTTCCCATTCAGGCAGAAGATTTTGGCTCTGCGCAGAAGCAGGCAGATGCTGCTGCTCGTGCAGGTCTAGACTATGAGTTCTTGATTGCAGATAGCGATACTGTAGCTTCAGTCTCACGCATTGTCGACGCCGGCCCATGCCCAGAGGTTACTCTTCCTGAGGGCCAGACTGATCTTGCTCCAGCATACCTTGGTGGCGTAGATCGAGCAGACGGCACTGTTTACCAGCCCGTCGGACGCGAGCAGATTCTTCTAGAGTAAGATCTAGTAGAGCGTTCGCAAACAAGAGCACCCTTCGGGGTGCTCTTCTACTTTCAGGAGAAACCAATGAACAAGGTGCCGCTGTTCCTCATCAGTGCTAATGAAACCGTCCCATTGCCAGGCGGTACTTTTGTACTAGATGTTCAAACAGAGAACCTCCACCTATTTAGTAGTGTGGAAAAGAACGGAGACCAATACGTTATTTTAGGAGTCACAGAAGACTCCAACCCAATGGATTTGCTTGCAAATCCTCACTCTGTAATGGACTCACTAATGCCTGTAGGCGTGATGTGCAAGATTATAGAGAGGGAAGCTGCCATAACTTTTACTGTTATTACGTTAAAAGTTATGCATCGTGTACTTACTAGAAGGATGAGTCGCAATCAATCTCAAGACGACCCATTCACAATCTACGTAGAAGACGAGCCAGTGACGGAAGAGTTCTTAGAGTCTGAGACTCAGCTCCGTCGTGACGTAATGGATATGATTATTATTTTGCTGGGTGTAGAAAAGATCTGGCAGGGATCTTCTGAAGCTATCAAGCGAGTGCTACTTAGCGAAACTCACGCCCTTGAAAAGATGCATGCAATTGCTGACAACTTGTTGCGTGGGCAAGATCGACTTGAGTACTTACAGCATCTTAATAATCTAGATAGGTGGAATACAGTCCTTAGTGTAATCAGCAAGAATATTTCTAAGAATACAAACTCCCCAAAGTCTCCACCAAAGCGTAGGCCAACAGCTAATAAACAAGACAAAAATCAAAAGAAACCTAAAGAAAAAGTTTTGAGTTGGAGAGAAAAGGTTGAAGCCTCTCCTATGCCTGACTCCATTAGAGACAAGATCTTTCGTGAAGTAAGCAAGCTTGAAAACACGCCAAAGAACAGCACTGAGTATGCGCAGGCTTCTGACTATCTTCGCTGGGTCTTAGATATCCCTTGGGGTAAAACCTCATACGTTCCAGCAGACCTTCGCAAGCTCAAAAGCATCTTTGACGAAACTCACTACGGCCTTGATGAAGTTAAAGAACACCTCATTGAGATTATGTGCATCCAAGAGCTGCAAGCAGGATCAGCAGGATCTGTTCTTTGTTTTGTTGGGCCTCCGGGTACTGGCAAGACTACGATTGCTAAGGCAATCGCTGATGTAAGTAACAGGCCTTTAATTAGGATTGCACTTGGAGGTCTAAGCGACGTTTCAGAGCTTAGGGGTCACAGAAGAACTTATGTAGCTTCTAGGCCTAGCCGACTAGTTAGTGAAATCAGCGACAAGGGCAGCATGGATCCGCTCGTCTTACTGGATGAGGTTGATAAATTAGCTCACTACAAGGGTGACCCAACGGCAGCACTCTTAGAGCTACTAGATCCAGAGCAAAATGATCACTTTGTAGATCACTACCTTGAGGTTCCTCTCGACTTATCAAAGGCTATGTTTATTTGCACAGCTAATGATCAGAACAAGATTCCAGAACCGCTTTTAGATCGTATGGAAATGATTAAGTTCAGAGCATACACCCTGGAAGAGCGCGACATCATCACGCGTCAATTCCTACTGCCAAAAGCACAAAAGCAAAACAACGTTACTGACTTGCCAGTAACGTTTAATGAAGACGCCCTTGTTGCAATCATTGAGATTCCACAAGTTCGTCAAATAGAAATGCTTTTAGCTAAACTTATTAGAACAGGCGTCACACAAGTTCACTTGTATGAAAAGCCAGAATACATCATCAAAGCTGAAGATGTAGAAAAGATTAAGAAAAATTATAAAGAGCCTACTATTGCAAAAAGAATAGGGTTCTGAGGAAATTAAAATGCCACAAAATAACCAGCAGATTACATTTATTCCAGACAACATTTGGTACGTTACAGTCAATGGTAAGGAGGACTCCCGCTGGAGTACCCGCAACATTGCAAGAAGCGTTAAGACCAAGCTTACTAGCTATGGTGTCAAGAACGTCAAGATTGGAAAGATTCCAGTCAGTGTCGGTCTTGCTGTGATCGATACTCACTCCTGAGTTAATCAGGATACTAGGGGCCCGCATAGCGGGCCCCTTTTCTTCGAGACAGCTGAGGAGATTCCCTTGCTGAAATACGATCCAGTAGATCGAGTACACACGATCTTAAACTTACCAGACGCACTAATTGCAGAACTACCTTCTGCACTAAGCCCAAACAAAAAGCTAGCTATAGACTTCTTACATAAGCAAGTCTTTTTAGGTCAAGCTCAAATTGGTGGAGACACTACACAAAGTGGAAGGCTAACTGAAAGCCACGTAAAAGCTCTCAATGCTATTGGCATTGATGAGAAGCCTGGCAGGCACTTTCACAGAGGGCTTGTTACTACTAGCACCTTGGCAGGACTACAGCCTGTAGATGTGGTTAGTATCCACCAGCACATTCATTGCAACATGCTTAAGATAAAAGCATGTGACTCAAGCAAAATTGCCAAAGGCGTAAAAGCTTTGGTAGAAGGCATTGAACTCTGCATGCGAGGAAGCATTGCTGCAACGCAAAAATCCTCAACCCTCCCATATGCCTTGCGCAAAGAGCAAAACTTTCAGCTATCTCAGCTAGGTTGCATGCTACTGCCACAAGGCTTTCTTAACACTCTTTCTGAACCAGTTTATTTCGTTGACACCACCGGCAAAAGGTTGGGTCGACTAATTCAACTCTTATACCAAGGCTAAGCAAATGACAACTTTTTCTACAAACGTACTTGCAATCAGCAAAATGGGCTACCCTTACGGACAAATGATTTCTGCCTCTAAGGTTTGCCTTGCTGGCGACGCCTTTAACATAAGGAGAGCAGATGCAGACTATGCGGGGGGTCAGATTGGCCACGTGACAGCCTTTAGGGCTTCCTACAACGGGTCGCCTGAGGACTTTGCTAAGCGCTTTGCATCTACCTACCAAGCTCGGGTGCTCATGGAAGAGTTTAAAACAGCTTTTGAGAACCCGCTTGCTATTGTCAACTCTGAGTACTTGCACCAACTCCCTACTGGAGAATACACAGAGCTAAGTGATCAGCTAATTAAGGCTATGGGTCCTGCAATTGCGCTGCCACTGTCGCCAACTATATCTTGGAACTCTAGTTTTAAGCGGTATTCAAGGCATGAAAGCAAGTTTGCTCATCTTTACAACAGCAAAGCCTGGATCGACACTAGAGGCACGCTTTCACACATTGGGCCAAAGTGGCGCAACTACATTGTTCGCAAGGGCGCAAGGATGGCCTTAACTACTCAAGACTACTTTGACTTTCAAAGGACTGGCTTGTCTAATGGTTATTCTCTAAATAAGGTTTCAGGCGCTACTGCTGCAAAAGCTGGTAACTACTTCCTGTACAAGCAGCAAATGGACTTGTGGGTTCCAGAAACAAGTTCTTTTAAATCAGTTACTTGGATCGGCCTTGCAACCTGCACAACTGTGCAAACTGTTGCTCGGTTTGCCTGGAAGTCAACTCCAAGCTTAGCTTTCAACGCTTGCACAAGATTTGGTACTGCTAAGTTTTCAATAAAAGACCTTCCGTCTAAAGATAAGATGATCACTCCTTTTGATCGATACTGCAACCAGCCCAGACCCGTTATCTGGACTGCAGCAGATTGGGCTCGACACTCAAGCTTAACTGAAGATAACTATAGGTCTAAGCCAAGTACAGATTTGCTTGAAGTAATTAACAGCAATGAAGCACTGACTGTAAGTCCAATCGCTTTGCTAATAAAGCGCTTGGAAGAGCAGGATCTGGCTAAAAGCCTTGAGCTGTTAGAGAACTCTAATAAAATTCAGGACCAAAGAAAGTCTCTGGCTTGGACCAGCTCTAGGCTTGAGAAGCTTCATGCGCAGATCGCTGACCTGAATTCAAAAGCTAGCTTGCACCAGAGAGAATTGAATAACGCTCAAAAAACAATACTAGAGCTAGCTCCTGTCGTTGCATCCCAAGAGATGATTTCTACTAAAATTAAAGAAGCTATTGCTAAGAAGAAAGCAATGTTTGAACTGCAAAAGCAAAGCTACTTAACTACTATTCAAGACCAAAAGAATAGTGGAGTATTTAAGGGCTTCTCTGAAGGTTTGGCTAAGTCCGGTATGGTTCTTGTTGACATTGAGTACACTAGTCCGTACAACAACAGCATTACCAAGTCAGGAAGTCGACATCCAGAAGTTGTAGATGATCCAGCCTGGGAAATGACAGCAGTCAGGCTAGAAACTAATCGTCCAATTCCAATGACTTTTGGACTAGATGAAATAGCTGAGGCTCCTAGAATGTCAGGTCCACACAAGATTAAGTGTGGAATTAGAAATGGAGAAGTTTACGCAAGAATTGGTGCACTCTACGCTTGGTCAGTAGTTGGGCTAGACAGAAAGGGCACTTCCTTTAAGCCTTACCCGCACTGCCCATGGCAAGATCTTGATACTGAAACTCCAGGCGCGTACATTAGGAGCCTTACTAAAACTGTTGAAATTTGCATGGGCGAACTAGCTGCTGTCATTGCTGTTGCCTTTAGAAATCAAAGTGCAAAGCAAGTAGCTTTAGCAGTTTTGTCATTCTTGCAAAGCGTTGATCCTAATGACGAATGGGGTCGCAGCTACGTCCACTTTCCATTTGCTAGAGAACAAAAAAACTTAGTACCAAAGCCATTTTCTGATTCGCATGGAGATACTGTGCGCAAAGATTATCACTGGTACTACACTTTTAATGACTCAAGATACATGTACTTTGACGAAGAAGCATCACAGATTTTCTGGGGTGATTGCAAAGTCCAAGATGGAATGATTACAGAGCTAACCGTAACTCAAGCCTCAACTAGAGGCACGGCTATAGAAGGCGCATGGTATTTCTTAAACGAATTTCTTGATGGCGACTGGGTCCATCAGAAGCTTGGATATCGTGCCAGAAATCATCAAGGTGCTCCAACTTGGGAATGGAATGCAAATCACTCAGCAGAGTTGACAGCAGAGCCTGCCCCAGAGCCTGCCCCAGAGCATCAGTCTCAAGTTACTGGCTATACACCAGTTTCCAACTTTACCTAAACACTATAAAAATAGAAGGGGGCTCTAAGCCCCCTTCTTCTAAGAGAAAAACTTGCGCAACTTAACTCCAGAAATTAAATCGGGCCTACCCTCTAGTTGGTATGGCGGCATTGAAGCAACTGTTACTATCGATCATGACAGTCTTGTTAAGTACAAGGCTTTGGTTAACGCTATTGCCCCTGACGAAGTTCAGTGGTACAGCATGGTTAACCGCGCTGTGATCCCAGCTAAAGCCGTAAGTGGCCACCTTTCTCCTGAGGTGTGGAACTACTACGTTAACGGCATTTTTATTCCAAAGCAGACAGTTTCTGCTGGCGAAGTTGACACTCAGGTCAAGAGCGACCCAAGCACAATGATGTGCATTTATGAAGAGATGAAGGCTCAGTACGCTGACGATAGCGAAATGGGCTTTGACTACAAGAAAGTCAACTCAGACATTGAGCGCATGCACGTCTGGTGTCATAGCCATCCCTTCTCTGACAATCCAGGCCCTAGCGGTACAGACATAAACACTTTTCGTAAGTGGGTAAATGATAACGCTGAGCAGAATATTGACACTCCCACGCTTATGCTCATTTTTGGCAAAGCAGACTACGTTTTTGCTGCTGTTTACGACCCAAGGCTTCCAGGAAGTTACTTTGAAGAAGTTCCAGTCTTGGTAAGCGAACCAGCAAATGTAGACAAGTCTTACATTGAAGCTGCTGTTAAGGACAAGATTGTAAGAAAGTCCTTTAAGGGCTTTCCTGGAATTAGTAAAAGCTGGATCAAGTTGCAAAATGGAACCTATCAGCACTCAGTTAATTTGACGACACAGTCCGTGCTCCCAGAGCCGAGTCCAGAATCTCTAGAAGAAAAAGCATTCCGCTTTTTTAGTAAGAAATGTCCTGAATTTCAAAGCAACGTAAACTTTATCAACGAAAACTATAGCTGCAATCAAGAGCTAAGCTTATTGTGGAAGGATCTTTGCAAGTACCTTAATGGCGACGTAGAGAAGACACTGTTTATTAGGGCTCTAACCGAAGACGCTAAGAGCCTCAGTCACCTTGAGCCAGGCTTTGGTAAGAGCTGGGTTTGCACTGACAGTGAAGCCACTCTAGTGCTTGGTGGATATGCCACTAGTGTAACTCTTGACGCATATGAAATGAAGATCGCCATTACCTTTGCTAAGCATTATGTTTCACAAAAGACTAATGCTGGCAGAAAGAGCGCTCTATCTACGTTAGAAACAAATCAAAACGCATACAGTTATGAATGCCACACGGAGTGGTCAAATGAATATCAATACAGCAAGCACCTCTAGGGTTAGCTTTAACAGGCACAACGGGTTTGTAGGACCTGCCGATCTATATGAAACGCTAAACATTATTGGAGTAGGAGCTACAGGTTCAAATGTAGCTCTTACTGCAGCTCGCATGGGCTTTACAAACTTTAGAATCTGGGATCACGACATTGTTGAAGAGCACAATCTTCCCAACCAGACCTATGACATTGAGCATGTTGGCATGCTCAAGGTAGAGGCACTCAAGGCCGTACTGCTTAGATTCAATCCTGAAATTAATGTAGAAGCTAACCCAACATACTTTACAGCTAAGGAACATGGAGCGGACCTTGAAGGCCCGCTAGTTCTAACAGTTGATACAATGAAAGCCCGCGAAGAAATTACTAACTGCTTCGAAGGGAATCCGTTGATCAACACTGTGTTCGAAAGCCGCCTCGGCTTTGATCATGGCACTGTAAACATCATTGACACCGTAGACGAAAAAGACCTAAAAGGTTGGCGTAACAGCCTCCTAAACGACGATGACATACCAGAAAGCCCTTGTGGCTTGAGCATCTGTACCACTATGGTTCAGGCAGTAGCTTCAGTTCTGGTACAGCAACTATGCATGAAATACTCTTGTGTTCGTAAAAACACAGAGTGGAAACCAAAGAAAAAGACCGTGCTGCACTTCAATGAAGAAGGCATGATCACTTACAGCATTTAAGGAAAAAAACACATGACTATTTCTCTAGTAATTCTCCCAGGCACCGGCCTTCGCCCCGTACAGATCGACCGCTACACCACCTTGGCTACTCTTGCTAGCGCTCAGGGTGTTGACACCCGACAGCTCTGCATTAACGGCGAGATCATCCCACAGGCTAATTGGGCTTCTACCAACCTGTCTGTTCTTCTATCGCGAGGACCAGTTGAGGTCGCTGCACTGAAGGGCTCCAAGGGCAACTAAGCCCCTGGACATAAGACGCACAGACGGGCCCTTCGGGGTCCGTCTTCGTTTTGCCATTAGCATGAAAAAAATCATCCAAGTCATTGGACTTCCAGGAAGTGGAAAGTCCACTCAAATTAAGAAATATTTAGAACAAGCAGCTATAAGTGTTGATTTAATCGACATAGTAAACTTTCAAGGAGCACGTCGAGACCAAAAGTTTAAGCGCGCTGTAATTAAACACCGTGGCAGCCTCATAGCGGAAAGCGCCTGCGGGATTAAAGGGCTGGGGTACATAATTAAAATTAATACTTCTGTTGACCGCGTATATGCTCAACTCTTAGACAGAGACAACTGTCTTGACGAAGATTATCTATCACTCCTGGGTACCCAAATGGTTGCCGCAGACTGTACACTAAAGGAGCCAGAAGACCTCCCTGGCCTATTAGAGACCATCTTAAAGGAGTAGTTCATGCTAGAAATCAGGAACGCCCAAGTTCCCACATCAGTTGTAGACAGCGTTTACGGTAACGAAGAAGTTAAGTTGGAAATGCAAGGCGCTGTTAACAGCTATATGATCTTGCGAGATCTGTACAATGACAAGCACACAGCGCTTGTACGACACCTTGGCAATGGTCGCTGGACTAGAATCCAAAGCGCTGACCAGCTAACCGTCTCTGGCCTTAGAGCAAGAGACGGCAGACAGACAGCTATGATCAACAACTTGAAAACCCCAAGCATCCTGATTAACGTCGTAATTGGACAAGCCGGTACCGGTAAGACCACTATGGCTCTAGCATGCGCTCTTGACAGATGGTTTCAGGAGAACAAACGCATTGTACTTAGTAAGCCAACCGCTATGGTCGGCCAAGGTAAAGCCTTTGGCCCAGTTCCTGGCGACATGGAAGAAAAGTACGCACCATATTTGGCAAGCTATGAAATTGCCATCAAAAGACTGCTAGGTGGCAACTCTACTCAGCAGCTTGAGCTAATGAAGCGCAAGAAGCAAATTGAGTACGTACCTGTCGAACTAGTTCGAGGAAGTGAGTTTGAGAACTGCACCTTCATTCTTGACGAAGCGCAAAACCTTACGTGGCACGAACTCAAGACTTTAATTAGCAGAATGGGTTCTGGTACAAAATTAATTCTTTGTGGCGATCTTCATCAGATTGACATTCCTCTCTACCCAGAAGAGACAGGATTGTACAAGCTCATTCACAGTGGGCCATTCTTGGCATCACCAGTAAGTTCGCAAATTGAGTTGCTCACCCAATACCGCAGTCCTATAACACAGCTAGTAGCTGACGTAGACAAGTGGGTAATGAATGAACAACGAAGCAGCAGCAAAAAGAATTCGGCACCAGTTAGCTGAATTTTCTTTGCGAGACCAGGTTGAAGTCCTGGCAAATGTGCTTATGTATATAGGGGCGTCCTCAATGGAGGATGCCCCTTCTAACATAAATCAGAGAAATATTGCAGAGATCATTATGAATGATCGCAAAAATAGCGGTGAAACTATTGCAAATGCTCTAGCTACTCAAGGCTTGACTATGATGCTTTGGCTAACCGATAAGTGAAAAAATAATAGTACAAGAGGTACAGAATGGAAAGAAGCGGAGTGCTTAAGATTTACAAGAGTACGGGAGCTGCTCAGTTTTCCCTCATTCCCTGCCGTCGTGATGACCGTGGGTTTGTGAGTAAGGAAGGCGCAGTTTTGGTAGAAGTCGCTAAGTGTAGCGGCAAAAGTGCTGATGGAAACATCATCGCAGACTGGGGTAACAAGATCAA
>Ga0307488_10003373_pt1 | contig 13385 bp, 14 predicted proteins | sample SB02metaG_FD_202248 | JGI IMG/M metagenome (GOLD analysis project Ga0307488, IMG submission 202248) | Sea-ice brine microbial communities from Beaufort Sea near Barrow, Alaska, United States - SB 0.2 | ecosystem: Environmental > Aquatic > Marine > Coastal | place: USA: Alaska | collected...
GTTTAGGTGCGGTATGGTTATCTGTAAAATAGAATAACTCCTCTATCTTATTTATTGCGGTTACAAGAAACTTAGAATCAAAATTTAATGTGGTATTAACACCACCACCATCATCCATAGAAATAATATGATAAATTGTACTATCAGAATCAACATTATAAGATACCACTAAATCAAGCTTTCCAGTATTAATAGAGCCAGCAAAATTACTATCGTGAACAAACCAATATATAGTTTCATTAGATCCATCCTCATAAGCGCCAATACAACGTGCTGAAGTACTTAAAACCGTTCCGTTAAATGATAGACCTGTCAAAAGGTTATTCCCTTTTGAGTTTTCTATAACACCCACTTCTGCGTTTTCTGTAGATCCCATACGTATATTTAACGCATCTATATATTGACCATTTGGAATCAGACGCTCATCGACCATCTTATTCATTACTCCCGCAGTAAAATTCCTTGTTAAGTTTGCCATATTACTTTAACCACTTATCTTTTCCTCGCATATTCATTAATAATCTGCCAGGATGTATATTACTAATTCTTATTTTTGCGTTTGCTAATAAAGAACGTTTTCTTTTTCTAGCTCTTGTAATTACATATTCTTGCACCCCAAGCTTTGAGCTTAAAATTGAATACTCAATATATGCATACAAAAATTCCTCAAACATTTTATTGACAGTAATCTTACTATTATCACCGCCTTCCATACCATCGGAAATATACTCTAGTACAACTAATTTATGTTGCATTCCTGAGCTAAAATTAATGACACCTTTTTTATTATTTATTTTAAAAGTAGGATTAGAATTCGCAGTCTCAGTATTTAAGCCAAAACGACTACCAATCTGTCTCTCAAAATACCAATCTCCACCATCACAATAACCCATCTGACCGTTATAAGAAGATCCTTGGTTTAAATAAATTGAAGGTTGTATAGTAAATATTCTTGCGTAATCTAATTCTGAAAATTGTGGAGATAATGCATTGCCATCAATATCAAATAATATCTTACCGGTATTATCTTGAAGATATGCTGCTGACCAGTTTGTTTGTATGTTTTCACTAAGTGGGTGTAACACACCATTTATTTGCTGTGAGATTCTAACCCAGTTTACGTAGTCCGAAGGAAGTATGTATCTAAGCTGATCGTCTACACTTAATTCTAAGACTTTTATTTCTTTAAACGCATCATAGTTTAACTCTTGAATTGCTCTTTTTGCGTGGAATAAAATCTTAAATCTTTCTTCGTTATTTACAAGGCTATGGTTTCCTTGATACATTAACATAAAATTGTTAACTATCTCAAACAAAGAAATATATTGGTATGATCCCCAATTCTCATCTATAGGATCTAATCCTTCATTTTCATAATACTGATACTGCGATATATATGCCATAATTATTATTGTTGTTGTTGACTTTCTAGACCTTCAAGCCCTCCTGCAAATTGAACCACCGATGCTTCTCTAATAGACATACCTGCATATTGTAGTATTTTCTTAACCAGATTTCCTTCGTCATCTAAAGGCAACTCAAAATCTTGATAGTCAGATTGTGATTGATCAAAAGAAGGTTCTCCGCTAGCTCCTAATGTTGTGTATGTCCACTTAGGAACATTTGGGTATCTTATATATTGAGACAATACTCTTCCTGTCTCAGTAATAGAATTAGGATATGCGTTAAGTAGCAGTGCTTCTTCTGTATAAGCAGGATAAAATAATGATGGAGCTGTAAGTAAAGAGTTATTTAACATAGTTATTTTGCTATGTGTAACCTTTTCAGCCTCTTGAATATCATTCTTATATACTTGGTATATTATTCCTGTAGTATCCCAAACAAGAGTAGTATAAGTACTATTTGTAGTAGTAAATCCTGTCTCACTAAGATTCGAGCTAATCGTAACATATTGAGTTACACCTTGTCTTATTAACGCTACAGTATCTCCAATTTTTACTCCATCTGTTATAAATGTTGCTGAAGCATCAATACATCTGTTGTTTCCTCCTGACGTTCCATCTGTGACCCCTGAAGATAATGGTGTTGTATACACCAAAATTTTATTTATTATATAATAATCATCACCAGTAGTTGTTTGTGATGGTAAAAAATATTGATTATCTGTAGGAGAATTTACAGTATTAAGACTTAATGGGTTTGATACTGAAAACATATCAATTACTTCTTCTATTCCTTTAGTAACATCTGCGTATCCAGTTCCGGATTGTCTAGTGTTTTCTTTATTTATTTGGTTGTTGTATTGATAAAAATAATTTTCAAAGATATCCATCTGTGCCTGCTTAGCAAACAGGTTGAAGTCTGACGGAGATATATATCCGTAATTATTTTTATTAAGTACAGACAGTACTGTATTCCTAACTGAGTTAATCATCTTTAAACATTTTTACAAAGATAATGAAAAAAAAAAGACCCCTTCTTTTTGAGAAGAGATCCTTAAAATAGAATAAAATGATATACAAATGTAATACTTTATTTTTAATTTAAAGTAATTTTTCTAGCATTTTTAAAACATCAATTCCATCATCTGATTGAAGGAAGCTTGATACGATAAACATTGGCTCTTCACCGTAAGGTACGTTTAGCATTTTTGTTTTATTAGAAGAGGTATTATACCATACTTCTTTATTGCTCTTTCTAAAGGCTAATAAGCCCTTATCAAAAAATTGTGACACACTAGCTTGTAATTTTAGAGTAGGGTCGTTAATAACCTCTAAAAACGTACTAGGATCGGTCTTAGCATATACCAATATATCTCTCTTTAATTCTGCTGTTGTAATCTTAGATGTGTCTTTATTAAATAGTACTCTACCAATAGATTCAATTTGATCTAGAGATAAGTTACGTGCTTCAATAAGAGCATCCACTTCTGTAGTAAGCCTTTCAACTTCTACCTGCGCATCAACCTCTTTATTAACCTCTATAAAACGCTTACCGTTTAATGGGTGGTAGTAAAGGAACTGTTGTAACTGCGGGTTTTCTTTTGGAACGTGTAAAAAACCATCCTCAAAAATAATTGGTTCTACTATTATATTTCCGTCTTGCTCATCTTCAAATACAGATTTTTGATTACGGGCATAACGAAGTGTTCTGTTGGTGTTATTCTCTTCGTCAAACCATAGTAAAGGGAAGTTTGAAGTATGCCTTGTAGGTATCATATAAGATAAAGGCGTTTCTTGACGAGTCAGTTTATAGACCTTATTGGTCTGTGCAATTTTTGTTTTCATTTGATATAATTAAAGTTAAAATTAAATTTGTTAATAATAGGTGGTCGCAAATTACGACCACCCTTATTAAATATTACTTCTTAGTTTTGAAACAAGAAGAAGTTGTTAGCACCTAAAGTACACACTGCTCTTTCAGACAAGAAGTTTACCTCCATTGCATCAAGATCAGAATTCTCAGCTCCACCAGCAGAACCAGTGATCCAAGTTTTGTAACGTCTGTCTTCAGTTTCTGAAGCTCTGTAACGTACGTGTAAAAATGGTCTCTTAGCGTTCTTTCCTAAGATTTGATCATAAACAGTAGTAGATCCTGCTGGAACTAATAATCCATTTACTTTCCCTGATCCAGCCACAGATGGTAAACCACCACGCATTGTTGGATCATTTAAGTATTTCCAATCTGATTTGTAGAAATCGTAACCTCTACGGAATCCTGAGAATCCAAGGTTAAGAGCCATATCACGGTCATTTTCAAATAAACCAAAAGAAGCTGCATTTGCTGAAGCTGCTCCGGCGTAACCGTTAATTGTAGCTAACATATCATCAATAGCAAAACCGAAGTCTCTATCAACAAATATTACGTTTTCTTCAATAGAACCTTGCTTGTCTAAACGACCAACAATAGTATCCCATTCAGGAAGAGTCGTTGGGAATCCACCACCCCAAACGTTTCCACGATTGTTTACTGTGTAGAATACACCTTCAGAACCTTTATTTCCTACGTCACCACCTGCTGCAATTGCTCCAGATGCTGCTTCTGCAGGTACTGCTTCAATCATTGCAGTTTCTAAGTAATCATCAAAACGTAATCTTGTTTCGTGCTCAGATTTCATATACCATAAATACCCACTAGCTCCATTTTCAGTAGTAACTTCTACCCATCCAATTTGAGCCATATCAGAACCTGATACTGCATATTTATCTTTGATAATGATTGGAGAATTCTCGAAGAAGATATCATCAGCTTCCAAAGAACCCTGCATTCCGTTAGTTCCTTTTTTAAATTCAGAACCGTAAATAAATACAGTAAATACTGCACCTGCTCCAGCTACTGCTAAACCTGTTGCTTCATAAAATGCAACTGTAAAAGTATCTGCTCCTAAATTAACTGCAGTTACGATAGCTTTGTTATTTGCTCCACCAGCGTTGTCAGTTAACATTACTGTTTGACCAACACGAATAGCTATTGAATTGTCAGCTGTGAATGGAGGAACTCCTACATCACCTACTGCAAATGTTGCAACGTTTACTCCTAAAGCAGCCGCTGTAGTACAATCAATGTACTTTGTGTGTAATCTTCCTTGCTCAGCCCATTTTATAAGGTCAGAGTTAGAAGGCATTTCAGCTCCTACCATTCTTAAGAATGAAGATACTGTTCTGTTTCCATAACGCTCAAATTCCTTTTCGTAAGTATCTGGAAGATACTGATTTAAGAAATCAAAGTTGTTAATATAATTTGTTGATGTAGGGACTTGTTGCGCACTTGGTTGTAACGCAAACCCTGGTACTGCTTGTACTGCCATAATTTAATATCTCTCTTAAAGATTTTTTTTTAATTGTTTTTGTTTCTACTTCTAATTTTGAGTCCACGACCACTGTCGTTTCCTACTGCTCTAATTTGCGTTCCTCCTGATGGAGCTGATGCTTGAGGTGTTTGACGAGTAGTCATATTTACATTTTTTGCCTTTCTCATCGAATCATCAAGCGCCTCTGCTTTGCCTTGCTCATAAAAGAACTCAGCATATTTATCAGGATTCATTGCAATAGACAAGGCTTTATGGTAACCATTTGGATTTTTTAAAAGTCCATCTTCTGTCAAAAACTCCTTAGTGAAGTTATAAGGATCAGAATGTGTTTTTTTTAATTCCGTATAGTCTCCTGGAGAATATATAAGTTTTTTGTCACCTATACCAAACTCAAAACCTTTGAATTCAGAACTGAAAGTTTCATCTAACTTTGTATTAAACCACTCGCTTCTACGAGTTGATTCCTCTTCATTACTACTTGCCTGCTTAATAGATTGCCTATACGCTTCTAAACTTTTTTGATCTTCTTCAGAAACAGATGAACCCATTGACTCAAGAGGTACACTGTATTTTTCTTTTTCAGATTCAAAATAATCTTTAGCCTTAGCAATCATTTTTTTCTTTGCTATCTTTGTTTTTCTAATAACCGTATCCTCATCAAGCTCTTCGTCGTATGAATAATCTTCCATCATAACTTCGATATCTTCTTCATCAAGACCTTTCTCGGTTGCTATCAAATAACTTTTTAGCAATTTATCAGGATTCATTTCATCAAGGTTTTTGTTTAAATTAACAAAGTCTTCAATTCCACGACCTGTATCTTTTTTATATTTAAAGTAAGCTGCCACATCTGAAGGAAGAGGCTCTGACTCTTCTCTTGCTTGTGTAAATTCATCAAGCGAATTTATTTGCTTACCATACTTTTCTTCAATAAATGAAAGAACTTCCTGTTCACTTAGTTTATTTTCTTCTATAGAAGCTGGTTCTTCTACCTCTACCTCTACCTCTACCTGTTCCGGCTCTACCTTTACTTCTTCAATTTGAGCTACCTCTGAGGCTCCTGTTTCATCTACATTTCCTACTGATATCTCGTGTTTAGTAAGCAACTCTTGTTCTACTTCTTGAACAGATTTACCGTCTGACTCTCCTAGATCTTTTACTTTAAATTCCATATTTTATTAGATTTGTACAATAAATTTATATTTATCGTGGATTAAATTCTGCTAGATCAAACCCATCCAAACTATCTTCATTCGACTCGAAGCTAATAGGTGGTAGGTTATTTTTCCGTTGGTTTATTAATTTTGATTGTTCAGAGTTTTGTTGGCTTATTCTATCAGCTTTAGCTCCTTCTCTTTTATTTTCTCTTCCTTCCAATTCCTGAGCATCAATACCTCGTATTTGCATATTTAACTGAAATTCTTGCTGCATTAATTGAGATTTCAATTGCGCTTCATTCTTCATTTTCTCAATGTCAAAAGCTACCTCACTCTGCTTAAGCTGCATCTTTCCTTGTAACTCCATCTGAAATTTTTGAACCGCCATTTCTGATGCCATCTGTTGCTGTTTAAGTTGCATCTGATTTTGCATAGCTATTTTTTCTGCTTCCTGATTCTGCTCTCTTTCCATTTTTTGAGCACGCTTCAATTTTAATAATTGATTTGCTAACTTTAAATTTCTAAGCTCTCTGATATCAATTGCATCTTCCAGGTCAATACCTCCTTTAGATAAAGCCATCTGTACATTTTGTTCAAGCTGTGCTTTTTGTTCTTCGTCAGGTGATAGTTCAATAAATATACCAAAATCATAGATATATAAATCACTAATATCCCCTAATATAGAAACATTGTATTTACCAATTTGATTTATAAACTCATCTTTAAAATCTGAATACTCTAGAATATCAGCTACTCTATATGTTAATGCTTCTGCTAAAGTCTTATAAAGATAAAGACTACCATCAAGTATATGTCTTGTGGCTGTATTAGAATTTAATGCCGCTAATTTCTGAACACCAACTAATGAATTAGGATCAGGCATACTGCCATCTCTTGCTTCATTTAATCCTGTTACCTGTCTAATCTGACTTAGATAATGGTTATAATTACCTATAAGCATCTGAGTCTTAGAGGCTCCTGAACTACTAGTTAATTGCGTGATTGGAACTTTCCCTTGGTTATACTCACCATCTTGCGTATAGCTTCTACCAATTACACTACCTGTTTGGAAATATAATCTTAAAGCATCCTCTGGATTATAAGCGGCTCCTGTCCCTAGGTCTACCTCGTTTAATCCATCTGCATCAATAAATACACCATCAGGTACAACTCTAGCTATTACTTGCTGAAGCTTAAGATGTGTCATCTGAATTAAATCTGCAAACGGTATCATTCTACGAGTTAAAGATTCAATAACACCCTTATACATTCTTGGCGCGCAGGCCACATAGTTTGGTAATGCGTGTTGTGTTGCTGACTGTGGGCGTACCATATTTTCTGATAACTTCCATTGAAGTAAAATATTAGTTCCCATAACCATAACTCCTTCATACCATACATCAATAGTTTTAGAAACTTTCTCAAAATTACCTTCTTCTTGCATATCAACCGGAGGATTAAAATCATCCGACTTTTCAATCATACTTTTATTACCGTTATCTTTAATTTTTCTTTTATATACAACATCCTTAGTTGTTTTATAATTGAAGTACATTATAGTTGCGGAATCTCTTTGAAATATATCATTCTGCTGAGATTGGGCTACATCATAGTAGTCATACCAATCTTGTCCATATTTAGATATATCTTGTAAATCCTCATTTGTTAATGTAGGATCTATTTTTTTTAACTCTATAATAGGCAAGCATTTAATCTCTCCCCAATAAAAACAATCTTTAAAATATGGATCTTCAGTATAGCTATACACTACATTTGCCGGATCAACATAGGAAACTTTAACTCCACTTCCCAATAAAAACTCGTGTTTAGCAATACCAATTCCTAGTACTGTCATATCATAGTCAAGCCTTTTTCTAGTGTCGTCGTAATGATTAGCTTCAAATAAAGTATTTATAGCTTCTTCCTCTGCAATCTCAATTGCAGGTTTGTAATTAAGCTGCATATATAATGACAACTCCTCATCTGAAGATGGTATTTGTTCAGGTGGCATAACAAAAGGATTTACTCCTGTCTTATTCGCAACCATTTCAAGGAAAGGCTTTGCAATCATCTGACCTTCAACCATATTCTGGTACTTACTTCTTTTAGACTGAGACATAGCATCTTGTGCGTAAGCCTTAACCTTAAACAATCTATCTGACATACCGTTTACAACGATATCAATAAATTTTGGTAATATAGGTATTGGTGTCCAATCTAAATTTAGATAAGATAAATCTCCATCTACCGCTAGTTCGTTTTTATATTTTGCTATTGACTGTTCGCCACGAGCATATAATCTTAACTTGTGAAAGTCTCTCCATTGTCCGTAGTATCTTCCACCGTTTCCGTCTTTTTTAAACCACTCATACTGAATAGCTTGGCCTATTTGTAGACCAAATTCTTCTGAGGCTTTAATAGAATCCGACACAAATTGGCTTGGAAATCCTGCGGATGTTATATTTATTTTAACATCTTTCATTTAATCATTTCGCTAATTATTCCTTTATTATTGTATGTTGCAAAGTTAATCTTTATTTTTGATTGTTTTTCAATAGGTAAATATAGGTTTTTTTGATTTGCCATTATAGCTAGACCCGAACTAATAGAGGCATCGTGTTTAGTTCTATTACTAATATCAAACTTTGCCCAATCCTCTAATGTTCTTATAAAAATGCAATCTCCCATATCTCCTGGATCACGGTAAGTTCCATCCATATCTATACCTACGTACTTCTCTATATAGGATTCTATTGCTGTAGCGTGGGCCTGCTTAACAGACTCACTTGAGTTTGGTATCCCTCCTAGTTCTTTCTCTGTTTTTGATAGTTTTGTATAATGTTTGTCTGGTCTGTTTATACAGAAACCTCTATATCCTCTATTTTTAAAGTGGTATAGTAATCTAGGTTTGTTATTCTCAATTAATATAGGCATACCATAAAAAACACAAGCCATTAGAACATCTTCATAAAATATCTCTGCTGTTTGTGGACGAGCAATATACTCTAAGAAAAAAGTATTTACTGGGGCCTCATCCATATGATATGTAGTTAGTCCGTGAAGAGCACCATTAGAACCTCCGCCACCAACTGTTCCTGATATATCATAACTATCACATCCAAAGGCTCCTATATGATCGTTAGCTGGGCATTTAACTCCCTTTCTAACTATAAAGTTATTTTGCATATTAGACTTTGGATTCCAAGATATATAAAACCTTCCACTATTATTTGGACTGAATATAACTTTAGTATCTTTTATACCATCCTTCCAAGAAAATGATCCCCTGGTCATATGGTGTTCCTTTATTAAGGAATCATTATAATCAATCTGTTGATATATTTTAGTAAGGTTAAATAAAGATTGCTTAGACTCATCTCTAAATGCGTGTGACTCAGTCCTTGGGAACTGCCTGTAGAATTCATTCAATGCATCAGCGTCATTCTTTAATGAATCTACCTCTGCCTGCCAATAGTCAACAGCTCCTTGCTCGATCATCTCATTGTCAATACCGAGCACAGGTTTCTTAGGCGTTTTAAAAACCGGCATACCATATCTATCAATAAAACCTTCCATATTCCACTCCATTGGTATAAATAAAGAATACAATCCACTACGAGTCTGCCCATTCCTATTTCGTTTTGATACAGAGGAATCTTCAAATAATTTTTTAAAGTTATCACCTCCTTTACTTAATGCATTTGAGGTTGAACCCATCATACATTTACCTATAATCTTACTACCTAGACGTAAACAGGTTTTTGTAACCCGCCAGTTGTTTAATATATTATTTGGTTTAATCCATTTTCCACTCTCATCGTGACCTAACAATAATAACTTCTCCCCATCATAAGAGTTATCATCTGTGTTTTTCCAGTCAATGGTTGTATCAAGACCTTCTATATCATCATCCTGTACAGTAAACATATTTTTTTTTGTAATCTTAGACGCTGGAACTCTAAATGCTAGCTCAGTCTTTGGCTTATCCATACCATCCTGAATCGGTTTGAAAAAGAATGGTAGCCTGTTAGCAATAGGAACAACTTTATCTGTAAACATTTTCTTAGCATCACTACCTGTTTTAGACAATATACCAACCCTAGAATCTTTTGCTAGTGTACCTGTATTTACACATTCCGAGGAGCACATAAATGAAAATCCAGAACGTCTTATTTTTAAATAGTCCATTCCAAAACTTCTTTTGTCTGCCTTACACGCTTCCCAATAAATCCAAAAAATTCTGTTTGCTTCCCTGAAGTCAGGATAGCCCACATCAATACTAGTCCATTGGATATACATATAATGAGATCCTGTTATATATGATACATTTCCATTGTTTTTAAAAAACATACCGTACTCCCTGTAATCAAACTCCTGCTCAATATAATCAACCCATCTATCTTTAAAAGGTGAGTCCATACCATTCCATTGATGTATATTTTTAATTTTACTTAAAGGCTTTGGTAGATCTTGCCTTTCCCAGTACTGCTCTTCTTTTTTTTTATTTCTGGACCAGCAATTTTTATTTAGTGAAGGTAATGCTATAATTAAACCATTTATATTTATTATCTCACCTATTGTTCCGTCTTTAGATACAACAACAATGTCATATTTTGAGTCGTAGCCATAAGACCAGGATTTACTCTTGTTCTTATTGGTTATTACATTTTTAGGTATATAATTTTTTACTACCTTATATAAACTATTTTGATCTTCTTTCTGCAAATCCTTGTTTTGTATCTGTTTTACTTTCTCCTCGTTCAGCAATATCAATTGCTTCCCTCTCCGATTCGATCCTATTCAATATCTCAAAAGCATCAAAGATTGCTAGTTTCTTTGTAGCCGCAGCATTCTTTAATTTATCTGCACTCAATGCATCCTCAGCGTCATACTTAATAATTTGTTCTTTAGCTACACTAATCAGTTGCTCCACTGCCCTGTGCCCTGCTTCTATTATCTTTAGCTTTGTTTCTTTTGATGTCATTTTTTATTCTTTTAGATTTTCTTAGTTTATGACCAAAGGATCCAATCCCTTCATCATCTTTTATTTCATCGTATAGAATATCTTTCCAATCCCTTCTCATATAACCATACTTATTTGGTGATCATAAATCCTATATAGCTTCTCATCATCCACCGTAAATTCATACTCACTCTCTGGAGCAAATGTTACCATATCACCCTTATTAACTCCTTTACTAGTTAAGTATTTACTTGGGTATTTCATTAATCCTACTAACGGCTCTTCGCTAAAAGGTTTAAATATATAAGAATCACTAACAGGAACTGGCTTAACAAAACAATACCTATCATAAGATTTCCACTCTTTACCATTGTGGTACAAGAAAAATTGCTCTTGATCTATAAAAAACAAGTCATCCTTAAAATAACTTTTACCACTTTTCTGGCGACCTTTTACATCGTTATAAAACTTAAAAACATTATGATGAACAAGCAATGTGTCACCTATAGATATAGGACCATCATATTTTAAGGGTGTCTCAATAACCTCCGCATATCTATTTGAGAATCTATGATCCTCTTCTGAAGTACTGATTATAAGATCAATACCACCTATGCTTTTAGAATTATTATATCTTTTTCCGCCTATAGGTTTTACTATAAAATTATATGGGGATTTCATTTAAAAGTTTATATTATACTCAATAGATATTGGCATTGTATTAGTGAACTCTTTCCATAATACTATTTCTTCCTTTTGATTTTGAATCCATATTACTATAGAATCTCTAGAGCTGTCAAATTTTATAAGATGAATCTTATAGCTACCATTAAGAATCTGCTGACCCGCAATATAATGCATAGCTCCTGACTTATAATCAGGACCTACTGATATCTTACGTATATCCATTTTTTATATTGAAATATTATATATTCTAAATTCAATTGTTACACTAAATCCTGTTGTTGGAAGGTTTGTTGCTACTCCTGAGTCCGTACCAGAGTTAGCTCTATAGCAATCCACACCAAATTCAGTAGTTGTCTTTACCCTTGCTATTGTCTGCATAGGCAACTCACCAGTACCTGATAATGGTGGTAATATATTAGGATTCATTACAGAGAAATGAGTTTTCGTAGAAGCATTAAATATTCCTGAGCTAGCTGTAATAACATATAATCCCGCTGCATTAGTTGCCACTGTAAATGTAGCCCCTGTAGTATTGTAATGTACTTGTATTTCAGGGTTTAGGGTATTATCGTGTATATTAAGCTCCATAAATACCCTCTCATAAGGTATATAATTAGGTACATTCAGAACTCCTGATGTTAATGTTGCTGCTCCTGATGTCCCGTTGGTAGTCAGTGTATTAGCTGTATCAACCCAAGGGACATTAACAACCATCTGGTCGGTTGCATTATGTTGTATACCATAAGTCCTATCAGATACAGTACTAATTGTAGCTGTAGCTTTTAACTGCTCAACATCTGATGCTAATTTTGATACACCAAGGGTGGTATCTGTAGCCGTAACTACAGTACCACTATTTCCTAATGCTAGTATATCACTAATACGGTAGTTTTTAGTCACATCCAAATTGTCAACCTCTGTTCCAATTAAATAATCTTCAACAGTTGGTGTTGAGTCTATTGGGTATGTACTAATTCTTGCCATATTGTTTATTCTTTTACCTCCTCAGTAGGCTCCGTAACCTCTCCTGTCTCAATGTTAATTACAGCATCCTTGCCATAAGTTTTTACCAATTCTTGTTCTGCCTCAGCGTAAGATACCCTAAGCTCGTCTACCTTCTTCAAAATGTTAGTCTGAGATATTACTGTATCCCCAAGTTGCATTTTTACTTGATTAAACTCACTTACTAATCCTTGAATGTTTGCTAATTCTTCTTTTGTTAATTTGTCCATTTTAATTTAATTTATGATTTATAATTTTTACAAAGATATGAAAAATATTTTTATAATCACTACTCTTCAGTTAGAGGGATTGGCTCCCCTATTGTAGCCGTAATTGAGGTTGGTGTGATCAGTAACTCAATTGATTGAGCTATGTTAGCCTCAATAGAAGCAACCTGCTCTTCACCCATTGCTGTTTGTGTCCACGCAACAGACTCCTCGTTTGTTAGGTCTTCAAAAGGTATAAAGTCAGTGATGTCACTAACATTTAGTATTTGAGTTCCAATATTTGAAGATGCATAGGCAACTCCCTCTGGGTTTAATTCATCCGAAGTACCTGTCACTATCCAGTGTACATTATACACTACATCAGCGTATTCTCCGTCTTGTGGATATATATCCACTGTTTTGCAATTCCAATCGTAAGTAATCATAATTTATTTATTTAGTTATTTATATTTATTTATTTAAGACCACATTGCACTTGTATAAAGAGCAGTCCAAATGTAAGTGTTAGTACCTGTTTGTACACACATCTCAACCGTTGATTGTGTTCGTCCTACTTGAGGAGCAAACGTGTGATATCT
>Ga0307488_10003374_pt1 | contig 13383 bp, 16 predicted proteins | sample SB02metaG_FD_202248 | JGI IMG/M metagenome (GOLD analysis project Ga0307488, IMG submission 202248) | Sea-ice brine microbial communities from Beaufort Sea near Barrow, Alaska, United States - SB 0.2 | ecosystem: Environmental > Aquatic > Marine > Coastal | place: USA: Alaska | collected...
TTGGTAACAGAATAATTCATAATCTGGGGGTGTAGTATTCAAATGTTGATATACCTTTTGGAATTCTTCGCAACCTTCATTATAATCAACAATATTATTGAAGTGGAAATCATCACTATCGATTGATGGATTAGTGTCACCTAATAGATGAACTGTATTATTTTTTAATGATTGTTTTAAAGTGTAACCTAAGTAGTCTTGATAACCTTTATGTATTAATATAACTGGGATCATATAATTGTTTTACCAATAAGTACCACCTTCAATGGTGTGATATGTCATTGTTTTTTCATTATCCATTGGTCTCACCCATTGGTTATTGTATAATCCACTTATTTCGGGGTGGACATCCCACCTTTTACCCTTTATACCAAAAAGTATTTGTAAACCACCACCAATATGGATAGCTTGTTTTCCTAAATTTTTAACATAATCTGCCAATAATAAACCATACGCACCACAACCGATTAATGCTATGTCAAAATCAATATTATCAATTTTATCTTCCATTATTTTTAACGACTCTATAAATGGTTTACTATCACTTAACCCACCACCATTAGTTTGCTCTGACTTAATAGTTTTTAAAATAAAATCAGGTAATACTTTTGGATTTGTGAATAATGTTTCTCTTTTCTTATATTGGTTAATTATAGTATCCTCAAAAGGGTGTATGACTAATACTTTTTTACCTTCAAGTGTTTTACTCCAGGGATTGTCAAAATAGAATGGTTCGAGTAATCTTAATTCAGAGAATATACTGGATGGTGCATAACTCGATATTATTTGTTGTTCTTGGGGTAACCCCATTGACCCTAATATATCAGTATTATTTAACGCTTTTATGTATTTCTCATAAAAGAAGTCCAATGTAATATCATCAGAAGGTGTGATACCTGCGTTATTAGATGCTTGTGACCTCACACCTGAATAATTTTGATTCTTCATTCTAGTGGTGATGATATTCTGTTCGACAGCACCCATTTTACTTGCAATAAATGGTTTACCAGATATTATCTTTTCAGTAATGAAATTATTTCCATCAGTAGATTTAATTATATTCATTAATATTTCTTCAGTTGTGTGTTATATTTTTCTTTTAACGATTCTAAATCGTTAACGATTGATTCTGGGTGTTCTAATGTGAATTTTTCTGTCCTACATTCACCCCTAACTTTAAATTCATGAACACCATTAAATTCTTCTTCCACCCTTTTATTGTCACCACTAACCCAAGGTAAATAAACTCTATTAAAATAGTCATCAATACAATTAGATTTACTTACACTATCTTTATAATAATTTACTTTTTTATAAACCTGATCAGGAAATGTGTAGGAGTAATGGTACATCTGCACACCTAATTTTTGGTATAGTGTGTCACTATCAATATGTTTTTTAATTATTGTTGAGTTAGGTGGGTATTGTATTGTTGGTGGTCTATGTGTTAACCATGTTGAACCTTTTGTGTAACGAAATATACGTAGAAAATTATCCTTATTTAATTCAAACCCAGTTAAAAAATGATCAAAACCACCATAGAAAGAACAACTTCTAACACCTACACTAGTCGGATTCTCTTCCTTTAATAATTTAACCATTTTTTCTAAATCTTCAGTCTTATAAACCTCATCAGAATCTAAATTCCATATATAATCGATATCATCATTAATGTTACTCATATAAGCCTTACATTGATCATCTTTTTCTGAAAATTGACCATGTACTATCTTGATTTTATTATCAGGGTCAGGAAATTCATCCAATATTTTATTAGTTTCATCTAAAGATGTTGTTCTACCTTGTCTTTGCCAGTAAGAAACTGGTCCCTCTGCGATTAATATTTGTTCTGCAAATGGGTAAACTTGTTCTAAACATTGTTTAAGAACATAGTCACCTTCAAATACTATCATACCGAATGCTATTTTTACTTTACTCATCTCTTAATACATATAATACATCATTTCTTTGAAATGCACCGCTCTTCATGATCTCCTTATCTTCATACTCAACAGAATAGTCAGTAATTAATTTAGTGGTAACATCTTTATGGTATTGTTCAACATCGTCTGTTGGGTTTAGGTCTAAAAAATCATGAAACTCTACAGAAAATTGCTTAGTGCAATGATCGGGGAAGTTTTCAATTATTGGGTATTCTGCACCTTCAATATCCATTTTTATATATTCAAGTTGTGTAATGTTAAATTCTTTCATTAAGTCACTAATAGTTGTTGTAGGAACTTGGTAAGAATCTTTACTCTGATTTCTTCCATGACCACCGTTTCTTTCCCTATGTAATAATTCTGGTGTGTTTACTACTGAATTTGCACCCCATTGTTGGTACTCGTAATAAGTTATATTAGGGGTATCCTTTACCCCAACACAAGCTCGTTGTAAGTAGGTGAAGTTTGGGTTAGTCGCTAGATTTGGTGGTATTGATAGATTTTTAATAGGGTCTAAACCAATAACTTTCATTCCCCTATTAACCATATAGTTGGAGAAAACGAAGTCATTACATCCTAAATCTAAAACATACCCTCCTTCAGTTAAGAGATCTTCTCTAAATGTGTGATTATGTATTGTTTTTATCATCTCTATTTGTTTTACAAAAACATTGGTAAATTCTACCGCTGTTTGATTCTATTATCTCGCCACCCTCAATGGATGAACATGATAATTTATATTTATTTAATAATAAGTCTCTGATTTCTTCCCAACCTTCATTAAGGTGGCACTCTACAAAAATATAATCAACCTTCTCAATAGTTTCTTCCATACCTTTAAGAACTAGATTCTCCGCACCCTCAACATCTATTTTTATTAATTTGATATCCTTCTCATCTTTAAGTAATTCATCTACAGTTATACCTTGAACTTTACCACCAACTTGGTTTTCTTTAAAATTCATGTCGTGACCAATAATATTGTTCGTAAATGAATCCCTACCTAAATAAAAATCCACCATTTCGTTAGTATCACTAACTGCGTAATTTTTTACTATGATATTTTTATTACCACTAAATCTATTAACTAAATTATTATATGTTGTGGGATGTAATTCTACAGAGTAAATTTTACTATTCCCTTTAGTAACCTCATTAAAATATTGGGTGTAAATACCTGCATTCGCACCGATATCTACTAATACATCACCTTCTTCTATAAACTTACTAAGGTGTTGAAAGTTAATTTTATCATTTTGATCCATAATATTTCTTTTCTATGTGTTTTAATTCTTTATGGTATTCATCATAAATTATTTTTAAATTCAGATTGTTTTTATACTCTATAAGTGGGGTGTAAACATGGTGCATTGTTGATGGTGTATAGGTTTCTCCTTTATCCTCGAATTGTGAAAAATGTGTGAATACTAAATCTTGTAATTGACCACCATATTTTATCTTACCCTTCCCCATAAATTGGCACGTTTGCCAATGCCAAGGTGCACCATGACCAATGTTACCATCAATGTAGATGTTGTCATTACCAGTCATTACTTGAAAATATTCTAAGTATTTCTGATCACCACAAGTCGCATACTGTGGGTATTTTTTATTGATTACCGCATCTACCCACCAAGCAGAAACCTTCTTACCTAATGGGGTGTTTTTGAAATATACTACACCTACATTATATAACCCTTCAGGTCTATTACTGTTAAGTGGGAATTGTCTGTGTCTAAAAATACCAACATCCTTATCCCCAATATCGTCAAATATATAATCTAAACTTTTATGGAAATATATGTCACTATCAATGTAAGTGATAGAATCAATATTACTTTTTAACATTTGGTTTGAAAAGTAAGATGCTAGTGACCAACAGAAATATCTATATTCTGTTTTTTGTAAATTATTTAAGATAGTATCTATACGTAAAAAATGTTCAACATCATAAACTTTTAATGTATCACATTCATATTGTTTAAGTTTTTCGAACGTTTTGTTATCAATACAAAGATAATGTAATATAAAATCATCACTATGTTTTAATAGTGATTCGTAAAGGGCTAATCCCTGATTAAGATAATTTATATCTGATACTGTACATACGTTTTTCATACCCCAAAGTTAATAGATTTTCTACGATTGTAAATTGCTCGATCATGACTTTCATATTTACCATTCAATGAATGGATTTCATCTCTATTACCAAACCCCCAATCAGGGTGTTCGTGTTTAATTATAACTTCATCAAAATATGTTTGTCTACCTAATAGGTTACCAACATCCATAAATTCATTATCTGACCATACTGAAATATATTCAGGGTTATATATGTAGTTGAATCTATCATAATATTTTTTACCTAAAATACATAAGGTATTAAGTTTCTTACCTTGATACCCATCATTGAACCATACGATACCATCAGTATCGGGGTAATGTTCAGACATTTTTTCTTTAATGGTAGTGTCAAACCCTTGTACCATTGGTGTCATATCATCTGAAGCTAATAATACGATATCAAACTCAACATCTTCTAAATCATTGTTGATAGCTTCAATCTTACTTTTATTATCACCGAAACATAGTTTAACATTCTTATATTGTGATAATACTTCCTTCACATGTGGTTGATTCATGTCAGTATCATTATTATCACATGATACAATTATTTCTGTTGTTTTATCATCTAATAGTTGTTGGTATTTCTTTATTACTAATAAAAATTTATTTGATCTACCCCTTGTTGGGAACTTTATTACTAATTTCATATAACTTCCTCGTACTCTCTTATAATTTCTTTAGCGACATTTACTGATTTAAATTTATCAATATCCGAAGGGACTTCATGTTTATTGATACTTCTAATATTACCCTCAATGTCTATTCCATATATCCATCCTGGTTTACCACATAACCAACCTTCTATTGTTGTTCTCCCCATAAGGATACTAGCGGTTTCATCACATTGTTTGACATATTTTTCTACATCCCACGTTGACGGGTAATGTGAGACATGATCACCAACAACATCAGTTAAATAATCAGATTTATTTTCACCTACCAACCATAGTTCTTTATTGTTTTGTTTGGTGTATTCTACTAATGACAATATTGTATTCTTCCTCAAGTAATCAATTGTACCAACAAAAAGAGTAACCTTTTTATTTGGGGTGTCATAATGTTTGAATCGTTCACTATCAATAGGGTTATATATCACATCTACCTTTTCTTTCGGTATATCCCAACCATCAGTAATATAGTCAGCAATAGATTCTCTTATTGCAATATATTTTTTAACATTTTCATTCTCTACTGGTTCTTCTAATTTTGGTATTACCTCTGAATGTACAGTATTGATTGCTGGGATGTTTGGGTAGAGTTGTAAGAGATGGTCACCAACAGGTTTATGATTTATATGTATTACATCATACTTAACATCTGATACCTTATATAATTGACCTTGATTAGAAATTACATTACCTTGTGGCGTATTCATTCCCCATTTACCATCACCTAACTTATAACCAGGCGGTTCTTGTATTGAATAACATTGAACACCATACTTTTTAATACGATCAACCATTTTTGGTCCAAGTTGTGAAACAATATGTACCTCACAATTTTGTTTACTTAATTCTTTTGCTAATTCATAAACATGTAATTCTGAACCAGTGTAATCGTTAAATAATAAACACCCAATCAAAACTTTTATTTTGTTTTGTTTGCCAAATTCTTTTTTAGATTTAACCGGAAGTTTATCCTTATACTTTTCAGCGAATTCTTTTCGATTCACTTCCCATTGTTCGTTAGTCTCACCAATAGATAAATGCGTAACATCAATATCTGAAGTAACACCGATTTTAACACCAGCGATATAATTCCTAAATGAAAAATCTACATCATAGAAGTGGAAACCTTTAACTGACTCATCAAAGTCTTCTTTAATTAATCTCTTATCAACTGCAAAGAATAAACCATCCACTAATACTACATTGTCTAAAAACAATGGTTTTTTAGGTGAGTATTTAGATAACCATCTCTTACCATCTTTCTGATGAAATACTTGACCATACATATGGTTTGGGTTTTCCCACCATTTAGCAGAAGAAGGTAATTCTCTAGAACCAGCAATTCCTACAATACCATATTCAGGGTTTTTAATCATTACTTTAAGTAACTTTTTACCCCAATTTTTAGTGTCAAATATTATATCATCATGACAAAATACAATAATGTCATTAGAAGATTCTTTTAACGCTCTATTATAAAGTTCGTTCAAACCGAATTCACCATTATTGATGTATTGTATTACTTCTAATCCTTTATGGATACCTGAAGTCTTTTTAATATGTTCTATATGTGACTGGTTATCTTTTCTAGTTGAGAATGCTACACTTATCATTTTTAATTCTTTCCTGACGATCCGTATCCACTATCACCTCTCTCTGTTTCAGATAATTTTTCTACCTTCTTTAAATTACTAATTCTTTGACCAACTACAGGCATAATAACTGCTTGTGCAATTCTGTCCCCTGGTTGGATTGTATACTCTTCATTAGACAAGTTCACCGCAATGATACCAACGTCTCCTCTATACCCCTCATCTACAGTTCCTGGGCTATTTAAACAACTAATTCCATGTTTAAACGCCATACCACTTCTAGGTCTAACTTGTAATTCAGTATTTTCGGGTAATTCAAAACTTAACCCTGTTGGGATTAAAGCTCTTTCTAAAGGACCCAATGTTATTGGTTCTTCGATAAATGCCCTTAAATCAAAACCACTATCTGCTACTTTAGCATAAGTCGGATCAGGGTTATTAGAAACATTTATAAATTTGGTTGTAACATTAAGTTCCACCTTACTATCAACTTCGGGTTTAACATTATAAATTTTTTCTAAATCTTTCATATAATCATCCAGTTCAGGATCTGTAGTATTTGTAACTTCAGAAGTCATATCCTGAAATTTTTTCACTAAATCGTAAAGATTATCATTATTCTCCATCGTTTGTATTTTTTTCTTCTATTATTGCTAAATCATTAGCTTGTCTTAAAATTATTCCTAAAGTAGATGAATGCCACCTAGCTTGTTTATCATCATCAGGTTTATCGTAATTAACTATCGATTGGAATTCTTCTTCTGTTAATGTAACTCCATATGATAACGCGTAATACGCTGATCTCTCACCTACTCTCATAGATACCATATCATCTTTAAACTCATACATCTTACCCTGATTTTTTCTATGCCAATCAGACTCACATAATTTATATATGAATGATTTACCTATTTGGTGTAGGAAACATACTTTGATAAGTGATTCATTTTCTACTCTTATATTTTCAGGTAAAGATAAATTAATATCCATAGCATATTTTGTAGTAAGAATGGTATGATCAATCAAACCTCCTGGGAACGCATTATGTAAAGACTTCATAGTAGATGCTGGTGCGGTGATAAAATCATCACCCAAGAATTTTAATAACTCTTTTGTGAAGATATTATACTTCTCATTAGTAGAATATAACTTCTTCTTATTTTTCTCTATTTTTTCTTTTAAATTTTTACTCATACTACAATATTAAGCATTTTCAACTTCACTTTCAACTACTGAATTCTTTTTTTCTGTAATTAATTGTCTATAAAGATCCAATCTTTGTTTACACACAGAATCCATATCATATGAACCATTTACTGTTTCGTATAACTTCTCACCCATCTCTTTAATTTTTTCTGGGTGGTCAATTAAAAATTTAACATATTTAAACCATAACTTATGGTTTTTAGTTTTTGGTATTAGAAAACCATTTCCATCCTCATTTATTGGGGATTTATTCTCACCTTTCTTTGGGTGTCCGAATAAATTAACCATATCGATCTGATACGGTCCAAAATCTTGTGCGATTAATGCTTTCTTATGAAAACCAGCTTCGATCACTTTTAATTGTGATTTAACTTTATTAAACATATTCTCCTCAATAGGTGCTAATGATATATCAAATAAGTTATAGTTAGAAGCATAAGATGTAATTGGTTTTGTCCATACTCTTCTGTATGGTTCATTTTCCACACCTTCATATTCTACCTGTTTAAACTCTAACAAGTGTTTCTTATATTCAGGACTTACAGATTTATAATCATCTGTGAATATTTGTTCATATTTATACCAAACACTTTCCATAGGTTTAATCGCCCTTTGTTTGGTTTCTTTTGTTTTTTCATTATACTCTGTCATCATACCCCTTAAATCATACCCACATAATACAAATTGTATTTTATCTATGTAACCAGCATTTTTAAGTTTACCAACAAGACCACGAAGAATTTCTAAATCTTGTAAATGTGAGGATCCACCTAACCACCCAATTCTAATTCTTTCTGAAGGTTCAGGATTTGGTTGGTATTGTTTCTCTTTAATATTAATTGCATTAGGGATAACATAGACATTTTTATTAAGTCTACTCATCTCCTTAACAAAATGTGTTGTGGTGGTTGTAATATTATCCGCAGCACGTAAATTTTTAGATAATTTCTTATCTAATCCGTTCTCCTTTATAATCCTATATGCTGGGTGATGCACACCGGGTGCCCAATGATCATCCAAATCCATTATAGATGGTATACCTAACCTCTTCAATCTTTCCATTGTCTCTTCTATCTCTTCAAAAGGACCAAATGTTCTATGGTAATGTATGATGTCATATTGTTTCAACCACTTATCATTCTTATATTGAGGTTCGTAGTCAATATCAACGTGAACATCATCAGGGAATAATTTTTGTAGGTTAATATGTGGTACTGTTGATCTATAATATCCCACTCCGGTACGGTCAGAAGGGACTACTAAAATTTTTATTTTACTCATTTATATATAATTTTATAAAATGATAGTCTTTTTTCTTAATAAAGAAAAGTATTTTAAAGTTTTTTAAGAAAGATCATTGCCAATCCAAATATTCGCCATACATTTGTATCAAATCAAAACAACTATGGAAAATACAACAGAAAAAATCAAAAATTACAAAGGAACTAATAACTTTATGAATTCACTTAAAGGTGGTTTACAGAGATATGGTAGATTATCAGTTAAACAAATGGGAGCAGCAGAGAAATTCTTCGGAAACAGTAAACCGACTACTGAAGTAAAAGGGGAAGTTAAAAATGTCAATGTAGACATTAAAGTTAAAAGATTCATCGCTAAGAGGATCAAAGAGGAAAACGAATTAGAATTCGCACCTTTCCTTTTGACAGTTTCTAAAGTGTTAAGGGAAACCGAAAAAGCATACCAAGTAGTTGGTCAGATGACTACATCGGATGTGACATCTTGTAGATGTTGTGGTTTGGATTTAACAGATTGGAAATCACAAGCGACGGGTGTGGGACCGGTTTGTAGTAAACATTTAAATATCCCTTACGTTAAGAAACAAGAGGATGTTGCGGTTTTCAAAAAAATGTTAGAATTGAAAATCAGACAGATTGGTGATTTAACCTTTTGGTTAGCGAAGTCACAAATTGTTGAGGGTAAGGATGATTTAGTAGAAGCGGTAAAATAAAATAAAAAAAGGGGATTAATTTCCCCTTTATTTTTATCTTACTATTTTTTTCTTTTTCTTTGGTAATGGTTTTAAACTACCTCCGAACATTGTATTACCTATCTTAATGTGGATATCTTCTGTCACTAATGACTTCTCCATATATTCATCTAACACATCTCTAACTAAATCTTCAAATTCTTCTCTAACTATTTGTTTAATACTTTCTCTAGTTACAGATTTTGTTTGTTTAGGTTTAGGTTGTTTTTGTTCTACCATTCTTTGTGGTTTAGGTGTCTCCATTAATTCTGGTACATCATCTAAAGAAAATGAATTCGCAGCAAATGGATTTTCCGGTATATCGATTGGGTTATTGATCATAGCATCTAAAATAGCTTTAGGCATTTTAGATTTAGATATATTTGGGTAGTTACCATTTTTCGGTGATACTGACTTACTCGGTATCTTACCATCAGTCATACCATATTTCTCAGCAAATTGTTCAGTTAAGTTTGGCATCTCTCTTTCACCATGTTCCGTTACCTGTTGTGATACATACCCACCTTCTGAACCACCATTAGTCTCACCCATTGGTGATCCTAAAGATACATCTGTTTGTTTCATCACAGCCTTTGATTTAGCTAATATATCTTTTAATCTACTTAAATCTGCACTCATTCTTTATTTTTTTACGCTAAATTATCATTGTTGTTACTATTAAAATTCGCCATTGCATAGACATCATTCATACTTTTATCACCATTTGGGTTAAATTTATCTCTAGGAGTATCAAATGTACCACCAAGTTTTATAAAATGTAGAAATCTATCTACCCTAAATAATTTCCATCCTGGTTGGATAGTTTTTGTATCACCACCTACCTGATAAGCCCTAACAACATCATTGTCAGCTCTCGATTTACCGTAAGCAACTATCTCAATCCAACGTTTACCTTCACCACCTGGATCCTGTTCATCATCATAGGATATTTCTGCTAACCTACGCTGATTCATAATATCCATAATCATGGATCTATTTACATTTTCTAGAATAAGCGTCTCTGCTAAATTGTAAAGTTCCATTTACTTATTTTTTTATGATACTCTAAATTGACCTTCATTACCATCACTATCAGGATGTTTGTAAGGTTTATCTTTATTATAGATATTCTTTATAAGGTTATTTTTTCTACCGGAATCTGCTTGATCAGCAACGCCAATTTCATCATGTAACCCACCACCATTATATGTATCTAAAAATGCTCCAGTTCCTTTACCTTTAACATCTCCATCACCTAAAGCGTTTTTATGTGTTCCACTATATTGTTTACTTTCATCATTTTGATAAGTATTACCTTTAATATTATCTATTCTGATAACTTTTGCTAATTCTTCTAATTTACTTGCCATAATTTTTATATTTTACTTTCATATATTATTAAATCTTTCATTCTTTGTATTTCTTCACCTATTGGTTCATAAATAGCTCCACCCATCAAATTTTGTGATGGACTTCCCTTATAAATTTTAGGTATAGAGAATGTTGATTTATACGTTGGTTTACTATTGTCCTTTTCATTACCATCAGTTTGGAAGGTATTATTAGGGTTAGTATCTTGTTGAGCCTTTTTAATGTTTTTAATAGAGTTAGTCGCAGTATCTAATTGGTTATTAACCCAATTCTGCATTGTCTTTCCACCATTAAGTTTATATTCCGTATCTCCCCAATCACCCTCAAATGAATCAAACCAGTTTTTAATTCTTTTCATTTGTTTATAATTGATAGACTTCTCAACTAATATACCCTTTGCTCTTTCATAACCTTCAGTCTTACCATTTTTCATTTTAAGACTTTCGTATCGTTTAACAGCGTTACCCAAACAATTTAGCACGTAATCAGGACAATTCCAATACCTACCTTGTAATTGACTATTACCACCTTTATTATTCTCCCTCTTCGCCATATTTTAATTTATCACCTAAATATTCTTTTTGTTCATCACTTAATTTTGATAAATCAAGAGTGTCTAACATATAGTTAAATATCATCGACATCTCTGTTCCACCGATTGCTTGTTTAATAATTAAATCTGTAAGGTGCATTACCTTCCTAGCAACGATAGGTTTTTCATATGTTGATTTTAGCTCTGTAAAGTCAGGAATTTCAACATCATGCATTAGATCCGTTTTATTTGTTCGTCTAACAACATCTCTACCCTTTTGTTTCTTTTGTAACATTTCATCTACTAAAGATTCCATTCTATTTTCTGCAATACCTTTTAAATCCTCTTCAAAAAATCCTTGATAATCATCTTTCATCTTTGACCAATGTTTTTTATCTGACATACCACTTTCACCATCTATCTTTGGTTCAATATCCATTTCTGTATACTCTGAGGGCATGTTACGATCAGGTTTATTCCACATCTCTAAATCATCATCCTCGTCTCTCACATCCATTTCTTCCTCTTCATTCATCCCATGATAACTACCATAATATGCACCACCCCAAGCAAAATACGCACCGGGTCCTTGTGCTGTACGTCTAGCGTAATCTTGTGAAGTCCCTTTAGATTTAACAATATTATCAGTTGATCTAAAATTATCACCACTATCAATCAATGATCCATCAGTATCAATTAATTCAGTCAATTCTTCTTCATCAATGATATCTTCTTGTTTCATGTACTCAAGTAAATCTCCCTTCTTCAAAGTTTTTCTCATATTATTCTTTTTTATATAAATATACCTGAAAATCAAATATTTATATTCAAAGAAGATTTTATGTCCATTAATAAGTTCACAACTAATTTAGATTTAGTAAGACAAGCCGAAATTTATTCCGGAGAAACTGCTGTTTTCCAAGGTGGGATGCAAATGGGAATACCATTTAGCGGGTTTCCGACAGGGGTTGACACATCTACGATAGTATCGTTAGGTGTTATTGATACACAAATTACTGCGTTTAGTGGGGATTCAGGAACAACTGTTTTTGATGTAATAAATCCAGCTTCACCATATTATAGTGTGAGTGCAACAACATTAAGTGCGTCGCCATATACAATATTAGATACACAAGGTGTAAGTGTCACATCTACGACATACAACCCAATAATGACATTTACTGCGATAAGTGGAGTTACAAATAATATCCCTATTAGTATTACACTTAACCCACCTGTGGTTCAAGAAATTTACGATACAGGAAATTATGGGACATTATTTAATAATTTAGGTGTTGCAGTATCTGGTCAAACATTTATTGATGAGAGTTTTTATAATGTAGGGAGCTCATTTTCAGGTGCTAATATTAATATGGAAATTATTACATTGGCTGTTCATGGTTCAAACCCAAGTTGGGTTACTGGAACAACATCAGGTACTGTAATAGAATATAGTGGTTTAAGTAGGTATTGGACAGATAGTATTTTATCCGCACAGACAACAGGGTTAACAATACCAATCACAACATTAAGTGCCGATACACAACAAACAGATTATGTTTGGACATTAACTGATAGCACAACCATTGAAGAGAATTTTGTTCAGTTATCGTTTAGTGGTTATAGTGTTAGTTATTCATTTGATGATGTTATTGAAGATCCGGAAAGCCCTATTTTAATTGGCGGTACAGGATCGACATCAGGTGAAACTTATTATTTAGGTAATGTTACTGCAGTATTAGAGAATTTCTCTGCTGGTACATTAGACTATAAAGGGACAACCACTTGGATGGATATTGATGGTAACGCCAAAGTAGATGAAAGATTAACTGTCGATAGGTTAACGATTACTACATTGAGTACGGGATCACCAGTAACAATGTTAGCGGTAGATTCTAGTGGTAATGTAGTTGGTGGTAGTGGTGGTACAGTGGATGATACAGGTGCTTTCACATCA
>Ga0307488_10003375_pt1 | contig 13383 bp, 11 predicted proteins | sample SB02metaG_FD_202248 | JGI IMG/M metagenome (GOLD analysis project Ga0307488, IMG submission 202248) | Sea-ice brine microbial communities from Beaufort Sea near Barrow, Alaska, United States - SB 0.2 | ecosystem: Environmental > Aquatic > Marine > Coastal | place: USA: Alaska | collected...
TACAGCAAGTACAAACGCCCTTTATCTCAACTGCAACTTTGTGTTCTCCGCCTTTCACTTAGTCGTAAATCAAGTACAACAAAAACAGTCTAAAGGTCAGTTTAATAAAAGCCTGTTTATTAAGAGCCTGTTTATTAACAGCCTACGCATTAAGGGCCTGTTCGTTAAAGGCTTATTCGTTAAGGGCCGGTTCATCAAGAGCCTGTTCATCAAGGGCTTATTCGTTTAAGGCAGCGCAGTTATCACTACAGCTCCTGAGTCTATAAGCTGATCAATAGACGAATGATCCCACCCCAGCTCGCTCAACACTTCACGACTATGCTCCCCTAACAGAGGGCTAGGCTCAGCCTGTGAAGTGGTGGCCCCATCAAATTGGACCGGAGGCCGAGGAACCGTCAGTTTACCCATGGCTTGTGTCACATAGGTTTCCAGTGCATCGATCGCCTGAATCTGCTCATTGGCTTCAATTTCATCCTGGTGTAAACAGGGTGCACAGGGAACATCTGCGGCTTTGAGCGCGGCAACCGCTTTCTCTACACCAATATCTAAGCGTGGATTTTTAAGTACCTTGCCAACTTCTTTCATATTCGACATACGCGAGGCTATGCTGCTAAACAATGGTGTATCAAGTAGTTCGGGGTAGCCAATCAATGGCAATAAAGCCTTCCAGTGGTTATCAGTCAGTGCCGCCACAGCCACTGCGCCATCACTAAAGTTGAGTGTTTGGAAATAATCCGCCCCGGGAGACATTTCAAATCGATCATCATCTTTTAGGGTTCTGTGCATCATGCCGTCTGGCCACATAAAGGCGAGACAGGCGTGGAGCATAGAAATATCAATATGCTGCCCCTCGCCAGTGGTTGCTCGAGCAACCAGGGCGGCGGTTGCTGCTTGGCAAACCGTATAGCTAGTGACCTTATCGCAAATAAAGGTGCGAATATGATCAAATCCATTGTCCTCCGGAGACTGTAAATTGGTTAAACCGGACATGCCTTGAATGACATGATCAAAGGCCGGCTTGTTCGCCATAGGGCCTTCCTTGCCAAAACCGCTCACGGCCACATAAACCAATTTAGGATTAATTTTGCGCAACACATCTGAGCCCAGGCCAATGCGGTCCATCACCCCAGGACGATAGTTGTGCAGTAGTACATCAGCCCGTGCCGCAAGCTTTTTAACCGCCTCAACGCCGGCTTCGGATTTTAAATCTATGGCCAAAGATCGCTTGCCACGGTTGCAGTTGTGGAAAAAACCGGAGACCCCATTCTTCTGTGTACCCAGGGGGCGCATTTGGTCGCCGCGCAATGGCGGTTCGACCTTAATCACCGTTGCACCTTGGGCTGCCATGGTCATGGCAGCCAGAGAACAGGTAATCATATTAGACAGCTCGATAACTTCTAAGCCAGCGAGAGGCTGACGTGCGGTGGGTATACTCATTGAGGTGCTCTTTTTATTTTTATTTTTATAGTTGTTTGAGTGTAGAGCAACAAAGTATCACATAGCCAGAGACTTAGGTCACTCTGTAGTAAGCATCAACCTTTTTTCAATTCGAACTAAAGACGATGTTTTATTATTCATCTTCCAAGGTCTCAGCTCCCTCCATTAGGCAATATCAACTATCGCCGTTACACTACCACGGAAGCCTAATTCGGTATTGCCTTTGCTATCGCCTCGATCAGCCGCCCTGCGTAGCTACAGTCAGCTAGCACTCATCATTGTCGCGGCAGGAGCAATTTACCCATTGCTCTATCTGCGGCAAAATTTCGAACTGTCAATTCTCGAAGCCTTCGATATCAGCCAGACCCAGCTGCGCTACTGCAGCTCTATGCTCGGCCTTATTTTCATCATCACCTATATTCCCAGCGGCTGGTTAGCGGATCGTTTTTCGTCACGTAAATTATTGTCCTATTCACTCCTCGCAACCGGATTGTTAGGTCTATGGTTTTCGACCATGCCTTCCTATAGCTCATTGCTAATAATTTATGGCGCTTGGGGCTTGGCTACGGGTTTAACCTTTTGGGCGGCGCAGATAAAGCTAGTCACTATGCTCGCCAAAAGAGACCAACAGGGCCGATTTTTTGGTATCTTGGAGGGTGGCCGGGGTCTGGTTGAGGCGCTATTGGCAACCGTGGCTGTTGCTCTTTTTGCCTATATACTCAGTCAAGAATCTAGCACGAAAACACTGGCTCTCAGGCAGGTCATTTATCTTTATGCCGGCGTGTTACTGGTTATGGCACCCCTCACCTACTGGCTTCTTGATGACGCCGAAGCTGAACCAGAAAAAACTGAATCCAAGGACAAAGTTTCGTTCAGACACGACATAATGGTGGTACTGAAACATCGTGAAATTTGGCTCTGCGCCATCTGTATTGCCTGTGGCTACCAACTGTTTTATGCGACCTACTCTTTCTCTGCTTATCTGCAGCAAAACTTCGGCCTCACCGCAGTAACTGTGGGAACCATCACCGTAGCGAAATTATGGATGAGGCCCATAGGGGGAATAGCGGCGGGATTTATTGGCGACTGGATAACCCCGGAGAAAGTACTCTCCATACTATTGGCCTTGGCGTCGCTATCTCTGGCCATGATGGCCTTTTTGCCCTCCAGTGCAGCAACGTTGTTTATGTTGGCTGTGGTGCTGCTTATCGGTTTATTGACCTATGCCGTTCGCGGACTTTACTGGGCCACATTAGGGGGCTGTAATGTACCCAACAACATTAAAGGTCTGGCTATAGGTATTATTTCAATGATTGGCTATTTTCCAGAAGTATACCTACCACTGCTAAGTGCCGCGCTTATAGATCACTACCCCGGTGGCCTGGGGTATAAAATCTATTACCTGATTCTATCCATATTTGGCCTTTTAGGCGCTTATGCAGCCTACCTGCTGGCGCGACCAAAAATTTGATCCTTAGACTTGACCCATAGATTTAGAGCTCCGTGAAAGCCAGCTCTAGCCACTCCATGCGACTGCTATACCAAGACTTCAAATGATCAACCTCTTCCTGATAAGTATCAAACACAACCGGATTGGGCCAGACAGCAAGACCAATCGTCTGCCACTCGTTATCGTTCTCTTGCTGTGCCCACGTCAGTTGCTCTGCATAGCCATCAATTTTTCCCAGAATAAAATCCTGATTTTGCCTAAAATATGCAAAGCGAGTTTTCACTTTTTCGACGAAAGCGGGATCTTGGAAAAGACGTTCAAACCACGGGTGATACCTAACCCAAAAGCCGCTACTGTATTGGGCGTCGGAATAATCCACATTGCCAAAGGAGAGATCAAAATCCCACAGCGGGCCCATCTTGATTTTTTCCCCTGGCATAACATTGACGAACATACTGGACCAAGACTGAGAGTCTTGGTTCTTAGTAATCTCGTTAATCAGATACCAATCGACGAAGCTATCTAGATCAATGTACTTGGCATAGCCAATGGTGGTACTGCGATAACTGGGGCCGTATAGAGCAGTTTCAAATTCTCCGAGCAAATCTTTTATATAAGCATATTCAGCACTACCAACTGCAAGGCTAGGCTCTTTAATATTGATCAAGAAGCGCTCTGTGATCACACTATCAAAATACACATCATCCGCATCTAACCTTACCAACTGATCCAGTTCTAGCAAATATCCACTGTCCCCCAATGCCACTCGGTTATCACTCTCCTCGACTTTTTGGGTAATATTGTAAGTACCGTTGTAGCGGTCATTGATATAGACCTCAGCGAAGCGCCCCTGGGGCGTCCAGTCCAAGTTACTCAAATAACCCATTTCAAAAGTAATCTTATTTCGGAGTAAGGTTTTATCCGAATACTCAGCAAGAAACAGCCATTTTTTATCTCTGGGCATACCCAGAAACTCGGCTTTATCCTCCAACTTCATTTGAAAAGGCTGTTTAGGATGTAAAAACCAGGTGGAATTACCTCTGCCGCGAATTTTCATTTCGGTGGCGGGCAGGTCAATAAAAGATCGGCCGCCATCGATTGAGACATCGCCAGTGACATAGTCATCCTTTGAATCTATAGGGGCAGTGTTATCCGTCTCAAGATAGATAATCGGGAGACCGGTAAATTTGGTCAGATTGGCACTGTAACTCTCTGTGGCGCCTTCTGAATTGGCCACGGTATAAACAACAACATCAGTGAAATCGTTAACTGAAGTGCCGCTCTCTTGAACCAGTCCGTCAATTGTGACGGAGCTTCCGGTGAACTCATAGCTTGCTATCAGGCCACTTACAGGGGTATTTACCTGTACACGCCCAGTAAAAACGGCATTAGTCTCGGCGTTGTCTAGCATCATGTCTGCTGGCAAACCGGAATTATTAGCTGCGCTAAATGAAATTTGGCTGATGCTTGGGGCCGCAACAGGTATTGCCACTGGCTCTTGCTCTTGCTCGAGCCCTTCAATAGGAAGGTTAGCCGAAGAGGACCCACCACCACAGGCACTTAGCAAGAATAGGAAAGTCACTAACAACGTTATTTGGCGCACTGGTTAAATCTCTCTTTATATTTTTTTAGTTTTAGAATACGGCGACTATAGCAGCCAAATATTTAAATTTGGATAGTATTTAGCTCGCCGTTAACAATAAATTACAGCAATCATCCCTGCCTAGCCCAAAAGGCTCAGTCTCACCCCTAAGGCTTTTTACGTTATACTGCAGCCTAAGGGGCGACATAGCTAAAATAATAAGTCCTTATAAAGTATCTCTGGACTAAAAAAACGGTCTCATTCATCCACGCAGTCAGTAAGACGATAACGCGTAAAGCCGCAGCAGCAAACGATTCAGTAATTAAAACTAAAATAACAGAGAGCAATTATTCGCTATGGCCAATAAAAAAGTGGCAACACTATTTAGCTTGCCGACTGAAAAACCCTCATTGATGACCATACTCGCGCCACTCATGATCATTGTCTTTCTGCTGTTCTCACTGCTCCGACCAGACTACGCTAGCGACCTGTTTAATCGTATGCGCGACTTTATCGTCGACAATCTGTCTTGGTACTACGTTAGCCTGATGAACTTTTATCTCATTCTGGTTCTGGTGCTAGCTCTGAGCAAGTTCGGTAAAATCCGTTTGGGTGGCGACGATGAAAGACCGGAATTTAGTAATTTTTCATGGCTGTCAATGCTCTTTGGCGCCGGTATAGGTATTGGCATTTTATTCTGGAGTATTGCCGAACCTCTGACCCATTTTCAAAGTAACCCCTTTATGGGCGATGCCCAAGCACTGAGCCCCGAAGCTGCGCAAATTGCCATGCGGCTGACCATTTTTCACTGGGGCCTGCACGGCTGGGCACTCTATGCTTCAGTGGCGCTTATTTTGGCCTACTTCGCCTATCGCAAAGGTTTGCCTTTAACCATCAGTGCCAGTCTCTACCCGATACTGGGTGATCGTATTTACGGCCCCATCGGCAAGGCAGCTGATCTGTTGGCTGTGTTGGGTACGGTATTTGGTGTGGCCACATCGCTGGGCCTTGGGGCACAGCAGATGAATGCTGGACTGGCAACATTAACGGGGATAGAGGTTAATACCAACACTCAGATACTGCTTATTATTGGCATCTCGATTGTCGCTACACTGTCTGCACTCACCGGCGTCAATCGCGGCATTCGCATACTCAGCGAACTCAACATGCAGCTTACTGGGGTTATATTGGCACTCTTCTTAGTGTTTGGCCCGACCCTCTACCTGCTCTCCTCCTTCGCTAGCAACATAGTCGATTATATTGTTCACCTTCCGCGGCTCAGCATCTGGGTCAACGACGACCCCAGTGATCAGTGGCAGGGCTGGTGGACAATTTTTTATTGGGGCTGGTGGATTGCTTGGTCACCATTCTGCGGTATTTTTATTGCCCGTATATCCCGTGGCAGAACTATTCGAGAGTTTGTTTTTGGTGTGCTGCTGGCGCCCACGATGCTAACGATTTTTTGGATTTCCATATTTGGCAACGCCGCCTTCCATATTGAGCTGTTTGGCGAGGGTGGGATTGTAGATGCCGTGAACACCGAAACCACCAGCGCACTGTTTACCACCATTAATCTAATGGCCATGGGTAAGATTCTGGCGCTCATCACTGCCAGTATTTGCACGCTGATGCTAATTACCTATTTTGTGACCTCTGCGGATTCAGCCACCTTGGTTATCTGCACCCTAGTCACTGGAGGCAATCAAAATCCAAGTCCTGCTACACGTATTTTTTGGGGTAGCAGCATAGGGGCGGTAGCCGCTGTATTACTGTTCTCTGGAGGCTTATCTGCATTGCAAACCGCATCTATAGTGACAGCTCTGCCGTTTTCAGTGATATTGCTACTGGCTACCTATGGTCTGTGCAAGTCGCTTTATCTTGAAGACAGGGCTGAGGCTACTGACACCCCATCAGTCAAAGCCGGCGAGGTAGTTTAGTCCGTCTCTGAAGCCAGAGAAGAGGGATAATGGGGCATAGACAGCATGAGTTGCTGTGCCCTATTTAAAAAAGCAAATAGTCAGGCAGAAATCGGCTTGATAATCATCGTTTTAAATCAATATAATTTAGCGCAAGAAGATAGATAGTCAGTAAGCGCAAGCAAAAACTAATTGATGCCACCAGAGTAAAATCCGGGAAAGATGAGACTAAGAACATCTGCAGGTCGGCCCAGATCAAGGTAACAGGAGCCATCAGCGCCACAATAGAGGCAAATTTTACGTAATGGTTTGCCATTAATGCATAGATATACAAGCCCCCTAGTGCAGCGCCTATCAAAAGTCTTGTCGTGATCAGTGATCCCAGTTCAGCAGCACCAACATCTGAATCACCAAAAATAAGCGGCACATAGGTTTGAGGAAAAATCTTCAACATCAATACTCTAAATAATATCAGGACTAACACCAAAACCGCACGGATAAGAACCCGTCTTTTGCGTATCTGCCAGCGAAAGCTATCGACTTCAGCATGTGCTGTTTGCAGGGCAAGTAGCTCTTCTTCTGAAATATTATTCATTGAACGTCTCTAATTATTATTTTAAGCGCGCTGTGAGACAGTATACCCAATGGATCTGGAATTTCCCCTTAAACCCTTAATACTCCAGTGTCTTAAAGGGTACACCTATAATGCTATTCACATCCCAATAAAGTAACACCCACAATTTTGTGCCCACTGGTAATATCTTGCAGTTGCAGCGACACTAGCCCAGCAGTACAGTAGCGCCAAAATCACGACGGCTAGACCAATGAAAATTTTATTATTAACCATTCTCTGCGCACTGTCATTGTCGGCCAGCGCAACCACAGGAGACCAACAAATGATTATCGATGTTCGAACTATAGAAGAGTGGAACTCAGGCCATCTTGCCTCAGCACAGCATTTAGAACTGCAGCTTGTAGCTGTTGGTATTGAACAACTGGTTCCAGACAAAAGCCAGCAGCTTTATCTCTACTGTCGCAGCGGCAATCGCTCCGGTCAGGCAAAAACCTTAGTTGAAGCAATGGGTTACACCAACGTGGTCAACGCTGGCGGTGTTGCCGATGCCGGTGCACTGCTCAATGAGGCTATCGTCAAGTAGTGAACAGCCAAGTAAAGATGAACCAGGCAAAGAAAAGTCAGTACCTCGGTAGCCCTGCCGAGGTTGCGAAAACGTTATAAAAGGTCATTGATGCCTATTTAAGTAACTTTTCAAATTCGTCAATAGGTACTGGCTTGCTAAACAAATAGCCCTGAAATAACGGACAGCCGAGCTTCTCCAAGAAGCTCCGCTGAGCCTCAGTTTCAACACCCTCGGCAATCACTTTAATGGCTAAACTCTTGGCCATCGCAATAATTGTCTGGACGATAATATCGTCACTGTCTTTGATACCTATGTTGTGCACAAAAGATTGATCCATCTTCAGTTGCGACAGCGGCAGCTGAGTTAAGTAGGACAGGGACGAATAACCTGTACCAAAGTCATCCAAGGCAAACTCTACTCCAGCCCGCTTTAGCTGATGCATTTTTCCGATGGTTTCATTGGTATTATCGAGGATCACTGTCTCGGTAAGCTCTAGCTTTATCGAGCTGGGAGATATATCCCAGCGGGCAATCGCCTGTAATACCCGGTCAACAAAGTCCCTCTGATGAAACTGCCGCGGACTGATATTGATGGCGATACTCAACCAACAGGTGCGAGGATTATTCTGCCAAGACTTGAGCTGAGCGCAGGCTGTGTCGAGAACCCAGCTGCCGATAGCCAGAATGAGATCCGAGGCCTCAGCCAGGGGAATAAAGTCATTCGGCGAGACAATGCCCAACTCTGGATGCTCCCAGCGAATAAGCGCTTCAGCACCTACTGGGCGGTGTTGGCTATCCACCTGGATTTGGTAATAGAGCTCAAACTGCTGATCTTGTACCGCATTGTTCAGTGCATTAGCCAACTGAGCTTGCAGTGTCACCGTCTGCTCCATGGCCGGATCAAAAAAGCACATTTGATTACGCCCGGATGTTTTCGCTTGATAGAGGCCTATATCGGCCTGTTTAAACAGCTCTTCGATTGAAATTTGACAGTGTTCGGCGAGAGCAACACCTATGCTAGCAGCGCTGCGAACTTCCTGATTATCTATCTGATAGGGACGGTTCAGGCTAACGAGAATATTGGCTGCAACTACATCCACCTCAGCTTTTGCTACCTCTATGTTGAGATCTAAATTTTCTAACACAACCACAAATTCATCCCCGCCAATCCGCGCAACTGTATCCTCACTGCCGACACAACTGCGTAATCTCTGAGCGGTTCCAATAAGAATCTTATCCCCCACTTGATTGCCCAGTGCATCGTTAATATCTTTAAAATGGTCTAAGTCGACAAACAATAATCCGAGAGTGTTTCTATCTGTCTCACAGGAGGTCAATGCCTGAGGTAACCGATCAATCAGAGCCCGGCGATTGGGAAGGTGAGTCAATGGATCAAAGAACGCCAGTTTATGAATCGCATCCGCATCTCTTTTGGTGGCGGTGATGTCGGAAAAAGAGAGTACATAATTGGTCACTCGGTCTTTGGCATCGCGAATCGCCGTTATCGCAATTAGCAGTGGGAACACCTCACCACTTTTACGCTGGTCCCAGACCTCCCCTTCCCAAAGTCCCACTGCGTCAATCGTCCGCCACATATCCGCGTAGAACTGTTCACTCTGTATATTTGATGACAACAGACTGGGTTCCTGCCCGATAAGGTCCGGAGATGTATAGCCAGTGATATCCACGACCTTTTGATTCACGCGCAAGGTTTTGATATCTGCGTCAGTGATAATAATCGCGTCCTGACTGTTAAAGGTAATCGCAGAAATACGCAACTCTTCGATGTTTTTATTGTGTTCCGTGAGGTCCCTGACAAAGCCATTAAAAAAATATTCACCAAAGCGCTGCAAAACGATAAGCGCAATTTCCACCGGCACCTTGGAGCCATCTGCGCGGACAGCGTTAATTTCGAAGCGACGGTGATTCTCTTTCTCTACCCCAGCCAATAGAAACTGTTCCAGTAACTCACGGATAACGAGATGTTGATGAGTCGGCAGTATCAACTCAATAATATCCCGACTGTGAGCGTACTCAGAGGAATAACCAAAGATCCGCTCGGCCTCAGAGTTCCAGTAAGTGACCCTGCCATGTCGATCAAGGGTAATCACAGCATCCAGCGCGCGATCAAGAATCTGCCGTGACAACAGCTCAGATTCATTGTGCATAACCACCTCGTCTTCAAGGGTAGCGGCGCCAATCTCAACCTGAACCTCCAGACGACTGTTTTTGGTCAGCAGCAGGCCAGTGGAATTTCTCACCCGTTGCAGACGTCGGCGCAATTCGATTTGCTGGACAATGACACTACTCAGCATCGTCAGGGCCGCCCGCTGCGCCTCGGTCAGCTCTCGTGGAACATGGTCTATGACACAGAGGGTTCCCAGAGCATGGCCATCAGTCGCGATCAGTGGAGCGCCGGCATAAAAACGAATGTTGGGGGATTCCAAGACTAATGGGTTGGCTGAAAAACGGTCGTCAAGATGAGTATCTGGCACCTCCAATAGACTATTGGGTTGCAGAATGGCATGGGCACAGAAGGCAATATCACGGGAGGTTTCACTCACATTGAGACCAACCCGAGACTTTAACCACTGACGCTGTTCGTCGATCAACGATATAAGTGCTATGGGGGCATAGACAAATCTGTGCCGCCAGCACAGTCAATTCATCGAATTCTTTTTCCGAATCAGTATCGAGAATATTGAGTTCGCGCAGAGTGCTTAAGCGATCGACTTCATCAGAGGGTATATCCGCAGTCATGATTATTTGGGCCTTAAGTGACTGATAAATAGCCAAGTTCACGCAACAGTTGAACTGCGCGTTCCCGGTTTTAAGTAGCATTCAGTTTCAGTTGGCTCTTTTTAATGGCCCGCATTCTTTAGTGCGAAAAATCAGCACGCTCACTTCCCCAGGTGAGAATAGATCTAGGAGCCTATAGGTATTCACGCGAGAAAACGCATCCACAGCAGGTGTATTGAGATAAAAGTCCATTAAGACTGACTTAAAATAAGGAAAGCGGGATAAGAGGGTGACACAAACAAAAATGCCTGAGCCGCGTTGGCTCAGGCATTTTGTAAAGAGTGTTCAGAGAGAACGTTTTTGCGGTTTAGATTCTAACGTAGGTTTGAGTGACCATGGCACCGTTCAACTCAAAGGACTGGCTCATATGGTTATCGTCAATCAACTGCATATTGAGCATCGACTCAGCGCCGACAAATCCTTCGATAGTGCTAGTTATGCCAGTCTCAACAACATGACCGGCTTCATCGACTCGCAAAGAGCCAAAGCCGAAGTGCTTAATCGACGCATCCTCAACGACCATGCTTTGGAAAAAGATAAAGTGGCCGCCACCAATCAGCTTCATTTCCATAAAATCGCCCCAATCGTCGGATCCAGAAACTCGATTATCAAGCTTCCACAGTCCATCAAAAGGAGTGGTTTCGGTGGAAAGTGTTTTCCACTGCTCAACCATATTGACGCTGCGCTCGCCGTATTTCATGCCTTTCAGGCTCTGAGTAAAGCCCGCTTCAGTTGGCGTAATGGTTAAATCAAAGCTCAGGTCTTCCAGTTCACCGTCCTGATTGGCAATCGGCGTTTCAACCAAAACACCATCAACCCAATGGGTGTAACCAGTGCCAGCATCAACCTTATCGGTGAGATCATTATAAAAGGCAAACATAAAGCGGTCTTGAGTGTAGATTTTCATTTGATCACGGAGGTAGCTCGACACTTCACCCTTCTCAGTGACGTCCACCGAGATCAGCGCATAGGCGCCATCGGCCAGACCTGGTGTTGAATCGACGGCGGCAGCGCTGAGCTCGGCCATAGCAGCCTCGGAGACAGCGGTTTCAGAGACAGCCGAGTCAGTAACAGCCTGATCTTCGCTGCTACAGGCAGCCAGGGTGGCAGTAAAAGTAGTGACTAGACCAATCAGTAATAATTTCTTCAGCGTCATGCGGTTATCCCCTTAAGTTATATTTTTTTATTTACGCGCCTAAATACGGCTAGTTATGTAGCCTTGCGTTTTACTCAATATTACATCAGCAGTACTCCTGCATACCATGTCCGCATCCGCTTAAACCCGCAGAGACCCCCGCTCGGCGTATTTTCCGTACCACTGCCGCTAGAACCCCAAAGAGGCTAAACTACCGAGTATTCTTCTACATTAACGTTCTCAGCGAAACTGCTGGGGAAAAACTCACCCTTTTGATAGAGACGATATTATGACCAGCGCCACCACAGAACTCGAAGCAGCAACCTTTCGAAAATTGTTAGAACACTTGGATAACAACAAAGACGTACAAAATATAGACCTGATGATACTGGCGGGATTTTGCCGCAACTGTTTGGGAAAATGGTATTTAGCGGCGGCCCAGGAGCGGGATATGGACGTCAGCGATGAGCAAGCGCGAGAAGCCATCTATGGCATGCCCTACAGTGAGTGGAAGGCCAATCACCAACCTCCAGCCACCGAAGAGCAGCTAGAGGCATTTGCGCAACGTCAAAAATAGCGTTTTAGGCGACGGCTATTCGTCGAGATGGAAGCTCGGCGTCGACAGCGACAGGGCCAGCTCATCGGCATCCATCTCTTCCGCCACGCCCTCAAACAGTGGCGACGACAGATAGCGCTCGCCAGTGTCTGGGAGCATGCATAGGATTACGCTGCCAGGCTTAGCGGTCTCTGCCAGCTTCAGCGCCACGGCAAAGGTGCAGCCACCGGAAATACCGGTAAAAATACCTTCTTTTTGTGCCAGCGCACGAGAGGCGGCAATGCCCTCCTCACCGTCGATTGGCACCAACTGATCAAAGCGCTTGGCATCGATAGACTGCTGCAGCACATTGGGAATAAAGTCCGGCGTCCAACCCTGAATCATATGCGGTTGGAATGCTGGATGACTGCCTGAAGGAGATCCATCCGCGGTGCGCTCTTGGGGCGTCCCGCTGTCAATCAACTGAGCATTGCTCGGCTCACTGAGAATAATCTGCGTCTCGGGGCGTTTTTCGCGCAACACCTGAGCCACACCGGAAAAGGTTCCGCCGGTGCCATAGCCCGTTACCCAGTAATCGAGATTACTGTCGCTAAAGTCATTGAGAATTTCTTGGGCCGTGGTATTGGCATGAATCTTTGCATTAGCATCAGTTTCAAATTGACGGGCTAAAAACCAGCCATTGGCCTCAGCCAATTCCGTCGCCTTGAGATAACAGCCCATGGCCTTTTCCGCTTTCGGGGTCAAAATCACCTTGGCTCCCAAGAAACGCATCAGTTTACGCCGCTCGATGGAGACACTCGTGGGCATAGTGGCAATAAAGGGGTAGCCCTTAGCCGCACAGACCATTGCCAAGCCAATGCCAGTGTTACCACTGGTTGCCTCAATCACCGTCTGACCGGGCTTTAGCTCACCGCTACGCTCTGCTTCCTCGATGATGCTGATAGCCAGGCGATCCTTGACCGATCCAGCTGGATTAAAAAACTCTGCTTTCACATATAAGTCGACATGAGATGGCGCCAGCGTATTGATTCTGACACAGGGCGTATTGCCTATGGTGTCTAGAATACTGCCGTAGAGCTGGCCTCGTCCTTGGGTGGTGCGCGCTGCTGAATCCGTCATAAGAATACCTATTGATCGTTGCGGTGAACTGAAGTAACACAGAGAATCTTGTAATCATTTATCAGCGCTGCAACGTTGTCAAGAAAGGTCAGTCTCTAAAACCAGAGCAATGGTATTAATCAGAGTCCTCTATTCAAACCCAACGGCACCTCGGATCGGGATTCCACATAGTCCGCCACTAGAATCTCTAGTCGAGAGAACTCAGCAGAGTTTCTTCGACCACTGTGATGGTCGGTAATATTCGCTGACGT
>Ga0307488_10003377_pt1 | contig 13380 bp, 7 predicted proteins | sample SB02metaG_FD_202248 | JGI IMG/M metagenome (GOLD analysis project Ga0307488, IMG submission 202248) | Sea-ice brine microbial communities from Beaufort Sea near Barrow, Alaska, United States - SB 0.2 | ecosystem: Environmental > Aquatic > Marine > Coastal | place: USA: Alaska | collected 2017-05-06
CTGATCTGGAGTATCACTGGATTTTTGATTCTGGGGGGCCTTGCGGTTTTGATTCAGTTTGCGGGAAAGAGTCCGCAACAATCCTTTGGTACTCCGATTCAATCGGTGGAATTCGAAAGTGGCGCGGTATTCCATTTGTATCAGGCAGAGGTCACTCGCACAATGCGTCTCGAGTATCCCAAGCCCAGATTTTCCTTTTCGGGTAATGGGGTGGGCGGCGTGATCATCGATGACGGAACGTGGCTCGATTTGGGGAATCGTGAATCCTATCTCGAAGCATCGGCCGGTCATGTTGGGGAGTGGGCGGATGAAATCAGAATTCATCCCGATGCGATTATCGATCCTTCCTCTCAAATAGACTCGGTTTCTGTGATCGGAGCCGGCGCAACTGTCGGGGCGGGAGCAACGATCGAGTGTTCGATTTTATGGGGCGGTGCGGTCGTGGAGGCTGCCGCGGACTTGAAAAAGTGCATCGTTCGGACAGGAGAAACCGCAAGGGGAATCTTACGCGAGAGCGATTGCTAATGAACCCGACGAGACCCGAATACTGGACTGAGCCAAGCATCGATGTGCGGCTGAATCCTCGGGTTGCATTTAATTCTGACGAGCTGGCGGACTTTGTCCGCACCCAAATGGGGATTTCATCGGCCATTGTGCTGGCGACGTCCGGCACGACCGGCTCGGGCCCAAAATTCGCGGTGTTAAAAAAGTCCGCGATGCTGGCTTCTGCTCATTCAGTAAATACCCATCTTGGAATTTCCAAAGATGATCGCTGGCTGGCACCGCTGACGCTGTTTCATGTGGGGGGACTCGGGATTTTTGCCCGCGCTGGATTGCTTGGAAACGAGGTTGTGACCGTAGCGGATCCCCTTAGTTGGGATAAAACGGGAGCGGAATTTTCGCAGGCCATTCACGAAAAAGAAATCACCCTTACTGCGCTGACGCCGACGCATTTGGCTGATTTAGTGAGCCAATTGCTGGAGGCTCCGCCATCACTTCGCGGAATTTTGATCGGAGGCGGTGCTCTGAATGAATTGCTCGCCAAACGCGCCATCGAGCTTGGGTGGCCGATTTGGTCGACCTATGGAATGACGGAAACCTGTTCTCAGATTGCGACCGGGCGGGATGATCAAGCCGCACTTTCCGGCTGGGCTCCAATTTTGCCCGGATGGGAAGTTCGCACTGAAGATGACGTTTGTTTGGTCCGGGGAGAGGCTCTCTTTTCCGGGTATGTGATTCGCGATCCAGAATCCGGAGAATGGACTTCCGATCAGCCGTTCGATGATGACGGGTGGTATCGATCGGGCGATCGGGTTCAATTGAGAAATGATAACTCAGAACTCAGTTTCCTTGGGCGAACCGATGATTTGGTAAAATCGTTGGGCGAGTTGGTTTCCATTCGGAAACTGGAGAATGAGATTCAAAACTGTGGAATGGATGGAGTCGTTTTCGCAATTCCTGATGAAAGGCGAGGGCACCGATTTGCGGCCGTTATCGAAAAAGGGCAGCACACTGACATCGAAGTCCTGAACGAAAATTTGGCGCCGTTTGAACGAATTGGGAAAGTGATTTTTCTGGACGGGCTACCTCGCACTCCTGCGGGAAAAATCGCCAAGGGTGAATTGCGGACAAAGATTGTTTCGAAAATCTCGTGAATTTACATTCAGCAAACATGCGGACTACTCAATCGCCGATCTATTTTCAAGTCATGGCAATTCGTCGACTCTTTCGCATGCGATCTCCTTCCAAAATTGCGCCCGCCGGTTCCGAAAAATCGCTGGCAGCCCCTCCCCACCCGGGAAACCTCATTCATGTCGGCGAAAAACGCTCTGAAAATACGACTTTCATCGTTGGTGAATGACGAATTTGATAAACTCGAAAATGACGACTCCAAAGTCAGTTTGATCGACGTTGTCGGCCTTCACGATATCGATTTAATCACGAAGATTGACTCCCGCTTTAAGATCGAAAAACTCGCCCTCGAAGACGTTCTCAATACCGCGGGTCGGCGGAAAATCGAAGATTTTGACGACGTCATTTTTGTGGTTGTCCAAATGACCACGCGGGGTGAAAACGAGGCAGGAGAAAGTGAAATCGACTCCCAGCATTTTGCGATGATTTTGCTTACTATTTGCTTCTTCAAGGAGTTCTTATCGGTGCGTCGGTCCTAGCGGGATTGAGGGGGTGCAATCAATTGCGCGAAGTAGGGGTCTCGCATTGCCTCGTCAAGCCGGTGACGCCTTCAGAGTTGCTTGAATCCTTGACCCACGAGCTTGGTATCGAAACAAGGCGGCGCGGAAAACCGGAAATAGGCATCCAGCAGATCAAGCAGACACGTCCCCTGCGGTTACTGCTTTCAGAAGATGGCCGGGTTAATCAAATCGTTGCAACCAATTTGCTGGAGGGCCGCGGCCATACCGTCGTAGTCGCGGCAGATGGACAGGAAGCCGTTACGCCATTTAAGTCGGATCAGTTTGACGCCATTTTCATGGACATCCAAATGCCTGAATTAAACGGATATGAAGCAACCGCTGCGATTAGGGAGCATGAACGCAAAGATGGCGGTCACATCCCGATTATTGCCATGACAGCCAATGCAATGAAAGGTGATAGGGAGATGTGTCTTGGTGCGGGAATGGACGACTACGTGAGTAAGCCGATCGATGCGAATGTCGTCTTTGAGAAGCTCGTTTTTTTCTTCGGAGACGACTAAAATTTTCCCAAGACTAGCGAGATCGAGCTTTTTACGCTTCGTTTGACTATCGAAGCGGCCCTTGGTTCGACATTTGAGTTCTATGATGCGCTTGATGGTTTTTGCCCCTTCTACACAAATGAATCGTCGCGCACACTACGCCAGCGCCGCTCGAATCACGTGACGCTCCTCGGTCACTCCTGTGAGACGTTGATCGAGCCCCTGGTGAAAATACGTCAACCGTCGATGATCGAGCCCCATGAGATGGAGAACGGTGGCGTGCAAATCAGATACGTGATGTCGATCCTGAACGGCTTTGAACCCCACCTCATCGGTCGCACCGATCGCTTGCCCGCCTTTCACCCCAGCGCCGGCCAGCCACATACTAAAGCCATGCCAATTGTGGTCGCGTCCGAATTTCCCAAGCCCCTCACTGGTCGGTGTCCGACCGAACTCACCACCCCAGACGATCAACGTTTCCTCCCACAGGCCGCTGCGTTTTAAGTCATCAATCAGCGCAGCGATCGGCTGGTCAGTCTCACCGGCGTGTAGTTGGTGATTGGTGATGCAGTTCTGATGTCCGTCCCAGGTTTCCTCGATGTGTCCTCCGCCCGAGTAGAGTTGGATAAAGCGCACACCGCGCTTGAGCAGTTGGCTGGTGATCAGACATTTTCGCGCAAAATCAGCCGTCTGTGGCTTGTCGATGCCATACATTTCCTTGGTTTTGACATCGATTTTATCAAGATCGACCGTCTCTGCAGCTTCCGTCTGCATGCGGTAGGCGAGCTCATAGGATTCGATCCGGGCGGCAAGTTCAGCATCGCCGGGACGGTTGGCGAGATGTCCGGCATTCAAGTCCCCAAGTAAATCGAGACTGCGCCGCTGGGTCGCCTCGGTGGTTCCCTCCGGCGTCGCCAAATCGAGCAGCGGACTGCCGACACTGCGAAACAACGTGCCTTGATGCGACGCCGGCATGTAACCCGAGCTCCAATTGGAAGCCGAGCCAATCGGACCACCGCGCGGATCGGTCATGACCACGTAATTGGGCAGGTTTTGATTAGCGCTGCCCAGACCGTAACTGAGCCATGATCCCAACGAAGGCTTGCCGATCGAAATCGCCCCGGTGTTCATCTGCAAACAACCGGATGCGTGCGCCGCGGTATCGGCATGCATCGAACGGATCACACATAGATCGTCTGCATGTCGGGCGGTATGCGGAAATAAATCGCTGATCGGCAATCCACTCTCGCCGTGATTCTTAAAGGCAAACGGCGACTTCATCAGATGGCCTACCGGACGACCATTGGAGCCGACCTTGGCTTCCCCCGAGTAGGATTTTCCATGCATCCGGTCCAACTCGGGTTTCGGATCGAAGGTATCGACGTGACTCGGGCCACCATTCATGAAAAGAAACACTACGCGTGTCGCTTTCGGCGGAAAATGCGCTCCTGAAACGGCACCGTCGGTCGCCATCAGGTCGAGCAAGCTAAGACCGGCAAATCCGCCGCCAACGTTCCAGAGGAATTCGCGACGTGTCTGCCCGCAGGGGGTGATATTGGGACGAAAGCGCATAATCTATCAGTCAGTATATACAAATTCGTTCAGGTTGAAAATCACCCGGCAGAGCTGCTCGAGCGACTCGAGTTTGACGAATTCCAGCAACCGCTCCCGTTCGGCCTCAGACGGAAGTCGACACAGAGCTAGCTGATAGGCCAAATCGATCTGTTTTGCGGGATCGTCACCAGCCTCGGCGCGCAATCGGGTTGCGAAGTGGCGAGCCTGTCGGTTGGCGAACTCGCCGTTGAAAAGCGCCAGTGCCTGCGGGGCAACCGTGGTTACCCGCCGTCCCGGCGAAGGCTGAGTGGAATCACAAACATCGAAAATCTCCAGCATCGGCAGCATCAACGAACGCTTCACAAAGGCGTAGATCGTGCGACGCGACGCCGACTCCTCATCAAGCGGTTTCCAGATCGCTTCCGGATCGCTGTGACCTTCCAGCGCCTGCGGAGAAATAGATGGGTATGTGTGCGGGCCGTACATTTTCCGATTGAGCTGACCACTGACCGCCAGGATCGAATCGCGAATCGCTTCGACCTCGAGTCGACGATTATTCTGATGTGAAAGCATGAGATTCTGCGGATCCTGCTCAGCATACTGCGGGTCCTCAACGAGGCTCGACATTCGCCAGGTGTTGCTGGTCAAAATGAGACGGTGCAGCTTTTTCAGCGACCACTCGGCATCGTGCGCAAACCAGTGAGCAAGCCAGTCGAGCAATTCCGGGTGGGTCGGCGCTTCACCCATCAGACCGAAATCGTTCGGCGTACGCACCAGGCCCGCGCCGAAATGGTGCATCCAAACCCTGTTGACGATCACTCGTGCCGTGAGCGGATTCTCAGCGCTGGCGGTCCAGTTCGCGAGACCGTTTCGGCGATGATTGGTGCGTTTGTCTGGGTCGGGGAAAGTGGCGGCAAAAGTTTCAACGAGAATCTCCGGCGGCCCCGGCTGAACCAGTTCTCCATGTCGGCCCGGCTGGCCCCGAACCAACAAATGAGTCTCTGGGACCGCATTGGTAGATTCTTTCCATGCGTAGGCCAGTGGCAGGTCGGGCGATTCGCTACGCAGTTGCTCGATCTGCTCCTCGCGGAAGCGGAGTTGCTCGGTCAGGCCATTCGGCAGCGCTTTGTCTATTTCCAAATCGAGGTCAGTGCGGTGAGCCTTAACCAGCTTTTTCTGCTCTGCTGACTGCTTGTCGGGCATGGTCAGAAATGCCGCCACGATTTCTTCAGGGATCGCGCTGTTTCCGGCTTCGAGAAAATCGCGCTCAAAGGTCGAGCGCAACTCTGCAGATTCGTTTTCGAGCTTGCTGATCGCCTGGTCACGCGATTTCAACGCGGCCACTTCGTACAGAGTCCCGGCCGGAATCGCTAACTCCTTGCGCCCAGCTCGGGGACGTTCCAGCGGATTGAAAATCGCGACCATCGAATAGTAGTCCTTCTGTAAAAGTGGCTCGAATTTGTGGTTGTGGCAGCGCGCGCAAGCCAGCGTCAGACCCAACATGACCTGGCTGGTGGTGTTGAGAATATCGTCAAGCTGATCATAGCGATCAGCCGCGACATCTGCTGGCTCGTCATCCCACGGACCGAGACGCAGGTAGCTGGTGGCGATCACCGATTCAGAGCTGGCATCGGGCAGTTCGTCGCCGGCCAGTTGCTCGATCAAGAATCGGTCATACGGCTTGTCGGCGTTCAGCGAGTCGATCACGTAGTCGCGATATCGCCACACCGACGGCTTGATGGCATCGCGCTCGTAGCCATTGGTGTCCGCATATCGAACCGCATCGAGCCAGTGCCGTGCCCACCGTTCACCGTACGATTTGCGCGACAGGAGATCAACGACCAGCGCGTCAAAATCGGGCGACTCTGCGAACGCATTCTGCTCTTCAAGCGTCGGCGGAAGACCGGTTAGATCTAAAAAGGCCCTCCGCAGCAAAATACGTGGCTCCGTAATTGCCGCAGGTTTCCATCCCTTTGATTCAAGACTCGAAAGAATAAATCGATCAATAGGGTTCCTCGCCCATGACTCATCTTTCACCTGCGGAAGTGGAACCGCCCTAATCACTTGAAACGCCCAGTGATCCTTAGGCGAAATCGTCGCCGTTTCGGTTTCAGGAAAAGGCGCACCGGCATCGATCCATTCCATAAGAAGCGTCACCTCGTCAGCGGATAGTGGCGCACCTTCGGGCGGCATTCGCTCAACCTCGTCGTGACTAGATACAAGGCTGAGGAGGAGACTTCCAGCTCCGTCGCCGATCTTCACGACAGCTCCGTCATCACTTCCCTTGTGTAAAAACTGCCCGGTATCGACGCGCAAACCGGCTTTCTGCTTGATCGGACCGTGACAACTGACACAACGCTTTTTGAACAGCGGCTTGATGTCCCTAGTGTAATCGACCGCTGACGACAACACAGGAATCGTCAAGATGAACAGGGCAATGGCAGGCAATCTTCTCATGAAGATATCCATGCTGTAGTAACCTGAACATTGCGTCAATCACGCGAATCCAAAAGACCTCCCAACGGCCTGTTTTACGCAAGCCTCCCGCTTTCCAATGAAAGAAAAAATACTGAACGTAATTGATAGGAATTTGCTTTTTCAAGGATTTTTATCGGCGCATCGGTCCTGCTGGGTTTGAGGGGGTCCAACCACGGATGAACACAGATAAACACAAATACCCCGAAAAATCAGTGTTCATCGGCGTCCATTCCTGGTTAGAAATCCTTTTCACCTCTTCACTTCCTCCGAAACGGTTCGCTCCGAACAAGAACCTGGATGAATTCGCGCATTGAATAATTCCTGCCCTTTGATGCCTTCACAATCTCCTCCGCCAAATCTTCATCGGTAAATCCGAACGGACGACCCAAGGCATACTCGATGAGATGCTCGGTGAAGCCGCGGGCGAAGTCCCCTTCCCGCGCAACGATCAGGTCGCGCATCTCGTTGTAATCAGCGAACTCAGGGCCATTGTGGAAGGCACCAGAGGCGTCGATCTCCCAGGTCTTTCCGTTTTTCCAGTTCTTTCCACTTTTGACTCTGTGGACGTTTGTCGTGCGCCATTTTCCGGCTGCGTCGAAGTTTTCCAATCCGAAGCCGATGGGATCGATTTTGCGGTGGCAACTGGCGCATTGCGCTTCTTCCATATGGGCGGCCAGCATCTCGCGGGTCGTGAGTGGTTCCTCGGCGAGACGCGAAAGCTGGGGAACGTTCGCAGGTGCGGGCGGCGGAGGATCGTTGAGCAGATGGCGCAAGACCCAGGAGCCGCGTTCGACGGGACTGCTTTCGATGCCGTCGCTGCCCATGGCGTGGATCGCGGCCATGCCTAACAAACCACCACGGGGTGAGTCGGCGGGCAGCGTGACTTTTTGAAATTCATCGCCGGTGACGCCGTCGATGCCGTAGTAGCTGGCGAGCAGACCGTTGACGAAAATGGTGTCGCTCTTGAGCAGTTTTCCAATGCGGCCGCCTTGCGGATCGCGGAGCAGGTGGGCGAAGGATTGATACACTTCCTCGCGCGCGGCGGAGCGGGTGCTTTCATCGAATTCACGATGCAGGGTCACGTCGAACTGGAAGAAATCGAGCCGCTCCATATCGAGCCACTGATGCATGAAACCGGAGACGAATTCATCTGAGCGGGAATCGGCAATGAGACGATCGACCTGTTGGCGGAGGATGTCTGGATTGCTCAGTTCCTTGCGCTCTGCGAGGTTGAGTAATTCCTGATCCGGCGGGGAACTCCAGAGGAAGTAGGCCAGTCGCACGGCGAGTTCCCGATCGGTGAGTTCGCGGCGTTCGGATTCTTCGGTGGGCTCATTGAGGTAAAGAAATCCGGGCGAGGCGAGGATGACGCTGAGCGGAGTGCGGATGGCGACATCAAAGGGATCTCCCTCGGCGCGTCGGGTTTCAAATATCGCCAACAAGCGGTCGATGAAGTCGCTCTCTGGTCGAACTCCGCGGAGGGCCTGAAAGGCAAACTGTTCGAGCGTTTTGCGCGCGTGTGAGGACTCGTCCGGGTCAGCTTCGTGGCCGGTCAACCATTCCATCGTGGCTGATTCGCTATCCGATGAGTTCAGCGGTCCTTCCCACTCGACCCAGTCGATCCAAAGCGCGGGATCGGGGCCGAGGCCGGTTTCTTCAAGGGCAGCTTTGTAGCGGGCACCATCGGTTTTCGGATCGCGCTTCTCGCGCAGGGCGAACTTGCGGGGGCCGTCCTTTGTTAAGGTGACGGGCACCTCGATGGTCTGAGGTTCGGTGGTGGATCCGGTAATTTGGAAAGTGGAGAGATAGTTGAACTGGTCTTTTTCGGGAACTGCGCCGAGATCAACGAAGTGTCGCTCTGCCGGCGTACCCTCGACGGCACCGATTCGAAAGCGCAGTTTGTAATCACCGGGCGGAAGCGTCTCGACGACATGTTTGGTTTTGTGCCAGCCGGAGGGCTGCTCCGGGGGCAACGCGATGAATTCGTTCTTATTGACGTTAGAAATGGTGAGAAGCGAGCCGGTTTTTGTCAGAGGATCATCGAGGTAACGACGGTAGCTGGGGCCATGCTTTCCATATTCTCTGATGCGGAAGTTCGCCTCATTCTCGTCGATCATGCCGTCCTGCGTTTTGCCCGTTTCGAGGAAGGTTTTGGCCTTTTCATAGCCTCGTTTGAAATAACTATTGTAGACGCCACTGGCTCGGGCGTTGGCATGCTCTTCGACTTCGCGGCGTTGAGTCCATTTTGTTGGTTTGGCAGGGTGCGGACCTTCCAACTCCACCCAGTCGATCCAGATCGCGGGCGGGTGACCGTAGCCGTTCTCGGCCTTCAATTTATTATGCGCATCCCAAAGGGCTTTAAGGTTTCCGTTGTTGGGCTGTTTTTCCTGCACCGCGAACTCGGGAGCCGTTTTGGAACCAACCTCAAGGTGGATCTCGATCGTTTCCGGATTTTCGATGGTTCCGGTGACCTGGTGACTGCTGATGGGCAGACCCTCCAGTCCCCAGTTTCTGTTAGCGATCTTACGCTGGGGATGGCCGACGTCGATGAAATGCCGGGAAGCGGGTGAGCCTTTGACCGTGCCTGCATGGACGCGGAGGATGTAGCTTCCTGGAGGAAGTTCCCTGGGCGCGACGATTACCCGACCCGTGCCGTGCGCGAGCTTCAAGTAGGTGCCGCGGTCGCGATGCGGCAGGGCGGCGAAGTGCTTGTGATAGGCCAAGTTGCGCCGGTCTCCCCCGGGGTGGCCTCCGGTGGCTTTACTCGCGTCGATGAAGCCGAAGTCTTTGGGATTTGGAGTTCCCTCGAGACGGTCGGCATAAGCGTAGAAGCGTGTGGGGTGGTCGATGAGGCGGTCTGTCTTGCGAATCTCGGCGATCTTCGCCTGGTTCGCGGGGGTCTTGGCGGCTTCATCGACGCCTTTCTGCCATTTCGTAAAACGGGTATACTCATCTTCAATCGCTGCGATCTCTTTTTCGTTCGCCGGATTGATCGTCTTCTCTGGCTCGATTCGGATGGTCTTGGATTCAGTCAATTCGCCGTCCTTGATCGGACCTTCGAGCTCGATCCAGTCGACCCAGATGGCGGGAGGTGTTCCGTATCCGTTCTCGCGCTTGTTCCGATTGTAGGCATCGCGGAGATTCTTTTTGTCAGCGGGCTGTTTCTCCTGAATGCCAAATTCGCTCGGGGTGTCGACACCAATCTCGACGGTCGTTTCGATGATCTCTGGATTCTCTATGGTTCCCGTGACCTGATGGCTACTGATCGGAGGGGCAGCAAAGCCTGCCGGAACCTGATTCACACGCTGAGGATGTCCGGCCTCGATGAAGTGACGTTCTGATGGCGAACCTTCGACGACTCCGGCTCGCACCCGCAGTTTGTAGGTGCCCGGAGGTAGATCCTCCGGCTTGGGAGTGACGTCGATGCGCTGGATGGCCCAGGCGAGTTTCAGGTAGGTGCCACGGGCGCTGTGGGGAAGATCAAGATAGTGCTTCATGTAGGCATGGGTGCGACCGTATCCGCCCTTGTAGGAGAAGGAGGCGGCGTTGGCGTCGATGAAGCCGAATTTCTGAGCATTAGGCACTCCTTTGAGCATGTTGGCGTTTTGATAGAGCCTGACGCTGTCGGTCAGGTCATCGAGTTTGTATTTCTCCCGAAGCTGCGCGAGGACCGCCTCGTTTTCAGGAAGGAGGGCGGCTTTATCGACTTCGGCTTTCCAAAGCAAGTAGCGTTCCTGCACCCTCTCCTGCTTCGCCATGTTCTCGCGGCTCTGCACATTGACGGTGTTCTCAGGCTCGACGCGGAAGACTTTTGTTTCCTGTCCCATCGCTGCCTGGCGTTCGAACAATTCGTCAATCGCGCTGCGACCGAGTTTTAGATACTGCTCGATCTGATCGCTGGAGATGAACTGCGAAGCACCCACCGTATCAAACGTTCCGGATCCGCCATCTGCGGGCAAAGATGCAGCATCAATCTGGACGCCCGTTAGGTGTTTGATCGTGTTCTGGTATTCCCGTCGGTTTAGGCGACGCATCGTGATCTCGCCGCCGGAGTCGGAAAGCGAGCGACGGGCCGCGACCATGGTCTGAGCGAGCGCGTCGAGGAAGTCAGCCTTTTCGTTGTTCTCGGGTTGTGGCTCGTCCTCCGGAGGCATCTCCCCGGAATTCATCGAGTTGAGCACCTTCTGCCAGAGCTCGGCGTCTTTGAGATTGGTGACCTGGAAAGGGATTTCTTCGAGGTTCACCTTGCCCTCCTCGGTGAGGGAGTCGTGGCATTCGAGGCAGTATTTCTCGAAGAAAGCGAAGTGTTTTTCGGGGAGTTCAGGTGTGATTTCTGCTGCCTGAGAGCAAGGCAGCGAGACTACTAGGCAGAGGAATGTGGGCAAAGGAATGAAATTTTTGAAACTAAAAAAAGAAGAAAAGATTCCTCTGCCACCATTCCTTTGCTTAGAATCCCGCAGATGGCCATTACCTCCGACCTTCCGATTTCTCCCATTAGTCGCGCTGCCTTTGATGAAGTTGACGCTTTGGTGATGAAGTACGCGTATGCTTCGCAGAATCATTTTGGCCGGCTGTGTGAGGAAAAAGTCTACGAAAATGATGTAAAAGCTCGGCTGAAGGCTGAGGGAATTACAGAGGTATACTCTCAGGTGAGATTGAATGTTTCGCATGAGGGATTTGAGAAAGAATATCGGTTGGATCTTGTCGTGAATCAGGTGGTCTATGAGTTGAAGGCAAAGGGCAATCTGGTTCTTGCGGATGAAGCGCAGATATTGAATTACGCGGCACTGTTGGGGCTGAATCGGGTGAAGCTAATTAACTTTGGGGACACGAAGGTGGCTGGGAAATTGCTAGGCACTCCGTTCTCGGATCTGGATAGGCGTGAGGTTTCGTTGGATCGCAGTGATTGGACGCCGATGAGCACTTCGTGCGAAAATTTGAGCGGATGGATCGAGGGTTTTGTGAGGAGTGTTGGTGGTTATTTGAGGTCTGAACTCTACGATGAAGCGCTTACCTGGTTCTGCGGAGGTCGTGATGTTTGCCTTCAGCGCCTGCCCGTCTGCCGTGATGGAGTGAAATTCGGACATCAAGCCTGCCGGATTCACTCCAATAACTGTGCCTTTGTTGTCACAAGCGTCAGGTCTGGTGCACCGGCAAGTAACTACCTCCGGCAATTGAAATCGCTCCGGTCGACTCTGCCAATTCGGGCTATTCAATGGATCAATATTCATCATTCAGATATTACATTCGTGACGGTTTCCGACTAGTTGGGTTTGGAAGAGGAATGATGGCAAAGGAATAGGGTTTCATAGCCTTTGGACTTAAAAAATATTCCTCTGCCCCCATTCCTTTGTCTATCTCTCCTCACGCCTGGAGTTCTTTAACGATCCCGGAGCTGTCCCCATGCCTCTCAACATCGATGCCCATTCCGTGGAGCATGGTGAGCCACACGTTGCACAGCGGCGTGTCCTCGGGCAGGACGAGATGCTCGCCCAGCTTCAAATTCGCTCCGCCGCCAGTCAAAACAGTCGGACAATTGGTTAGGTAGTGGATCGAACTGATGTTCGAACCAAAAGCCAATGCTGTGTGATCAAACAAACTTGATCCATCAGCTTCTTTCGTGTCCTTGAGTTTATCGATCAAGCCGGCCAGCATCTGAGAATGGGCTTTGTCCTTGGCCTTGGACGCTTCCATGCGGTCGCCGGGGGCGTAGTGGCTCACATTGTGGGCACTGTGTTTGAGATCGAGACTCTGCAGGAGCGTGTTTGCCGGGAGACGATAGGTCAGAGCACGGGTGCTGTCGGTCTGCATTGCGGCAACAATCAAATCATACATGATCTCGATCTCAGCTTTCCCCTTCAATCCCAGTTCGGGTTCGTCGATGGGAGGTTTCGCTTTGGGGACGTCGAGCCAGTCTTCGTCTTTGCCGAGGCGCGTCTCGATGTCGCGGATGCCCTGGAAATATTCATCGAGCTTGTCGGTGTCGGTTTTCGAAAGGCCACGCTGAACGCGTTTCGCTTCGGATAGCACGGCGTCGAGCACGCTGCGGTTTTCGGCAATGGCTGCCTGACGTTGTTCCAGGGGAAGGTCGTCGGCCGAGAAAAGTTTGTGGAAAACCTGAACCGGATCGCTCTGTCCGGCGACGGGTTTCCCGCGCTGATCCCATGCCAGCGAAAGGCCGGGACCATGCCCTTGAAGATCGGAACTGTTGAGCTGAATGGAGGAAAATCGTGTTTCTTGCCCGAGATTCTGAGCGACGACCTGATCGACGGAAATGCTATTGGCCATGTTCTGGCCGGGCACGGAGTAGCGATTCGCTCCCGTCAGCCAAAAGGTGCTGCCCCAGTGCGCCTCGTTGGTATATTGGTTGGCGCAGCCCTGCACCACGGTGATGTCTGATTTGTGACGAGCTAGTGGTGCAAGCCCCTCAGAAAGTTCGTAGTTAGCGCCGGTCTTAGTTTGATCCGGAAACCAAGTCTCCTTGGTCATGCCGAAGCCTGTGCCGAGGAAAACGGATCGTTTCGGTGGCGTGCCGGGTGTCGTGGAAGCGGCCGAAGCAAAGCGTCGAAAACCGATGGACTCCAGCGCGGGCAGAGCGATGAGCGCTCCGGTTCCGCGAAGGAAGTGGCGGCGATTGAAAGAGGTTTTCATAGATA
>Ga0307488_10003378_pt1 | contig 13380 bp, 7 predicted proteins | sample SB02metaG_FD_202248 | JGI IMG/M metagenome (GOLD analysis project Ga0307488, IMG submission 202248) | Sea-ice brine microbial communities from Beaufort Sea near Barrow, Alaska, United States - SB 0.2 | ecosystem: Environmental > Aquatic > Marine > Coastal | place: USA: Alaska | collected 2017-05-06
TCTAATTTAGATCCTTCACCAATGTTCGCCCAGGCCTCTTGGCCTGGGCTTTTTTATGTCTACAAAACAGCCTGTTGTGATGCGCGATATGCCGTGGGTGTTACCCCTTCAAGCTTTTTAAAGAAAGTGTAGAACACCGATTTACTGTTAAAGCCCACGGCAAGATAAATATCGGTAATGCTAACCGCCGTGGATTCAGCCAGCATGCGCTTGGCCTCGTCTATTCGGTAGCGATTAATAAATTCATAGTAGTTAACCCCAAAGTGGCGGTTAATCAGCATGGACAGATCCCGAGGCATTATATTCAGTGCCTCTGCTAGGCGGTCCAACGTAATGTCGGGCTCCATATAGATCTTGGTTTCGACTATAGCTGCATCGACTTTCGCCGCCATAGCAGGCTGTAATAATGACTCTTCAGCGGGCTTCTTTGGGATGACTATTTCGCTGACCTGCTCGAAAACGCCAAAGTAGCGAACGGCAATGAAAACTAACAGGTTGACCAAAACAAAGCTGAGGTAATAGCCGGTTAAGCCAATGGTGCTGAGTTGGTCCTGTATCAGTGCAGTGCCGCCCAGGTTATTAGCCATCTTGGCGATCAAAAGCACCACCTCAGACAGCATGACCACTAAAAAGCCTGCCACAAGGGCCCTCAGCCAAGAGATGTGGATCTTCTCCATATTCGAGTTAGTGTTGCGCAATAGAGTGCTATAGCGGCTTATTAAGACAAAGCAGGCGACTGCATAGCCGACTCTTATGAGCTTGCTAAAGAATTCCATGTAGACATAGTTGGCGCTGTAAACAAAGGATTCCGAGGTGATCATGTCCAAACGCACTTCAGCGGGGCGGGCATAGAATGCAGTGCTGATAAACACTGCGTAGGCCCCTAAGGGCAATAGATGCAGCAGGTCCATCTTGGTCAGTCTGAAGTCTCGAAATACCAATGATTTGAAACACAGAAACAACAGAGCGCCATCAAGGTAATAGGCAATCCCTGGCAAGAAGTGCAGGCCTGGCAGTCTATCTCTAATAATGAGTTTAAACTCTGCCCCCCACATGATCAGCTCGTTGATCGGAATCAGCCCGTGAGCCAGCAAAAATAGGGCTAAAAACCAAATGCTTGCGGTGTTTCTACGGTTGGTTAGGCACAGCAGTAAGACGCAAAACAGGCACTGCATCGCCGTCATTAACAATATGACGTCGTGAAAATTAAATAACACTGTGTCGAACCCTAACGCGTCCATTGGCAGCCTTTTATCTGTTTCTGATGCAGGTTTTTTCTTTGATTTTGAGCTCCGTCATTTCCAAAGCACGCTTATATAACAGCATACTTGTGCTCATAGTACTATTTTCTTCGCTGTTCAATTACCTGCCATCCCAGATTAATACCCCATTTCCAGGCTGCCTAAAAAGGTAGAAGAAATAAGTCAAAATTATTTACTCAGGGGGGAGCGGATGCAGGCTATTGCCCCGTCTTATATCAGCGCCTTAAATCTGCGCCTAATAATAAACTTTATATTTTCTTAATAATGGGGAACAAATATGTTTAGAAGGTCAAAACTTTCTGTAGCCATCCTTGCCGCGGCTGGAACGCTGGCAGCAGGACAGGTCTTTGCTGATAGCAGCAGTACTCTTGAAGAGGTTGTTGTTACCGGAATTCGTGGCTCTCTTGAGAGAGCAATGGACACAAAACGCGATGCATCTGGTGTTGTAGATGCAATTTCTGCGGAAGATATGGGTAAATTCCCAGATACTAACCTGGCAGAGTCGCTACAGCGCATCTCCGGTGTATCGATCAACCGTGTAAACGGCGAAGGTTCTGAAGTAACCGTTCGTGGTTTTGGCGGCGGTTTCAACCTGGTAACGCTCAACGGTCGTCAAATGCCTTCAGCTAACGTTGGCACTATTACTGGTAACCCATTGGATCAGGGCGCTTCAGGAAGCAGTCGTTCGTTTGACTTCTCAAACCTAGCATCCGAAGGTGTTCGTGGTCTTCAGGTCTATAAGACTGGCCGTGCATCTGTTGCAACCGGTGGTGTAGGCGCAACGATTAACGTTGAGACTATCAGACCTTTAGAAACAGACGGCACTCAAATCAGTGTTGGTGTTAAGGCTGTTAAGGACACTAGCGGCGACGACGTCACTCCAGAAGTCAGTGGCCTGTACAGCTGGTCTAACGATGACTCTACTTTCGGTGTCTCTCTGTTCGGTAGCTTCCAAGAACGCGACTCAGGCAGCCGCCACGCAAGTGTTGAAGAATTCGGCCTGCGTACATGGGATAGCTCAGATCCATCTAACCTGTCGAACCTGGGTATTGTTGAGGGCGCTACGATCATCAACACGCCTAACGACGGTCAGCTGGTTTATCGTCCTACTAACCTTGGTTTAGGTTTTAACGAAGACAATCGTGAGCGTACTAACGGTTTGTTAACGGTTCAGTTTGCTCCTAATGATTCAATGACTTTCACAGCTGATGCTGCCTATGCCGAAAATGTTCAGGACTCTTCTTCACTGATCGACGGGGTATGGTTCAACGGTACTGTTGACTATGTTGAATATGACGGCAATCCAGTTGTTGCTGCTCCTGTAATCTTCGCTGAAGATGTATCCGGTGGTAAGGATTTCTTCTTCCAGAATCTTGCTATGGGCACTAAAGACACTTTAGAGTCATTGGGCTTGAACTTGGATTGGAATGTAAGCGACAAGCTTAACCTACGCTTTGATGCTGCTTCGTCAGAAGCTAAGAGTGGCGGAAACGGTCCTCAGGGTAACAACGTACTGCGTATGAACGTTGCAGGCGGTAATGCTGGTTGGCAGGCTGTTGATTTTGGTCAGGAAATTCCACAGGGCATCGTCTCTGTTGATGATTCGGTCAAGGGCAACGACAACGGTATTTTCGATCTAGCCGATCTTGGTTCTCAGGTTACTCAGTTTGCAAAATCTGACCAAGTTGCCGAGCTCGACCAGTTCAATTTTGACGGTAGCTTTGCTGCCTCAGATAGCATCGAAGTTGATTTTGGTATGGGCTACATGAGTTCAGAGATGCGTCAAACGCGTCAGTCTGGCTCTAGCGCACTGGGCGGTTGGGGTGTTGATGCTCCAGGTGATATCCCAGAAGGTCTTATTGAGCAGGTTAGCTCTCTTGGTGAGTTCGACTATCAGGGAACTGGCGTTGCTGGTGTTTCTCAGCCTGCTGGCGAGAGTGCACCGATTGCCTTGGGTTCAGTTTCATGGACAGGTGATCCACTGACGATACTTAACGCTATGGCGCCTATTTATGGTTTAGATCCCGACAATATGCCAATCAATAGCACTGCTGATAACCGTGTTAAAGAAGATACCATCTCTTTTTACGGTCAGATCAAAATGGACGGCGAAGTGGGTGGTTTACCACTTAACGTAGTTTCAGGTCTGCGTTGGGAAGAAACTGATGTGACTTCTACTTCACAGCAGGCAGTTCCTAATGCCTTTATCTGGGAGTCCAATAACGACTTCAGCTTCACCCTGGGCGATACAGTTGACAGCCTAAGCGAAGATTACACTTACAGCGTATTGTTGCCGAGCTTGGATATCTCTATAGATGTCACTGACAACTTGAAGGCTCGTGCATCGTTTAGTAAAACGCTTGCTCGTCCTGGATACAGCGATATGTACACTGCTACTTCGGTAGAAGCACCTAGCCGTATCACACACTTAGGTGATCAACCTTCTGCTAGTCAGGGTAATGCTAGTCTGGATCCGCTAGAGTCGAATAACTTCGATTTATCTGTTGAATACTACTATGGCGAAGCTAATTACTTCTCTGTTGGTTTCTTCCAGAAAAATGTATCCAACTTTGTGGGTGTTCAGCAAGCCGATGAGTCTCTGTTCGGTTTGAGAGATGCTACTGCTTCTAACAGCACTTTCTTGGCTCAAGCAATTAGCCAGCTGTCTTCTATCGGTGTTGCAGAAAGCGAAGATGCACTGTTCTCTATGACTGCCATTTTACAAAATATGTCTGACTTCACCGAAACATCAGGTGCAGCAGCATACCAGGCAGCCGAGGGCGCAGCTTCATCTACACAGGCGTTCCACGAAGCAATCTTTAGTGAGTACGACGTAACTCCCGTTGGAACAGACCCATTGATAGCATTTGCTGTTAAGAGTCCAACCAACTCAAAGACTGCTGAAATCTATGGTTTCGAAGTGGCTTCTCAGCACTTCTTTGGTGAAACAGGCTTCGGTTATCAGTTTAACTACACCACTGTAGAGGGCGATATTGGTTATGAGAATGGATCTGATCCAAGCGAAGACCAGTTTGCACTTCCCGGCTTAAGCGACACGTTGAACCTTGTAGGTATTTACGAGAAAGACGGTTTGTCTGCTCGTTTGGCTTACAACTGGCGTGATGCTTTCTTAAGCCAGGTTAACCGTTCAGTAGGTAGTACTCGTAACCCTGAGTACACTGACTCTGTTGAGCAGTTGGATCTGAATGTAAGCTATGAGCTCGACTCAGGTGTTACTTTGTCTCTAGATGCAATCAATCTAACAGGCGAAGGTCAGCGTAAGTATGGTCGTAACGACAACGCTACATTCTTTGTACAAGAGCTTGATCCACGCTACGTATTCTCTGCAAGATACACGTTCTAAGTACAGGTTCTAAGATAGCTAAACGGTTCTCTCTGGTAGCAGTTGTTGCCAGAGAGAACAGAAATAGCTTGAGGAATATTGCAAAGAGTAGTTTGGACAAAAAGTTTATATAGTAGTTCTAATAAGGCCTCCACCTAGTGACTAGCGGAGGCCTTATTTTATTATTACACTGGCAGGGTAGATTTAAATACCCATAACACTAAATGCCACAGCGACAGATGACTGGATGATTACATGAGCAAAACGGTACTCTTAAATAACGTCGAACATAAAGATTTGAAAGTTGACTCCAGCCACAGAGCTGAATATGGCGACAGCATCAATCGCGTGTTAGCCTTTTCTACAGAATTTGGTGATCTTCAAAAAGAATATCCAATACTATTTTATAAAGACCCAAAAACGGAGAGCTTTCAGGCTCACGCCATTTTGGGTCTCGCTAAGGACGAAAACCTGTTTTTAGCTGATGATGGGTGGCAGGGTAATTATGTGCCGGCGGTATTGGCCCGCGGCCCATTTCTTATAGGCTTCCAAGAGCGTGAGGTGGAAGGCAAAGCGGTTAAGGAACCTGTTATTCATATTGATATGGATAGCCCAAGAGTTGGCGCTGAAAGCGGACAACCTTTGTTTCTTGCCTATGGGGGAGATACCCCTTACCTAGAAAAAATTATGCAAACCCTTCAGGTGATCCATCAGGGCGCTGCTCTCAACGACCGATTCTTTTCAACGCTCAATGCCATGGAGCTATTTGAGCCGGTCAACATTGAAATTTCCCTGAGCAGTATTGCCAATGTTAACTTGCCTGATTACTACACAATAAACAAAGACAAATTGGCTCAGTTAGACGGTGAAAGTCTGGAAAAGCTCAGCCGTATGGGCATATTGAGTCTGGCCTATTTTGCCCTAGTATCCCTGGGTAACTTTAACAAGCTCATTGAGTTGAAAAACAAGAGTGCGGCAATTGTTTAGTAATCCTTCAGACAAACTATTTTAACTATGAGCTCTTTCGGTAAGAAGGTTCGGGTAATTGAGGGCGTAAGGCCCGATCAGATTCCTTTTGATGAACTCTTTCAGGCGAACGAGCCGGTTATATTGCGCGGCTTGGTCTCTGACTGGGGGCTGGTTAAAGCAGGTAAAGTCTCGCCAGACAATGCGATGGATGTTTTGGAGAGTCACTCTAGCGGCAACCCAGTAGGTGTCTATGTTGCACCGCCTGAGGCTAACGCACGGTTCTTTTATAACGACGACTGCAGTGGTTTTAACTACGCCAGCCAGCACCGGCAACTGAGCGATATTTTTAGTCAGATTCGCGAAGAGAAGAACAGCCCCGACCAGTCTTATCTGTATATGAATTCCCTCACCCTGGACAACTGCTTTCCCGGGTTGCGCGAGGGTAATGACCTCGCCTTTGAACATCCCCTGTTTACTAATAATAAGCCCCTGTCCAAGGTCTGGGTAGGCACTCAGTCTACTGCTGCGGCGCATTATGATGTGCCGAGTAATTTAGCCTGCTGTGTTCTTGGGGCGCGTCGCTTTACTCTATTTCCCCCGGAGCAGATTCACAACTTATATCCTGGTCCTCTGGAACCCACTCCCGGCGGACAGGTTATTACCATGGTGGATCTAAAAAATCCTGACTTCGAACGCTTTCCCCGGGTTCGTCAGGCATTAGATGCCGCAGTGGTGGTTGACTTAGAGCCAGGCGATGCCGTCTATTACCCGAGCATGTGGTGGCATCAGGTTGAGGCCTTGTCGCCGTTTAATATTATGATTAATTTTTGGTGGCTCGATGCCCCAGCTCATATGGGCAACCCCATGGATATAGTGATGCACGCCATGATGGGTCTGAGAGATCGCCCCGAGGCCGAAAAACAGGCCTGGCGAGAAGTGTTTGATTACTACGTGTTCGGCTCGCCGGAAACTCCGCGGGAGCATCTGCCACCATCAGCCCAGGGCGCGTTGGCAGACCTAGATGAAAATATGGCTCGACGTCTTCGTGCCCAAGTGAAAAATAAGTTAAATCGCTAGAAGCTCTCAACCGAGTTTCTCGCGGCAAAAAAATATAATAATTTTCGGGGAGATAGAACAATGATGAAAGTAGTTATTGCCGGGGGTGGAACAGCCGGCTGGATGGCAGCTTGCGGTCTTTCATCCCGCTTGGCGAGCTTGCTGGATATTACCCTGATCGAGTCTGACGAAATTGGAACCGTAGGTGTAGGCGAGGCGACGATTCCTCCTATGCGTAATTTCCATCGTTTAATGAATATCGATGAACAGGAATTTATGCGTGAGACTCAGGCGACTTTTAAGTTGGGCATTGAGTTCGATAACTGGGGCGATATAGGCGATAGCTATATCCACTCCTTCGGTGAAATCGGTCAGCGCTCTTGGATGGCAGAGTTTCATGAATTTTGGCTCGAAGCACAGGCCCAAGGCTTCGGCGGCAGTCTCGAGGATTACTGTCTCGAATTAAAAGCCGCCAAAGCGGGTAAGTTCGCCACGTCAGTTGATGACACTAGATTAAATTTTGCCTTTCACCTCGACGCCACCCGCTATGCAAAATACCTGCGCAAGAAAAGTGAGCAAGCTGGGGTACGTCGCATTGAAGGAATGATTAAGGAAGTTCAAAAAGATCCGCAATCCGGCGATATCAAAGCCCTACTGTTGGATAGTGGCGAGCTTATCGAAGGTGACTTATTTATCGACTGCACCGGATTCCGTTCCCTACTGTTGGGTGAATCCCTCGGCGTAGAGTTCGACGATTGGAGTCACTGGCTGTTCTCAGACAGAGCCATTGCGGTGCAGACAGAATCGGTTTCTGAACCACTGCCCTATACTCGCGCAATAGCCCACCCCTCAGGTTGGCAGTGGCGAATCCCTCTGCAGAGCAGAGTCGGAAATGGCATTGTCTACAGCAGTCGCTTTATGTCTGACGAAGAAGCCAAGCAGACACTGCTGAATAATATTTCAGGGGAAATGATTACCGAGCCTAGGTACATTAAGTATCGCACCGGGCGTCGTCAGAAATCTTGGCATAAGAACTGTGTTGCATTGGGACTGGCCAGTGGCTTTATTGAGCCATTAGAGTCCACCAGTATCCACCTGGTGATGACGGCCATTATTCGTTTAATTCGCCTCTTTCCCTTCGGCGATTCCAGTACAGCTCTGGCCGATCGATTCAATCAGGAATCCACTACCGAAATAGAAACCGTCAGAGATTTTGTGATTCTGCACTACAAGCAGACCAATCGCACTGATACTGACTTTTGGAATGCCTACCGCACCATGGATATACCGGAGACGCTGGCCCATCGCCTCGACATCTTTAAGAACAACGGCTATGTCTGGCCAGATGATGTAGCGTTGTTTCGTGTCGATTCCTGGGTGCAGGTGATGATGGGGCAGGGTTTGAAGCCTCAGGGTTTTCACAGTGCGGGTAAGCTGACCGGTAAAGAAAGTCTCCTCCAATCATTGGCCAAAATGGCCGCTGACATTGATGAGAAGGTGGAGAAGCTTCCTACCCATCAGCAATTTATCGACCATTATTGTGCAGCGCCCAAGGCGGACTGAAATGACTAAAACAGTAGTGATAGTAGGTGGCGGCAGCGCCGGCTGGTTGACCGCCGGTATTATTGCCGCTCGGCATAGCCCTCAAGGTGAAGCGGGGGAAGGCACCAAGGTGATACTCCTCGAATCCCCTGATGTAGCCAACCTGGGCGTAGGCGAGGGGACTTGGCCCACCATGCGCGACACACTGCGCCGCATAGGCATATCAGAAGTGGATTTTTTACGCTCCTGCGATGTAGGGTTCAAACAGGGCTCTCAGTTTATTAACTGGCAGCGCGGTGAAGGGGAATCTTACTATCATCCCTTTGTTCCTCCAGCCGGTTATGGCGCAGTCAATCTCGCGGCCCACTGGTTGGATCGCGACACCGAAAGTACCTTTGCAGATGCTGTTTCTGCTCAGGGTAAGATCTGCGATTTAGGGCTTGCCCCTAAAACTGCTAAGACACCGGAATACGCCTTTGGTCTTAACTACGGCTATCATCTCAACGCTGGCAAGTTCGTTGAATTGTTAAAGCGCCACTGCGTGGACAACCTGGGAGTGGACTATCAGCTGGGTCATGTGGAACAGGTGCTTACTAGTGAAGAGGGTGACGAGGGTGACATCACAGCCCTGGCTTTAACTCGAGGTGACAAGATTTTCGGCGACCTGTTTGTTGACTGCACTGGCTTTTCTGCCCTGTTAATTGGCAAGCACTATCAAGTGCCCTTTGTCTCTCAGCGGGACTGTCTGTTCAACGACACAGCCCTTGCAGTTCAGGCTGACCATGCCGAGGACGATACCCCCATCGCCTCCTGCACAAAATCTACAGCCCAATCCAGTGGTTGGATTTGGGACATTGCCTTGCCAACAAGGCGCGGTATTGGCCATGTGTTTTCTAGCCAACATGTTTCAGTGGAAAAAGCCGAGGATGAGCTGCAGCGCTATCTTGCAGCAGATCCCGCGTTGGCGAAGAAAGATCACAGCCCTCGTAAAATAACCTTTCAGCCTGGCCACAGAGCGCATTTCTGGCATAAAAACTGTGTTGCCGTGGGAGTCTCAGCGGGCTTTGTTGAGCCGCTAGAAGCTAGCGCCCTGGTCTTGATTGAAAAGTCAGCAGAGTTTATTAGCAATAATTTACCTCATGACAGAGGGGCAATGACAGTTGTCGCCAAACGTTTTAACCAGATCATCAGCAAATACTGGGTCGACATTATTGATTTTTTGAAACTGCATTATGTGCTCACCGAGCGCACAGATTCAGATTATTGGCGTGATCATGTGCGGGCGCAGTCCATACCAGACAGTCTGCAGGATTCTCTGGAATTGTGGCGTTCTCAGGTTCCCTGGGTATCGGACGGCAATAATCGTGCGGAGTTATTTTCTGCGGCCAGCGTGCAGTACATACTTTATGGCATGGGCTTCGCGACCACTATTAACAGCAGCCGTTACCGCAGTTGGGATAAGGACGCTCTATTAGCCGACAGGTTGATACGTGACAATCGCGGTAAGACTGAAGCTCTAATGGCCAGTCAGCCGACCAATCGTGATCTGCTTAATCTGGTGCGCCGAACTCAATAAGAGATAAATGAGCGCTTAACAAGAGCTTAACAAGAGCCTAAAGCTAGCCTGCCAACTTAAAGCGAATCAAGAAAACTCAATAAAGCTGGTGATAGTCAGGCGCCCAGTCTCAGGGCTGGGGTCAAAGTTATAATCAGGCCGAATAATTCCAGAGTGCAGGCTCGACCCTCGGTACATCAATAATCGATTGTGGGCTGCCCCAAAGGATGCAATCTCTGAGTAATCCTCAGAGTCGCCACAAACATACCCAGAGGGCTGGCGCGTCGGATCTTGGAATCGCTTTACAATACTCTGCTCATAGTTTCCCAGTCGATCCCTATCTATAAAGTCATAACCGGTCTCACCGTGATGATAAAACGCCGTGCCCGAGTCTGGGGCATCACAGAGATAATGAATAACCGCCAAACTGTCTCTAGAGGGTGCGTCAAAATGCGGAATGCGCTGCATCAGCTTTAGGTCTTCAGGTTTGGATGTGACAATAGAGTACTTGGACGCGGCAGATTTTATAGTGCGAAGATCAAGCTTAAAAAAGTCACGGATAACCCCTTTAAAATTACGCACTAGCGCGACAATATAGGCGTCGGATATAGCCATTCTGACCCCTGGGTAAAAACTGTCTGCCACGGCGAAATTATTGCCTGCAATAGCCTCTTGCCTGAGTGCATCAGCACCTTGAATATAAGAGTCGACCCGCATTAGCTCTTGCTGATCAGTGCCAATCGTCAAACACTCATATTCCATATTCTTACAGGGTGCGTAATTTGATTTGTCATCAACGGACATTTATAAGCCTATAAGCCGACTCTGTGTGAGTAAGGCATTGGTTTTTTCACAGCATAAATGAATTTTTCATGTATGCACATAGGTGATTATTCCGGCGGAAAATTTGATGAATAATACAGTCCCAAAGTGGTAGTCTTGCGGGGCGGATTGGCTAGGCTAAAACGTCTTCTTATAGACACTAGTATTTTGTACTTTTGGTCCCTTGATGATTGTTAGATAGTCTTGTGAACTATTAATAAAAGCACCCAATAAAAGCACTGATTAAAAACAGTTAATACTATAAAAATACAAACAGGATTTTACGATGAATGTTGCATATTATTTGACCGTTGGTTTATTTCTCTCCCTAGTCGCTGGTTGCGATTCTAGCTCCACTGAGGACAAGGCTCGCGCTGCGGAAAACGCTAGCGTAGTCACCCAGTCTGTCAATATTGCAACCATTCACCCGGAGATCTGGCCCAAGCAGGCCTCGCCCTTTGCCCTAGATGAGGGTTTAGAACAGCGGGTTACAGATCTAGTCAATGAGATGAGTCTGGAGGAAAAGGTCGGTCAAACCATTCAGGCGGATATTGGCTCTATAACCCCAGCTCAGGTGCGTGAATACCATTTGGGTTCCGTACTCAATGGCGGTAACTCCGCGCCTGGCGGAGACAACCGAACTACCCCTGGAGCCTGGGTCGCTCTGGCCGATGAATTTTGGCTGGCATCCACGGACAAAACCGATGGCAGAATTGGTATCCCTGCGTTGTGGGGAACAGATGCTGTCCATGGCCACAACAATATAGTGGGTGCGACGCTGTTCCCTCACAACATTGGTTTAGGCGCGGCGAATGATCCAGCGCTGATGCATCGCATCGGCACTGTGACGGCCAAAGAGATTCTTGTCACCGGCTTGGATTGGACCTTTGCGCCTACCATTGCCGTTGTGCGCGATGATCGCTGGGGACGTACCTACGAAAGTTTCTCTGAGGATCCGGCCATCGTAAGAGCCTTTGCTGGCAATCTGGTTGAAGGTCTTCAGGGAAGGCTCGACGACGGCACATTCCTCGATGAGGATCACCTGATTGCAACGGCCAAGCACTTTATCGGTGATGGCGGCACCATCGACGGTCGCGATCAGGGAGACAATATCTCTAGTGAAGAAGACCTGCGTGATATTCAAGGTGCCGGTTATCCGGTTGCCATTAACCGCGGTGTGCAATCGGTGATGGCCTCTTTTAATAGCTGGCATGGCCGTAAACTTCACGGTCATAAAGAATTGTTAAGCGATGTGCTGGTCGACCAAATGGGTTTTAGTGGCTTTGTGGTTGGCGACTGGAACGGTCATGGCCAGGTAGAGGGCTGTACCAATGAGTCCTGTGCGGCATCCTTTAACAACGGTGTTGATATGTTTATGGCGCCGGATAGTTGGCAAGAGCTCTATGGCAATACCTTGGCTCAAGTAAAAAGCGGTGAGATTTCTATGGCCCGTTTAGATCAGGCCGTTAGCCGTATCTTGCGGGTAAAAATACGTGCAGGCTTATTTGAGGCGGGACTGCCCTCAAAGCGTAAATACGCTGGACGTTTTGAATTACTCGCAGCGCCGGAACACAGAGAAGTGGCCCGAACAGCCGTGCGTCAGTCTCTTGTTCTATTAAAAAATGCTAAGCAACTGCTGCCGCTTGCTCCTTCGGCCAATATCTTGATTGCAGGTGATGGTGCTGACAATATCGGCAAGCAAACCGGTGGGTGGACACTTTCATGGCAGGGTACTGGAAATACTAAAGAGCATTTCCCTCAGGCCATGTCGATTTATAAGGGAATCGAAGAACAGGTTGAAGCTGCCGGAGGGCAAGTCACTTTAAGCCCTGATGGCGAGTTTAACGACACACCAGATGTGGCCATAGTCGTGTTTGGCGAAGATCCCTATGCAGAGTTTCAAGGTGATCGCCCTCATTTAGATTTTCAATCTGAAGCTGGCTTAGCGCTATTAAACAAATTTAAGGCTCAGGATATTCCCACAGTTGCGGTGTTCCTTTCTGGTCGGCCAATGTGGGTAAATCCGGAAATAAATGCAGCTGATGCTTTTGTTGCCGCTTGGTTGCCCGGCTCAGAGGGTGGCGGTATCGCTGACGTTCTGTTGCGCAGTGCTGCGGACAAGGTACAGCATGACTTCACTGGCAAGCTCTCCTTCTCTTGGCCGAAAACTGCGGTTCAAACTCTCAACTTGGGTGACCAAGACTATAACCCTCTGTTTGCCTTTGGCTTCGGGTTGAACTATTCAGATAGCGGCGAGCTTGAAAGCCTTTCAGAAGATGCACAGCTAGGTGACAAAGCGCAGACCCAGGGCCTGAGTTTCTTAAAGGCTGGTGAGGCTGTTTCCCCTTGGCGATTGGTGATGCGTGATTCTGCTGGCACAGTTCAGGTGACCAATTCGAAGGCGACTAGTGCGTCAGGTGCTCTAAGCATGACCGCGCTAGATTACATGGCTCAAGAAGACTCCCGTCTATTTGAATTTTCAGGCGCTGCGGTCCTGTCTATCGAGGGTGAGTCTATAGATATCTCTCGTGAATCTAACGGTGATATGGCCCTAGAAATTCACTATCAAGTACTTGGCGATAAAGTCTCCAATACCGCAGTTGCTGTTGGTTGTGGCGAAGGCTGCACTGGCGACATAGATATTACAGAGGGGCTCGCCAGCAAGCTTAATCAAGGGTGGCAGACCTCTCGCTTGAAGTTAAGTTGTTTTGCTGAGCAGGGAACAGACATGAGCAAGGTGAGCTCTGCTATGGTTCTAAAAGTCACTGGAACGCTGAACATACAGATTAATTCGATCAATGTCGTCAGCAATCAAGGTGACGCCAGCTGCT
>Ga0307488_10003380_pt1 | contig 13377 bp, 15 predicted proteins | sample SB02metaG_FD_202248 | JGI IMG/M metagenome (GOLD analysis project Ga0307488, IMG submission 202248) | Sea-ice brine microbial communities from Beaufort Sea near Barrow, Alaska, United States - SB 0.2 | ecosystem: Environmental > Aquatic > Marine > Coastal | place: USA: Alaska | collected...
CGGTAGCTTCATTGGGGTCATTTGGAAAAGCATCGCCATTGTCACCTACACCGTCACCGTCCGTGTCGGCAGTTTCATTGGGATTATTTGGAAAAGCATCGCCATTATCACCCGTGCCGTCACTGTCCGTGTCAGTAGCTTCATTGGGGTCATTTGGAAAAGCATCGCCATTATCACCTACACCGTCACCGTCCGTGTCGGCAGTTTCATTGGGATCATTTGGAAAAGCATCGCCATTATCACCCGTGCCGTCACTGTCCGTGTCGGCAGTTTCATTGGGGTCATTTGGAAAAGCATCGCCATTGTCACCTACACCGTCACTGTCCGTGTCGGCAGTTTCATTGGGATCATTTGGAAAAGCATCGCCATTATCACCCGTACCGTCACTGTCCGTGTCAGTAGCTTCATTGGGGTCATTTGGAAAAGCATCTTCATCATCAGGCACGCCGTCACCATCCACGTCAGAGACGTCTGGGGCAGTTGGATCCGTTCCCGCGGCAACCTCGTCGCCGTCGTTCACGCCATCACCGTCGGTGTCCGGGTTACCCGGATCGGTGCCGTAAAGGATCTCTTCAGGATCGGTCAGACCGTCTGTGTCAGTGTCTAGGAATACGACGGCACCGTCATTGGTCTCGAGTCGGTACATGCCACCGGCTAGGCTACCGCCATCAAAAATGATGAATTCAAGCGTGTGATTTCCAGACAGCGTTACCGGATAGCGTAGTGGGGGAAAGACACCGGAGGGATCCTGAAAGCCCACTAGGTTACCGTCCAGATATATCCACGAGCAGTTGTCAGCGAGAAGGTCGAGCACGAATTCACCTGTGCCGGTGACAGGGGTCGAATACTTCGTCCAGCTGTGTCCACCTGGAGCCGAGGGCACTGAGCCTGTGGATTCGATATTCCCCCACGCGTTGATCCACTCGGCCGCGAATATCGCAGGAGTCTGAGTCTGCCACGGGTGTGCGGTTGTTCCGAATTGCGAGGCCTTGTGCGGGTTTGTCCAGTTAGCACTAAGGCCGACCGCCGGTACAACCGTGCAGGCCGTCGTTTGCCAGCTTACTTCGACGCTAGGGGGGAAGATCGGATCCCAAGTGTCTACATGTGAGCCGCTGGTATAGGTAACTGTTTGAGCAGTTAAAGCGCCCGTTGTAAATAAGGATGCAACAGCAATTAGTACAAGAAATAGTTTGTTATTCATTATTAATCCTTCCCTCAATTATTATAGGAAAACCCAGTGCGGTACTGCTAAAGATTTTGAGCGGATTCCAGAATGGTCATTTCAACATCATTTACGGCAAATAGATGTCCGATGATTCTTACACTGATCAGTTCCATGTTTTTTACTCTTTCTTGTTAATGAGCTTGAATTATCTCAAGCTCTTACAGGGGCTCAAACTACGGTTGATCATCGGGATGAATTTTCGTTTATAAGCCTTACTGATAAGAGATGTGCTTTGTATGCGCATTATGATTACCATAAGATCTCATAGGTGCGGAGAATAAAAATGCTTAACAACGAATTTTTAGCGGCCATGACACCCGAGGAATTTCTAAAAGGCGAAGCACTACACTGCGAATCAGAACCTTCACTGAAACTTGCCATGGCGGCAGAACTTACTAAAAGTAGCAAAGAATTAGAGAGAGCCTGGCAAACGAACCCAGGGGTAATAACGGGGACAGCTACAACTTAACAACTTAAGGCCCTACGCTGTCCAATGTGAGCCTTCCGGATTCACAAATCTCGAATCCCTGCTTTCTCCACTTTGTCGCTGCCTGTTGACTAATCTGCAAATGAGAAGCTAATTCTCGCAGGGTTATACCAAGTTCATCTTTGCCCCAATAGCAGATCAAGGCTTTCGCCAACGCGAGGTCATTGCCTCTCGCCTTATTCGTTAATTGAATTTCAGATATATCACAGTAACTACATATTGCCTTTGTAAGTTTGTCTAAATTCCAGCCCTGATTGCTCCTTAATGAACTCCGCTTAACTTCTAGCTCATCATGGGCAAGCACACTGACTACAAACTCGCTATTACCAAGAATCCTCTCATCACCTAAACATCGTTCGTGTTCGCTGCGCACTCTGCTCAATGTCTCCCAACCGTCATAGCTCCGAATTAGACCTCCGCCAGACAGGTTCTTCGTCTTCCCACTTTCTATTCCTTCTCTGATAAATTCTCGATAACGAATTCGCGCTCTCGCTTCCCTGTCACCAAAATGGACTAGCGCCTCATTAACTGCGTGCCAAGGTTGAGTTCCAATGCCCAACATACCGGCATGCCCAGTCCAGGCATAGCTATCTAGCTCTGTGAGAGAATCTATCATTCCCGCTCGCATTGGGTTGAGATGGATATAACGAATGAGTTCTAGTAGATGGTTGTCCTCATCACATAATATGGATTTAAAACGATTTTGAAATACATACCCTGCACGGTTATAGCGTCGATTGTAGTAGCTGGCATACCCCCCTAACAACGGAGCCATGAGCTTGCTCAGCGGATGTGAACCGACGCGAAGCAGAAAATGGTAGTGATTAGACATGATTGCCCAAGCCAGACACTGAACTTCGGTTCTGGGGAGGTATTCACCGAGCCTTCGCAAAAAGTCCAGCTTGTCTACATCACCCTCGAAGATATAGCGACGCTCTAAACCTCGACCTATGACGTGGTAACACCCACCCGGTATATGTAGTCTACCCATCCTTGGCATATAACTAAGTTAGTTGGCTTAATGCCATAAGGCCAGATTTGGACAAGCTAAGTTGTTAAGTTGTAGCTGTCCCCTGCGACCCCCCTGCGACCCTAGCCGTGTCTTCGCGCGAAATATTCTACTTAACATAACAATTACTTATAAATGAAGATATATGGCGCCAATGTCATTTTGACTGCGCGCTGCGTCAAATTTTGGCCGATTGGAAGATAACTTGTCAGCACTGCGCTGATCAACCATCATACTCCCACACATTTAAATCAAGCGAATTCACCATGAAACATCTTTGTTTTCTTCTACTAACGTTTTGGCTGGTTCCGGCAGCGGCAAATCCCACGCAGGTAGTTGCGGCCAAGAATTGGATACACGGCTCGCAAAACTGTGACGACAATAGGGATAAAGCTATAGAGGTGCTGGCGGCTGGCCCTGGCACTTATGTTCTGCGGCAAAATAAATGTATTAACGTCGAAGCCCCTTTTATCTATGTATTTTTCGGCGAACACACGGTCTTTGTACAAGATACTGGAGCCACCAAGAACGCAGAGGTATTTCCTATTTATGCCACGGTCCAGAAACTGATAGAAGAAAACTTTGCTACTAGCCCTAGTCCAAAAATTCTGATTACTCATTCTCACGGCCATTCCGACCACACAGCAGGAGACGATCAGTTTAGAGGAAAGGAGAACGTGGTGCTGGTCGAAAGAGAGCTGGAAGATGTAACTGAGCATTTTGACTTCTCCAGATGGCCTATGGGCGAAACCGTCATAGATTTAGGTGGCAGGGAATTGACCCTGTTCCCCATACCTGGGCATCAAGAAGCGAGTGTGGCCGTATACGATTCGCGAACTCAATGGTTGCTCACCGGAGATACTTTTTACCCTGGCAGGCTTTATGTCCGCAAATGGGACGAGTACAAAACTAGCATCCAGAAGCTTGTAGATTTTACGAGCACATATCCGGTCTCTGCCTTGATGGGAACACACATAGAAATAAGCAAAAACTCAGGCGAAATATTCGAATTTGGATTGGATTATCAACCCAATGAGGCTGACTTGCCACTCACAACAGATGATCTAAATGTCCTTAATACTGCACTGATTGAAATTGGGGACAAACCGCAAGAGAGAACGTTGGACAAATTTATGATCTCACCTGTGGGGGCAGCACAAAATATTATGGGTGCAGTTTTAGGGTGGATTTTTAACTAAACCCGCAACAACAGAAGCTGCAGCGTAATTAAAGGCTGTCAGCCTGAATTGAGAAATTTCCAACTAGGTCTTCTACAGCCTTGCTAGTTTTATCGATTCACTTAAGCACATGCTCTTAATAGTCGATAAATTTTTTCCAGATCGTTGATGTCACTCTAGATTAAGTCGACCGTAAAACCACGCTGGAATTTGAATGCTTTAGAGCGGGAGCCGTGGGGAAGGTTACTTATTGAGCTTTGATAATGTCATCACAGACCTCAACAAGTGAATGGCTAGCGTGTCGGTATCCTCAGAATTACTGTATTCTTCTTTTGATCCTGCCTAACCAATGAAAACACCATTATCAAAAACACATTATTTGTAATTGCTGCCTTCGCCTTTATTTGCCTAGGCACTATTGTTCAGTTTCCATTGCCGGGCACAACAATTGCGCAAACTGCCCAGACCATTGCCATCCTATGTACCGGCGCCGTATTGGGCCCGAAACTTGGTTCCTCGGCGGTAGGCTTGTACCTGACTTTAGGCGCCTTAGGCTTACCTGTTTTCAGCGAAGGCGGCTCTGGAATTGAGCACTTAATCGGAATTAGTGGTGGTTATTTACTTGGTTTTCTCTTTGCAGCCTGTTTGTTAGGGGTTTGCAAAAATGCAGGTTTCCTAAAAAATAATATTCCGAGTTTAGCCTGCTTTTTAGCGGGACATGCTCTTATCCTCGCTTGCGGCTGGGCCTGGATGTCAACACAAATAGGAATGACAAATGCCTACTTGAATGGGGTGGCGCCTTTTTACTTGGGCTCGCTAGGCAAATCTTTGATAGCTCTATTAATTGTTAAGACAGCAGCTAAGACCAAAATCAGGTATTGACAAGTTAACTCTCTAAATTCACGAAAATTCCCGTCAAACCCCCTCTTCATCGCCACTGCACTCGCCCAAGACACAAAAGCACGCTGTCTGGAAAAGCGATAGTTCTCCGCAGAAACCAAATGTCTTCCCAGATTGAATAAGTTATACACAGCAGCATGTGCACCTAAAAAGCGTTGCGCTTGATGCCTCGATTTGAACTTGCTCATGCCCCGCTCTCTCACTCGTGTAGGTTCTTGCGATAACTCACATCGGTTGTTGGCGTATTGGGATGTATCATGGATCGTTTCAGGAATAAGCTCCCTGTGAGCCACTCCATAACTTCTGAGCTTATCGGTGACGATCTTTCTTGGCTCGCCTTTGTGCTTGCGCAGTAACCGCTTAAAGAGCCGCTTTGCGGCCTTTCCATCCCGCCTCTTCTGCAAGAACACATCAACCACTTCACCGTCTCGATCTACGGCTCTCCACAAGTAATGGCGCTGACCCTGGATCTTCACGAAGACTTCATCACTGAAGAACATATCGCCATACCCTTGATGCTTTCGCCTTAACCGTTGAGCATATTTTGGTTAAAATTTATTGCACCAAAGGCGAATTGCTTCGTAGCTAACCTTGATGCCACGATGACTGAGGTTGAATCGATGGTAGAGCCAAACAGCGTTTTGGAGGATTTCAGGACGGAATCGGTGGCGCTTGTACATTTTTGATTGAGTCATGCTTCGAATACTGGCAGATAGAGGGTTAACTTGTCAGCTCCCTATAGAGGGCTGATAGACGAGAAGTTCGATGAGCAAGAGTTGAGTGATATTCGCGGAGCAACAAATCAAAACTACGTATTAGGCAACACCCAGTTTCAGAAGGAGATCGAGATTGCTCTAGGTCGAAGAACGCGACCTGGAAGACCCATGCAGATGTAATCGAAAACGTGGTCTGTCCCCAATTAACGTAGTAATCACAACTTATTTCCCTGCTAGTTTATCAAATACGGCGAGAGTTTTCCCATCAACTCCAGCATCTTTTGCATCGTTTCTTATGGTTTCATACTTATAAGGGGAAAGAGCTTTTTTTCGAGTATGGGAGAAATAAACAATAAAACCCCATAAATTGAGAGACACACAAAGTAGCAAAATTTCCGGTCTTATTAAATCCCAAAAAAAGATGAGCATAACAATTTGAAGGGTGGTTTCTGGTTTAGTTAGAAACAGAACATTAAAGCCAAGTCTGCCTGGAAGTATCGTCATCCAAAGCAACATCATAATTAATGCTAGACCGACAAAAATTAATTCAAGTTCAAATCTCGTTACAGCTCCTTCTAAAATGCCATTCAATGCTATAAATCCTAATAAAAAACACACCGAAGCATGCATTTTATAGCCAACAGTCTCTTTCATAAATAAGTAGCTATTAGATTTACCATTCTTTTTAACCCACGGCTTAGCATCGGCAAATGAATCAAATATTTCATATAAGCCAATACCCATATAGACTATGAACTCTATCCATAAGACTATTTTAAGAGTTAGGGTTAATTCTAATAGTTCAGTTGCATTCATGTATTAAGCTCCCCTGAGAGACGTTGAATGTAAGCATTATCAGCAACAGCAAAGCAGGGTGATTGTTGTTAGTAGTTTATTCACTCACAATCCTGATAGTTAGAGTCAATGCACCTTGTTGCTATTTGTTGAGCCTGAGTTAGTTGATCAGGGGTTAGCCTTTCGGTAACTAGTTCTTTATTGCGTTTTGCGTCTTCTTTGCCTTGTGCTGCTGCAACTGACCACCAGATATAACCTCTAACATTGTTCTGTGGCACACCGTCTCCTTTGGCATACATGATTCCGAGATTGTTCTGGGCTTCGGCATCACCTTGTTTAGCTGCTAACCGGTACAACTTAAACGCTTCTGCAAAATTCTCAGGAACACCCAGTCCATAGTTGTACATAAGTCCTAAATTGTACTGAGCACCAGCATAATCTTGTACAGCAGCTAATCGAAACCACTTAACCGCCTCAGCATAATTCTCAGGAACACCGTCTCCATTGCCATGCATAATTCCGAGATAGTTCTGAGCACGAGCGAGACCTTGTTTAGCCGCTAATCGATACCACTTAACTGCTTCAGCATCATCTTCAGGAACACCCTCTCCGTTGGCGTACCTAATCCCTAGGTTTAACTGGGCCTCTGCATCTCCTTGTTCAGCCAAGAGTTTGGCCTCGTCAAACTCTGACTGGCCATAAGCTCCTGAAGATAAAATGAGGATAGTTGTGATTAGGAGCCGTTTTATATTCATACCCAGAAGATACTATAGATATAGGCTGGCAGGTATAGCTTGAGAGATACTAAGATCGTTGGTTCTCAAGGTGATATTTGTCGACATGCCCAATTCGCCGCATCGGAAACCCGGGTAATATCGGGGACAGACCACGTTTTGAGAAATATTTGGGGAATTTTGGAGCCATGGTCTATCTTCATTAATAAGGTCGTAAGGATTAGACGCAGATGCAAGGAATGCTATTGTGCCAAGAAGAGCTCGCCTGGCCATTGCTGGGATTCCCTGGCACATAATTCAACGCGGCAATAATCGCGGCGCTTGTTTTTCCCACGAAGAAGACTATCGGTTCTATCTTGAACAGCTAGGCACGCAAGCGCGAAAATTTGGTTGCCTAGTCCATGCGTATTGTTTGATGACTAACCACGTTCACTTGTTGGTTACACCCCGTGAGAAAGATTCAGCCTCCTTATTGATGAAACATCTAGGGCAGCGCTATGTACAATTCATTAACAGAATGTACCAGCGCACCGGCACACTGTGGGACGGCCGATTCAAGTCATGCTTAACCCAGGAGGAGCAATACGTTCTCGCCTGCTATTGTTATATTGAACTCAATCCAGTTCGGGCCGGCATGGTGCCCCACCCTCGTGACTATCCGTGGTCCAGCTATGGTTGCAATGGAGCTGGCGATCCGAACACGTTAATTACGCCTCACCTCCAGTATTTAGGTCTGTCATCGAACAGTGAAGAACGACTAAATAATTATAGAGGGCTGATAGAAGAGAAGTTCGACGAGCAAGAGTTGAGTGATATTCGTGGAGCAACAAACGGAAACTACGTATTAGGCAATACCCGGTTTCAGAAGGAGATCGAGATTGCTCTAGGTCGAAGAACACGACCTGGACGACCTGGGAGACCTATCCAGATGTAATCGAAAACGTGGTCTGTCCCCGATTTATGCCCGATTTATGCCCCCGATTTATGCCGATTTACCCCCTACCTAGATTTACCCCTGACCCCTTTTACCTTTAGAAGTGAGCTAGCCCACAACAACTATCAACACGCTATTGATGTAATCCTCAAACTTAGGAACATATCTTAAGCGTCTTGATATTCCCTCTACATGCCTATCCCAATATAATTTTGCATATGTACTTCGGGCAAGGTGATCTCTTAATGGACCTGTTGTTCTAATGAGTAACTCTTCATCGATGATTCCATTCTCAAATTGTAAATAGGCTAACTCTGATTGCCTTTGAAGCATTCTATAGAACGCCTTGTATTGCTCTTCATCTGTTTCCGACAAACTCTCATTGTTAAGCGCTGCGTTGCGAATCAAATTTATTTCTGGGTGAGTGAGTAAAATAGCGTTATACGATGCAATTTGCTCAGCCAATGCTTGATACGCAGTGACCTTGGCTACTTGCTGATTTTGGCGTAGTTCCATGCCCACGAAAATTAACGAAGCGACAAGACTGAGCACCCCAACTAGCTGAATCCAAACATCGAAGCTCACTTTAATTCTTTGCATCAACTAACTTCCCTTTTTTCAAATTCACCTTTAGTAAGTGCGCTAGCCTACTATAACTATTGACCAAAGAACCAGACCCTCACGGCCCGTCAAAATCAGGGCCACCTGTTATATACCAACTGGGTTTCAAATAGTTCTGAAAAGATGGATCCCTGCTGGGATGGTTTTAGGTTTTAGTAACATTTTTAAAAACATCAGATAGTAGAGGAGGCATAAATCTTAATAACTAACAATTAGTTAAAAGAAAGGTTCACTTCATTCGGCTCCACCAACCACCAATTCAAAGACATCTAACACCGTCTTGAAAGCCACGAAATCACTAGGAAAGTCTTATTTATAGCGCAACATCACAAAAATGTTCTTGAAACAGCAAGTATCACTATAGTAAATATGATTTCGTCCAAAGGGTATGCCCTAAATTCATTGTTTACGATCTTATAACCGGTGTCATAGAACTGAATTTCTGACATGAGAAAATCTCCATGGCCCTTCGGTTGATTAAATACGTCTAATACAGGCACGAATAAATAACTAACCGTTCGTCCACAATAGAAAGTAAAGGGGATCAATGGAACAATTCTGACTATCGGTGTGTACCCCCTAGGGTGGGATGGCGTGGGGTGCTGGCTATGCGGTTAGTAGGAAACAGGTATTAGCAGAGCTATATAAGGCTGAAGAGCCAGTGGATACGCTTTGGGCTTCTACGGTTGTGGGGGCTGATTAAGGCTTGAATAAACAAAGTAGAGCTATTGTTGTTAGTAGTTTGTTTATTTTAATCGCCGTTTTTTGTATGGGCGTCGCTACGAGCGAAATCAGCATTTGACCTAATCGCTTGAACCGGAAAGTATTGTTAAGTCACTAAAGAATAGTGCCTTGCCATGTAATAAGTTTGTACTATATTCTACCAACAAATTTATTAACTTTTTGGGAGATATTATGAAGAACTTATTTGCTGCAATTATAATTTTGTTGCCCTCTATCGCGTTTGGACAGAATTTACCAGAACCTGAAAACATGTACGTTTTGACCAATTGTTTTTTAAATGACGGTTATACGTTGAGGGATGCTGTGGAAGAAGGAAATAATGGGTTTGAAGGACCCATCAACGTTGCGTTTCGTCAGCCAATCGCGACTCCAAATGCTGCAGAGAATCAATTTATGCGGGTTGTTGTTTGGGATAATATGGAAGCTTGGGTCGACGCTGATGCTGCTAGTACGGACATAAATGTTTCAGTTTCTTATTTCTGCGAGGATTCCCAGCGACGTTTTTTTACTAGCCGTGGATTAGGTGAAAATAGTAGATCGTCTGCTGATGGAGATTCTACTTTGGTAACCATAACAGCATGCACTCTTAAAGATGGAGTCAACTACAGCGAAGCCTACGATTGGATAAATACTAGGACTCTTGCTAGAGAAGCTGCGGGAGATACTCGCGTCTCATCCATGGTGCTTGGAGTTCTTGGCAGATCTACCGGCGATAATGGCCTTGGAAGGCTTATGGCGGTTCGCGCAATTGGGCGATCATCAGCTGAAATGGCAAGAGCGATGGACAGATTATGGGCGAATGATGGTCAGTCGCCTGATTATGCGATGACCCCAGCCCAGTCTTGCCAAAATCCGGTTCTTTACAGAAGTTATTTTGTTGGCTTAAACTAAAAATTTAACACCAAAAGTATTCGGAATGTTTGTTAACTAAAAGAATCCTTCGCTGTTGCAGAATAAATGTCGAAGGATTCAGCTATTTTCTCTATTATGAGAACCTTAACCCCGTTATAAACAGCGGTTATTGAACGATATAGCAGGAGCTTCTGGAGATAAGCTTATTAATTGCTAGGGAGAGCATTATAAGTTTGTAAAGCATTTTGGTGGTGAGCTAGTATCTACAGCTGAGGGCGGGCATCGTTTTAAACAAACCCTTTCTTTGCTGCGGTAAATTTATATATCTGATATTCAATAACCTTTAATTATTAAGTCAAGAGTAAAAAAATGGAAACTTCATTAAAGTCAGTATTCATAACAGCTGCATTAAGCCTCTTTGTTGGCTGCTCAGATCAATCTCCACAAGATAGCGATCAATCTGATACGCGAGCATTAACTTTAGTTAATAACTTTACAGAGTCCTTTTCTGCCAACTGGGCTTCAAAAAATACAGAGGCTATCGGAAATTGGTATGCCGAAGATGCGGTTAGGATTGTCTCTTCAAGGCAGACGCCTGTGTATGGGAAAGAGGCAATCATCGCGCAATTCGAGGGGGATTTCGATGGAGCCTTCGAAACAACCAAAATCGAGCTTGTGCCATCATTAGCGAAATTTTTATCTCCAGACCTTGTGCTCGCAACTGGAACCTTCAGTGTGACTGACGCTGAGGGTAAAACGATAAATCAGGGCTACTGGGGGAATGCATTTAAGCTTCAGGGAAGCTCTCTCACCTTGCTGATGGAGTCTGCTGGCCGCTCGGCACCAAATGGTATGAGGCGAGCTAGCTTAGAAACTCCAGAGATGCCAGATCAGATGTATGAAGGGCCCGGAGCCAGTTTAGTCAAAGGCGGTGTCGATGCTTACGTGCTAAATACTAATACAGCTAATCCAAACGGAGTAGCAGATCTATTTACTCAAAATGGCATTCAAGCTGTTTCTAATAACGACCGCATATTATTTGGACGCGATAGTATTTTAGAGACTCTCAAACAGAATCCAGCAACGGAAATTAAACTCGATGCTTGGCCATATGGTTATAGAGAGATCGGGAATTCAATAGCAATAGGTTGGGGTGGATACAGACAGACAGACCCCTCCGGCGCTGTCGTTGAGTTCGGTCAGTGGGGTAATATTTGGGAAGTTACTGAAACTGGGCTAAAAATAGTTATAGAACGAGCGAGCGCCTTCTCAGGCGAATAACGGCATCAAGAAAAGTGGGGTTTGGTTGTCCCATTTTTAGCTGGGAGTGCTTAAAGCATATTTTGAAGCTCTCCCGGTTACCTTTGCTTGGCCCCTGAACCCTCAGGGCCAACTCGTTGCAGTGTCGCCTGATGGCAAGAAAGTTAAGAGTTCACCCGTTGAATTTGGTTGTTATCTGTTGAATAAAGACAGGACTGATCGAGGTCTAGCTAAGGATCGTCTTCGTAGCTTTTGGGAAGACTCATAGAAGTGCATGGAAGAGCATGATGACAAATTAATTGATAGTATTGTCTAACTTTCTAAATTTAATACCTTTATATAGCAGTTGCTTAAGCTAGGTATTTAAATCCCGCCGCCTCCACCAAATACATAAGGTCGTTAGCTTTGCGCATTGACCTTTTTTATGCATGATTTTTAGTACGAGCCATTGATACAGCATAGAGTCACGGGCTCTGCTTAATGAAACATTAAGATGTAGTTGCGGCAATAATAATTCACAATGATCGGATACTTTACGTTCAAAAAGGCGCAGGCCGATATTCCTACGTCCGAGTGCTCTAAATCCTAAATGGAATACCCTCAATTCAAACAACATTAAACCTTTTATTTACGCTAGTTTACGGCTGCGTTTGTCAGGGCATCATTCAAAGCAAATTTAAATGAATCTTGCCAGATTGGACTTAGAGAGGTCCAAGCTTCAAGTCGTTCGGGGTTGTTATTCAGATTATTTGCCCATCTATCAACATTGAGGTTGGAATCAAGAATTCCTCTCTGACGCTCCATGAACTCAAACTCCCAATTCCTGATCATTTGAACGTTGTATCGTCGCAATATGAAACTTTCTAATTCTGAGAGAGATTTTTGGTTTCTTCCTTTTAATAGAATGCTCGCCAAGTCTGCGTTCTCATAAACTACGCGATTCGTGTCATAAGATTGTATTTCAAACTGGGCATAACGAGACTGAGCCTCAAGTTGCTGACTATTCTGGTGTAACTCTAGCGCAAAAAATAATATGCTACCCACAGCTCCGATTTTTGTTATGGCCGATGTCCATTTATCTAAATTTTCAAATTTCATGGATTTAATTCCTTAGAAATAACTATGATTAAGCCTCGTCGTGATTATAAGCCGAGAGATTAATTGCATTATGTTTCACTTTGCATAATCGCGTTCAGATAGTTCCTGAAATTTTCTGAAAAATCACCACGAATGATCGCCCATATTATTGCGTTAATCGGTACTGCAATATTGGTTCTCCATGTATTAACTCTTGAATCAAATTCTTTTTGGTCAAACAATCCTTTCTGATATTGACACCATTCATTTTCCTACATTCGTAATTGTGACATAACAAAGAAATGATATCGCAGTCGCTCAGGTGTCCCGTTCGCATAGAAATTGGCATCTTTTCTTAATTCGGTCATGATTATCGCTAGCTGAGGATTGTCCGTAATGCTTTCATAGAAAGAGAACTGGTTCTCAACGATCGCATTTCGAGTTTGTGACCGCATCATGTCTGTATTTTGCTGCATCTCAATGCCGAGAAAGATAATTTAAGCGATGACTCCGACACCTGCGATTAAAGAAAGTATTTCTTGCAATTTTGCCATGTTCATCCGCAATCCTTGTAGTCAGACTCAAAACACTTGGTAGCTATTTTGTGAGCCTGGGGTCTGGTCCAGAAATGATGCGTTTCTCTTGTCTAAGGGCTTTATGTATGGACTGAGTTAAGTCTTCAGGAAATCCTCGTTCTTGCTGAAACTTTTCGAACCAGGCCCGGCCACCATTGCTACTAAGGTGCCAACTTACATGTCGATCAAATAGCGTAATCATGCCCTCTTTCCCTCGAGTTATACTATTCGCCATAACGAGCGCCCCTTCATTTGCGATACAAATATTCT
>Ga0307488_10003381_pt1 | contig 13373 bp, 11 predicted proteins | sample SB02metaG_FD_202248 | JGI IMG/M metagenome (GOLD analysis project Ga0307488, IMG submission 202248) | Sea-ice brine microbial communities from Beaufort Sea near Barrow, Alaska, United States - SB 0.2 | ecosystem: Environmental > Aquatic > Marine > Coastal | place: USA: Alaska | collected...
TCGGCTGGGTATCTGATCATCAACAATTGCTGGTCTGGGCTGGCATTGTTTCGCTGATGGTATTTATTCTCAGCCTGCTAGCCCTGCCCTGGTTAGTGGCGCAGATTCCTGAAGATTATTTTTTACCAAAAAAGCGCCAGCCGACCCAGTGGAAACAGCTGCATCCGGTTATTCGTTTATTCGCGCTAATGGGTAAGAATATCATTGGCTGTGGATTGATCCTGGCCGGCTTGGTAATGCTGTTTTTACCGGGTCAGGGAATTCTTACTCTGGTGATGGGGCTGCTGTTGGTGGACTATCCGGGCAAATTTAGGCTGGAGCGCAGGCTAGTGAAAACACCCGCGATTCTAAATAGTCTTAATTGGTTGCGCAGAAAAGCTAAGAAGCCGCCACTGGTTATATAGGTATAAAAGAACACTGAGATTTCTCCCTTCGGTCGAAATGACAGAATCTCGTGACCCCGCCAGAGCATTTCGCCGTCATCCCGACAGAGCGCAGCGACGAGGGACCTCAAACTCCCAGCCCACTCCCAAACTCAACAACCACAACCACTCAACCAGCCCCCTCAGGCAAATACGCCACCTTGCCCAAAACCACCTCATTACCCGCCCGCGGTGCCAATGGAATATTCCGCGCCAACAGCAAACTCATCAGCGCCATCCCCGACCCCATCAAAAACACTAACATCGGCGACACCAGCCAGACCAATCCAAACAACGCCGGAATAATCACCGCAGCAATATGGTTAATGGTAAAAGCCACACCAGCAGTGGAGGCCATATCCGCCGGATCGGCGATCTTTTGAAAGTAAGTCTTAATCGCAATAGCCAATGAGAAAAACAGATGATCTGCCACATAGAGCCCCGCCGCCCAGTTGGCATCGTCTACAAAAGCGTAAGCGGTAAACACACAAAACAGCCCGCAGTACTCAAAAGTCAGTGCCCGACGTTCACCAATGCGCCCCACCAGCGCACCTATGCGACCAGCAAAAGCCCAGTTAAAGAGGTGATTGATAATAAACAGTGCGGCAATATTACTGACGCTATAACCAAACTTCTCAACCATCAAGAAACCGGCAAACACCGTAAAGATCTGCCGCCGCGCACCGCCCATAAAGGTCAGGGCGTAATACAGCCAATAGCGTTTGCGCATCAGCAGCTCTTTGCGCTGGGGTGTTTTGCTTGCGAAGCGCGGAAAACCCAACCACATAAATAATGTCAGCAGCAGACAACAGCCACCACCCACCAGATAAATAGCCTGATAACTCAGACCAAAGTAACTTTCAGCCAGCCACAAAAAACTATAGGTCACCAGAGAGGCGATAGAACTTACTGCGATTAGCCGCCCAAGCATCGCCGGTGCTTCTTCAATACTCAACCACTGCAGAGACAGGGACTGTTTGATAGTTTCAAAATAATGGAAACCCACAGACATCAAAAAAGTCGACAGATAGAGTCCGATCACCGAGGGAAAATAACCTGTTATGGCAACGCCAATACCCAACAGCGCCAGTGAGAAGTAAGCAAAGGTCTGCTCTTTAACAATCAGCAAAACCAGTACCGCAGTAAAGGCTAAAAACCCGGGAACTTCTCGAAGGCTTTGCAACATGCCGATCTCAGCACCGGTAAACGCGGCTTTTTCAATGACGAAGTTATTTAATAGCGCCATCCAGGTGGCGAAGGCCAGCGTCATGGCCACCGACATCACAATTAATAGGTTTTTTGGCGTCTGCCAGGATTTTGTTGCCACTTGTCACACCTCGGTTTAGTCATCCCGACAGTGTAATCCAGAACCCGTAAATGGGTTCGCACTTTGAAGTGCATTTTGCAAAATACTGCCATTTTTTAGCGATCTGCAATCACAAAATTTTTCACTAAATCAATAATATTGATACAAAACAGCGCGTTAACTATCCCACCAACCACTGGCACCATAGTTGCTTAGGTTCTCTGACAGATGGAATAAATAATCTTTAAGGAGCGGTGTAAATGACAATAGCAATCAAACCCATTATAGGTAGCAACGGCAACGACATCCTTAATGGCGGCAATGGCCATGAATTATTTTCGGGCAGAGGCGGCAACGATCTAATCACCGCCGGTAATGGTCACGATGTTGCTTACGGCGGCTCAGGCAATGATGAGATATATGGCAATTCAGGCAACGACACACTCTACGGAAGCGGCGGGCCCTCTTTTGTCGACCTCAGCGGTTTTACCATTGCCAATGATTATGCGGGCAGTGTTATCTTTCAATCAGAAAGCGCTGGCTACAAAAATTCACTGGGTAGTTACAAAGTTTCCTCAGAGGGACAGATCACCGACGTCCAGTTTCACTTCCCCAATGCCAGCCTGCCCGGTTCAGGTGGCAGCACCCAGTCCGGATCAGAGAGCGAGTTGAATCTGCAAGCGGGAGATCAGCTGGGATTTTTCATTATTGCCAACGGCTATTCCTATAACAACAGTTACAGTCATATGGACTTCGATAATGGCAGTTTAGAATTCAGAAACAGTGATGGCTCCATCGCCAGCATTAACTCGGTCAATCCAAGCCTCTGGTATGTGGATGAAGACGGCAGCGAAACACAGCTGGTCTACAACGCTTATCACACCGCTGCCGGGCTCGGAAATAACAACTACCAGCTCAATCCCGATGGCATAGCCCATACAGTGGGACTGGCTGACAGCGATGCAGGATTGATTACTCTGGGTTTTGAAGACCTCTACAACGGCGGTGACAAAGATTTTGATGATGCGGTTTTCTCAGTCGATGTGGGCACCTCCAATGCACAGGTTCTGGATCCCAATGTCGCCAGTGCGGACAGCGGCGTCGACCAAAATCAGCCCACCTACAGCTACCAAACTATGGCTGATGGCAGCATCCACAAGTTCGATGCAGTGGGCCATTTTATGGCTTTATCCGAACAGAACGATGAGATCCATGGCGGTAATGGCAACGATAATATTTATGGCCGTGCCGGAAATGACCAACTATTTGGTGACGGCGGCAACGACCTGATTGAAGGTGGCACCGGCAATGATTACGCCTGGGGCGGCTATGGCAATGACCAGATATCTGGCGGCAAAGACAATGACCACCTCTATGGCGACAGTGGTCATGACCGCTTAATGGGTGACTCAGGCAATGACTATCTCGACGGCGGCAGTGGCAGCGACTTTATCTATGGCGGTAAAGGCGACGATACCCTGCTCGGCGCCTCAGGCAATGATCAGTTAGAGGGCGGCACAGGTGCAGATACCCTTTACGGCGGCAATGGCAATGATTCACTTAAGGGCGGCAATGACAACGACAGCCTCTACGGCGACAGTGGCAATGACCGCCTCGAAGGCGGCGTTGGCAACGATACTCTGTACGGCGGTTCCGGTAACGACAACCTGAAGGGCGGTTCCGGAGATGACCTGATCTATTCCGGTGCCAACAAGGATGTGGTCGACGGCGGCTCAGGGATAGATACGGTTTCCTACGACTATGCTGACAGCGGAGTGAACATTGATCTTCACCGCCAAAAAACCACCGGTGGTGACTCAGATACACTTAAATCCATCGAAAATGGCATTGGCTCAGATTACAACGACAGCCTGCGCGGCAATCGCCTCGAAGGGGGCAGTGGCAACGATGTTATTCGCGGCATGACGGGCGCGGATGTTCTGGTCGGCGGTCTGGGTGCGGACTCCTTTACCTGGCGACAGAGCGATCTCGATGGCAGCCTGGATCAAATTCTCGACTTTGCCCTGGGGGAAGACAGTTTGAGTCTTGATGTGAGTTCCTCTCTGGCAAGCCGTGAACTGGATGAGTGGTTGATGCTCGAAGCGGGAGACAACAGCAGTCAACTGTTCGCCGATTTAGATGGCGACGGCGATTTCTCCGATGCCATTGCCTTTGTGGAACTGCAAGGTGTCAGCACAGACTCACTGGCCGACTTGAGTATTTCAGTTGCCTAAAACCCGGTCTGATCGCAACACCTTCGTCGCTGCAGTTAAACGAGTGGTCCAGATGATTCTGGGCCATTCTTTTATGACCAATTTGGCGGCGTTTTGCATTCCGCTCTACACGCTGCAAATTTTTGATCGCGTTATCACTACTGGCAGCTATGAATCATTATGGATGTTGGCCCTAGGGGCGCTGATTATTTCTGTCAGCGGTCTGCTCTTCGAGCAGCTGCGACGTAAATCCATAGTCAACTTTAGCCACTATCTGGATCAGCAGATAGGCGGCCACATCAGTTCAGAAATACGCCGCGGCTGTCCTGGCAAAAAGCTCTATCGCAAAGTGAAATTATTTAATCAGCATCTGAGTTCCGGTGCCGTCGCAAGTATTTTAGATGTGCTCTGGCTACCTATTTCAGCAGTCATTATATTTCTACTGTCACCGGTTTTGGGCTGGTTTATGCTATCGGTGAATCTCTGTTTTTGCCTGATTGCCTACGCTAAATTTAAGCAGGAGAAGCCCTCTCTCGATGAAGGGCTAATGGACTGGTCGGAGAAAACCCAGCGCTGGTTGAACGCGACCAATACCTTGGAGCATTGGGAGCAGACTCAGGAGGCTAAAGATATGACCGGCAGCCAGCGCCAGGGATTGCTCACCGACATGCATCACTGCCTGAGAACCCTGTATCAACTGGGCACTCCCACCATTGGCGCCATATTACTGCTGCAAAATAGCCTCACTCCCGGCGGCTTTATTGCCGCTCTCATTATTTCAGCTAGAGCCATTGCACCCTTTGATATGCTCTTTGCCAACAGCGCAGTTGTCTCGCTGGGCAAGCAAGTGGTGATCGAAGTCTGCGACTATTTTGACCAGCTCAGCCAGCGTCAATCCGGCGGCTACTCTGGCACTGTTCAGGGATTGATTGAACTAAAAAATCTCAGTGTCTACGACCCCATTAACCCACAGCATAAAACCGCGTTGTCGAATATAAGCTTGCAGGCAAGCCCCGGTGAAATCACCGCTCTTGTTGGTTCGCTGGGTGCGGGACAGAGTGATGTGATCAAAGTATTACTCGGCGAACATCCAGAGCAATCCGGTGACTGCTTGATTGACGGCAAACGCCGCGACGACTGGTGCTCAGAAAGCTTACAGGGTGAAATAGCGGTGGCTGGGGAATCAGTGCATCTGCCCGAGGCAACAATACTCCAGCTAGTCAGCCGTTTTGCAGCAGTCAATGAAACTCAAGCAATACAAGCGGCTCAGGTAACCGGCCTCAACCAACGGCTTCTGGAACTCAATATCGCCTATGACTTTACCCTTACTGACAAGGCTCGCAACACAGCCATTGGCATTCAACTTGAACGTTTAATAAGCCTCACGGCAGTGGTCGCAAGCGAGGCAAAAATTGTCTTGTTGGAAAATCCTGAAAGCTACTGCAACGCATTTATGCTCAATCAGCTGCAGCACACATTGCAGTTTCTGCAACAGCAGAATCGATGCGTTATTTTAACCACCCATTCTAAACAGCTAATCAAACTGGCCCAGCGCACCTACCTCTTTGAGAATGGTGTAGTTGTACCGCCCCCACGTTCACTGGTCAGCACTCAGCGGGTCGCCTAAGCCCTATGCAAGATAATCTCTCCCCTCTCCAAGATCGGTCACTGCGCAACAGAACCTTTGTCATTCTTGGGATCAGCCTATTGGCTTTTTCACTCTGGGTTGCCCTGGCCCCAGTTGAGAGCGCGGTATTGGCCAAAGGTCATATTCGTGCCATCCAAGACAGTAAACCCATTGAGCATCTGCGCGGCGGTAAAATTTCATCCATAAATGCACGCTCCGGTGCTCAGGTATACAAAGGCAATATTCTTTTGCAGCTGGATGTCTCGGAGGAACAGTCTGCATTAAAAGCCAATCTTCGCGACTACCTGATGACTTTATTAGAAATGGAAATTGCCCAAACCCATATCAATCAGTTTGAGCAACTGCAGTTTTCAGAAAAAGTATTGCTGCTGGCAAAGCGACTTCAGGAAACTCAGGCACTGCGAATGCGACAACAGAGTTTCGCTGACACCATAGACCGAAAAAAGGATCAGCTTGCGCTGCTCGACAGCCGCGAATACCAACTGCAGTTATCGATTGAGGCTCAGCAGATAGAAAATCAGGCACGACTAGAGCGCCTTGAATTACTTACTAAACAACATACTGGGGTTTTAGCTCTGGCAGAGAAAAACTACGTATCAGAAATTCAGCTCGATGAAATAGCCCAGCGACTTATCGACTCCCGCAGCGCCATTGCCAGCAGCAGACAAAAAATTACCGCTGCACAATCGGAACTACAACAGATTCCTATTCAACGAAAACTACTGGTCTCTGAACTTAGCCAGCAGGCCAATCTGGAAAACAACCAAGCGGCACATCGGATTATCAATATTGAAGATAATATCAACCGGCTGAAAAACCGCATTGCCAATGGCACGATTCGAGCGTCCCACGACGGAGTGATCACTCACCTAAAAAGGAAGAATCCCGGCGAAACGGTTATGCCCGGCGAAGAGATTATGCGCCTAGTGCCAAACAAAGAAGAATTACTTATCGAAGCGCGCATTCGCCCCACCGACATCGACCTAGTATGGCCGGGTCAGATTGCCCGCATTCGCCTTACGGCTTTTAATAGTAGAGCCACGCCACTACTAGAGGGCAATGTCCACTGGGTTTCAGCAGATCGCCATGAGGATGCGGAGGGTTATTATTTTATCGCTGAAGTGCGCATAGATAAGCATCAATTGGAGACTATTCCACAGCTGTATCTCTCCAGCGGCATGCCCGCCGAGACTATTTTGATTACCGCCAAGCGCAGTATTGCCGCCTATCTGTTTGAACCCCTACTGAGAGGGGTCAGCCGCAGCCTACGAGAGAGCTAGGCTTTCGGTAGAGCTAGGCTTTCGGTAGAGCGAGGCTCCCTTGTTCAGAGGGCACCTGCCAGTCAATCGGCACCCCGCCCTGCTGCTGCAAAAAATCATTGGTCGCAGAAAAATGTTTGCAACCGAAAAAGCCACGGTAGGCCGACAGAGGCGATGGATGCACCGACTGTAAAACCAGATGCCGAGACTGATCAATAAAGGCACCTTTTTTCTGCGCATAGCTGCCCCACAATAAAAACACTATGCCGTCACGCTGATCATTTAAAGCGCGAATAGCCTTGTCAGTAAAGGTCTCCCAACCCTTGCCCTGATGAGCACCGGCATCCGCTTGCTCAACAGTCAAAGTCGCGTTCAACAGCAATACACCCTGCTCGGCCCAGTGAGTCAGACAGCCGTGATCCGGTACGGTAACCCCCAGATCCGCCTCTAACTCTTTATAGATATTCGCCAATGAGGGAGGCACTTTTACGCCGGGCAAAACTGAGAAGCAAAGGCCATGAGCCTGACCCGGACCATGGTAGGGATCCTGCCCCAGAATCACTACGCGCACCTTGTCGAAGGGCGTGGTATCAAAGGCACCAAACCATTGCGAAGTGGGCGGATAAATTATTTTTCCCGCAGCTTTTTGCGCGATCAAAAAGTCACGCAACTGTGCCATATAGGGTTTATCGAACTCCTCCCCTATAGCTCTACACCAGCTAGGCTGTAGCTTGATCTTTCCTTGATCAGCCATATCCATCTCATATTTTATTTTCAGCTTAAAACTCCTAACCGCGAATTGCCGGCGAATGGTAACATGCCCGCCATGAAACCAGTCTCGACACTCAATATTTGGCGCCTCACTTGGCCCACCATGCTCAGCAATATTCTCTATATGCTGATGGGTGTCGCATTCTTAAAAATGGCTGGAACCATGGGCACAGATGCAGTTGCCGCGGTGACCACCGGCCAGCGCCTGTACTTTGTCTTGCACGCAATCATGATGGGTCTCTGCAGTGGCACCACCGCCATGGTCGGGCGCTACTGGGGTTCCGGCGACAAACAGATGGCTGGACGCTTTGCCGCCCTCTCCGTGCTGGTATTTGTGATTGATGGCATTCTGCTCTCCTGGGTTGCCATTCCTTTTCTCGATCAGCTGATCGGTATGTTTAGCCTCGCCGATGAAGCCCATATTCTGGCCATGGAATTCACCTTTTGGACCGCCGTTTATGCGCCGGTGATGTTGATCACCCTGGTCTTCAATATGTCTTTCCGCGCCGTGGGCAATGCCACCACACCACTGTGGACTGCCATAATCGGTGTTATTTTAAGCATTGCCCTGGGTGGCGCACTAACCTTTGGCTGGGCCGGTCTCCCTAATCTTGGTCTAAACGGTATCGCCATTGGCGGTGGTATCGCCATGACAGTCACCATTGTCGCCTTTTTACTGTTTTGGGTTCTCGGCTGGCTCTCCTTTAAGCCCTCAAATCCCCTGCCAGATATTGTTAAAAACGGCAAAACCCTGATTGATATAGGTATGCCCGCCGCATTCGAACAGGCTTTTTTCCAAGCCGGCATGCTGCTGTTTATGATTTTTCTCGCCAGCTATGGCAACGCTGCTTTTGCTGCCTACGGTATCGGCCTTTCGATTCTCGGACTGATCATTGTTATCGCCTTTAGTTTCTCGATCTCCGCTGCAACCCTGGTGAGCCAGCATCTCGGCGCTGGTGACAAAAAGGGTGCCTACGATGCCGGCTGGCGCACCATGCGCACCTGCGTCTATTTAATGATCGGCTGCAGTCTGGTAATGGGTTTCTACGCGGAAGAGATTGCTCGATTTATGATCGACGATCCCGACGTAATTCGGCACATGGTCGATCTCACCTATGTGCTCTGCTTTAGCCTGCCGTTTATGGGTGTAGAGTTCAGTATGGCCGGTTCACTGCGTGGCGCTGGGGATACTCGCTTCCCGATGATGGTGACCATTTTCAGTATGCTATTAACGCGATTGATAATGCCGCTTATACTGATCCAAATGGGCGCCGATGTGATCTGGCTCTATGGAATGTCACTGGTGGATTTCTCCATTAAAGCAAGTCTAAATATGTGGCGTTTCCGTAAAAAAGCCTGGTTGGGTGACTAATAAATAGTCGCTAGATTTTTCATTAATAAGTTAACGGTTAAAACATTAATGTCTCAAGCAAATACAGCTCTGCAATTCAATCGGCAACAGGACCTGCAAATAGCCTACTGGCTGCTTGCCTGTGCCGCCGTAATTTTCGGCATGATCCTGCTAGGTGGCGTTACGCGCCTCACCAACTCCGGCCTGTCCATGGTCGAATGGAGACCGCTGATGGGTATTATCCCGCCGCTGTCGCACGCTGAATGGATGGACGTTTTCCTAAAATACAAACAGTTTCCCGAGTACCAGAAGATCAATGCTGGCATGTCTCTAGACGCCTTTAAATCGATCTTTATGTATGAATATCTGCACCGCGTGCTGGGCAGATTTATCGGTATTATTTTTGTTCTGCCGTTTTTGTATTTTTACCTTACCAAGCGCATCAAGCCCGGCCTGACGCCAAAATTGTTGATCATGTTACTGCTCGGCGGCGGTCAGGGTCTGCTCGGCTGGTACATGGTTAAAAGCGGCCTAGTGGACAACCCAGACGTCAGTCAATATCGTCTAACGGCCCACCTAGGCAATGCAGTTTTAATCTTCGCCTTTATCTGGTGGACGGCTCTGGGATTGCTCTCGACGCCCAAGCCCCAGCAGGCTGGACTGAATCGGTTTTCCTACAGCCTGAGTGGTCTAATTTTCTTAATGATTCTATCGGGTGGACTGGTTGCCGGCACCAATGCTGGGCACGCCTATTCCACCTGGCCACTGATGGGTGACAGCTTTATTCCCGCTGGACTCTACAGTTTGCAGCCAGCCTGGTTATCGGCCTTCGAAGACATCACCACGATCCAGTTTAACCACCGCATGTTTGCTTATTTGATCGTTGCCCTAGTGTTGATCTTTGCGGTCAAAGCACTGCGCGCGGAGATTTCCAAGCCGGTAAAGATTGCCGTTTGGAGCCTGCTTGGACTGCTGGTTCTACAGGTCACCCTGGGTATCAGCACCTTAATATTTTATGTTCCAGTGCCAGTAGCAGCAGCGCACCAGGTCGTTGCTGTTGCTCTGTTGAGCGCCTCACTCTTTATCAGCCACAGCTTGTATCACAGCTCGGGCCAACCAAATTAACCATTGGAGAAGTACTATGAAAACACTCACTACTACCTTACTAGCAGCCGCTCTTGCAGTAGCATCATTTAGTGTAATGGCCGGCGATCCTGTCGCAGGCAAGACTAAAGCGATGTCATGCGCCGGTTGTCACGGTGTAAACGGCATCAGCAACAACGGCATGTGGCCCAACCTTGCTGGCCAGAAAGAAGCCTATCTCGCCAGTCAGTTACAAATGTTTAAAGATGGCCGTCGCAACAACGCGATGATGTCGGCTATGTCTAAGGGTTTGTCGGATGCTGATATTGCTAACTTGGCGGCTTATTATGCTGGTTTAAAGTGATCGGCTGAGAGAATGCAGTGAGCTGAGGGGTTCTCTAGTAGTTAACGATGAGATCTCTCACATGCGTTCGAGATGACAGCTGGGAAAGTTCGAGATGACGGCTGGGGAAGTTCGAGATGACAGCACTTTTTGTCATCCCGACAGAGCGAAGCGACGAGGGATCTCATGCCAACAGGCTGAGGTCCTTTTTTGTACGCTCAAATAACTAGCACAGAGAGCAGAAAACAGCCTCAAATATTAAAGACACCTCTGTTTGTTTTATTTAAAGCCTGTATAGTTATAGGCCAATAACAAGAAGTCAACCAACGGCCAACTTTAGACAGGAGCTCTCCACCAATGGCAGCAAAGTCCAGATGCATCATTATCGGCGCCAGCCACGCAGCAGCCCAACTCGCCCCGACTTTGCGGCAACAGGGATGGACCGGTTCCATCTCGATGATTACCAACGAATACGCCCTGCCCTATCATCGCCCACCGCTGTCAAAAGACTATCTGGCCGGAACAAAAACCGCCGAGCAAATTCTAATACGTCCCGCTGCTGTCTACAAAAAATGTGATGTCGGCATCACCATGGGCGTCACCGTCGCAGCCATTGATCGCCCCAACAAACAGCTACTCCTCGAAGATGGCATGGCACTCGACTACGACAAGCTGGTTCTAACCACCGGTGCCCGAGTGCGCAAAATTGATATCCCCGGTGTAGATTTAAACGGCGTATTCTATTTACGCGATCTCAACGATGCCCAACAAATCAAAATGTTTACCGGCGCCAATAAACGCGCAGTAATCATCGGCGGTGGTTATATAGGTCTCGAAACCGCCTCCGCGCTGCGCAAAATCGGCATGCAGGTAACCGTACTCGAAGCCATGCCGCGAATTTTACAGCGCGTCACCGCACCAGAAGTCGCAGCCTTTTACGCACGCATTCACAGCGAGGAAGGCGTCGAGATTGTGGCCGATGTACAAGCTGTAAGTATCAGCGGCGACAAACAGGTGCAATCAGTGCAGTGCCACGATGGCACTGAATATGAAGCGGATCTAGTCATTATCGGCGTCGGTGTAATACCCAATACAGAATTAGCAGAACAGGCCGGACTGAAGACCGACAACGGTATAGTCGTGGACGAATATGCCCGCACCAGCGACGAAGATATTTTGGCTGCTGGAGACTGCACCTTCCATTACAATCCAATCTATCAGCGCCACCTGCGCCTCGAATCTGTGCAAAATGCCCTCGACCAAGCCTCAGTGGCAGCAAATACCATTTGCGGCAATCTCAACCCCTACTCAGCGCTACCCTGGTTCTGGTCTGATCAATATGATCTCAAATTACAGATCGCCGGCCTCTCCCAAGGTTATACAGATGTAGTTGTGCGCGGGGATATTGATGGCAGCCGAAGCTTTGCTGCCTTTTATATGCGTGAGGGTAAATTGTTGGCGGTGGATGCAGTGAATCGACCTCAGGAATTTATGCTTGGCAAGCGCCTTATTATGCAGGGTAATCAGCTCGACCCAGCTCAGCTTGCGGATGACAGTCTGTCCTTAAAAACATTATTAACCAGTTAGCCATTATTCAATTTTAAAATTACTTATTACCGGAGTTCAGTTATGCCCAGAGTCACTTACATTCAGGCCGATGGCCAGAGCCAGGAAGTTAACCTGGAAGCCGGCAGCAGCCTGATGCAAGGCGCCGTTGACAATATGATCGACGGAATTGTCGCCGAGTGTGGCGGCTCATGCAGCTGCGCAACATGCCACTGTTATATAGATGCCGACTGGGTCGATAAAGTCGAGCCTGCCGAAGAGATGGAAACTGACTTGCTCGACTGTGTCAGTGAACCAAAGGGTAACAGCCGCCTGTCCTGTCAGGTAAAGGTCAGTGATAGCCTTGATGGTCTGGTGGTGCATTTGCCGACTACACAGTTTTAGAGCGCAAACGAAATCTAGAGCCTGTTATCCCGACGGCATGAAGCGATAAGGGATCTCCGGCTGACCACTGAGATCTCTCACATGCGTTCGAGATGACAGTCGGGTAGTCCGAGATAACAGTCGGGTAGTTCGGGATAGCAGCCGAGTAGTTCGAGATAACAGCTGGGTAATTCGGAGTGACAGGCCGAGGCATTTGAGGTGACACACAACTACAACATTGTCATCCCGACAGAGCGCAGCGACGAGGGATCTCCGACTGACTACTGAGATCTCTCACATGCGTTCGAGATGACAGTGGGTAGTTCGAGATGACAGCCGGGTAATTCGAGATGACAGTCGGGTAATTCGAGATAACAGCCGGGTAATTCGGAGTGACAGGCCGAGGCATTTGAGGTGACATACAACTACAATATTGTCATCCCGACAGAGCGCAGCGACGAGGGATCTCCGACTGACTAATGAGATCTCTCACATGCATTCGAGATGACAGCCGGGTAATTCAGAGTGACAGGCCGAGGCATTTGAGGTGACATATAACTACAACATTGTCATCCCGACAGAGCGCAGCGACGAGGGATCTCAAATCTCCAGTTCGCGCCATTCCGGATTAACCTCCTCCACCAATCTATTTTTCTTTTCCCGACGCCACTTCTTAATTTCTTTCTCTCGAGTAATCGCCGACAAAACATCACTGGTTAACTCGTAATAAACCAACCTATCCACCCGATATTGAGCAGTAAATCCAGGTGCAGACTTGTCTTTATGCTGTGCTAGGCGCCGTTCCAAATCATTGGTCATCCCCACATACATCACCCTGTTGTTTCTGTTGGTCAGAATATAAACCGCGTACTGCTTTTCCATTATTGACCACTGTCAGTAAAATCAGAGTCATTCTATGGCTGTCTTCAGCCGCTTGGTTGTATGGGTTCACGTTTTTGGTGACAGGCTGAAATGCCTGCTGAGAAAATTGATAAGAGGTTCTTGCCGAGCCCTGAGATCTCTCACATCCGTTCGAGATGACAGTGAA
>Ga0307488_10003382_pt1 | contig 13371 bp, 5 predicted proteins | sample SB02metaG_FD_202248 | JGI IMG/M metagenome (GOLD analysis project Ga0307488, IMG submission 202248) | Sea-ice brine microbial communities from Beaufort Sea near Barrow, Alaska, United States - SB 0.2 | ecosystem: Environmental > Aquatic > Marine > Coastal | place: USA: Alaska | collected 2017-05-06
AAAGCGTACCAAGAGCATCATGGCGCTAGGTGAGCTAGCCAAGTACCGCCGCATCTTGACCGGCAGTCCTATTACCAAGAACCCTATGGATTTGTACGCACAGTGCGCCTTCTTAGGCCCTCGTATGTTGGAACAACCCAGCTACTATGCTTTCCAAGGCCGCTACGCGGTCATGCAGACACGTAAGTTTGGTAACCGTAGCTTTCAACAGATCACGGGATACCGCAACCTTGGCGAACTGAACGTCCTCCTAGACGGGTTCTCTAGCCGAGTTTTAAAAGAAGACTGCTTGGATCTACCCGAAAAGATATACACGCAGCGCAGTGTGCCGCTGACCAAGGAGCAAGCTTCTGCCTACAAACAGATGCAGGACATGGCACTGGCTATGCTTGAAAAAGGCGAACTGGCTACAACACAGAGCGTTCTGACACAGATCATGCGGCTACAGGAGATCTGCTGTGGGCACTTGAAGACGGACGATGGCGATATACAAGCCATACCCAGTAACCGTATGAACGAGATGCTGAACGTAGTCTCTGAGATGAACGGTAAGGTAATCATCTGGGCAAGCTGGGTGTATGACATAGAGCAAATAGAGAAAGAACTGAGCGCCGCCTATGGCCCGAGCGCCGTGCGTACTTTCTATGGGGCCACGGCTCCTGATGCTCGGGATCAGATCGTGGCAGATTTCCAAGATCCAGACAGTGAAGTTAGGTTCTTTGTGGCTAACCCGCGCACCGGGGGCTACGGACTGACGCTTACAGCGGCTACCAACATGATCTACTACAACAACCAGTACGACTTGGAGATACGCCTACAGTCCGAGGACCGAGCACATAGGATAGGTCAAACGCAACACGTTCTGTACGTGGATCTGGTTAGCCCAGACACTGTGGACGAAAAGATAATAAAGGCGTTGAAGGACAAGATAGACATAGCTCAAGAAGTCTTGGGCGAGTCAGCTAAGAAGTGGCTTATTTAGGTTTAATCAAATTCGACTTGATTTTCTCCTCGGTTGCCCAAACGACTAGTGTCGTAGGACCCACCGGGTCTTCTTTCTTTTCTATATCGATCCATGCTTTTAACTTTTGCTTTTCGAGCTTCTGAAGCGTCAGCTATACGCGTCATTAACCCTGCAATACCCGACTCGTATGAGGGTTCCGTCGCGGGTACGGGAGTTCTAAGCATGTAATCTTTTTGCGTTTGAGTATTAAAAAACTGCTGCCCTACTTGTCCTGCGGCTATTAAATCTTCTATTCGCATTTGATCTCTTTCGGTTAAAGCCGTTATATCGCCTTTTGCTATAGATAATTTGTCTAGCGCATCCAAATACCGGTGTTGTCCGTCAACGGTTTGCAGTTTTCTAAAAACTATTTCTGCGCGTTCACCCGTGCGATCCTCTGTAATATAATCAAACCCCGGAATGGAAGAATTTCTATATTCATTTGAAGAAAATTTTTCAAGTTCGGACAAAGGTAAAACATCTGTGGCACCACGGTGAAACAGTTCATGACTGAGTACGTTGGCTACAGATTCTTTTCCTGTGCGATCTACGTTTTCTTGATCTTCAATTGCCTGCATGTACTCAGGAGAGTTAAACATCATAACTGCGCCGGGTTTAGGAAGCCCTAAGTTAAAAAGGTCTAGTTCGCCGTATTCTTCTTCTAAATCTTGCGGTGTTTTACTTTTTCGTTCGTAAAAACCCGCGATTAATTTGTTTCCTCTAGACATGGATGGAAAATTTCCGAAACTACGGTCATAGCTTCCGGGCATACCGTAAGAAATAACCTCTGCATTTTCCCCCGTTTGCGGGTAATCACCGGAATACCCCATGTCTGACACGAACCCCAGCGGCGTGCCTCTTCGCATGTTTTCGGGCAACAAGTTTTGTTGTTCCATCATATATTCAGCATCACCCATCTGCTCAGACGCTTTACGCGCAAGCTCTAAGTCTTCGGGATTAGCTAAACTTTCAATACCTTCAGCCATTTTAATATTGCCCAAACGGGCTGTTCCCAGAGTTCTTTAAAAACCGTTGCCGTCCGGTCATTGGTTGTGGCGGAGGTGGCGCGTATTGCGGTTGTTGAAACTGCATATTGTTTCCGCCAAAAGAACCCGCGTTATAGTTATTTTGTCCGCCACTGTTTTGCATTGCTTTCTGAAACATCTGGATCATTAGCCCCATCATGCCCTGCATATCTTGCTGGCTATACTGAGGTTGCTGCATTGGCGATGGAGGCGGTTGCATTGGCGATGGAGGCGGTTGCATTGGCGATGGAGGCGGTTGCATTGGCGATGGAGGCGGTTGCATTTGCGGTTGCTGCATTGGCGATGCGGCTAACGGAGTTACAGGCGGTAACGGTGCAGCCGTAGGCAATGGAGCCGGAGGCAATGGAGTCACCGGAGTAGGCATAGATTCCAAAGGTAACGCGGGCTGCAACGCTGATTGAAAGCTTTCTGGCCCCGCCGTTTGCATCATGGGCATGGGCCTATCTCGGCCTGCAAGGCTTTCTGGCCCTCGCGTTTGTATTTGAGGCGGCTCGTCTCTAAGCTCGTTGGCTAATGGGTTTATTCCTATTAGATCATTGAAGCTGTCATCAAAAGAGCTTGAATCAGCTTCATATTGTTTAGCTATATCCAAAGCCTCGGGGTTTTGGGCATACATATCATCCAACTGCTTGTAATACCCGCCCATCATGCCCGAGCCAAAGCGCATTCGGCCTGTCACGGGGTCTTTACCGAGCATCGCATGTTCTTGAGTCATCGGGCCGGTAGGTCTTTCTGGCATCTCAAAGCCGCGCTCTGCAAGCACTTGTTCCAAAGACTTAGAAGGTGCGTTGCCGTATTGCCCGCTACCTATTTGCCCAAATTGCCCGCTTATAGAATCTGAGCCAAGGCTACCAATGCCACCTCGCAAAGGTTCGGATTCGTACTGCAACGTTTGTTTAGGGGCACCACCACCAACGTTAAGAACGTTTTTAGGGGCTTGCTGCTGCATTCCACCAATCAAACCGTTCTGCATCATAGGCATGGATTGTCTTTGAGACATTAACTTGGAGCCTGTGGCAGTGACGCAATACCTTGCTGATTGATCAAGCTTGAGATCGGATCATTAGGGAACATGGCCGCGTACCGCGAACGTTGATCCCCTGCTGGTGCAGGTTGTGCCGCGGGCCGTGGTTGTGGAGCCGCTGGCGGCGGTGCCATCGGAGCAGCCATTTGAGGCGGAGGCATGGGCGGTGCCATTGGTTCGACAGCCGCGACAGGCGGTTCGTCTAGCGTAGGCTGCTCTTCCATTGCCGCGTCCGCTGCTCTAATAGTCAAAGATTGGACGTAACTGGGCGCTCCCAAAATACGTTGACCTACTCTTCTAAGTATTTTATTAGATGAAGCGTCTATTTCTGCGCCTTGACGCATTAAATTAGCTAAAGATCCCGCCTGCCCCGGCCTAGATAGATCAATTAAGATATCTTTTAACATTACTTGAGGCATGTTAATAAACACATTTTTAGCTGCTGCGGCACCGGCACCGGCAGACTGTATGTCCGGTTGGAAGCCTAATCGTCTAAGAAGAGCATTAGCTGCTTGAGATCCACCTACTCTCGCAACAAGGTCTTTTACTGCCGAAGTTTCTTTTGCATCAAGAAAATCATCTACACTGGAGCCTAAAGCGTCTTGAAGGTTTTCTCCTCGCTTCAAAAAATCTTTTAGCGCCGTAACTTGTTCTGGGAGCACCCCATCATTGCTTTGTAAAATACCCATCAAGCTGTTAGTGCCTTCTGGAAAATTACTAAAGCCTGTCAGGTCTTTTGTCTTACCCGTAGCAAACAAAATTCCATTTAACTTTTTAAAATCTACCGCACCGTTGGACGTAGATGCTCTAAGCGCAGAAGCCAATACGGTAGAAAACATAGCTTCTTTAAATTCGTTTTTTTGAGAATCGCTGGTGTTCGCCGCGTTTATTCGCTTAGACAACTGGTTAAGATCTGTTGCAACCGTGTCGCTGTTTATTACTCTTGTTATAAGCGTTTCAGCACTATCTGCCTCTAAAAACTTAGCTAAAGCTACTTCTTTGCCACTGTTTTTTGCATGTTCAGAAATTTTGTTTAACGAAGCTTCTAAATTTACTTGAGCAGTTCCTGCATTAGAAAGATCATCCAGAAGTGCGCCACTAGGGTCCATAGTGTTAAGAAGCGTTTGGTTTTCATCTACAAACGTCCTTAACTGCGCAGGATCAAGCTGTAAAACTGTTTCAGTTGTTCCGGTAAGCGGGTTGGTTACTTGCGTAGGTGTTGCAGCCACAGCTAACTTGTTTCGTAAGAACACGTCCATTGCGCCTGTAACAGTGCCCAAAAGTTCGTCATCAACACCGTCAAAATTCATAGCAGCAACCATGTCTTTCACGGCTTTTGTTTGTTTGGCGGCAGAACCACTAAACAATTCTTCTAACGCAACTTCTGGGTCAATCACTTCTGCGCCAGCTTGCCCAGTTCGACCTAATTTACCGGCAAACGTTCTACCAAAAACTTCTTGATAAGAACGCGCATAGTTTTCTGCCGCAACCAAAGCTTTGATGTTGTCCGAAACTTCTCCGTCTAATGTTCCATCTTCGATTCTTTTGCCAATAGCTTCAGTTACGCCGTCATCTAAAACTTTAAGCTGCGCCGTAGTAGGTCCTTCAACAACGCCTCTAGCTGCAACACGATACTGCTGGCGGACTTTATTGCGGAACGCAAGTAACTCGCCTATGGTTTTCATTTGAGGCACGTCACTAACTATGCGATCAAAGTCTACCGTAGTTAAACTATCTGTTACTTTCTGTAACTCAAGCTTATTTGTTTCTATAGCTTGAGCTTGTTTAGCGAGTTTTAATACATCGTTTCGGACGCTACGAGGTAACTCCAGACCTAATGCACCTTCTTCGCCGGTTTTCTTAGAAAAACCATTAAGAACTTTATTTAAACGTTCTGTGTAGCCACGTTTGTTAGGCCCGCCAAGACTATCAACCAATTTATCATATTCATCAAAAGCATCGTTATTCCCTTGAGCCAACTGGTCAAACTTGTTGCCCAAAGTGCGGGTTTTGGTTGTTAATGTTTTTTGTCGGCCTGTAAGCGTATTGAGGGCATCCGATACCGCACCATCTGGTTCATCTAAACCATAGTTGCGCAGATCTTTTATAAAAGTGCCTTTTAAATCATCTGCCTCAGTTAACAAATTTTCTTGTCTAAGCCTTCGGTATGCGGCTAAAACAGGGCTAGTGTCTACTTCAACTTGCTTATCTACCGCGTCATAAAGATCTTTTCTAATCTTCTTGGCTTTTTCCATTGCGGTTAAAGCAGCGTTTTTTATTATTGCGCCTTGTTCCGCTTGAATATCTACACTGGTTTTTTCGCCAACTTTACCAACTTCTCGCAGCCCTAGTTTTTCCGCGGCAAGTGCTGCATGAGATAATTCCATATCTAACAGTGCAGTAAGGCCGGTTTCGGTGGCCGTTTTTTCTAATTCTGCCGCTGCTTTTAAAGATGCTTCGCTGCCTTCCATTTTTAATGTTTCAATCAACCCACGCACATGCGCTGCCGCGTCTTCTCCGGCTCTTTTTTGTTGATTAGAAAGCACTTGGTTGCCGCGTCTAGTTGTTCCTTCCATAAGCAACAAAATTGGATCGTTGCTTAGTTGGCCCGCCGTGACTATTTTTGCAAACTCCGGGTCCGCCGCAATTAATCTATCTAGCTCTGCGGCAAATTCAACCGGGTCACCACCAAATTGCTTAAACGTTTGAGCAATATATTGCGCGGCTTTTCTTTGTCGAACACGTTCACCACGGTCTAATGCGCCAAAAAGATTTTTGGCAGACCCCGCAAAACCTTTTTCAGATACATCTTGAGAAACGGTTTTTCCCGTACCTATTACTGCGTCCGCCGCAAGACCCGAAGGAAGTGTTAATAATCCACCGCCTAAACCGCCAATAGTCCGCATAACGTCATCACCGGGATATAACGCTTCCGCAAAACCCTCAAAAGCCGCCGGAGCCAATGCAAGCATTAACTCTTCCGCACTTGAGCTAGAAAAACTTTGCTCCCGAGAACGTTTTCCAACGCCCGCAACAAATTCTTCTGCACCTTTCGCACGTTTTACCAAGGCAGGAATTTCACTTTCTAATTTAACGGCTTTACTAGTAGGTTTTAGACCTGCGTCTTTCAACATTTTTTTACGGTTTTTATAATGTCCTGCAAGTAAGTTTCTAGAACCTGCAAATTTTTGTGTGTCTTTAATTGCATTGGTGGTTAGTTTACTTAATGGGGCATAAGAAACCGCACTCCCAAGTGCTCTTCCTGATGTGCCATATCCGCGTTCCGAGGGCAGTAGTTGTCGCTCATCAAAAAGAGCATCTTCTAGCTGTTCCCCATAATCAGTGAACGCGCCTACGGCTAGTGCCGACAAAAAACCTAAGCCGCCAATCACTGCCGCACCCGGTGCAACCGCTAAACCTGCCACACCTAAGCCTACTTTTGCACCTAAGCCTAATCCTAATGCTTTTGCGCCTAAGCCTAAGCCTCCCGCAACCGCAGCACCTGTCGCTCCTGCGGGGGCAGCTTCTACCGCACCTCGACCTACTCCTTCGCCAAAACTATATAGCTTAGAGCTTTCTAAATCGTCCGGATCGCGGCCAATAAGCTTGGCAATAATCATTTCATTGGTAAAACCGGCTTTTCTTGCGCCGGTAAGGTCAAAATTAGCTTTTTCGCTTAATTTTTTGGCAATAGTGTCCGTAGCAGTTCGTTCATCAAATCCTTTATCCGATAACGCTACAAAAGCACCGTCTAAATCGAAATCCAAAGGTTTTTGCATAGACCCACGGGCTTGTTGCAAAGCTTCGCGTTCTTCTTGCGATACATCTGAGATACCCATAGAAAGGGCCGATTGCGCATAAGGTAGTGAAATAGCCATTTACTTAAAGAATTTATCCAGTTCTGCAAACACTTCTTCCGAAGGCAGCAATTTAGTTTCGTAAGCTTTAATAACATTGTCGTATTCAGCTTGAATAGAGTTCATTTGAGCTAAATCCGTCTGTACTTTGGTAATTTCTTTTCTGGTTAAATTGGCGTTTTGTAACAAATCCAACTGATTATCGATGCCCAGTTCCATTGTGTTACGAGCCAATCGGAAATAATCCAATGCTTCGTCATCTTGCAAAGTAAAACTGTCCGCAGGCACTTGCAAGTTCTTTAACATGCGCTGTAGCTCTACGTTGTCTTTACCCGGAATAGCCGCCATCAGAGTAGTGGTGGCTATAGTGCCAAGTGTTTCAACAGCTTTTTTTGCTTGCTTCACGTCTTGGGAAAATCCCGCGTCCTTATCAAAAGCAATGTTAGCTGCAACATTACCAATAGTGCCTAGTATTCCACTGACTTGGTCCCGTGCGCCTGTGGCCTTTGTAATGTCTTCGATGTCTTGAGTAATGCTGGGCTGATACGAGCGTTGCATTACTTCTGGAAGCATCTCTTGCTGTGTTTGCGGCTGATCCATAGGGAATCGATATCCGGTCACAGGCTCTAAATAACCTTGAGACATATCGGCTTCACCGCCGTCCGCGAACCCTTGTATTCTAGGCACGGCAAAGCCAGCTTTTTTACGTTTGTCGATAGCGGCCTCTAGTGCCGGAGTCAATGGCCGTGCAGGCACTTGATTGCCTTTGTTGTCCAACACTACTGTGCCAAACATGTTGTTTAACGATATATCAAAACCGGGGACATCCGCGCCTTGAGCGTAAGCTTGAATGGCCGCGTTGTTGCCTAAAAGTGCTGTTTGCTGAGCAGTCGTGCCAAATTGTGGCCCAGCGCCCGCTGCTTGTAACGTTCCCAACAAAGTTTGACTCTTATCAAAAGCAAAACGTTCTCTACGCAAAGCTTGGTCTGCAAGACCTATGTAATTAGAGATGTTTTGATCGGTTCTAGCTAAGAAATTCTGATCAATACCTTGAGCTAATGCTTCGGCCCGAAGTTTTTGAATATCTTGCTCTACATCTCGGATTTGTCTTGCTTCAGCAGCTTGCCCAAATGCTCCGCCGGTCATGTCAAACAAGAAACTGTTACTAGTAGAAGGTGATAAACCTTCCGTTAATGCAAACTTTTCTTCATTTAACGCTAACACGTCTTCTTTATAAGAAAGCTCATCATCCGATAAATCTCTACGAAGCTCTCGGTCTAAACGCGCCTGATCTTTAGTAAGTTTTCGGCGTGCCTCGTCTAACAACGTTGCGTGATCTAGACTCTGTGTTTGCAAGTCCTTCCGTATGTTGCCTTCCAACTCAATAAATGCGGCTTGATTCTTAAATGTTCTTGCAAACCGGTCTGCTTGCGTAGCCAGACCGTTATTAAAATTAATATCCGTAAGTTCTAATTGCAAGTTATGGCGTTGCTCAGTTAAATTTTGAAGGCGTGTAAAATCTGATTGAGCTTGTGCTTCAGTTAAGTCAGCGTTAAGTTTTGTTAAATTTTCTTGAATTACCGCTTTTCTTTCTGTTTGTTCGCCTTGGAATTTTCTATTTTGGTTAGAATCAAACAGGTTGGCACCTATTGTAGCCACAGTTTGTACGCCGGCTGCTTTAAGACCTGCCGCAGTTATGTTTCCTTGGCTTTTTAACCGTTGCCGTTGAAGCCCTTCAGAAAAAATCAACTGATCTGCGTCAGAACGCGCTTTTTCTCGCATAGCTATGTCACGATCTTCTGCTGCAATACCTTGTTGTACCGCCGACAGCCGCAAAGCTTGCTCACCTTTACGTTCCCTAGCCAAACGTTCGCCTACGCTTTCAGAATACTGTTGACCTACCGAGCCTAATTGCGCTAAAAACCCTCTTCCCGCCATGTTTTCGCCGGTTTTTGGATCTCGACCAGAGGCAAAAGCAAATCCTGCGCGGGCAAGATCTAAACCTGCTTCACGATCAGAGTAGGCTTGTTGGCCCTCTGTGTCGTAAGCTTCTTCCAATAAGGTTCGATATCTTTTTGCAGCTTCTTCCGCTCTAACCGGATCTCTTTCTTGCAAACCTCTGTTTCGTATGAGTTGAGCGTAATCGTCTCCTACAAGGCCAGCTAAATTAGGGATATCCGATATTCCCGCAGTCGCCGCATCGATACCGCCCATGATAGACGGGCCACTAAAAGAGCTTCCTAGTGTGGGGTCATAAAGCGGATCACCTAGATTAGCCCCGCCGCCGATGTTAAACTTTTTTACGGCACCGCCTTGGTAGAATTGCTGTACCGGTTGAGCCATCGGGTCTTGAACCATTTCTGGTGCAGGCTGACCTTGAGCCATCAAAGCGCCTACGCCTTGGCCCATGTCCGCGGACATTTCAGTGTCGCCCATCACACCCTGCATTAGTTCACCAATGCCGCTGTCTACTGCGCCTTCTTCAGTCATCATAATGACCGGCTGAACCATTGTTAGAACAGACTCAGGGGTCCGCATAGCGTCTTCTTCGCCTACAAAGGTAGCCAGTTCTTGAACCCTAGCTTCTAGAGGCTGCGCTTTACCGCGGATAGAGTTAATTAGCTCTTCTGTGTTGGCGGCGCTGTCTATGCCGTCCATTGTCTGAGCCAAATAATCCAGACCTATAGCCTGTCCTTCGTCATTAGCTGTTTGCAGGTCTTGAGCTACTTCCATTTCTGCTGGATCTGCGCCACTCATCATAGGGTCCGCCATGCTTTGCTGCATCATCGCAGCTTCTGGTCCCGGCATTAGCGCGGCCAAGCCACCTTCTTCCATGCCTCGCGGTATAACGCCGCGGCCCATTAGAATATCTTTTTGAGTAATTTTTCCATCACCGCTTAGATCCGGAAAAGCTTCTCCACCACTAGCGCGAAACAAAGGTCTTTGCATTACGTTCATAATTTATCCTAAAAAGCTCTTGCTAAACCTGCGGCACCAACTGCTAAACCGCCCGCTGTTTGAGCAAGGCTAGGTGAAGGAGCCTGTTGTTGGAAGACGGCGCTCTGTGAAGAAGGTAACGCCTTAGTCATGTCACCAAGGAACCCTAACTGAGCCAGCGGTTGATTGTATGCACCCTGCTCGGCGGCGTACTGCGCGTTAAGCACGTTCTGCGCTTGCTGCTGTCCAACTCCGCCGTACTGCATTAATTGTTGCGCGTCGAAAGCACGTTGCTGTTGAGCTTGCGAACCAAGTTGGCCCTGTTGTGCGCCCATATTGCTTAGTTGACCGGCCAGTTGGCCGCTTTGACTTGCTAATCCAGCAATGCCTTGACCCATTGCGCCTTGCTGTTGTGCAAGAGCCGCGAGTTGATTGACGTTTTGCTGGCCGTACTGGCCGTACTGCAAGCCCATCTGACCGCCTTGTTGTGCAATATTGGCACGTTGACCGGCCATTTGAGCCAAAGCTTGTTGTGTGGAAAGACCTAATTGCCCCCCGGCTTGTGCGCCCGCCTGCTGTTGCTGCGCGGCAGACAAACCTAGTTGCCCGCCTGCTTGTGATCCAGCTTGCTGCATTTGTGCTGCGTTCAAGCCTAGCTGACCGTATTGACTTGCGGCTTGCAAGCCTCGACCTTGCGATTGCTCAAAGGCTTGCTGCGCCTGTTGCGCGGCTTGTTGATAGCCTTGTGATCGAAGTTGTGCCCCAGTTCGCGCTTGTTGCTCCAAGGTATTTCTATTAATTTCTGCTTCTGCAATAGCGCCCCTAGAGCCGCCAAAAGCGCCGGCTTGTACCTGCTGCCCTCGGGCTTGCGTTTTTTGTTGCTCACCAAGACGTGCAATTTCCGCTTGTTCCGCTTCAATAACGTTTTGAGTGTACGGGTCCATGAATGCCGCAATGCCGCTAGGATTAAATTGACCGGTGTTTTGACCCAGTTGTTGTTGAGCTTGTTGCGCCGATTGTTGACCTAGTTGCCCCGCTCCAGCTATACCTTGTTGAGCCGCATACGCTTGATTCGCTGCCCCTAAGCCGGCTTTAGCTATGCCTTGTTGAGCAGCAAAAGCTTGGTTACCCGCACCTTGTCCCGCACGGGCCAAGTCTAAATTAGCTTGCGACATACCTGCCAAAGCTTGATCTCTTAGGGCATAAGGCGCGTTCATCTGACCAACAGCTAAAGCACGCGCTTGATCAAGTCCGGCAATACCGGCTTGCTGCTGCGCAAGGGATTCCGCCATCATAGGCATCGCCGTTTTGGAAATCATGCCTTGACCAGCTTGATTTGCAGCTAAAGCGCCTTGTAAATAAGGTTCGTATCCGCCTATACCTTCTCGAGTAAGCTTGCCCGCGGCCAGTTGTTCGCTGGTAAGGCCCGCAACAGCTTGCGCCGGAGGTTGAATTCCGGCGGCTTGCATTTCCTTAATATATTTTTGCGCATCTTGATATAGCCCAAGTTTGTACGCCTCAATTTCCGGCGCTTCGCGTACATACTGAGTTGTTTGTGTGACATCAACCATTATGCTCTCGCCTCAAATTGTCTCATCATTTGGTACATGTTTTTCATTCCGTCTTCTCGGCTACCTTTGCCTGCGCCGCGAACCGCTTGTGCAGTAAATACAAACTCACCGTCAGACAACATTGCTGGGATATCGTCAGATGTTTCTGTCCCCGGTCCCGCTATGCCGCCGTTACGGCGAGGAAAATCAGAAACGTTCATTATGCCGCCGTCCGCTGCGGTTGCTACGGGCGTGGGTTGGAAATATTGGCCGGCTACATTTTGAACCGTAAATTTCGGCTGCTGGTATCTGAAGTCATCACCGTAAATACGGTATCGGCTAGGGTCGGCATCAATTAAAGACTGCCCCGTGGGTAAGTCATTAATGTCCATTAGTTCAACATCTTCGGGCTTTGAAAGAGCACTAACCATCATAGTAGCCGCAGCCGCTGGGCCAAACTTTCTAATAAAGTTAGGACCGTTTCGTTTTACGGCATCGTCAATTAAGGCGTTAACTTTGAGAGGCTCGTTAGGATATTGCGTTGAATAATATTTTCTTAGTGCATCTGTATCCATTTTAGGTAAGAAAACATCGCCTAATGCTTCAAACCGTGTACCAAAACCCTCTGTTTTTGGACTAAACACAGTTTTTAGACTGTCTATTACACCCGGCGCTTTTGCTGCATCAACTGCTGCTTGCTCAGTCGCGGGCATGGCGGCGGCATCTGCTTGAGCAGGTTCTACGCCCACGCGAGGAGTTTCAGTACCGTCTCCCAAAAGATTCATTTGCTCTGAAGACATGTTGCTAATGTCATAAACAGGCATCTTAATGTCTCTGTTAATAATTTCATTAAACCGCGCATCTAATGCAGGATCGCCACTTGCTGAAGCAGTGGGAGCAGAGGTTTGCGTAGCAACTGCATTTTGATAGGCCAACTGTTCTGGCGTAGCCGCTTGTGTCAAAGAATCTTGATAGGCCAACTGTTCTGGCGTAGCCGCTTGAAACCCGGTTAAGGCGTTACCAAGAACATCGTAATCAGGGCGAAGAGCCGCAGGTAACGAAGAATCCGTAGACAAAGCGTTACCAAGAACATCGTAATCAGGGCGAAGAGCCGCAGGTAACGAAGAAGACATTTCTTGAACCGTAGGCGCTCCATATCCCATAGGATTGTCAGCACTGTACGGCATGTCCATACCGGTTGTTCTTACAGGGACATCAGACAGTGTTGTAGGCGTAGTAGCGTCAATAGGTGCCACCTCTGTGGCGGCAGATGCAAGATCTATATTTGGATCAATAGTTGTTTCAAACTCGACCGGAGCATCAATTGGAACATTTGCCGCATCGGCTGGGGTAATAGCACTTGCAAATAAATCTTGACTAGCTAAAGAAGGATCGCCTTGAACAGGTTGTGTAGGAGTCATTTCTGGAGTGGGAGTCGCTCCCCTATTTTGAAATGCTTCAAAACCTTTCGCGGTTACTGCGGCAAGAGCGGCGTTTGTTAATATGTCTTTTGGCTTTCCACCGTGAAGCGTAGTGTTTATCGCGGAATTAACCATTGCTTGTTTAGCTGTGGAAAGGTCGTATTTTGTCCCCAGTTTTCCCGCAACAGCCCCAGAAATTCCGCCTATCGCTGCCGCTTTTAAAGTATCTTTTAAGGAACCGCCTTGAATTGCAGTTTGCGCCCCTTGAACAATTGCAGAGGCTAACGCAGGGTTACCCGTAGCAACCGTCAAAGCAATCGTCGCTACAACAGGTAAAACTGCTTTTACGATCTTCTTTAGACCTTTAAACAGTTTCTTGAGGAAAAACTCCGGCTGACCCGTAACCGGGTTGATAGAGTTAAGCTCATTACCCACAACATAACGTTCTGGCTCAATGCCCATAAGGCGCATTTCAGCAAAAAGCTTGTTTCTTAGGGTGGGGTTTTTATCAAACACTTCCATCGGAATAACAG
>Ga0307488_10003383_pt1 | contig 13370 bp, 13 predicted proteins | sample SB02metaG_FD_202248 | JGI IMG/M metagenome (GOLD analysis project Ga0307488, IMG submission 202248) | Sea-ice brine microbial communities from Beaufort Sea near Barrow, Alaska, United States - SB 0.2 | ecosystem: Environmental > Aquatic > Marine > Coastal | place: USA: Alaska | collected...
AATTCATTTGCATTTAAATATGCGCCATTGTCAGTAATTGCTACTACAGGAAGAGTGTTGTATTTGCCGATGCTTGCCATGTGAATTCTTGAGGTCAGTTAACTTGCGGCTATAATAACCGATCTGGCGGCAAGTTAACTATAACTTTCAATCCTAGGACTAATTTTTATTTAACGGTGCTGCTTTGATTGCATATTTAGTTTGGTTTGAATGTATTCGCTATGTCGTAAATGCAATAAATCGGCAATTTTACGAATAATATGTTCCTCAATGCTAGCGAGTTCGCCATCGGCATAAGCGACCTGCCATAAAAGCTCCAACATTCTCACCCGTTGTTCCGTACTGTAATTTTCGTTGATTTTAGAGGTAAATTGATAAAAATCAGTGGCGTGTTCACAAAGTAAGAGCGAGTGCTTAATGATTTCAGTGACTTCATCGTCAGTTAAATGAAATTGACTGGCAATAATATCCTTGAGTTTTTGTTGTTCAGCGTTATCAAGTTGACCATCGGCAAGCATAACTTCACATAATAAGACACTACCGGCAATTTCTAAGCTTAACTCACCTGCTTGCTGATTATTTTCTTCGCTTAATAATTGGAAAAAGGCACTGATTTTTGACAACATAAATTACTCTCTTTATAGATGATGAATACTAATGTACTTACTTTTAGGGACCAGTGCTTAATTAACTTATTTTAATAAAAAACTGTAACCCTGAGTATGCATAGCTTAACTCAAGTGCCTTGGTTGCTGTTAATTAAGCCACCAAAAATGACTGTGGTAGTATTAATGCTCAGATTTTTACTTTTGTGTTAGTGATCTTTGGCACCTTTTTCGATGTATTAATGTTAAATATTGTTTTGGTGTTACTCTATCTTGGGCCAATAAATACAAGAACAGCGCTTAAACGCACTCTTGGATTAGTCAATTCGACAAAAATTTTTTATAAAAGTTTAATTAATAGTGAAAAAAACCAACATGTTATTAAAGTCACTATTAATTTAAGGCTTTATTTGTTTTTTTATAATAATAAGATAATTTAACTACCTGTTATTTATAGTTTTTTATTATAATCTGGGCTGCCTTGAAAAGTGGCACGAAAGTTGTTTTAATAATCCACAGCTTTGTTAGTTTTTTAGCCAGTAATTTCTGTATCCTATTGGCAATTAAATTAAAAATTATAACTATTCAGACTTTACGAGGACGAAATCGTGACACGGAACAAACAAATAATTATACCTATAGTCATTTTAATCGCGGGTTTTTTGATTTTCTTTTTATTTTCAAGTATGAAAAAACCACCAGAAGAAAAAGCCGTTGTTGATAATACCCCTATCGTTGCTGTTGAAGCGATTTCACTTGCACCCATGACCTTACTTGTAGATTCCTACGGTGTGGTTAAACCAAAATATGAAACTGAATTAGTCGCTCAAGTTGGCGGACAAGTTGTTGAATTATCGGAAAAATTTGTCCGTGGTGGTTTTGTTAAGCAAGGTCAACTATTGGCCCGTATAGACCCCAGTGATTATCAAGCGGCACTTATTGAAGCCCAAGCAACCATGGCATCAGCACAGGCATCCTTAGAACAGGAACGTGCACAAGGGCAAGTGGCTAAGCAAGAATGGCAACGTATTACCGATGCAGCGCCTACGCCGTTGAGTTTACGTAAACCACAATTAGCCCAAGAAATAGCACGAGTAAAATCTGCACAAGCGTTTATTTTGCGCGCTAAACGTAATTTAGAACGCACCGAAATTAGAGCACCGTATGATGCGATGATCGACAGTCGTAATGTCGGCTTAGGTTCTTTTGTTGGTACCGGTAGTATGATGGGTAAATTACTCGGTACTGCTATTGCTGAGGTACGCTTACCCGTTGCTGATAATCAATTAGCGTTTTTAATTGCACAAGGTAAAGACGCCAGTGTTAATTTAACTGGCATATTTGCTGGCCGTGAGACCTTATGGGCAGCGAAAATTGTCCGTAGTGAAGGTGTTATTGATAGCAAAAGTCGCATGAGTTATTTAGTGGCTGAAATTTTTGACCCTTATGCTTTAGGGGATAACAATCAAAAAACGCCGCTACGCTTTGGTGCTTATGTTAAAGCAAACATTGTCGGGGAAGCCATAGCACAAGCGGCCAGTGTGCCGCGTTATTTAGTTGAAAATAGTCGCGTCGCGCTGTTGGACAGTGAGTCTAGATTACATTACTCAGCCGTAAAAATTGTTCGCCAAGATGGTCAAAATGTCATTATTTCAGGTGGTTTAGCTGATGGTGATCAATTAATTGTCTCAGCGCTTGACTACCCAGTTGACGGGATGAAACTGGCGTTAATTACTGACCAAGCTGACAAGCTTAATGAACAGCCAGCAGATGCTATTGCCAGTGAGTCGCAAGTGGCATTAAATGACAGTGATTCAGGGGAATAACCATGAGCACTCTTAAGCCTAAAAAATCGGCTGAAATTGACCACAGTATTGACACACATAGTGGTATTATAGCTTGGTTTGCTCGTAATAGTGTCGCCGCCAACTTATTGATGATTTTTATTTTAGTTGGCGGTTTACTCACCATTCAAACCATCAACAAACAAATGTTTCCGCAAGTTAAGATCAATTGGATTTCTTACACGGCGCCATACCCTGGCGCCGCACCACAAGAAGTCGAAGAAGGCATAACCATTAAAATCGAAGAGGCATTGGATACGGTTCAAGGTCTTAAGCGTGTTATTACTTATTCAAATCGTAACTTCTCTAACGGTTGGTTTGAAGTTGAGTTAGATTATGATCCCCAAGTCGTGTTAGAAGAAGTTAAATCAGCAATAGACTCAATCTCTAGCTTCCCTGATGGCATGGAGCGAATAAAAGTCGAGCGGGAAAAATTTCGTCAAGAAGTGATGTACTTGAGTTTATATGGCGATCTAACCAACGGTGAATTAAAAGAGCTTGGCCGTAAAGTTCATAATGAAATTCAGCAACTACCTGCGGTTAATATCTCTGATTTATTTAGTGGTTTAGATTATGAAATCTCTATTGAAGTCAGCAAAGATAAGTTGCGAGAGTACGGTTTAAGTTTTAAGGATATCGCCAATGCGGTACGCAGTTATTCTCGTAATATGTCGGCGGGACAAATCCGTGCAGAAAATGGCTATATTAACCTAAGGGTAGAAAATCAAGCTTATCGGGGCTATGAGTTCGAACAAATTCCGGTGGTAACTTTAGCCGATGGCACGCGTATTGTGTTAGGCGAAATTGCCACTATTATTGATGGCTTTGAAGAAGGTTTACAATATTCTAAGTTCAACGGTGAAAACTCAGTCACCTTATTTATCGGTGCCGCTGATAACCAAAGCATCACAGATATTGCTAGTGTGGTGAAAAAATACGTTGAAGAAAAGTCAGCAATATTACCCGTAGGAGTCAAGTTAGAAACTTGGGTTGACATGACCTACTACCTTGAAGGTCGCTTAAACATGATGGTAGACAACATGAAAAGTGGTGCTGTGTTGGTATTTTTAATGTTGGCGTTATTTTTACGCGTGCGCTTGGCTTTTTGGGTCATGATGGGATTACCGGTTTGTTTCCTCGGTACTCTATTTGTTATGCCACTTGAGTTTGTTAATGTCACCATCAACGTTATTAGCTTGTTCGCCTTCATTTTAGTACTAGGCATTGTGGTTGATGACGCGATTGTTATGGGGGAGAGTGCCCATGAAGAAATTGAACAGCATGGCCATAGTACCGATAATGTTATTCGCGGTGTTAAGCGTGTTGCCATGCCGGCCACCTTTGGTGTTTTAACAACAATTGCGGTATTTTTGCCATTTCTTTTTGGCGAAGGGCCGTCTTCAGCGTTTAGTAAAGCTATTGGCTCTGTGGTTATTTTGTGCTTAATTTTTTCTTTGATTGAATCTAAACTTATTTTGCCTGCGCATTTAGTTAAAATGAAAATGAAAGCATTTAACCCTAAAAATCCGATTGATAGATTACGCGCCTGGATTGATAGTAAGTTAAAAAGCTTTATTGAGCATGTTTATAGCCCAGCTTTAGCGATATTTATTCAATATCGTTATGGGGTATTAATGTTTTTTATTAGCTTAATGCTCATCAGTGCTGGTTTGTTTAGTGGTGGTTTTGTTCGTTTTGTTGGCCAGCCTAAAATTCCACATGATTTTCCGCGTGTTACTGTCGAAATGAATGTTGATGCTTCTGAACAAGCGACCTTAGATACCTTGCTAAATATTCAAGGGGTTATTAACCGAATTGATCAAGAAATTACCGAGAAATACGGTAATTCAATGATCTCTGATATGCAGGTCGATTTGCGTAGCAGAACCAGTGGCCAGTTAATGGTGAAGTTAGTGATACCTGAATTACGGCCGATGGATACCTTTGAGCTGGCTGATTTATGGCGTAAAGCTATTCCAAATTATCCCGGTGTTAAATCATTCACCATAGGAGACAATCTATTTGGTGGCGGCCGAGAAGATGGTGATATTGCTTTTAGATTAGAAAGTCAAAATGATGCAGAATTACTCGCAGCAGCAAAAGAATTAAAAACTAAGCTTAACTCACTTAAAGGTATTGGTGATGTCAATGACAGCCGTCAAACTAGCGCTAAAGAGGTGCAATTTGAATTAAAGCCTTTAGCCTATAGTTTGAATTTAACCTTAGCAGACATTGCCTCACAAGTGAGTTATAGCTTTTATGGTTTAGAAGCACAGCGTATTTTACGTGACAGTGAAGAAGTGAAAGTTATGGTGCGATACCCGCTTGAGCAACGCAGCTCTGTGGGTCATGTTGATGACGTGATGATACAAGCGCCCAATGGTGCGGAATTACCCTTATCTGAACTGGCGGTTATTACCTTACAAGATGGTGTGACACGTATCCGCCGTGAAAATGGTAATCGTACCATTAACGTTTGGGCTAGTGTTGATGCGGATCAGGTCGAACCGTTTAAAGTGGCTAATGATATTCAAGATAATTTTATGCCAGAATTGTTAAGAAAATATCCCCAAGTTAACAGTGAAGTCACCGGCAGTATTCAAGAAGAAATGGATAGTGCTGATAATCAATTACGCGATTTTGTCATCTCAGCAATGATTATATTTTCATTGCTAGCGATACCGTTAAAATCATATTCACAGGCGCTGATGATTATGGTGGTTATTCCCTTTGGTATTATTGGTGCGGTTATTGGCCACTTTATTTTAGGGATGGACTTAAGTGCTTTATCTGTTCTGGGAATACTAGCGGCTGCCGGGGTGGTGGTGAATGACTCGCTAGTGATGGTTGATTATGTTAATAATGCTAGAAAACGTGGCGAACGCTTAAAAGATGCGGTAATGCATGCGGGTAGTAAACGCTTTAGAGCCATCATGTTAACGTCAATTACTACCTTTATTGGTTTAGTGCCGATTATCTTCTTTGAAGTGAGTGCACAAGCACAAATTGTCATTCCAATGGCGGTGTCTCTAGCTTTTGGCGTGCTATTTGCCACTATAGTAACGCTAGTACTTATCCCTTGCCTATACCTTATTGTTGAAGATATTAAAGCATTATTTAAGCGCAATAAAAAAGTGCCTTTAGCTCAGGCGCCAGTATTAGATAGTATCAGCAGTGAAAGCTTGTAGGGGTGATGTTTAAATCGTTAAAACTTAAAACTTAAAACTTAAAACTTAAAACTTAAAACTAAAGAAGCCATCACAATGTGATGGCTTCTTATTAAGTTAAGCTATTTAATCTATCAGGTTGACGTGGTCAGGTATTACTTTACGCCAAGCTCTTTTAATCTTTCTAATAAGTAACTCGCATGCGTGTGCTTTTCTGACAAGACCACTTCATTACGCGGATGTAAAAATAGTGGTAAAGAAATGCGTGATTTAGCGGCATTTTCCCCTGTTGGATTTATCACTCGATGACTGGTTGATGGGAAATAGCCTTGCGATGCTTCTTGCAGCATATCACCTATGTTAACAATTAAATGACCAAAGTCAGCGGGCACATCTAGCCATTCACCATCTTGTGCTTTTACTTGTAAACCAGGCTCGTTGGCTGCGGGTAAAATAGTCAGTAGGTTGATATCTTCGTGTGCTGCTGCGCGGATAGCACCGGGTTCTTCTGTGCCGTTTAATGGCGGATAATGTAGAATGCGTAACAAGGTGTTTGGCGTGTCTTTGATCATATGCGACAGCGGCTCAGAATAGTGTTTAGTGACCTCTGGTGGGCTACATTTTTCTACCCAATCAAGTAACTCACTCGCTAGATCTGAAGCCATTTTATAATAATGAAGAATATCAGTTTTCAGTTGTTCTGGAATGCGTCCCCAGGGGTAGACATGATAATATTCTTTAATATCTTTTTTGTTATGACCTTTGGCGGTTTCTGATATTTCAGGGGCAAAATAACCGTCTTGCTTTTCAGCATCAAAGGCAAACCCTTGTTTCTCTTCTTGTGAGAAAAACACATACCAATCTTGATATATTTTATCGACTAAAGCTTGTTGAATTGGATGGTTAGTTAACACACCAAAACCTGTGTTTCGTAAACTTTCAACAAATTTTTCTGCAGCATCACTTGCCTGATAATCAATAACTTGTACTTGCATAATATTTCCCTAATGCTTAATCTTTATCTTAGGTATTATACCTATTGAAATAATTTTCGCGAACTGATCCATGTATGAGTACAAGAAGTGTTATATATTCTAGTTAAAGATACTTAAGTTAAAAGGAAAAGTGGCGAATTGACTCTCGGTGGTGATAAAACCAATAATTATGCTTATTTTACTTTAGGTTAAATAATTTGCTGTCTATTGAGTTTGTATAGTCTTTACCTAACACAGAGATATTTTAGTGGTCATAGCCATCGTATTATCGGTTATTAATTAATTTTGTAAATAAAAGGAAGTAAGATGATAAAAAATCTGGCTCTGATAGTTTTCTCCGTGGTATTTTTTTCAGCATGTAGTAGCAATAATAGTGCTTGTGAAGATGTAACCCTAGCCGCAGAGCAAGTGCAGCAATGTCAGTCATTGCATGAACAAATTATTAACACTAAAAATAAACCTTTGATACGCACAGAATTGGAACGCAGATACCAACAAGATTGCATTGATATTCGCTACTATCGAGACGACAAACAAGCAGGCGTTTGTGGCAATAAAGCAGAAGTTGTTGAGTCTCAAAAAATGAGCCAGTAAAAGCGAAATTTTAGCTAGATGTATGACCTGTTTTTTGTTGCTTTAAATAGTATTTAAAAAATTTTGGGACATATATCCGGCCTTATAATAAAAATTTAACTGTGCAGTATGGTGTAAAAGTCGACAAATTCATTATATTTATTAGCTCCATTAGCCAATTCAAATGCAGGTTCGGCAAAAGAATCTCTTAGATTATTAAACGAGTATCAAAAGCTTCAATACCGCTACACCACCGCATTAACGCGCTTAATGATAGAGAGCGATTACAAGCCGCCGTTAATGCACGTATGCAAGAACTAATGGCACAAATTAGCGATCGAGAGAGAGCGGAGTTACTGCAAGAGTCGTTATACCGAATTTTAACACTCACTAATGATCACGATTTAGATTCTTTTGACGACATGGAGCACAACATTGTTGGACAGTTAATCAAGGCAGAAAATTTTTATATTGCTAATTATAATCAGGTAGATGATGAACTGTTTTTTGCTTATCTGCTCGATCAAGGGTGTAGGGTGTAATAACACCAACTAAGATTCTCAACCCAGAAAATTGTCAAACCACCTTACTGAATTAGGCTTACGAAGCGGCGAAACTGTGTGGCTCGATCAGCAAGCTATGTTAGCGTTACATCAAGAAGGTAAAACCATTAAGCCGGATGTTAATCTTGTATCATGGCTTGGTGCGCCATTAGTTCATTCGGGTGAAATGCTCGGTGCTATGGTTTTACAAAGTTACCAGCAAGCCATATGCTTTACTGAACAAGAAGCTAAGTTATTGCAATTTGTTTCTCGGCATGGGCATCAGCGATGAGTCGGCGTAAAATTACGGATAATGAGCGCAAAGCGCATGAACTGTTAGAACACCAAGTAAAACTACGCACTGCCGATTTAGAAGATGAAATTAAACAGCGTAAAGCAGCCGAAAAACAACGGCAGCATGCTGCCTCACACGATATTCTGACCGGTTTACCTAATCGATCCGTATTTATTGAGCTATTAAATAAGGCTATTGCCTTTAATAAACGGCGACCAGAATTTAAATTTGTTATATTTTGTCTAGATTTAGACCGCTTTAAAATGATCAGCGAAAATTTAGGTCATCACGCGGGTGACCCATAGTGAAACTTGTTGACGGTGAGATCGCGGGCTTTGAGGCTTTGGCGCGCTGGCAGAGCGATAAGCGTGGCTTTGTGTTACCGGATGATTTTATAGCACTAGCAGAAGAAACCAATTGAGTGATGGCGATTGATTGAAAAATCATGCCAACAACTCAAACTGTGGCAGCAAAGTTTAGGCTCAAATCAACTTTATGTCAGTTGTAACTTATATTATAATCATTTTTTTAGTTTACATTTACCGCAAGATATTCAAGCTATTATCGATAAAACCTGTGTGCAGCCACATCAAATTTGTGTCTAATTGACCGAACGAGCTTTGTTAGACAATAATGATGTTGTGCTTGACAATATGCAGTTATTGAAAAAATGGATGTGAAGATATTGCTTGACGATTTTGGCACCGGCTATTCGAGTTTAAGCTATTTACACCGTTTTCCAATAGATGTGATCAAGATTGATCGTTCTTGTATTAATAGTGTGCACGAAAGAAGTCATCATCAAGCGATCATTAAAACCATTATTGATTTAGCCGCCCATTTAAATATGGAGACGGTGGGTGAAGGTATTGAACATGAATAGGATACGCAATTATTAAGAGCAATGGGCTGTGTTTATGGTCAAGGTTATTACTATTTTAAACCGTTACCAGCCAAAGAAATAGCTAGCCTTTTGTTCAGTGAAAGCTAAACCCTAGCATTTAGTACAGGAAGAAAAATGCGGTTAAAAGCCACTAATAATGATCTTATGTGTGGGTTTTTTAGGTCTAACCTTAGCCATAATAATTATTTTATCATCATAAGGGCTATTTTTGATCTGCCTTTAAATGAACTAAAATTTGAATGTGTTGGAATTTTTTAGCCGTTTGCGGTAATTTATGCTGTAAATAAAGTGATTAACCATAAAAATGACTGACAATGACAAGTAGTAAACTTAAAACCTTAGACCGTATCGATTTAACTATTTTAGATGCGTTACAAAAAAATGGTCGAATTTCAAATAGTACACTGGCACAACAGGTCAATTTAAGTGCTAGCCCGTGCTTAGAACGGGTAAAACGTCTTGAACAAGAAGGCTATATCGAGCGCTATGGTGCTTTTTTAAATGCCAGTAAGTTAAAGTATGGCATGACAGCTTTTATTCAAGTGACGCTTGATCGTACCACTGCGGATATATTTAATAAATTTCGTGCACAGGTTATTGAAATTAAAGAAGTAGCTGAATGTCACATGGTGGTTGGTGGCTTTGATTATTTATTAAAATTACGTTTTGAAAATATGGAAGCCTATCGGATACTATTAGGTCATATTGTTGACTTGCCAGGAGTCTCTCAAACCCATACTTATGTGGTTGTGGAGCATGTAAAGCGCTACTCGGGTGTACCGATTTTCGACTAGCAAGCACAAGCGTACAACGTTATATTAACACTGCTTGGTTTAGCCAGCGTTTGCTTTTGTAATGTGGAACTAGTTTTCTTACATGACAGTCGATAGCGTATCTTGAGACGTTTTTTAGCCAATTTTAGTGAGGTGTATTGCTAAATAGGCCAAAATGTAATTATAAAATAATAAAACCAAATGACAGCATTAATTACCCAATTAAGTAATTTACGTGTCTAGTTGGTAGAGGTTAATGAAAGGCCATGAATATATGCCCATCAAAGATAATCAAGAAATCAAGCCTAGTTGTCCTTGCTGTCATCGCTTTATTTACCTGTAATAAACCACCCTCTGCGCCCTTGCAAATTAACCTAAGAGACTTATCTAGTGAGGTTAATGCTGACAATATCAAAGCCCATATAGAATTTCTGGCTGATGACAACTTACAGGGTAGAGATACCGGTAGTAATGGCTACCAAATTGCGGCCAACTATGTGAAATCTTATTTTAAGCAACTGGGTTTAACGCCACAAGGGAGCAATATAACCGATGAGTCTCTCGGTTTTGAACAGCAAGTCCGATTGCGTAAAAGTTATCTTATTGACGGCTCCGCCCAAGTAAGTATTCATGGCTTAGCGGGCGACATTGAACTGGATTTTTTGACAGACTTTTTAATGTCAGGCTCAAGCTTACAAAATGAAACGGCGATTACCGCCCAAACCGTGTTTGTTGGCTACGGGGTTATATCTGCAGAGTTTGGTTATATCGATTATGAAAATATTGATGTTAATGGCAAAATTGTTGTCGCTTTAACTGGCCGACCTGATGATTTACCCTCTGAAGAAGGTGCACATATCGGCTCAAATGCCGAGAAGAGTCGACATGCTGCAGAACATGGTGCTATTGGTTTTATTACGATACACAGTCCCAAGCGTGAAAAAGTGCGCAGTTTTGAAAAATCAGCACAATATGCAAAAGCGCCGAGTGTCAGCTGGCTTACTCAAGATAATATGCCGTTTGGTCAACAAGAAAAAATTATCACGGGAGCTTATATAGCTCAAGAGGCAGCCGAGGCGTTATTTGTCGGTGCAGCAAGCACCCTAGCGGATATTTATGCTGCCGACACTAATAATAAGGCCATTAAAGGTTTCGTTTTACCTTATCAAGTTACCTTGAAAAACCGCTCACGTCATGAACAGATCACTAGCCCTAATATTATCGCGGCCGTTACAGGTAGCGATGAAAAATTAAAAAACGAATATGTTGTCTTTAGTGCCCACCTTGATCACATTGGCATAAGCGCTGATAGTGACAATGAAGACATTATCAATAATGGCGCCTTAGATAATGCTTCGGGTGTGGCCATCTTACTTGAAACCGCACGTTTATTAGCACAAATGCCAATCAAGCCAAAACGCTCAGTGTTGTTTGTTGTCGTGACCGGCGAAGAAAAAGGTTTGTTAGGTTCGAGTTATTTTGCCAATAATCCCAGCATACCTGTGTCACAATTAGTCGCCAATGTGAATTTGGATATGCCGTTAATTTTATATCCCTTTGCCGATGTTATCGCTTTTGGCTCTACTCATTCAACGATGGGGAAAATTGTCGCGACAGCAGCAAAGAAAATCGATATAGAACTGAGTGAAGACCCAATGCCAGAACAGGCGCTTTTTACCCGTAGTGATCATTACAGCTTTGTTAAGGTTGGCATTCCATCGGTATTTTTAATGACAGGTTTTAAATCAACAGATGTAAGTATTGATGGGGGTGCGGTATTTGGTGATTTCTTGAAAAATCATTACCACCAACACAGTGACGAAATCACCTTACCGATAAATTACCAAGCGGCGGCTAACTTTGCATTGGTTAATATGATGATAGGTGTGGAAATTGCTAACCAAGTGGCGCGACCACAGTGGCATAGTGGTGATTTTTTTGGCTCAACATTTGGGCAATAAATAAACCGACAAGCTTTTAATTAGGGCGATTAAATTCAGTCGTGCAGCGCTTAAATAAGGAAATGAAGAATTAATGAATGCTCTTGAATATGCTCAGCAAGCCAATGGTTCTTTTGCCTTACCCGACGCGTGTTTTAAAATAAAAGCGTTAATGGAAGATGATAATTCTACGCTAGAAGATTTCGCCAATGTTATCCGTGTGGATCCCTCGATGACATCGCGTTTATTACAAATGTCTAATAGTGCAATTTACAGCTTCCCCGGTGAGATCAGTACTATTTCACGTGCGATTACTATTATTGGCACGCAAGCTATTTACAATTTGCTGTTAGTCGACGTAGCCGCGACAGCCTTTAAGCACTTTTCAAATCAATCGATCGATTTAAAGCGCTTTTGGCGTCACAGCGTCTTTTGTGGTTTAGTGACAAAAAATTTAGCCATTACCGCGGGCATTCGAGACATAGAACGGCTATTTGTTGCGGGCTTATTACAAAATTTTGGCGAGCTTATTGTTGCAAAAGTTTCGCCCGCTTTAGCAAAGCAATGTGAAGCTTATGATGCTGAGGTATTACCTTGGCAATTACAACAACAGGTATTGGGTTTTAGTTACACCGAAGTTTCTGCTGAGTTACTTAAAATTTGGCAGTTACCAGAAAAAATAATTTTACCTATTCGCCACTATAACAATGCCCATAATATTCAACTCAATAAAGATGTTAAGGTGTTGTATTTAGCATCAAGATTGGCATTAGTCGTGTGTCATCCTGAGATTTTTAGTTACGAGGATAGTATTGATGCAACACTATGTCAGACCTTGAAAATATCAACAGATGATTTAGAAACGGCGGCAAATTTTGCAACAATAGAAACAGATAATATCTTCAATATTATGAACGGAAATTTTTATGGTTAATGCGGCTTAATAGGTACAACAGGTGCAACAAATATGATACAGGCTACTCGATAAATGCTGCGGTTAAAAACAAGACTTTATTAAAAAAGCCTGCTAGCATCAATCAGTTAATAGAAGTTGACTCAATAACAAAAATGGGCGCTGTGAAGTAAAAAATTATAATTATTAGCCCTACAAAAATACAACGAAGGATACTTATGAGTACAGAAAGAGAGCATTTTAGTTCCCGCTTAGGGTTCATTTTAGCCGCCGCGGGTTCTGCAGTTGGTATTGGTAATTTGGTTGGCTTCCCAGTGAATGCGGCCAAAAACGGTGGTGGTGCATTTTTATTAATGTACGCTGTTTTTGTTTTACTTATATGCTTACCTGTGATGGTTGCTGAAATGGCTGTGGGCCGTAAAACGGCGAAAGAACCGGTTGGGGCTTACAAAGCTTTGAGTAGCGGTAGTAAAGCTTGGGGAGCGGCAGGTTTTCTTGGTGTGTTAACGCCCTTTATGATTGCTGTATTTTATATGGTGATAACGGTATGGATTTTTGGCTATCTTGTGCTAACGCTAACCGGTAATTTAGATTATTTAGCCAGTAATAGCGGCTTTAGTGAGTTTGTTAATAGCCCCTACTTATTTGTGGGTATGATTGTCGTGGCAGCCATTATTAACTTTATTCTTGTTGCGGGTGTTAAAGATGGCATTGAGCGCGCCTCAAAAATATTGATGCCAACCTTGTTTATTATGCTACTGATTATGGTGGGTTATGTCCTAACACTAGAGAATGCGCTTTTAGGTGTTGAGTTCTTTT
>Ga0307488_10003386_pt1 | contig 13357 bp, 10 predicted proteins | sample SB02metaG_FD_202248 | JGI IMG/M metagenome (GOLD analysis project Ga0307488, IMG submission 202248) | Sea-ice brine microbial communities from Beaufort Sea near Barrow, Alaska, United States - SB 0.2 | ecosystem: Environmental > Aquatic > Marine > Coastal | place: USA: Alaska | collected...
GTGCAGGTTGGCGTCATCGCGAACAAATATCGGATGATCACGTACTACCATCTGTACATAGAGGTCGCCCGGAGGACCACCCTGAGGACCGGCTTCGCCTTTACCGCCAAGACGGATTCGATCACCAGTATCAACGCCGGCAGGGATTTTCACTGACAGAGTCTTTTGCTCTTCGATAACACCCTGGCCATGACAGCTGCCACAGGGATCAGAAATCATCTGACCGCGACCGCGACACTGAGGACAGGCTTGCTGTACTGAGAAGAAACCCTGAGACATGCGCACCTGACCAGCGCCACCACAGGTAGTACAGGTCACTGGGGAAGACCCTCTGCGAGCGCCGGAACCATCACAGGGATCGCATGGGCTGAGAGTGGGTACGTCGATCTGTACGGTTTTACCGCGTACGGCATCTTCGAGATCTAACTGCAGGTCATAGCGCAGATCGGAACCGCGAGCTGGGCCGCCGCGACCTCCGCCGCCGCCACCAAATATATCACCGAAAACGTCACCAAAGACATCGCCGAAACCACCGCCGCCGCCACCGCGTTGACCGCCGCCGCTGTTGCCATCGACACCAGCGTGACCAAAGCGATCATAGGCTGCTTTTTTGTCATCATCTCCAAGAATTTCGTAGGCTTCTTGGGCTTCTTTAAACTTGTCTTCGGCATCCGCGCCTTCGGGATTGCGGTCCGGGTGAAACTTCATCGCTACGCGCCGAAATGCCTTCTTGATTTCGGCAGCAGAGGCACCTTTGTCCACACCCAATACTTCGTAGTAATCGCGTTTAGCCATAACTTAATTCTTTATTCCAATCTGTAGCCAATATGATTAGGCGCGGGACTTTGCCCGCGCCTAATTAAAGTAGAAAAAACGATCGAAGACTTATTTCTTGTCTTCGTTCTCTTCTACTGTTTCTTCTGCTTTCTCATCTTTCACTTCTTCGAACTCAGCATCCATTGCATCGTCGCCAGCAGCCTGTTCACCGCCTTCAGCTTGACCAGCTTCAGCCTGTTCGGCGTAGAGCTTTTGCGCTAGAGCGGCAGAGGCTTCAGAGAGCACTTTAGTCGCAGCTTCAATGGCGTCGTTATCTTCGCCCTGAACGGCTTCCTCAACACCTTTAATAGCGGCTTCAATTGCTGTCTTTTCTTCTTCAGACGCTTTGTCACCAGCATCTTCAAGCGTCTTCTTAGCAGCGTGAGCTAGGCCATCAGCCGTGTTGCGAGCCTGAACTAAATCAGCGAACTTCTGATCTGCAGCAGCATTGGCTTCAGCATCTTTAACCATTGCATCGATTTCTTCATCAGAGAGACCTGAAGAGGCTTTAATGATGATCGACTGCTCTTTACCAGTAGCCTTGTCTTTAGCGCCTACATGCAGGATACCGTTGGCATCGATGTCGAAGGTCACTTCAATCTGTGGCATACCGCGTGGCGAAGGTGGAATATCAGCCAGATCAAAACGACCCAGTGATTTGTTACCTGTCGCCTGCTTGCGCTCGCCCTGAACCACGTGGATGGTTACAGCAGTTTGGTTGTCGTCAGCAGTTGAGAAGATCTGTGATTTCTTAGTAGGAATCGTCGTGTTCTTCTCGATCACTGGAGTGGCAACACCACCCATAGTTTCAATACCCAAGCTCAGCGGCGTTACGTCGAGCAGTAGCACGTCGGTCACATCACCGGCCAGTACCGCACCCTGAAGAGCAGCACCAACGGCAACAGCTTCGTCTGGGTTAACATCTTTACGTGGCTCTTTACCGAAGAACTCAGTGACTTTCTCCTGAACCTTAGGCATACGTGTCTGACCACCAACAAGAATAATCTCGTCGATTTCGCCAACAGTTTTGCCAGCATCTTTCAGGGCAATTTTTAGTGGCGTCAGTGAACGTTCAACCAGATCTTCAACCAGTGATTCCAGCTTGGTGCGCGTCAGCTTAACAACCAAGTGCTTAGGACCTGTTGCATCAGCAGTGATGTAAGGCAGGTTCACTTCAGTTTGCTGGCTTGAAGAGAGTTCGATTTTAGCTTTTTCAGCAGCTTCTTTAAGACGCTGCATGGCCAGTGGATCACCGTGAATATCAATAGTGCTCTCACGCTTAAACTCAGCAGATAAATATTCGATCAGGCGCATATCAAAGTCTTCACCACCGAGGAACGTGTCGCCGTTGGTTGCCAGAACTTCAAATTGCTTTTCACCGTCGACATCGGCGATTTCAATAATCGAGATATCAAAAGTACCACCACCGAGATCGTAGACTGCAACTACACGATCGCCAGCAGTTTTATCAATACCGTAAGCCAGTGCTGCAGCTGTTGGCTCATTAATAATACGCTTGACGTCGAGACCAGCAATACGGCCAGCATCTTTAGTCGCCTGACGCTGGGAATCGTTAAAGTAAGCAGGAACAGTAATAACCGCTTCTGTCACTTTCTCGCCGAGGTAGTCTTCAGCGGTCTTCTTCATTTTCTTAAGGATCTCAGCAGAGATCTGCGGTGCTGCTTTGCTGTCGCCTTTGACTTCGACCCAAGCATCACCGTTGTCCGCTTTAACAATTTTGTACGGCACCATTTTGATGTCTTTTTGCACAACATCGTCTTCAAAGCGGCGTCCGATAAGACGCTTTACCGCATAGACAGTGTTGTGTGGGTTGGTTACTGCCTGGCGCTTGGCCGACTGTCCAACTAAGATTTCGCCTTCATCGGTATAAGCTACAACCGATGGAGTGGTGCGAGCACCCTCTGAATTTTCTATTACTTTGGGTTTATCGCCTTCAAGGACTGCAACACAAGAGTTGGTAGTTCCGAGGTCGATTCCGATAATTTTTCCCATCAGTTATATCTCCATTACTTTTCTGTAAAGCCTGTTGCCAGGGTTTGTCATTAATTGTTTGTGTTCTTGTTTACTCAGGTGGGTGCTAATTGCACAAATTCAAGGGCTGAACGATTTTTTGTTCGCTGCCGACTGTCATTAAGGTGCCTTTGACACGATCACCATGGCCGGTCGAATCAGACGCCCATTCAGGGTGTAACCCTTCTGGAAAACATCCATGACCGTATTGGGTTCGAGATCAGGATTGGGCACCATAGACACCGCCTGATGCAGGTTGGCATCAAAGGGCTGGCCCGAGGGATCGATTGGCTCAATCTTGAAGCGCACTAGGACATCGACAAAACTTTTCAGGGTTAACTCGATACCTTCGGCTACGGCTTTTTGGCTTTCGTCATCAGCCGAGATTGCACTCAGGGCACGCTCGAGGTTGTCGACTACCGGCAATAGGTCAGCAGAAAATTTGTCCAGGGCATACTTATGGGCATTTTCAACATCGCGCTCAACACGGCGACGGACATTCTGCATCTCAGCCTGAACTCTCAATACCTGATCATTGGCCTCAGCAACCTGCTGTTGCAGCTGCTCAGTCTCAGAGACTTGTTCTTCCTGCAGCAGCTCCTGCTCAATTTCTTCATTGCTTACAGATCCAGTCTGCTCGGCTTCTTTAGCGCCTAAGTCGACAGCATCGTTATTATTTGGTTGATCCATTTCTGTTTCTTTTGACACACCAATTCCTCACATCGTTGGTTATATTGGCCTTTAATTTTGGCTCTTCCTCAATATGGGGACAAACTATTCAGTTTCAAGCGATTGCGTAACAGCAATCTGTTCTGTATAAACCAATCAATACCTTTGTTTACGAAAAATTAACTGTGAAAAACAGCTAGTAGAAAATAGGCCCGAGAAAAGTGCTGCTATCCATCCATATCAATAACTACACATTGGTCGAATCCCTCGAGATCGAATTCGCCAGTGGTACCACTGCGATTACCGGCGAGACCGGTGCTGGCAAGTCGCTGGTATTGGATGCGCTGGGCATGGCACTGGGTGATCGCGCTGATACGGGTACCATCCGCCACGGCAAAGACCGTGCTGAGATTACCGCTACCTTTGATATAGCCAAAATTGATCAGGCTAAAGCCTGGCTCGACCAACAGGACTTTGAAGCTGAAGATCAACAATGTATTTTGCGTCGCCTGTACACCACAGAGGGACGTTCTCGCGGCTATATCAACGGCCAGCCCTGCACCATGCAGCAACTGCAGGCGCTGGGCGAGATGCTCACGGATATCCATAGCCAACACGAACATCAATCTCTGCTGCGCCGCGAAACCCATCGCCGCCTGCTCGACGAATACTGCAATGTTATCGATTTAGCCGCAGAGGTTGGAAATCATTTCAGAGCCTGGCACGCAGCGGATAAAAAGCTGACGTCGCTACTTGAGCGCTCGGACGAATTAATCGCCCGTAAAGATTTATTAAGCTTTCAGGTTAATGAGCTAAAACAGGTCGATATTGAACCCGAATCTCTGGCAAAGCTCGAAATTGAGCAACAGACTCTGGCCAATGCAGAACAGATTCTCCAGGACAGCCACAGCCTGCTGGGTATTTGCGATCAGACCGAAGGTTTTAATCTTCGCGACAGCCTCAACCAGGCCCTAACTATTCTGGCCAGCCTCAAGCACAAGCCCCAGGCTCTGAGCAGTGCCGAAGAATTATTTCAGGGTGGCCTGATTCAGATTGAAGAAGCGACTCGTGAGATTGAAAACCATATTGACCGCTTTGAAGCCGATCCCGAGCGCCTAGCCATGATTGAAGAGCAGCTCGGCCTGATCTTCCAGTTAGCCCGTAAACACCGCGTTAACGCCGATCAGCTCAGCGACACCCTAGTGGCCCTAGATGCAGAGCTACAGGGCCTGAAGGACGGCGGAGAGAGCATTGAGACATTGCAGCAACAGCTTGCCGAGTTAGCGGTTGCCTATGAGGCTAAGGCGAGCAAGCTCAGCGCCAAGCGCAAGAAAGGCGCCAAGGCCATGTCAGCCGAGATCAACCAACAATTGCAAAACCTTTCCATGGAAGGCGCAGAACTTCTGGTACAACTATCCCCCATGGGCGATGGCGAGTACCGCAGCGGCGGCCTTGAAGAAGTGGAATTTTTACTCGCCACCAACCCGGGACAACCCCACAAAGCCTTGGCCAAGATTGCATCTGGCGGTGAACTGTCGCGAGTCAGTCTGGCTATTCAGGTTGTGGCCGCAGCCCACTCAGACATACCCACGCTAGTATTTGATGAAGTGGATGTGGGTATCGGCGGCAGCACGGCGGATATTGTCGGTCAGCTACTGAAAAAACTGGGCGACCGAGGTCAGGTGATTAGCGTCACACACCAGCCTCAGGTTGCGGCTCATGCCCATCACCATTATCGTGCCAGCAAGATTGTCGACAACGTTAGTGCCGCGTCGTTGATGACGCCACTAGATCAGCAGCAGCGTATTGAAGAGTTGGCGAGAATGTTGGGCGGCGCCAAAGTCACTCAGCAGACTCTTTCTCATGCGTCGGAATTGTTTAGCCTGGCATCGCGCTAGGTCTGAGTAAGAGACCCTTCGTCGCTTTGCGCTGTCGGGATGACACCTGATCACCCCCGAACTACAAAGCATACTACCCCAGCTGTCATATCAAACGAATGTGAGAGATCTCAGAAACCCCCTGATCAGTCCTTAGCGACAAACTCTCTACTAAGTTTCCTCATGGCTACGATAGGCCCCAGGCGTCACACCGGTCCAGGATTTAAACGCGCGATTAAAGGCGCTCGGTTCACTAAAGCCCAAGCGTTGCGCGATCTTGCTGATGGCCAAATTCTGTTGGGTTAAATAATGAATGGCTAGATCCCGGCGCATCACATCTTTGTGTTTTTGGTAGGTAATACCTTCATTTTTAAGCTTCCCTCGAAGTGTCTTGGTGGTCATATGTAACTGCTCAGCGACCTGATCAAAAGAGGGAAAGCCATCTTCTTTATTGCTCTCCAGGAGCTGGCGTATTTTTGTACTGACACTATCGTCATCAAGGGGACCAAGCAAAAGGTTTTGCGGTGTGGTCTCTAGGTATTGATCGACACTTTCTGTGTTTTGGACTATCGGGCAATCGAGAAACTCTCCACTGAAAGTAAAACTCAGACCAGGTTGGTTAAATCTGCGGGGGGCGGGAAAAATATGCCTATATTCCGCCTCATGGGCTGGCGCCGGGTAATCAAAATTAACCTGTTTGAGGGGGATATTTTTACCGATCAGCCAGCAGGCTATATGGTGCCAGCCGGTCAGCACGAACTCGGCTAACAGGTGGTCTGGATCTAACTGGGGTTGATTGAGCTGCACATCAAAACGCACTTCATCCCCAGATTCCACAAAGGTGATTGACCAGCCATTGTTGGTGTAGGCATAGAACCGCTCTCCCAATCTAAGGGCTTTACCCAGAGTGGCCGCGCCGATCATCAGATGGCCGGCAAAATAGAAGGCGCCTACAGGTAAGCGCGGCTGGCCAAGACCAAAATTTTCATCATCTAGGACTCGCCATGCATCCCTCACTAGGGTCGTAAAGCTGGCAAAGGGGATTCTGCCGTTGCTATCCAGCGCAACCTCCGGCGCTATACCAGCCTTTAATAACAGCGGCATTGCATCTTGGCCATTGCGTTCAAGGCTGGACATCAAGGCGCGCACATAGTGGCAGAGAATCGTCGCTTTTTTCATAGATGAAAATTTATCTTTTTAATATTTATTCAAGATTTGAATTTAACACTAAATCTTCTTCGGCACACTCTTGGACAAACTCTTGGACACACTCCCGAGTCTCACAGGGCCATCTAATGACAAGTTTTTCGTCTGTTTTCGTCATTGCCTGCCCTTCGGCGCTACTCAATACTAGTCATCACTAAGACAACAATAGACTGACTATAGAGAGTAAAACTGATGGCGGATATTCGTTTTGATCAAAAGGTTGTGCTGATTACCGGCGCCGGCGGCGGTCTCGGTAGAGCCTATGCCCTGGAGTTTGCCCGACGCGGCGCGCAAGTTGTAGTCAATGACCTAGGCGGTAGTGGCCATGGCGATGGCGCCAGTTCCGCAGCTGCAGACAATGTGGTGGCCGAGATTGTGGCGGCTGGCGGCGATGCCGTGGCCAACTATGACTCGGTTGAAAACGGTGAGCGCATTGTGCAAACGGCACTGGATAACTTTGGTCGCATCGACATTGTGGTGAACAACGCCGGTATTTTGCGCGACTCCAGCTTTGCAAAAATGAGTGATCAGGATTGGGAACTTATCTATAAGGTGCATGTAGACGGTGCCTACAAAGTGACCAAGGCTGCTTGGCCTCATATGTTAGCCCAGAGCTATGGCCGGATTATCTTTACCACCTCAGCCGCGGGTATTTATGGCAACTTCGGGCAGGCCAATTACAGCTCGGCGAAATCAGCTCTGATCGGCCTTGGTCGCACTCTAGCCGTCGAGGGCGGACGCAAAAATATTCTCTCCAATATCATCGCCCCCATCGCCGGTTCACGCTTGACTGAATCCATATGGAGCGATGAGATTGTAAAAGCTACTAGCCCAGAATATGTTGCGCCTCTGGTAATAAAGCTCTGCGCAGAATCGAGCAGCGAAAACGGCAGTGTTTTTGAAGTGGGTGCCAGCTGGTTTGCCAAGGTACGCCAAGAGCGCAGCCAAGGCGTTGCTTTTGGCCTCGAGAGCAGTATCTCGGCGGAACAGGTAGCTGAGCGCTGGGATGAAATCTGCGACTTTACCGATTCAGAATCTGTGGAGAGCGTGATCGCAACCTTTAACGCGGTAAAAAATAAAGTCGGAATAGACTTATTAGCCCCTAAAAAATAGTCACTAAAACCAGATCGGGAGAGATAAGAATGAGTACTGCACGCATAGCCGGAGTCGGCATGGTGAAGTTTGCCAAGCCCGGCCAAAATGAACCCTATCGGGTCATGGCCTCCAAAGCCATTAACCAGGCCCTGCAAGATGCCGGTATTGCCTACCCCCTAGTACAGCAGGCCTATGCCAGCTATATCTACGGGGACAGTACCTGCGGCCAGCACGCCCTCTACGACGTGGGCATGACCGGCATTCCAGTGATTAACGTCAACAATAACTGCTCCTCCGGCTCGACGGCGATTTTTCTGGCTCGCCAAGCGGTTGCCAGCGGCGCAGTCGACTGCGCACTGGCGTTTGGTTTTGAAGAGATGCAACGGGGCGCCCTGGGCTCGGCCTGGGATGACCGGGAGTCACCCTTCGGTCCAATGACTGAGGCACTGTCACAGGTATCCGATGCTCCAGAGGCACCACTGGCCCTGCGAATGTTTGGTCAGGCTGGCACTGCCTATATAGAGAAGTACAACGTCAATCCGAATATTTTTGGCAAGGTCTCAGTGAAGACCCGCAGCCATGCGGTGCGCAACCCCTACTCTCTATTTGATACCCCACTCAGTCTTGAAGATGTGATGGAACGGGCGCCGGTTATTTTCCCGCCGCACCTCACCCGACTCATGGCCTGCCCGCCCACCTGCGGTGCCGCCGCGGCAATTATTTGCAGTGAGGCCTTTGCCTTAAAACATGGCATTAAGGCCAGCGTGGAAATTGTCGCCCAATCCATGGTCACCGACTTGGCTAACAGCTGGACAGATCCGATCAATTTAATTGGCGCCAAGATGACCGAACAAGCGGCCCATGAAGTCTATGAGCAGTCAGGTCTAGGACCAGAGGATGTTCAGGTGGTTGAACTCCACGACTGTTTCACCACTAACGAAGTAATCAGTTACGAGGCCCTGGGCCTCTGCGCTGAAGGTGAGGCCGAGAAATTTATCGATGACCGGCAGAACACCTACGGCGGCCAGTTTGTAGTTAACCCCTCTGGGGGCTTGATGTCCAAGGGCCACCCCATTGGTGCCACAGGCTTGGCCCAATGTGCCGAGTTAGTCTGGCACCTGCGCGGTCAGGCGGGTGATCGCCAGGTTCAGGGGGCCAATGTGGCGCTGCAGCACAATCTCGGTTTAGGTGGCGCAGCAGTTGTCACGATGTATCGCAACATATAAAACAGAATAAGAGAGAGAAGCATGTTAGATAAAAGCAAGATTGGCCATGAATTTAAACCTGTTCACACCTTGGTAGAGCTCGGCAAGCTGCGCTTTTTCGCCAAGGCCACAGGGGAAACCAAACCCCTGTACAGCAATACCGAAGCAGCCCAGGCTGCGGGCTATTCTGGGGTACCTATTCCTCCGACCTATCTGTTTTCCCTAGACTTGGACAGTGATGAGTTGCTGCCAGTGGTCTCGGTGCTGGGCCTGGATATTGGCCGCGTGCTTCACGGCACTCAGGAGTTCGAATACTTCGCCCCGATCTGTGTCGGCGACCAAATTCTGGTGACCTCAAAAATCAAAGATATCTTTGACAAAAAGAACGGCGCTCTGGACTTTGTGGTGTTGGAAAACTCCTACACCAACCAACAGGGCGTACTCGCCGCTAAGGCCACCTGCACTTTGGTGCAGCGCAACTCCTAAGGGTTTCTGAAAAACCATTAATACGCTTCAACAGCGAGAGACAAATATCATGACAGACGTAATCGTAGGTACAGAGATACCCTCCCTAGAACTGCCACCGATCAGCAGATATACACTGGCCCTTTTTGCCGGTGCCTCCGGGGACCACAATCCTATTCATATCGACAGCGACTTTGCCAAGCAAGCTGGCATGCCTGATGTGTTTGCCCATGGCATGTTGTCCATGGCCTATCTCGGCCGCCTGCTCACCGATTGGAAGCCCCAATCCAGTCTGCGCAAATTCAGCACCCGCTTTGCCGCGATCACCCAGCTCCACGACGTGGTCACCTGCTCTGGCACTGTGGTGGAAATCATCCAGGCCGAAGGTGAGACCCTGGCCCGCTGTGAAATCAATATTAACAACCAAGATGGTGCCGCCACCCTGGTGGGCGAGGCGCTTGTTGCGCTGTAGCCTGAACATCGGAACCCAAGGTACTAATCAGTAAAAATAATAAGGCATAAACTCCATGAGTAATGATTACGAATCCAGCGACGTTGAACTGTTTCGCGACAATGTGCGGCGCTTTCTTGCCGAGCATATAGCCCCAGATTATCAGCAGTGGGAAAATGCTGGCATTACCCCGCGAGACCTGTGGAACAAACTGGGCGAAGCCGGTTTTCTCTGTGTCGATGTGCCTGAAGAGCACGGCGGCTCTGGCGCGCCGTTTATCTTTTCCATGGCCCTGCTTGAAGAGTTTGGCCGCGCCGGTTTTCCATCGGTCAGTGGCGGCATGGCGGTGCACTCAGATGTGGTGGCCCACTATCTGGTCAACTGTGGTAGCGACCAACAGCGACAGCACTACCTTCCGAAAATGGCCACCGGTGAACTGGTAGGTGCCATTGCCATGACCGAGCCCGGAGCAGGATCTGACTTACAATCGATTATCACCTCAGCGCAAGAAGACGGTGATGATTACATTATCAATGGCTCGAAAACCTTTATCACCAACGGCCAACATTGTGATTTCGTGGTGGTGGCTGCACGCACCAACAGAGCCGTTGCCGGCGCCAAGGGAACCTCCCTGTTTATTGTGGACTGCAGCAACCCCGGCTTTCAGCGCGGTCGCAATCTGGAAAAAATCGGACTCCATGCCGCCGACACCTCGGAGCTATTTTTCACCGAAATGCGAGTGCCAAAGAGCGCCATGCTCGGGCAGCCGGACCGCGGCTTTGTGGTATTGATGAGCGAACTCCAGCGCGAGCGCCTGAGTTTAGGTTTTATTGCCGTCTCTGCAGCCGAAGGCACTCTGGCGCTCACCATTGACTATGTGAAAGAGCGCAAAGCCTTTGGCAAGCCCCTAGGTGACTTGCAAAATACCCGCTTTAGGCTCGCAGAGATGCAGATGGATGTGCGCCTGCACCGCGCCTTTGTCAATGAATGCCTGGCCAGTTATGAAAAGGGCGAATTAGATGTGGGCTCTGTAAGCATGGTTAAATTGGGCTGTACCGAAATGCAGGGGCGCGTTGCCGACGGCTGTCTACAGATGTTTGGCGGCTATGGCTATATGGCCGAGTACCCAGTCTCTCGTGCCTACACCGACGCCAGAGCCCAGCGTATTTATGGCGGCACCTCAGAGATAATGAAAGAATTAATCAGTCGAGAAATACTCCGCTGAAGAGCGTAAGGTAGGTTTTGCAGGACGACTTTCTCCCTAGAGAAAGCGCCCTGCGGAAGGCAATAACAATAATAAAAAAGAGTGAAATCTATGCCCGAGTCAACGTTCGCAGAGCTGCCCTGGCAGCCTATTTACGATGCATTAAATGTTGTGGTCCCAGCTATTGAGGACCGCCCTCTCGCCAGCTATGTAGAAGAATTTTCTGCCACCATGCACGATGCAACGGCAATCCAGTATTTTGATCGCAGCATCAGCTATGCCGAACTCAATGCCGAAGCCAATCAGCTGGCCAATGCTCTGGTATCCCTGGGCGTTGAAAAAAGTGACGTGGTAGGTTTGCATCTGGTGAATATCCCCCAGTACGTTGTCGCCCTACTGGCGGTCTCAAAAATAGGCTGTGCCGGCTCCGGTGTCTCTCCACTGATGTCCCCCAGCGAACTCGCCTACCAGATTGAAGATGCCAATATCAGCGTCTTAATCAGCCTCGACGATCTGGTGGACAGTACATTGCAGAGACTTAACAACCCACCGGCCTGTCTCAACCATGTGATCTCCTGCTCCGCCTCAGATCACCTGCAACCCCAACCGGCAGCAGCAAAGCAGCTGGCAGAGCTTCAGTGCCACAACTATCTCGACCTGATCGCTCAGTTTCCGGCAGACTTCGCACAGCGCCCAGTATCCGGTGACGACACCATGATGGTGCAGTACACCGGCGGCACTACCGGCCGACCCAAAGGTGCAGAACTATCAGTGCGCAACCTGATGTATAACCCACTTCAGTACAGCGCCTATCAACCCTGGGAGATCGGCAGTGAAATTGTTATCACCGGCTTCCCCATGTTCCATGCCGCGGGATTGGCTTTTGTCATTGCCACCCTGCGTCATGGCGGCCAGTTCGCCCTAATCCCCAACCCTAGAGATGTGGAATTTATGTGCGCCCAAATGCTAGCCCGGCCACCGACAAGATTGGCAGCAGTGCCATCGCTATTTCAGATGCTGGTGGAGACGCCGGCATTCAAACAGGTGGATTTTTCCAAGCTCAGAATCGCCAATACCGGCGCCGCACCAATGGCTTCTGGGGATCGTCAAAAGCTCGAAGAAATTATCGGCGAAGGCAAAGTGAGCGATATGTTTGGCATGACCGAGACCGGCCCAGTACATGTTAGCAACCCGCCAGGAGCGAGCGTGCCCGAAGCAGTAGGCATACCTGTGCCCGGCGCCGATACTCGAATTGTCGATCTGGAAACCGGCACCTATGAAATGCCTTTTGGCGAGGCAGGAGAGATCATCACCAGTGGCCCCCACGTTATGAAAGGCTACTTAAACCTGCCCGAAGAGTCGTTAAATTCCCTGCGCCAATGGCGTGGCAAGACCTGGATGTATAGTGGCGATGTTGGCTATATGGACCCACAGGGCTATATCTATCTCTGCGACCGTGCCAAAGATATGCTGATAGTCGGCGGCTTTAAGGTGTTCTCCGTAGAGGTGGAAGACAAGCTTCAGTCGATGGAGGAAATTGCCATGACCGCCCTGATCGGACGCCCCGACACCAAAAGACCCGGCAATGACATAGTGCACCTCTATGTGGAGCCCGCAGCCGCTGCCAAAGAGCTCGACAGCAGTGAATTGGAAGCCCGCATTCTGGCCTTTTGCCGTGAACATATGGCCCCTTACAAAGTGCCTAAGGCGATCCACATTATCGACGCGATACCCCTAACCGCAGTGGGTAAAATAGATAAAAAAGCTCTGCGAGTAAATTCTGATTAAGCCATATGGGTTTGGATCGTGCAATTATCAATACTCAAAGCCACGGCAGCTACAGCTTAAATTGGCGGCTCACCATATGGTATAACCGGTAGCAAAATTATTATTTGGCAAGTTGTCTAGATTGCGCCCGAGCGCAGCGGGGGTGTCTTAACAATCGACTTGTACGCTTCGCTTCGCCCCATCATAAAGGCCATGATCCGTAAATAATCCTGCAATACTCGCCTTCTTTTGAGTTATTTAACTATCCTTAATAGAATAGCGTTGAAACATACCTTTTGATTTGGTCATTGCACGGCCTGTGCCAATCCTGGAAAGACTCCAGATGCCAGCCGTATATGAAACTGGACATAACTTATATTTACCGTCCGCACAGGTCGTATTTCGCATTCTGATTTGCATAGTCAATTCCTAGACACTGCCGAGATGGGCACACTGATTTCTCCAGAGAGGGCAGCACTAAATTACCGGAAAGCGTACCGATGAAACCTATCAATTATGTAGCAATACTTGGATTTGCAAACCAAGTAAATGAGCAACAGGCTTACTTAGC
>Ga0307488_10003389_pt1 | contig 13351 bp, 9 predicted proteins | sample SB02metaG_FD_202248 | JGI IMG/M metagenome (GOLD analysis project Ga0307488, IMG submission 202248) | Sea-ice brine microbial communities from Beaufort Sea near Barrow, Alaska, United States - SB 0.2 | ecosystem: Environmental > Aquatic > Marine > Coastal | place: USA: Alaska | collected 2017-05-06
CTGCTCTATCAACCCGCATATGCGACGTCGATGCTCGCTGGCGTGGAGAGCGAGACAGAGAAAGACAGACGCTTTCCCGAGTGAGAGGAGGCACCAGGCGTTCGCTCTGCCCCCGTGTGGCGTGGCATATCGAATGACCGGGTGTATGGTGGTGTGGCGATTTGACCACGTGACACGACGCACATCACGTATGCTCCCTATGACACGGGCGAGGCAAACCCCATGGAGCTCCCAGGGTATAGGGACGATCTCTCGTTCTTTCCGGCCTTCGCTGGCAAGTACTCCGCCATGGTAGGGCGGTGCAGGTCGAACCTATGAAGCCCACGTTGAAAGCGCACGGAACTAATCGCTTGAAACTGAAATACGAAAGACTGCCTTCCAGTTTTGGTTTCAAATTCATCTTGCGCCGCTACACCATGGGACCCGAAACGCAGCTCGCCGACGAGACGCTTGTAAACTCGGTAGGGCGCTGCAGGTTGACCCTGTCAAACCCAAGTTGAGAGCGCATGGATCTGAGCGCTTAAAACTATGATGTGATGATGAAGCGCTTTCAAACTGTGCGTTCAGTTTTCAACTTGCGCCACTACAACTCGGCATCCCCCACGAAGTACGGCATCTTCTCTCAGGTGTTCACCCGGTACCCCGCAGCTGAAGCAGGCAGGGGCTTACACTCGTCCACTTTTCATCTCAGCCTGAGACGTTTATTTCAGTCAAGCCGCCTAGCGTTCGTTTTCACTCCATAAACGAGGGTTTAAACATATCGGTGGATGAAGAAGTGCGTACGCTGAGTCGAAAAGTGGACGAGTGTAAGTCCCTGGCAGCAGGGCCGGGCACCCGCCGCTACCCGGTGGTTGTATGGGGCCAGGGGCAGGGCCTATTTACGATCGTCCCTTTTCCAGCTCAATCTGATTGTTTGCTCATAGCTCTTATACCATTGTAGTCGTCACGTCAGCACATTCGCCGCTTCCCGCTCTCCAGTCTTACAATCGTTTCCGTTTCAACTCAATTGTAAGCATCTTTGAGTGACATTTTGTGTGATTTCAGCTACAAATGGTCAGCAGTTGAGCTGGAAAAGGATTGATTGGCCAGGCTCTATCCCGTGGGCTGCCAGCAGCTGCTCGGAAATTCAGAACCGGGAGACGATGAGCAGGGTCTTACAAAGTTACCATTATATTTTGCTCGAAGGGGACATTGAGTGGTTTGTCCCAATAACGAATAATATTTTCCCTTTAAGGTGCTTCCGCCGGAAAGAATTGAGCTGAAAAAGAGCCTCATCCTTCTCGTACAAGACGCCGTACTGTCCGTTTTATGCATTCGGGGAATTATATTGGGAGTTCACACCCCACCAGGGACGTTTACAAATGGACGTTTCTTTGTTTATTTTAATCTCACATCACATAAGTGTGAGACCCTGCTGATGGACCACCTAGCGTCCTGGGGGTTCATCGTGGTATGGCGGTGCAGGTCGACCCTATGAAACCCCAGTTGAAACCGCCTGGAATTAAGCTCTTGAAACTAAAGTGTGATGTACGGCTTTCAACTTCTGCTTTCAAATGCAAATTGCGCCGCTACATCGTGGTGTGTATCGAGCTGACCGACGCATCCGCCCTCGTGCCGTTCAGCGGCGATGCCGACACGCTCGTCAACGTCATGGAGTGAGGCTTCGCGATGTGAATATGCATGTCAAATTATGAACGCGCGGGCCGGGCGAAAGCCGGGTGCCTCCATACACACGTTTCCGCTTCTACGGGGCACCGACTTACCACACTGTTCATTGAATCACGCTCCACCCTTTGATATGGCGGGGGTGATTGCTGCGGCGGCGGGGCCCTAACCCGCGGTTCATGTCCGATCAGAATGACAACGATAATTCGATATTTTACAAGCGGATCGACATTGACGCCTTTGGCATGGTTGGCTACTCCCTGGGCGGCGGGCGCGTGCTGCGTGGGTAGGGTGCCGAGAGAAGCGCTAGCCACGTCATCCATCATGCTCCCCCGCGGATTAGAACGGGGCCCAGGACGCAAGCATGTTGCCTCCGTGTACACGCGTAACATGTTTGTCTATCAAGGGGCAGGGTGCACGCCTAGGCCGCCGTTTCGCCTGGCTCGGTAAAAGTTAGTTTAAAAAATAACAACATCCCAAGCATGATCCCCCGCGGCCCTGTGCGTGGGCTGGCGGCGTCGCAGCCCCCCACTTCCACCGCCTGGGGGGTGGGGCCCGCCACATGTCGCCCGCCACGTCATCATTCTCACTTGAGACCCTCGTTTCCATGTGAATAAACGCTTCAGTTGGCCTCCATCTGGGGATTAAATTGGGGGTATGCATTACACTTCTTGTTCGTTACACTTGAAACGGGCATATACCTATATACGGAAATGGAAAGCTGTGGCGTGCCACGTGCCCCCCCTAGGGCGACAGCCTGGTGCCTCCTACACGCAGAAGCGGATGTCTACATAATACGCTCGTATGACGTGGCGAGCGATATCAGCCTGACCTTAAGATGAGGCGTGGTATAAACCCTACACCCTAAACCCTATGACGTGGCGAGCTATATCAGCCTGGCCTTAAGATGGGGCGTGGAAATTGCGGTCGACGCCGACGTGCCGCGCCGCGGTGTCCATGCAGGGGTGGCTCGAGGCGGGGCCTTACAATCGTTCCCTAAACTTTTTTCAGCCTTACTCCAGCACTGTTCAGGGATTCTCTGTACGGGTTCAGGGACCAAGCGGCTCAAATGGAGCTGGAAAAAGGTAAGGGAACGTTTGTAAGTGGCCGCGGTGACAATGCAGGGGTGGCTCGAGGCGGGGCCGTGCACCTGAGTGACACAAGATATCCCATATCGATACTTCCATCAGCCATATCGATACTGTCATCTCCCATTTCGATACTGTCATCTTGATAAGGTCACCTTCCATATCGATACTGTCATTTTAGGGTCATTGTCCATATCGATACTGTCATTTTGTCATTCTGTAGATCATATCTTGTCACTCTGACCAGTACACCAGTTCCCATTTCAGCCCAACCTGATGATCACTGCAGAGTGTGGGAGAGAGAGGCATCCGGGTTTGTAAGGTAGCTCAAGAAATTCGCCCCGTCACCTGTGAGTGCACTGCTGTCTTGTCCCTGACTAACAAAGTGTGTACGGATAACCTGGTACACTGAGAGCAAACAGTGACGGAAATGTGTAAGGCCCCATAGTGACAAGATGTGATCTGGTCATCCTGACCACAAGTTGGCGAGATGACAGTGTCGGTATGGAAGATGAACCAAAGATGACAGTATCGATATGAAAGATGACAGCATCGACATGGAAGATGACAGTATCGATTATTTGTCACGGTGTAAGGCCCCGGGTGAAGGGTGCCAGCAACCCTGCTGTCCCGCTGCTCATGCTGGTCGCCGACGACGACCCCGCTTCCGGGCAAGGTCGTATAGAATTCCTGCCGTATTCGAGCTGTGAACCCATGTTCATTATTGCGTTCAGATTGTATCCCCACCACATTTGAAGTCGTGAACGTGAACCCTCGTGCTTTGCTACCGCTGTCTCTCAGTAACTCAGTTTCTCGCATCGTGACGATGTGAGCGTTGTGTGTATTGCTCTACCTGCGGTGCGTGGGACACGGACCGCGCCCGGTTTGACTCCGCGTCCGCTCCCATGCTCATGGGCGTCGTGGCAGGCAGGGTTCGTTTTTTGCAGATATGGGCACTGTCCGAATGGTACATTTTGAAACACTTTCATGTAAACGACCTTGAACGCGCAAGATGGCGGCGTTAGCCGTGGACAGACATTTTTGGAGAGCGATTTTTAGCAGTATGACATGGATGTTAAAGTAGCTGTGAGATCCCATTCAAAACTGAGTACAACTATTTGCACCGTCCACAGAGATGCATTGGTATGGTATGTCCAGGGCTTTGACAGCAATATATGTATATTAGTGTGAACCATTTACGGCTCGCCAAAATGGAAGGTTCTGGTTGATTGAACGGGATTCGACAACATACATTCGATACCATCCCAAACACTGAGGTGGAACTCAGTGTCGGGTCTGGTATGAAGACATGGTATCGAATCCCGTTCGACCAATCGAAACTGTCCGTTTCGAATATCCGACCGACCGAATCGGCAAATGTCCGACCGGGTCACGATCCTTCAACAAATAGACCCTCGATTCTGAGGAGCTCAGGGTGACTAGTCATCCCGACACTGTGTTTAAACTAAAGCGATGTTTGTGGGTAGCGGCCCTGGCGGGAGTGCCTCTCGGGAGATCCGCTCACCACCTGGGCCCACACTACTGGCTAGGTTGGACCGTGGCTTTCTTGCTCGGTGAACTCATGGTAGGGCGCTGCTCAGCCGCGCTGTTCAGCTCAGCGCATTCCCTGCATTTGCCCTGCACTACGTGCTCATAGTGTTTGTATCAGTGTACCCAAGAGAGAGAGAGAGAGAGAGAGGACGCATCAGCGTTTATGAGGAGGTACAAGGCTTCCGCCTTGGCCCCTCTGCAGTGTACCCGCATGCAGTCGCCGCGACCTGATCCCTGTTCACTCTCTCGCCGTTCACTTACACCGTCAACTGCCAACCGTTTTCTATCCCTTACAGCGACATCAACTCAGTGTACCAGATTATGACGATGCTTCAATTGATTGAGCTACCATGGAAACGACTGTCCGAGCCATGGAGGAGGATGCGTCGAGTGTGTATACGGGGCCCAGGGTGAAAGCCTGGTGCCTCCTCATACATGCGAAGTTGTCTCTTTATCGGCGAGCGTGTATGCGTACACCAGTTTATGATCGACCCTTGCGGGAGCCAGTGGGCGTAAGCCCTAAACCCCAAACCCTAAACCGTGCGGGAGCGAGTGAGCGTACCCTGGATGTTGGGGGACGTGAAGGCGGCGGCGGCAGTGTGGGGCCAGGTGGTAGGGCGGTGCAGGTTGACCCTATATAACCCAGTTTGAAAGCGCCTGGATCTAAGCGTTTGAAACTGAAATCTGATGGACGGCTTTCCAACTTTGCTTTCAACATCAACTTGCGCCGCTACAAGGTGGGCAACTCCGCCGCGCCGCCCTTCGGCGACCACCCTAACATCAAACACTCCTTTCGTTCGAACAACAGGGCAGGGTTTAGCAGACATTGCTTGCCACATCATCGGCCACATCTTGGACCCTCGCCTGATAGACATTGCTTGCCACGTCATGGGACAAGTCATCGGACGCTTTTGACCTTCGCATCTTGTCCGTTACTCACCAAGCCATCGGCCACATCTTGAACCCTCGCCTCAGTATACATTGCTCACCACGTGATAGGACACATATTGTGAACCCTCGCCTGATAGATATTGATCGCCATGTCATCAGACGCAATTTAAACCCTAGCCTCAGAGACATTGCTCGCCACATCATCGACCACATCTATCGTGTAGCCTCATCTGCTAGATATTGTTCGCCACGTCATGGGACACATTATATTCCCTCGTCGATTCAGTTACATGGCGTCCCATGACGTGGCGAGATATATATGACCGGCTCTAGGTCGGGGGCATCCCGGAGGAGTTCCCTTATTCGGCGCCGTCATACTCCGGCTCCTTCTAGAAACTCTCGGCTTGAGGCAGTATGGCGTCGTCGGGAACGTTCGAGACGATGTGCCGCCACCGCTGCTGCCGCTGCTGCCGCCCGCCGTTGCCACCGCCGCTGACACCGCCACCTGCCGCCGCCACCGCCGCCGCCGACGCCACCGCCGCCACCTGCCGCCGCCACCGCCGCCGCAGACACCGCCACCGTGGCCTGCGGCCCCAAACGTCTTCGCCGGTGTGATTTTGTGTTGTTCCATTGCGTTATCGGCTCGATGTAATGTGCGGGGTTGGGGCGTTGGGGCCAGTGGTCAAGAGATTAGGAGCGGATATTTCATAGAAAAATGCGGTTCAGCTAGCGTTCAGTTGTCATTATATTCAGAGCTGCAGAGACGACACTGCCTGAATCAGATGATAATGGGCGGCAGGACGACAGATTGCTTCGGGAAGCCTACAAATGTCGGAATGAATGCCTACTTGCTTGAGGTGAAAAGGAACTTAGAACCTGCGTACTGGATGTAGCATACTGCAGCGGCAAAGAATGTACATTCATAGCATAGCAACTCTCGAAACAGCACGTGCCTCCCTTTTGCAATAGACGCTGAGTGCATGAGAGGTGTAATGAATTGAGATGAAATGAAGTCCGGAATGCCACGTTGGACGTAATCGACCATTCACAGGCGAAACTTTCTTCAGCATCGGGACTACGCTGTTCAGCACCCGGAGTAACGGCGTGTCTGTGTTCCGAATGGAGCTGCGGGGCCCAGTCTGCTTGGAAGAAAGGGACGGCGCCGCATAGCGCTCTAGTTTTAGTTATGAGCAAGTGCTCCGACCACTGAGCGACTGAGCGACTTTGACTGCTTAGTCGTCTGAATGGACAGCTATGTGATTGGTCGAGTGGGACGACATGGCACTCAAAGCCGAGAAGCCGCTAAGTGGTTTGCAGCATATGGGTACCGGGTATGGGCTGTGGGTATAAAACATATCGACCCGGTCGGTTGGACTAAATACAGGCGATTCCGGGTCTGCTGAGGGTGGAATCCTCCCGACCTCGGACTTTCCTCAAAATAATAACAATTCCTCGTTCCTTGTCCTCGAGTCGCGCCGTTTGGACTCCTCTACACTGTCCGACGGCCTTGAGTTTTTACACACCTCGAAGCAACGTCTCCGGCGCCTCGACAACGAGGAGTTAACAATTAACAGCACGCATTTGACTGAATGGCGGTGTTTCAATGGTGTTCAATGGTCATGAGCCACCACAACGCAGTCACGCGTCTCGCCCGCTGTTGGGCCTACCCGCTGGGCGCCACGCCAACCACCGTGACCGCGTTCGCAGCACCCACCCGCCGCTTCGTTACCATGCCGCAGCTCCGCTCCGCGCTACTCTTGACCGTCATTGCCCTGCTCAGCATCGTCCTCGGACCGGCGCCATGCCACGCGCAGGTGCGAGTTATAACCGACCGGTGCCAAGCCAAGAAGCGCTTTGATTTTGTTCTGAGAGTCTGAAGCAGCCCCGGTGACAAAACCAGGGGAGTGGGGCGCGGCCCCGTTGCTTGTCTCGCCGCTGACGTGTCCGCGCTTCCTTCCGTTCCTCCGCGGTTACTCGCCCCGCGTTTAGCTACCACCGTCGCCGTCGCCGTCACACTGTTTTGCTCATGGAATACGAACCGGCGCAACCGTGCATACACTTCACACCACAGCACTGTGCGCAAAGAGTCATCGATGGAGTGGCCAGGCCAGGGTCGCTGTCGCCGTCGCCGCCGTCGCCGCCACCGCCGCCGTGTGGTCTATCCCCTGCTATGTCTCCGGTGCCGCGGGCGTCACGTGGTGAGATTATACCTCCGCGGGGCCCTGCAACGTCTGGGTCTCTCTAGTTTTCCCTCGCTCAGGCATTGGGCGTCTGACTTGTATCGTCTCACCGTCGATCCTCACCTCTTAGCTAGCGCCACCGTTCCCCCAGAAGCCCCCGCGACCGCCGCGATTTAAGAGCTACTAACCGTTTCGTATTCCCCTGGCTATCCCGGTCGCAGGCGGCGGCACCCGGGAAGACCACCAACGCGGGCCGGAACTCGTTGGTCCCGACGCTGCGGCCGACGGCGGTGCGGGCGACGCCGCCGCTGGAGCCGCGGTTCTACGTCTCGGCGGACCGACCGGCCGCGTCGTCAAAACCATCTGAAGTACTCTCCGCCGGGCGTGCGCTCCCGGAGGAGGGAGGCGAGCAGGGCGGCGCTGGCTACAAGGTGAGGCCACGCGCGCATGGGATACAGCACAGTTGGTGTGTCGGGTTCGACCATCGTCCAATTGGCCGTTTTGTGACGCTTTGGTGACGAATAAAGGGCCCAACTCATAACAGGAGAAGCGGAGTGTGGGTATGGGCATACAGGAAGAACGGCCCTGGGCCTGGAAGGGGTAGCTCTAGCTTTTACTATCTATGAACCAAAACTGTAAGTCGGCTGTGGCAGACAAAAATAAGTCTATTCGCTGACCAAATACCTGAGTCGTGATTTGGTATTATTACTTACATGCGCAGTTGTATGCTCTGAATCATGTGCTGAGGTCCCGTCACATGCGCCGTCATTGCTCGGTGACATGGTAGACCGAATCCAGCCCCGTGTCTGAGGTTGTTGTGGTGAAATTACACGTGTCTCTACGCATGTATGGTGTGCCCCCTATCACCAGGGCGAGGCGATGCCCGTGGAGGTGCAGAACTTACCGGCAATCAGCGAAACGAAGTGGTACCCCGCCTTCGCTGGCAGGTCCTTACCGCAGAACAAGTGTACCGGTGCTCGCCACGTCATCGTCCACATAGTATACCGATGCACGCCACGTCATCATCCACATAATATTTGCCGGTGCACGCCATACCTCAAAGGTGCTGAACTTGATCAGAAAAGGGAACGATTGTAGTAATGGAAGTGACTTGGATATTCGTCCCTCTCATCAACAGACGCCTTGCAAATGCCCATACGTGGCATTCAGGCCCTGTCCAGAGTGTCAAGATATGATCTGGTCATCCTGTCCACACGATGTCAACATGACAGTACTGATATGGAAGATGACCTTAAGATGACAGTATCGATATGGAATATGACAGTATCGATATGGAAGATGACCTTAAGATTACAGCATCGATATGGGAGATGATAGTATCGATATGGAAGATGAAATTGAGATGACAGCATTGACATGATAGATGACCGTATCGATATGGGTGATGACATCATCGATGTGGCATATCTTGTCACTCTGGCCCTGCTGACCGGCAAGTATTCCAGCATGGGACCGGAGAGGGTCGGCCGGCGGACACTCCCGAACCAGATCGGTCTCGGCATGAACTCCTACGGCAGGGGCTTGCACTCGCCCACTTTTCGGCTTGACGTGAGCACTTCCTCTTGCGTTTAAGAATGACGAACCCCCTTTGGCGAAGCCAGATCGGCGGATCCAGTTTGGCCGATATAGTTTCGACGAGCACCCGCACTTGACTCAAGAAACGACGGTTTACGACGGACAGTTCGGCAGAAACGGCGGATCCAGTTTGGCCGACCCAGTTTGGCGGAGAAACCCCCTCACCGAGCTATTATTTCAGCTCGGTGAATTCCTAAAAGCAAGAGGAGCACTGTATGCGGATAGATTGTGACACAGTTTCATTGACAGAAGCAGCTCAGAACCTCAGATATATTCAATGGAAGCACCACTGGTAGTGCTTATGGCTCGTGACGTGATTGGGTGAGAGGCTGTCTGCTCCCTTATTGTACCTGGTACAATCCGTATTTCGGCTTTGATTGTTACGTTCTGATTGGTCGTACAGCTGATTTTCGAGACCAGTTTCGTCACTGAGTTTAAGCCGAGAAGGGGACGAGTGTAAGCCCCTGCCCCACGGCCTCTTCCCCAGTGTGCTCACCACGTACCCCACGAACGTGACCGGGGGAGGGAACGCCGTCTATCCGGCGATGGTATGGGGCCAGGGGTAGGGTCTTGTCAGAATCGTTCCCTTTTTCAGCTCCTTTTCATTTACTTTTACAGTGAGGCGTTATTTATGCATGTATTTATGTATTTAGCTCTATTCCCATTTCAGATCGATCTGACTGTTTGCTCATTGGATAGTAATCTAGGCGTCGGGATATTCGTCGCATATTCCTCCCCCGCCGGACTTACCATCGTATCCTTTCCAGCTCGATTACCAACGCATTTGAGTGACGGCAGCTGAGTTTTATGCGACCAAACGGTTGGAAGTTGAGCTACGAGTAGAAATTGAACGATTGGCCCGCCAGGCTTCGAGGATTTGGTGCACCATGAGCAAATGTGCAGGAGTGGATTGGCCAGGCCCTGACTCGGGAGCTGCCAGTACCTGCGATTCCATCGAGAACCAGGAGGCGCAGGGCAGGGGCTTGCAATCGTGCCCTTAACCATTTCCTGCTCAGCTTCATCACTGTTGAGGGATCATTTGTACGGGGGCGGGGACCAAGCGGCTCAAGCTGAGCTGGGAAAAGTAGAGTGAACGATGGTAAGAGCAGGGTCATACAAAGCTACAATTGTCATTTCTTGATGTTGCATTTCTTCTGGCTCGCACGTTAGAGCTTCGAACTGGTTTGTCCCGGAACCCGCAGTGCATTTATTCCTCAAAAGCGCTCCAAAGTTGCCTAGGATTAGCCGGAAGGATATGATTGGCTTAAGTTTCTGTGATTTGTCCCCAAATCCAATCAAGTTATCTTCTCAGGTGCTTCCTGTATTTATTTTTAACGTTTTGTTACATAATTGATGTGTACGACTCTGGTTATGGACTTCTTGGCGTCCTGGGGGTTCATCGTGGCTTGTATCGACTTGCTGTTGGGTGACGCACTCGCCGCGCTCCCGTTCGGCATCCCGGTCATCGGTGACGGCGACACGATGGTCAACATCATGCAGTGAGGCTTAACATAATAAATGCTCAACCCCCCCTGCGCACCATTAACGCCTCACTGTAATAAATCCTCAACCCCCCATGCGCACCATCAACGCCACACTGTAATGAATGTGAACTTGTGAGTGCGAGGGCCGGGGCGAAAGCCGGGTGTCTCCATGGACACGTGGATGCCTGGTGCCTCCGTATACATGTGAACGTCCGGTGCCTCCATCAACATGTGAATATCTGGTGCCGGCATGTTCACGTAAATTCCGGCTCCGCGTACGCATACACGTCAACGTCTCGAGCATGCAACTAAACCCTAACTCTAAACCCTAAACCCTAAACGCTATGTTTACGTGCGTGCCTGGTGCCGCAACATACACGTGAATGTCTTGTGCCTCCTCATACACGTGCAAACCCTTTAAAGTGTCCCACGGTACCATCTACGTTGCTCCCGAAACGTAGATCACGTGTTAACTTAATTAATGACACTCGTGTTCAACTCGAGTAACAAGTCGCGAACGATGAGATCTGACCTCGTTCACTGGGTGATTACTGATCCGGCGGGGCCTTAACGCGGGGTTCATGTCCGATCAGAATGACGATTCGAGTTCCATATTTTACAACCGGGTCGACATTAACGCCCTCGGAATGGCGGGCTACTCTCTGGGCGGCGGGCGCATGATGCGGGGGTAGGGTGCCAGATACCCTAATTCCTAAACCCTAAACCCTGGCGCATGATCGGGAAAAGGGAGCCAGATACGCTAAACCCTAAACCCTGGCGCATGATGCGTGTGTACCTATAGGGCGTCAGATACCCTTAAACCCTAAACCCTAAACCCTGGCGCATGATGCGCCGGGTGTAGGGCGCCAGATACCCTAAACCCTAAATCCTAAACCTTGGCGCATGATGCGGGGGTAGGGCGGCGGATTGAGACGGCTTGAACAGTCCGCATCCTCTGATCTGCCAATATTGGTGTCGTGGCGCTTTTTGGGTTAATTGGAGAAAGCTCCAGTTGGCGCACCCATACATTTCACGAGATCTGACGGCTGGATGAAAAAATGTCGAAAGATAAACCATCATCCCAACCACTGTGCATCCTCGCGGCCCTGAGCGGGGGCTGGCGGCGTCGCAGCCTGCCGGGGTAGGGGCTGGCATATATCGCTCGCCACGTCATCAGACACACTTTGAACCTGTGTTTCTTGAGTAAATGGCAACCAATGACGTGGCGAGCAGTATCTGTCAGGCAATGTATGCTTGCCACGTCATCAGACGAATTGTGAACCTCGTGTCTCGAGGAAATGCAAATCCATGACGTGGCGAGCTTCATCCGCCAGGCCCTATATGCTCGCCATGTAATCAAACGCATTTTGAACCCCCGCGTCTTGAGTATGATATAAAAATACACATGGAGTCAAATGACGCGGCGAGCGGTATCTGGCAGGCCGTACGGCGGGGCCGTACCGCCGGTGCTGCAGTGCCGCGCCGCTGTAGGGCGGTGCAGTTGTCCCAACGAAACCCACGCTGAAGGCGCCAGGACCTGAGCGCTTGAAATGAAAATATGATAAACTGCTTTCAAATTTCGCATTCAATTTCAACTCGCGACGCTACACCGAGGTGTCCATGCAGGGGTGGAACGAGGTGGGGTTTTGTCGCCAATGGACGAGCTCCCTTTTCAGCCCAACTTGCTGAAAACGTGCAAAGCGTGTTTCTGTTTTAGTCCCTAATAAGAGTGCACTGCTGTCTTGACCCTGAGTGTGCAACCAGGAGTCGTACACTGGTACACAATGAGTTATAACGGCGAAAATTGGTGTGAGGCCCCGGGCGAAGGGCTCACAGGTGCCCTCCGTCCCGCTGCTCATGCTCGTCGCCGAGGGCGACACTGTCTCCGGGCAAGGTCGCATACCTTCCCAGCAACATTTAAAGTTGTAAACCCTCATTATTTCGTCGCGTTTGGATGATACATTCCCACCGCATTTTGAAGTCGTGAACCGTCGTGTATTATTGCGTTCGGATCGTCACCCCACCACATTTGAAGCCGTGAGATACCCCAGGGTTTTATTGCGTTCCGTTACGCCCTTCCAACGCCAGACCACGCAGCTATTGGGGACGGGGTTGACCGCATGCTCACCATCTCTCGGGGCTTGAACGTTATATACACTTTCTTTTTTATCATCTTCATCGAGCCCCAAGCGCTTCACATGGTGAGCGTGAAACTGGCCCCTCTGACATTGTACTAAGTGGACAGACCCAACGCCTGGTAGGGTTTAAGGTCGTATCATATGCACGTTAATTGTGTGAGTTACAGAAATCACGAAACGTTTTTAGATGACATTGTCAAATCGTGAGATCATGATGTGCTTGGCTCTACCTGCGGTGCGTGGGACACGGACCGGGCCCGGTTCGATGACGCATCCGCTCCCATGCTGATGGGTGTCGTAGCAGGCAGGGTTGGTATATTCAGGGCTCCAACTGCCACATATATGACGGAACAAGTCAATCAGTTACCAATAAATCGATGCCGACTGGATATGAAATTTTAAAGAATAGCCGGCGTTCGAAAGCATATTGGTCTTGAGTGAAACGGCTTGTTTACCCCAAGACGAATACTTCATAATCTCATATCAGTACCGGTCAATATCAATCGATACTGCTAACAACTGACTTGCTTTGACATGTGGAGTGCGGCCAGATTAGGCTGCAGCTTAGTGCACCCTCGTTACACGCTTCGCAGTTGGCTGCAGCGTTTGAAGTGAAATTAAACAAAGAACATTCGGTTGGCGACCCTGGCGGGGGAGCCTGGCGGGACAGCCGCGCACAGCCTGGTAGGGTGGTGCAGGTTGGCCCTTTGAAACCCAAGCTGAGACTACCTAGGAATGAGCGATTGAAACAAAAAAAT
>Ga0307488_10003392_pt1 | contig 13337 bp, 21 predicted proteins | sample SB02metaG_FD_202248 | JGI IMG/M metagenome (GOLD analysis project Ga0307488, IMG submission 202248) | Sea-ice brine microbial communities from Beaufort Sea near Barrow, Alaska, United States - SB 0.2 | ecosystem: Environmental > Aquatic > Marine > Coastal | place: USA: Alaska | collected...
TCGATGACTGGAGATACTGACGAGAGGGAGAGAGGGAGAGGGAAACCTTTGATGATGACAGAGACATCGCACGCCGGCGTTGCAACCCTTTACTTCCCGCCGCCGCCGTCCGCCGCGATGGCCTTGCGCATCTCGCGGTCCTTCAGGAACGCGTACAGCAGGCACCCGCGGGCAGAGCCTGGCTCATATTGCCCGCCACGTCAATATTATTCCTTTTCACCCATGAAACGAGGGTTCAAATGCGTACAATGACGTTGCGGGCACGGGGGGCAGGGCGAAAGCCTGGTGCCTCCTTATGCACGCGGAAGCCTCTGTATACACGCGAAAGCGTCTGTCTCTATGACGAGTCGGACAATATGTGCCAGGCCCTACCCGCAGAACGCCAGGCCCACCCCGGTGATGGTGTCGCGGCTGGCGTTGGTATCGAAGAACAGGAAGCCGCCGCCCAGCACCAGCACCGTCTTCAGGTGCCCGATCACCTCGTCACAGGGCCGTGCACTGCTTCCCTGTTTTGCTTACCATCAGCACCTTCGAGGCGTACCTTAAGTTGGGTCAGGAAATCTTCAGGTGCCCAGTTACCCAGTGCCACGGCGGCACACTGTCTCCCTCTCCTGCTTATGGTAAAATGCGTTAAGCCAGTTAGCGACTTTGATTGCTAAGTCGTCCAAATGGAGAGTTCTGATTGGTGGAACGGGACGACTTAGCACGCTACGTCGCTATGTGGTCTGATGCACGTTATCGTACCATTAGCACCATTGAGGGACACTCCATGTTGGGTCGGGAAGATCCCATCCAATCTAGTTGAACCCAACATCCTATTCACTTGAACCTGACAGCCTATCGAATTTCTCAAAACGTGCACCCATCGTTCCAACATTGTACAGCTAATGAAGCGCACGAGTGCGAGCCCCGCCTGGTAGGACACCGGGCTGGTCTTGCCCAGCAGGAAGAACGTCGCCGCATTCACCGCCACCGCCAGTGCGCAGGTGCCCGCCACCACGTTGAACGCCGGCACGCACGGGCGCACAATCCTCCACTTCTCGACATGACGCGAGCACTTTGTGCGGGATACGTTGGGTGGTTCGAGGGTTTCGGTGGCAGACACAGCTCAGGTTCAGCTCAGAGGTGGACGAGTGGAAGCCATGTACACTCGTCCACTTTCAGCTTGACTTGAGCACTTTTAATGGAATACGTTGGGTGGTTTCAGTGACGCAAAGGCTCAGGTTGAGCTGAATAGTGGACGAGTGTAAGCCCCTGCCGGCATGCTCCACTGGAAGTCGAAGTACGCGGTCTTCTCGTGGATCCAGTAGTCCCACGCCGGCCCGATCACCAGCAGCATCGCGCCCTCCATGGGCCAGGGCCTAACACATACTGTTCACAGTGTTAAGGAGGCTCTGTCGGCGGTAGCCTTGACACCAGATTGGTGTTGTGTACCCATTTCGGTGAATCTGGGGAGTCAATTGACGGTCGATTCACCATATATCGCGATGAATGCCCACATGCCGATTATTGAACTCTGCTGGGCGTTAACCGCCCTTTGAGCCCCCACTTGAACTGCAAAGTTGTTCACCAACAAGTCATCCAATGGATTTCGAGCCCTCGTGTATTGAGTCAGGTGACAGCCTATGACGTGGCGAGCAATGCCAGGCAAGGCCTTACCATGGGCGCGACGTTCATCAACATCTGGAAGGAGTTGAGGTCGTGCGTCTTCTGCATGGAGTTGGTGTAGATGCTCACCAGGCACACCAGGCACGTGGACATGAAACCTGCGAGACGCGGCGAGAGAAGCGGAGTGGAATTGAGTGAACGTGAGTGAGTGGAGTGGACGCAAGTGAGCAGAGTGGACAGGAGTGGAGAGGAGAGGAGAGGAGAGGAGAGGAGGAGGAGAGGAGTGGAGAGGAGTGGCGAAGAGAGGAGAGGAGAGGAGAGGAGAGGAGAGGAGAGGAGAGTTGAGGTGTGGAATGGATCTCAGTGAGTAGAGCGAACACTCGTTGCAGGTCGTCGTACCCAAAGCTATTGATTGACACGCCACAGGTCGACACACATCTCAGCAAAAACCCACCGAAGAAGCAACGGGGGTACTTATAGCTGATAATCGCCACTTTATAGGTCGATATGGAGGTCAAGAAGCAACTCACCGAAGAAGGAGCCCAGCGGGTTGAGCTGCACGTCCGTCATGGTGGCCGTGCCGATCCCGGCGAGCAGGATGACCAGAGACAGGCTCACCTCCGGGCAGGGACTCATCCCAAAAGAGCAACCCGTCAGGTGACGCGGCGTGAGGCCCTGAACGGCGGCGACCAGCAGGGCGGCGGCGGCGGCAGTGGTGCAGTGGTGCACTATGAGCAAACAGCCAGGGACGCCGCGTCAGGCCCTCGGCAGTGGTGTACCGGGATACTATGAGTAAACAGTCAGGGACGCCGCGTCAGGCCCTCAGCAGTGGTGTACCGGTGCACTATGAGCAAACAGCCAGGGGTTGCCGTTTCAAGCCCTGCCGCGGGGCTCGGCAGCTTCTCCCCAAACACCATCCGCTGTATCACCACCGTTCACCAGGGTCGGCCGGATGTTGCTCGCCACGTCAGACGAAGCCTTTCAACTCTATAATCGAGCGTTCAAGTTGCGTGGGATGACGTGGTGGGCAATGGGCATGGCAGAAACTGCTCGCCACGCCTTGTGACGCCGTTTAACTCTACCAACGAGGGTTCAAGCTGCGTTGGATGGTGTTGCGGGCAATACGATTTAACCTGGCAGATATGGCTATGGCTCGCCACGTCATACGACACCATTTAACTCCACAAACGACGGTCCGAAATGCGTAGGATGACGTGGGGGGCAATGTATTCCTGGCCCTGCCGTGCACGGCGCCACCAACAGCTTGCACATCTGGTAGAACGACACCGAGTTGTGTCCCAGCGACAGGTTCTGAAACCCCGTTGTGTAGGGCCTGGCAGAATTTGATCGCCACGTCATACAATGGTTCGATCATCAACAGAAGCACGTCCACCACTAAGTCGCGGGGCACCGTGACCGCCTCCCGCCGCAGCCCCTTCTGCGTCACCGCCTTTGGGCGGCAGAGTGACCAGTGGGGGCGTGACAGGTGGGGGGTTAGGGCAGCGGCGGGCCACGGCCATCGGACGTGTCCGTGTCCCCATGCCGCGGAGTGTGAACCCTCGTTCTTGAGTACCATGGCATTCTATGACGTGGCAAGCAATATCTGCAAGACCCTACCATTGTGACGGAGTCCATGAGTGAAAAGAAAAAGTTGGCCCTCATCGGCATCTTCTTGAACTCAAAGAAGCCCATCAAGTAGCGGCGCAAGTTGAAATTGAAACCAAGTTGAAATTGAAACCAAAACTTGAAAGCAGCTTTAAGGTGTGTAAGTTTCAAGCGCTTAGTTCCAGGCGCTTTCAACTTGGGTTTAATAGGGTCAAGCTTAGGGGCTTACACTCGTTCCGATTTCAGCTCAACTTGAGCTCTTCTGTCCACCGTGTAACCCGACTTCACTGATGAACGTGTCCCGGAGTTGCTCAGGTTGAGCTCTAACGTGAACGAGTGTAAGCCCCTGGTCAACCTGCAGCGCCCCACCATCTTCATGGCGGCGAACAGCGTGATGGACGTGAACACCAGGTGCCAGCTGTGTGGCGGGAGTGGGCAGGGCGAGTGAGTGAGTACGAGTGCGTGTGAACGGAATGGAATGGGTGAAAGGGTATTGGGGCCGCGCCGACTCATGTGTGGCCAGGACAGGGAGGAGGAGCCGGCGAGCGTGTGCGGGTGCACTTTGTGTGTCGGGGCGAAGGGCTAGGCCGGGAGAAGGAGGCGGCGAGTGTGTACGGGTGCAAACTACGTGTGCGGGGACGAGTGGCCAGGGCAGGGAGGAGGACGCGGCGAGCGTGTGCGGGTGCATTGTGTGTACAGGGACGAGTGGCGAGTGGCAGGCAGGGAGGATGAGTCGGCGAGTGAGTGCGGGTGCACCGATACACTACGCGCAAGCAGTGGAGGCGGGGGGCGCACCCCGTGAGCGTGACCATGTACGTGAATTCGTAGGTGGTGAACAGCGCCTTGTTGAGCAGCACAAGCGTGACGCCGGACGCGATCGAGGTGACCATTCCCGCGCCCACCTCCAGGCGGAACCGCGCCACCTCGCCCGCGCGGTCGAGCATGGCGCCCGGCGCTGTCTGTTGTCCGCTGTCTGATGTCTACTGTCGACACGCGGCAATCCAGTGCTCGCTGCTAGCCGGCGGCTGCTGGCCGCTAGCTGCTGGCCGCTTCCCGCTGCCGCTGCCGCCGCGCGCGCGCCGTGCCTGGGGCGACCGAGCTTGGTGCCTACAGCAAGCCAAACCTTGATTCGGAGCTTTTGGACTTCGTCTGCGCGCTTCAGCTCTGTCCTTTCCGACGCGACGCGGCGCTCTGGCGCGAGCGGCGGCGACGAACGGGGGCGGAGTGGCACGGCGCGGCCGCGGGTGCGGTGGTTGCGGGTGGTGCGAGCGACGCCGCTCTTGGGCAGCCAAGCTGGGAGCTCAAAAAATCACCAAGGACGTCCGCATAAACATTCCTGAAAATCCGGGGCCGGATACTGTAGCCGGATAAACAAGCAGCTGCGAAAACGAAATCCTGGAGACTCGCAGAGACGCGCCACAACCGACGCGCGCGCCCTCGGCCCGAACCGCATACCGTCTAGTCACCGACATTCTCGCCTCTCACCTCTCCGCGATATGGGTACTTGCGTCTCGCGACCTCTTGCGGATGCTGCGGAAATAACCCTCTCGACGGAAGATCCGCCTCCCATTCCGCCGCTGCTGGCATTTCTCGACCAATACCCCGGCCTCTTTGCGGCGGAGGTGCTGCCGCGGCTGGGAGGTGGTGATCGCGCCGTGCTCGCTCAGGTGGCAAGACCCCTCCTCACGGTGATCGCGGCGGCGGCGGCAACGGTGGGGGGAGTCGCCTCCGCGCTGCCGCGTGCGGGTAAGAGCGAGGGGGTACCACTGAAACTCGAGGAGTTTCTCGGATCCGCCGAGCGGCTGGCTTGGGCGAAGTCGAACGGGTGCGAGTGGACCAAGAATACGTGCGCATGCGCCGCTAAGGGCGGGCATCTGGAGGCGCTGCGATGGGCGCGGGAACAAGGCTGCCCGTGGCACGCCTGGACGTGCACACTCGCTTCCGCGGGCGGCCACTTGGCTGTGCTGCAGTGGGCGCGGGAGCACGGGTGCCCGTGGGACTCGGATGCGTGTAAAGCGGCCGCTCAGTGCGGGCACATGGAGGTGTTGCAGTGGTTGCGGGAGCACGACTGCCCGTGGGATGAGGGAACCTGCGCGTGCGCTGCTTACGGCGGGCATCTGGCGGTGCTGCAGTGGGCGCGGGAGCACGGGTGCGAGTGGTAAGGCCTGGCGGAGAATGCCTGCTGTGTCATCATCAACACATGTAAGACCCTCGTTTCTCGTGTGAATTGGCATCCTATGACGTCTCGAGCATTGTCCGCCGGGCCCAAGCCAATGGGACGAGGAAACGTGTGGATCTGCAGCTCAGGGCGGGCACCTGGAGGTGTTGGAGTGGGCGTGGGAGCAGGACTGCGAGATGGGCGAGGGAACGTGTCACGGGGCCGCTGGGGGCGGGCACCTAGAGGCAGGGGCTTACACTCGCCCACTTCTCAGCTTAACCTGAGCTGTTTTGGTCGGGGATTCGTTTTGTGTCCAGTTCCTGACGAGTTATGACCCATCCCTATACTGACGGTAACCAACGCATCCCACAAAACGTGCATGCGTTGAGCTAAGAAGTGGATGAGCGCAAGCCCCGACCTTGAGGTGTTGAAGTGGGCGCGGGAGCGCGGGTGCGAGTGGGACAGCGAGACGTGCCACCAGGCCGCTGGAGGCGCGCACATTCATGTGCTGGTTTGGTTGCAGCAAAACTGGGAGTGGGTGATGTGGGACTGGGAGACGTGTGCCGCCGCCGCTGCGGGCGGGCACCTTGAGACGCTGAAGTGGTTGCGGGCAGGGGCTTACACTCGTCCACTTTTCGGCTCAACGTAAGCTTTTTTGTGGGAGACATTCGGTGCATGCTTTTTTTCACAGTCTATTAGGCAGGGGGGCACGGTGAGGTGTGACCAAACCGGTTTCGGTTGAGCTGAAAACCCGACGAGTCAAAGTCCCTGGTTGCGGGCGCAGGGCTGCCCGATGACCGAGGATGTGTGCACCAACGCCGCTCGCAATGGTCACATGCATGTGCTGCGGTGGGCGCGGGAGCAGCCAGGGTAGGCCGGTGCAGGTCGAACCCAGTTGAACCCAATTGTACCCAGTTGTACCCAGTTGAACTCAGTTGAACCCTGTTAACCCCGCTTCGATAGGAAGTGTTTCAGTGCGTGAAACTGCAACTCGTGAAATTAAAGTGTTGATTTCATTTTCAATTTGCGGCGCTACACGGGGGTGGGGGCAGGAGGAGTGGGGACACGATTGCAAGTGGGGCGCGGAGACGTGCTCAGCCGCCGCCGCGGGCGGGCACTTTGAGATGTTGAAGTGGCTGCGGGAGCAGGGCTGCCCGTGGAGCATGCGGGGCGACACATGCGCATCGGCCGCGGCTGGCGGGCACCTGGAGATTCTGAAGTGGTTGCGGGAGCACGGCTACGAGGTAGAGTGACAAGATATCCCATTTCGATACCGGCATCTCCCATATCGATACTGTCATATCCCATTTGGCTACTGTCATCTGATGGTCATCTTCCATATCGATACTGTCATCTTCCATATCGATACTGTCATCATAAGGTCGGCTTTCATATCGTTACTGTCATCCTTTCATCTTGTGGACAGGATTACCAGATTATATCGTGTCACCCTGCTACGAGGCTGAGGCTGGGGCTGAGGCGATGACGGGCAAAGGCAAGCAGCTTGAGCGTAGCAACGATAACGAAATCACAGACGAGGAGATGTTGGCAGCTGAGGCGGAGCTGGAGATGTTGGCGGCGGCGGCGGAACTGGAGTGTCTGAGGAGGCTCAAGGCTACCGCCTCGGCCCCCGTGGCGGCGGCGGCGGCTGAAGTGGCGGCGCGCGCTCGCCCAGCTTCACCGAGTCTGAGGCTGGGTGCACTCTCATCCGTCGTCAGCGCGGCGGCGGGACATGACTTGGAAACGACAACACTGTCGCACCCGCGCCATCTCTGCCTGCGCCACAAGGTGGGGTGCTGCAAGTCACAATGCGCAACATCCTAGACCCAAACACTCAACCCAAAACCAAAACCAAAACCTAAACCCTAGGCCCTCATCCCTAAGCCCTGGGAGAGCGCGAGGAAAAGAGAGAAGCTTCCTCGTGTGTAAAGAGGCACCAAGCTGTAGCCCTGGCTCCTGTGATAGAGAGGTGCTTCATCTGCGTGTAAGAGGAGGCACCGAGATTTCGCCCTGGCTACCGTGAGAGAGATGCTTCTGAATGTGTAATGAGGCACCAAGCTTTCGTCCTGACTCCCGTACTTTTAGTACAGTAATCCATGATGAACGTGCCTGGTTGCAGCGCTTGAGCGCCTACGCCGTGTTGCTTTGCCTGCGGCGCTTGGAACTGGAAATGATAAGTGCAATAAGTTTGAATTTCAGATTCATCAACTTGCGCCCCTACGTTAAGTTCACCCCGGGGAGCAGCACGCTCGACAACTCGGCAGGGCGATGCAAGCTGTGACGTTTTGAAAACTATGGTGTCAGTGCCTGGTTTAAGCGCTTGAAACTGGAATAATGACAGTCAGCTTTCAAGTTTTGCTTTCAATTTTACCTTGTGCCGTATAACGCGGGCATGTGCGCAGACTGCTGGTGCTTCGTGTGCGACGTCAAGGCGGGAGAGTGCGCCAACTGGCAGGGCCTGACTGTTTGCTCAGAGTGCACCAGCATGTTTGCTGACTGTTCGCTCACTGTTTGCTCATAGTGCACCAACTGGCGGGGATGGCGCCGCTCGTTCCCTGACTGTTTGCCCATAGTGTACCAGAGTACTCTCACACACTACAAGTTGAACTTCCTCAGGAAGGGGTGAGAGCGCGCCAAGTTGCGCAGCCTCACCACGCCAGTTATTTTGATGGTTTGCTGAACATGATGCACCTGTGCACACTGGCCACATCCCCATCCATGCCCTGCTTGCCTGTCGACGCTCGCCCTCGTCAGCTCAGCTACAAGCCATTACAGCTGTAGTTGAGGATGCGCGGAGTGTGTACGGGTATACCGGTACACTATGATCCAACAGTCAGGTTGAGCAAACAGTCAGGTCGAGCAAACAATGAGTGTGAGCAAACAGACCGTATGAGCAAACATTCAGGTTGAGTGACAGTCAGTATGAGCACACGTTCAGTATGAACTGATAGTCAGATGGAGCGTGAGGCCCTGGCGAGTGGTGTGTGGGGATGCCCCCAGCGGGAAAGCAGCACTGCAACGCGCACGACACGCTGCCGTGGCGGGCCGAGAGACAGGTACGGCTGTGCTTGCCACGGCATTTACCATATAGTGTACCGGTGCTCGCCACGTCACCCTCCACACAATAGTGCACCGGCTCCCACCACGTCGTCCACCACATATTGCATCTACCGGTGCTTGCCACATCTTCCACCACATAGTGTATTGGTGCTCGCCACGTCATCCACCACATAGTGTACCAACGCCCACCACGTCGTCCACCACATAGTGTACATGTCTGTGCCACGTCATCCACCACGTGCTCACATCGATACCAAACCTGGCTCTGAGTCCATCCCGGCCCTAGCACGAGCTCACCAAGGAGCACGATCACTGGCTCGCCGAGGTACGGCCTGTGATATAACTCGCTCAAAATACCCTTCAACACATTCGCCAACCCTCGTCTTTTGATATGGCAGTGCCATCCACGTGATGTTTTGCGCGGCATGCGTGCATACCTGCAGCCGGTGTCGGGGACAGTGCTGCACACGTCTGCGACGAGAGGTCTGGGACGAGCCATGCAGGTGCTGACCCGTCTGACTGTGACATCATGAAGGTCCGCTCATCACACCCCTCATGTACTGGAGACCAGTACCCACAGCACTTTCTTCCCGGCCCTACGTCGAGTACAAGCGAGCGATACGCGATGTCGCCGCGTGTGAATTGCAGCTGACGGCCTCAAAGGCGGGGCCTGACTGTTTGCTCATAGTCAACCAGTGTACCCGCTCAGACACCCGAGACGCTGCTGGCGGTGGTGAGCGCAGGGCAAGGTCTGACTGTTTGCTCGTACTGTACCAGTGTACCCGCTCACCCTGCTGGCGACAGTGTGGCGGGGCATGGCCTGACTGTTTGCTCGTAGTGTACCAGTTTACCCGCGGATGCGGCGCGCTCACCGCCGCACAGGCATGGCCTACCTGTTTGCTCATAGTGTACACGGTACGGGCTTATACTCGTCCACTTCTCAGCTCAACCTGACACGGGTTTTGTCTCTGAAACACACCGCACACCGCAACGCTCCACTTTGCATCACGTGGTATGTACACGTATCAGTAGACAGTGCGGTTGAGCTTCAGATTGAGTAGACAGTGTGAGTATACAGAGTGAGGGTGTGTGAGTGAGTGAGGATACGTTGTGAGTAGACGGTGGACAGAGTGAGTATACAAAGTGGGTAGACAGTGCGAATGGACAGTGCTGGTAGGCATTGTGCGTAGACATTGCGAGTAGACAGTGTGGGACCCTTGCGCGTGGCGGGTGTGGCGCTAACGGCGGCGCAGGTGAAGAGCCTGCCACCCGAGATGCGCGGGTGGGCGGGCGTGGATCCGGTCGGGTCTGACAGACCACGCTCGTCACGTCATCCACTCCATAGTGATCAGGTACTCGCCTCGTCATTCAGTCCATAGTGTACCGGTGCATCTACTCCATAGTGTACCGGTCCTCGCCACGTCATCTACTAAATAGTGATCCGGTGCTCGCCACGTCCTCCACCACATAGCTTACCTGTGCTCACTGCGTCATCCACTCCATAGTGTACCGCCACGACATCCACCACGTAGTGTACCAGTCATCGCCACGTCAGCCACCACATAGTGTGCTGGTGCTCGCCACGTCGTCCACCACATAATGCACCAATACTCGCCACGTCATCCACCATACCCACAAAGTGTGCCGCTACTTGCCACGCCATTCGCCGGATTTGGAACCCTCGTTTCCTACAACTGGCATCCTCATGTGACGTGGCGAGCGCACTTCACGTGTCACTGGATGCAGGAGACCCGCCGCATCGCCGAGGTCAGGCGATGCAAACTGCAACGTGTTAGTACCCGTGTGTGAAAGCGCCTAGTTTCAGAGAGAGACGCTTCCGCATGTATGACGCGGCACCAGGCTTTGACCCCGGCCCCCGTGCCAGGCTGTGACCTTTTTTCCAGTGCTTGAAGCTGAATTATGATGAACTGTTGTCAAGTTTTGGTTTCAAATTCAACGTGCACCCCTACATGTAGGTGGCGCAGGCCGCCCGGTGGCGCGACCAGTGGGTAGAAAAGCACGGCTGCCCGTGGGGCGAGTCGACGTGCCACAACGCCGCTGCGGGTGGGCACCTGGAGGTGCTGAAGTGGGCGCGGGAGCGCAAATGCAAATGGACCGCGGGAACGAGCGCTGTGGCGGCTGGGGGCGGGCACATGGAGGTGTTGCAGTGGTTGGGTGAGCACGGCTGTCCTTTTGACCGTAACGCGTGTATGTTCGCCGCTCGGGCAGGGGGGGATATTGAGAACATGCTCTCGACCGACGTTGAATCTCTTCTCCTCCTCCTCCTCCATGTGTTTGTATGTGCATTCACCCTGAAGGTAAGTCAAGCTCCGATGTCGGCTCGATTCTTGTTCTCAATGACCCTCTTGCCGGAGCGGGGAGCTGGAGGTGTTGAAGTGGCTACGGGAGCACGGCTGCCCGTGGGACGCGTCGACGTGTGACGTCGCCCGCAACTTCAAGCACCCGGAGGTGCTGCAGTGGGCCCTCGACAACGGCTGCCCCCCATATGTGGGAAGACAACGGGTTCCCCACGCACGTGTGACAGTCACAACGCGAGAGTGAGTCTACAACACATGCGTGCACTTGCAGTAGTGGCATCACTGAAGCGATGCGCTCGTCTGACACATAAACCGATACGATAATGCACAACAGCTACAGCACAGCAAATGACGATCATGCATAACAGTTACAGCATAGCAAAATACGATAATAACAGATCATACGATATTGCATACTCGCAGCAGATACACGATTACATAAACATCAGATTACACGATTACATAGATGTAACTTCTTTGGAATGAAGATGACTACACTCACAATAACGCACTGGCTCGAGGCCCGCTCTTCACGCGCGGCGGCGCTGTAGACGTAAGCCAGGCTTGAGCGCATCCGCCTCCCCGTTGCTTGACCCGAGTGTCTCCGGATGAAGGAACCTTGAGCAACATATACGTTCACTTATTGATGTGCACCCGCACGCTCTCGATGACCCACTCCCTTGCCTTGCCTTGTACAGCATAATTAAATTCAGCACTGGGTGATATGACGAAGTGCGTGAAACCTCTTGGACACTTAGCAAAAAGTAGTCATAAATCGTTCAAATGGAGCGCGCTGATTGGTCGAGCGGGACGACTTATCACTCAATCTCACTAAGTGTCTAAGTGGTTTCACGCACTTTGTCATACTCACATCAGCTCTGGGTACGAAGTCAATGCAGCCCCGGGGTGTTACGTGTCGACCTCCCGGGCTTGCACCATACAAGCGCCCGGTGTCACGTCACAGAATCCCGGGTGCGCCTTCTTGGTGTGCACCGTCCCGCATACTCTCCGCGCTGAGCCTGCACTTAGGCCCCCGCCGGTACTGCACTAACGTGGATCACAGTCGAACACCGTCTGCGGCTGCGGCTGCGGCTGCGGCTGTGGCTGCGGCTGCGGCTAGCGCGGCTGACGAGTCCGGATAATTGGATAATGTCTGATTCATCAGTGATCCTTAATCCTTATCCACGTCTGAGCTGCGCAGCGCGCTGCGCGTGCTCCATCCTGACGGTCCCTCTAGGTGCTATTTGTTGCGGCGGTGGTGGCCCAGCTGTCTGACACTCCTCACGGCACCACAACGCCCAAGGTAACCCCCGCGCACGCCCCTCGCCTCGCCCACGTCCTGCGCTCACCGAGCCGCGCCCACACCGAACGCCACACGCAAGTCATTTCTGGACACCTCCGAAACGTGGCCAGTTCTTTCAACTCCCATTTTGTGTTCGAAACCGCGAGCCGGTCTATCCGCCGCTAGCTTGCTGTGCCATGCTCGGCTCGCTGCACCGACATGCAACCTTGTTGGAAACGTGTATACTGTCTCGGCGCTGAATGTCTAGCTGCGCTATTCGCGCCGAGCGCTGACCAACACCAGCTTCGCCCCCCATTGTTTCCCTAAACTGAAAAACGTGAAACCGTTCTGAACGTGTTCCTCGTTCTGTGCTTCGCAGAATACTGTACAGAGCGGTCATGAGCGAGGGTAGAATGGACGAGACGTCGCCGCTGCTGCCGCGCAAGGGCGCGGGTGCCTCCCGCGCCACGCGCCACGCGGTGCTCGCCGCGCTGGTCACCGGCGCCCTCGTCGCGGCGGGGCTTGGCTTTTGTATTTCCCATCTCAACCGAACAGGAGCATTGGTTGGACGAGTGGAAGCCCCTGCCACGCAACCGTCCCGGCGTCGGCCGCGCGCCGTACCAGCCCGCTGCCGCCGGGTAGTCCAGCGCCAATACACGTGTCACGCCCCCACTCGCCGACCCGCCACCGTCATGACCCCACCGGCCTATCCGCCACGTGGCACGTCCACACTATAAACCGCCCCGCCACCTGTCACGCCCCCATTGGACCGCAGTTGAGGTTTTGGTCTTGTGTGTGCCTGAACTACGCAGCGGCAGTTGCCGTCGAGGTACCACGGGAGCGCGTGTCAGGCCATGGTGTTTGCATGCCCCATCTCAACAGAGCTTGAGCATTCCACTGCTGGGTAGCTGCGGTCTGTATAGTCTTGCTGTGTCCCTCAACTATTGGCAGCGGCAGTGGCCGTTATCCCTGCTTTCACTGCTTGGTTCCTCGAACCTCGAAGGAGCTCAGGTTAAGCCGGTACCACGGGAGCACGTGTGAGACCCTGCTTCGCGGCCGCTGCGGTCTCCACCGGCCACCTCACCCCGCCCACCTTCCTCTCCAATCCCGTCTCCTTCTCCACCTCCTCCGCCGCCGTCTCCTCCTCCTCCTCCTCCGCCGCATCCGTTTCCACCAAGGTTTCGCACGTGGGTCAGGCGGAGGAGGAGGCGACGAACGCCGAGGCTCCCACCGCCGCCCCTGCTGCAGATGACGACGCACCCGCCCCCGCCCCCGCCGCCGACCCCGTCACGCCCCCCGCCGCCGA
>Ga0307488_10003393_pt1 | contig 13334 bp, 12 predicted proteins | sample SB02metaG_FD_202248 | JGI IMG/M metagenome (GOLD analysis project Ga0307488, IMG submission 202248) | Sea-ice brine microbial communities from Beaufort Sea near Barrow, Alaska, United States - SB 0.2 | ecosystem: Environmental > Aquatic > Marine > Coastal | place: USA: Alaska | collected...
ATGCAATGCAACCAGAATTTGCTGATGAAGAAAGCATTAACCCATTTGATTTTTGGGATGGTGCATCATTCAAACTGAAGATTCGGAATGTAGAAGGATATCGTAATTATGATAAATCCGAATTCGCTTCGCAGACACCCTTGTCAGAAAGCGAAAGTGAACTAGAAGAAATTTTTGATTCACTTTATGATCTTAAAGAGTTCACCGACCCGTCTAGCTACAAGACTTATGATGAGCTTGCTGGTAGATTAGCAATGGTGCTTGGTGAAACTTCAACTTCTGTGCAAGCGTTTCGTGCAGTAGAAGAAGTTGCCGCTCCTGCAGCACCTAAGTCAGCGCCAGCACCGGCTGTTGGCTCAGAAGATGAAGACACAATGTCTTATTTTGCTAAATTAGCTGCAGAAGATTAAAAAGATTATATGATCTTTTATGGGGGGCGCAAGCCCCCTTTTTTATGCCCCTGCGTAAGCGTCTGCTCTTCCACCATTATTATTAGTAGGTGGTGGTAATGGTGATTTATTTTGTTGAATGTTCGAGGTGTTCGTTGTATTCGTAGAAGACGGCGCGTTTACTATAGTAACGCCGCCACTGCCGCCACCCAAAGGTTCAGTGTTTGCCGCTATAGCATCTGTTCTTTGTGAATTCATTGGAGATATTGCACCCAACATTTGGGCTAAGCGTTTGACTTTAGTATCAGGAATAGTTTGCATTCTTCCGAGTTCATTGTACGCATCAACAATGTTACTTACGTTTTTTACCGAAACTTTACTACCAACATCACTCATATATTTGATACCATCAGCCATCGGTATCAGATTGTCATCAATTGATTGTAAACCGACTGCACCCATAAGATTGTCCGTACCATGTAGTATACGTTCAAACGCCGGTCCTATAAACCGCGATAAGAAATCGAATTCGTCTAGCACCTGTGGAGTAACCTTCTCAGTTATATGGGCAATACCATCGCCTAATGGCTTCAGATTATCATCGATCATCTGCAATCCAGTTGCACCGATAAGATCGCTGGTACCATCTAGTATTCTTCGAAACGCTGGTGCTATGTTCAAACCAACCAGATTGAACTTTGCGATATCGACTTGGTTTAATCGGTCAATACCCTCAGCAAGAGGAATTAAATTATCATCGATTGCTTGTAGACCTACCATACCGCTAATACTATTCACACCTTCTAATATTGATGCGAGAGCTTTACCCATTACTGGGCCTAGTTGTTGAAGGTGAGCCGCATCTACACTGTTTAATCTAATCAAGCCATTGGCTAGAACTTCGATGTTTTCATCAATAGCGTTGAGAACACCCGCTTCGCCTAAATCACCCGCACTTAAGGGGTCGAGCATAGCGTTTAAGCCTTCACCGATTTGACCCATCTTCTCTGGTGATGGCACTTCGGCTTTTGAAAGCGCATTGACTCCGGATGCCAGAGACTCTAATCCAGTAAACATTTGTAACACTTTGGCTTCACCAAGATCAAAAGCGTTTAGTGGTGATAACAGCCCATCAAGCCCTTCCCCCACTTTAACCAAATTACCAGGATCAAATTGTATTCCGTTTAATTTTGTGATGCCATCGGCAAGATCAGTAAAGGCCGTTCCTGCTAATATTCTGAGACCTATGGCCCCGCCTATGCCAACACCTGAAACCAAATCCGCTATAGCAGTACCTAGTTTATTAAATTGTTCGCCGGTGACTTCAGTGTTTTCTAGATCACTAAGACCTGTCGCCATTCGGCTCATTGCTGGACCAAAATCAAGAATTTGACTTACAAGGTATCCGATACCAGCTGCAGCGGCACCGATACCTAAACCACCGATACCAAATGCTTTACCGGCGGCTAAAATCATACCAGCTTCTTTAGAGGGTTTAACAGGGTCGCCCATAGGAGTGTCTTCGACGCCACCAGCGGCTCCAGTGCCCCCGCCAAGAGCCTTAGAAAGCTCGCTACGAGCCTCTAGAGCGTCTAATCTTGCCTGTTGTTGCCCAATTTGTTGTAAAGCGATAAAATCTTTAAACCGAGTATCTAATAATGCAGTATACTCGGTTTGTTCTTGAATCGCTCCAACTACGTCTGTTAATGTCATTTTAGCCACGTTGTGCTGCTTCCCTTGCTTTCTTCTCTTCTTCTAATGCTTGCATTAACATAATTAAGAGAATTTCTCTCTCCCACGGCATCATATGTTCTAGTTCTGTTAAATTATATTTATGATGCCTCTGCAATAAAAAGTTAGTTTTATAATAATTAATTAACTCATCATGCGAGAGGCATATTAAAAAAAATTTTCGAGTCCCTTTACCTCAATTTCGTTATGCTCACCACAACTAGTACAATCAAATTCAATAGTATATTCTACTTGAGGTAAGTTTTGCACCCAATTAGAGATTGAATCAAACTGCACTCTAGTCATAGACTCTAAAAAACTTTGAACTTCTTTTGGTGATTCATCTTCTAACAGTATCTTTTCTTCGTTTGTTAGAATAGCTTTAATACATGAAGCGATCATATTGAATCCCGCATCAGAAGCATCATCGCCGACTTGTGCAAAAGTTGGGTATTTCATTTCAACAGAAATATCGTCAGTAATTTTAATGATGGTTTCAGTGTCTTCGGATACCGGACATTGTACCTCATCTAAATTTACTAAAACTTCATTTCTTTGTTTACATTCTTTTTCTGAACAAGGAAGATATAAAGTTACGTTTTCTCCGACAGATTTGGCTCTGAGCTTCAGAAAAATATATTCTAAATCAAAAGTAGCTAAATCTTTGGTATTAATTTTGTTATTAGTACAAGCTCGAATAGTATCGACAACCGCCTCTAAAATTGTTTGCTTATCTTTAGATTCGTTTGCCATTAGAAGAATTTTTTCTTCTTTGACAAGGTAAGGTCTGTATTTCACCTTTTTTCCAGTAGAAGGTATTTTCAATTCATATTTTGGTGTATCATTCAATAAAGGTAATGTCATTATTTACTCCATTAATTAAAAGTAATCGACGCTTTCTGTTTTCCATTAGATACAGATTCGCCTTTCCAATAGTGATAATTAAATTCAACTGTGATAGTACTTACTTCACCCGCACCTTCGGCAAGATTTGTTGATGTGTAAGATACTGGATAAGCTCTATCTAAGAGCCAATGATAGTTTGCGATAGAAGATGTTCCAATGTCTAAATCAAGATCTATGTTGATATTAAACGGGCCAATTTTCTTATCAAACTGTTTACTGAAAAGGGGAAAACTTTTTCCTCTTTCTAATTGGTATATGTGAATTGGGCGCATATAAGTGTCCGGATACTTAGCTTCAAATCTTCCCTCACCGTCTTTTTCGTATTGTGGTAAAATAAAATTGTGCCACCCTTCAAAATAATCACGTACTTTTTGGTCGTTAAGAATACGAAAGGTCATTGATACCGCAGGATTGACGTATCCATATACAATATTTTGCTTGGCCACACCAAAATCACGTTCTACAGTTGATAACTGTCTTGTAGGAAGAGTGATGTCATTACACAGAAGTCCCAAATCATAAGTGTTAATACCGTTTACTGTAGGCAATTTCACATAGTATAAATTAGATTTAGTGAATCCGTTTCCTGAATTTACTAAAGATTTAAATTCGTCTATGGTTCCTAACTTAAGCATCGCTTATAATTCTCCGTGAATCTTTGTATACTAAACTTTTGTTTCCTTTCCATTGTGCTGTTGGTAAAAACGTGGCAATTTCCCATTCAGGTGCTGCAATTCTTGCAGGTTGACCTTCTACTTGCGAAGTCAGATAATGTTTCCAACAAGGTTTAAAATATTTTGTTTTTGCTGCTTGTTGCAAATAAGAATACTTGACTCGAAACTTTGTTGTTTCATCAAACCGTTTATTGTTTGTTAAATCCATTAACCCGTCTAGGAATTTAGCTCTCAACGGTAAAGGCAAATAATGTAGGTTTAATCCATAGAAACCTTTTTTTGCTGGACCTACAGCTATCACCAAAGGGAATGCATCCCAATATGGTAAGGTTTTGCGATGTTTAGCATCATAGAAAAACATAAACATCTGACCAGAAATCGTTCTGTTACGTTTTTCGATAGGATCCTCTTTCATCAAATCCCGTCTATTGACTTTCATATTACGCAATTTGTTTCGAAACCATGCGCGTGATTCTTTCGTGCGCGGATTAATGCCAGCACGAAAGGCTTCTTGTTCTACTTTTTGGAAGAGGTTGCTCATAGTGTTTATTTAGCCTTTTTCTTAGTAAAAGGTTTCATTTTCTTTAGAGGTTTTAATGCTTTAGGCATAATACCCATACTTCTCAATTCAATTTCTGTCCAAATCTCAAACTTCCACCCACGATCTTTAGCATATTCGTTGGCAGCTTCCCATTTGTTCATGTTTTTAACGTATGTTAAAGCTTCAGTCATATATCTTTTATTGCGAGTATTGACTTTTTTAGGTGGTGTGGTTTCTTTATTGGGTTTAACTTCGACTAATGAAACGCTACCATCTTCCCAAGTGACTTTAAAATCCATAAAATATCGGTGGTATTTTTTATCAATATCGTATACGTATGGAATTACCACTTCTTCACTAGACCAGCGTTTTATTTTATTATTTTTATCAAAATACATCATGCAATATTTTTCCCACATACTGCGGTATACTACATTGCTAGAATCGCCATTATATTTACTTTTGTTCTTAACTTGGTATTTTCCAGAATACGCCACACAAACCCTATAAATAAACTTATTAATTCCTATTTAGAGCAAATTTAAAATGGCTACAGAGGTCGAATTAGAAATTATTCGTAAAAATGCTAATCAAGAAGCATTAAATGCTATAGACGCTAATGAAAGGGTTCTTGCCGAAGAATCTGCTAGCGATAAAGATCAAAATGAAGGTCCGACTAACGATGAATTAGATCGTGCTAGAAATTATCGCTATCCTTTAAATGTCGGTGATTCTTTTCCTGCAACAATCATATTTAAGGTTATAAAAATAGATGGGGTGGATCTTTTTGAAGCTTCAGGAGTAAAAAAGGTTATTAATGAAGCACTAGAGTTATTTGGTGTTAAAAATGAAACAGAAGAATCCGTGGGTGATCAAAATACTACACCAGCTGTCAAGAAAAAAACTATAGCTGATAGTAACGCAAAACCAAAAGAATTAGTTAGTTATGAAAACAATACGGGCGGTGAGGAGTTGGGCCGAATCACTCTACCTCTACAAAACCGTTTAACATATGCTGATGTGGCAAATTATGATCCAAATTCTGCGTTAGGAATTGCGGGGGGTTTAGCTGAAGATGCTAGTCTAGGAAGAAATCCTTTTGAAGGTGCTAATGCTGGTGGCTCTTTAACAGGAACCGCGAGCGCATTAGTATCACAAGCTTTAGCCAAAGTTGCCGGAACTGCAATAGGTGCAGTTGCGGGTGGACTTGCAAGCAAAGCTGGCGCTGGTGGACTTTTGGGTGGTATTGTCGGGAGTAATTTGGCAGAGGGGGTTGGTGCTGCAGCAAAATCAGCAACGAGAATAACGGCGGCACCAAATTATCGAACTACTTTTCAAAATGTTAGCATACGAGCGCCTTTTGTATTTGATTTTAAATTAATTGCTACCAGTAAAGAAGAAGCTAAGGAAATTAAAAATATTATTAAAATGTTTAGGCAAGAGTTATATCCCGAAAAGATCACTGCGGGTGCTTCTGGTGTTCCTATTGCATATAAATTCCCTAACCTCTTTGAAATAGAAGTTCGCAACAGATTTGGAAATAATCCAGGATTTAAAATTCAAAGGTGCTACTTACGTGAAGTGCAAACAGTTTTTAATGAAAATGTTGGTATGTTTGATGATGGTGAATTTATTGCCGTAACAATGTCCATATCGTTTGTTGAAATTGTGGCCCTAGATAAAGAGAAGATAAGAAGTGGTGCTTACTAATGTCTAGTTATTTTTCTAATTTTAAAAAAGTTTTATATTTGTTTGGTGATGAAATATCACCCGTCGCGTTTCAAAATCTATCAAAATATGTGCCGTTGATGGATGAAATTGCAGACGAAATTTCTGCATATATTGAATATGAAATTTCAGATTTTGAAAGACCAGATAGTTTGTCGCATAGGCTGTATGGAAACAGCGAATACGATTGGACTTTCTTTTTAATGAACGCGAATATTAGAGAGCGGGGCTGGCCTTTATCTAAACAAGATCTACTCAACGCCGCGACTAAAATCTTTTATCCTGATTGGACTGTTAGTTTAGGGTTAGAGACAGCCGATTCCGCTGCTCTTTTTGCTAACTCTTACGCTGCTGGTTCAACCGTAAAATTGGGTAACTATGATATGATTGTAAAATCTAAAAATTTACAGATAGGTACAATCACTTTACAATCACCTAATTACTCGGCTTCATATGATAGTGATTTTACTACGCAAGGGGTATTAAAAGAATCCTCTACTGACATTAACATAAAAATGGTTACCGTTAAAAAAGAAATTTTTGGAACTCGACATTACGTGAATGATAGTGATAACGAAATAGATTTTTGGTTCACTTCAGAAATTCCTATTTCAGTATCAAATTTAGAATGGCTGGAACAAGAAAATGAACAACTTAAAAAAATTAGAGTCATTAGAAAAGATACTATAGAAAATGTTGTAGGGCAATTCAAATCTTTGACTGGTCTTTAATATGTCTGTATCTGCCTTTAGTATTATCGAAGCTGTTATTATCTTTAATAAGGTTGACGGTAGTCAACTAGAAGTTGATATACGAAGTAATGTTATCGAATTTAAAACATTTGAGCATATTTCTAAATCATATATTGATGCTAACATAACTTTTATTGACGATTTTGGTATGAAAGACACTTTATCAGTAAAGGGAACTGAGCGTATTAGAATATCGGTTGGTGATCCCGAAGACGACAGCAAAATTCTTTTTGAAAAATATTTTTTCTTTCTAAAGGTCGCTGACCTTAAAAAATTAAACGAAAAGTCTGAACTAGTCTCTTTAGATCTTGTAGAAGAGCACGTTTATATCGACTCAGTAAAAAATATAAGTAGATCTTTTACTGGTACCATTGAAGAAATCATTTCAACTTTGGCTCAAAACGAATTAGGCAAAACAGTGAAAAAAAAGGATCTTGAGGGTTCTGCTCAAGGAATAAGAAAAGTAATTGTTCCTTATTTAAGCCCTTTAGAGGCCATTAATTGGATTTTAACTCGCGCAACCACCAAAACGGGTGGGCCATTGTATTTAATACCCACGCTATTTAGTAATGATTTGTTTCTTTCTGATTTGGACTCTTTATTAAAAAAAGAACCGCTTAATAAAGAGCTGCCATTACGATATTCGGAAGCTATTAGAAGTGTAAGTGACAAAAATGCGGATTTGGCCGATTATTATGAAATTGAATCTTTTAGAGAACAACAACAAGGTAATATGATGGCATTATACGAGGAAGGTTGCATCGGATCTTCCTATTCTAATCTTGATGTTGGCACTGGCATATCTGCACAGAGTCACGTTTCCGTAAGAGAAATTGTTAATGAGTTTTATTTGAATGATGTTATTTCAAAAAATTCTTCTCAGACAATGTTTGACCCATCACTTTTAATTGGTGATAAATTGTCTGATGAATATGATTCATTAAATGTTTTTCAAGTCACATCTTCTAACACATATAATCAATACCAAAGCATTCATGAAGAAGCTACTTTGTTAGATGCAAATGGTAATCTTGTTGAGTCGAGATTGAAAGTTAAAAATAAAATTATACGTATGATGATGAAAAAAAATGCTATTGATATTGGAATCTCTGGGAAATTTTTATTTGAAGCCAATGCTTTAGTGGGAGAAAAACTACGAGTTTTATTTTTGAACTCCAATACCGGTAATGGTGATGAAGATCTTTTTGAACAGATAGATAAAACCAAAAGTGGAGATTACATTATATTAGCTATAAACCATCTTTTAAATAACGACGCGCACAAGTCCATTTTACGGATTTCAAAATTAACTGAACTTCCTAAAGATTATACATTATGAGCGTGTTAAGACCAATACAAAAAGAATATTACGGAGACGATCATCGTTGGTTTCTTGGTTATGTAATTAATTCTTCACCACCATCCGGATTAGAAGGTAGAGTTAAAGTAAGAATTATAGGTGTGCACAACAAAGATACTAACGAAATACCGGAAAGAGACTTACCATGGGCGCAGGTGTTAATTCCAACTACGGAAGGAGGGTCTTCGGGCATTGGTAGAATACCTCAATTAACTAATGGCGCTTTTGTTTTTGGAATATTTTTAGATGGAATAAGTTCTCAAACCCCCTTAGTAATAGGGTCATTACCACACACCGAAATTCCTACAACTGTACAACGAAATCGATTGGCACCCACCGACGATAATAAATTTGCTTATGATCAAACTAGAATACAAAATGTAGTTGCTTATCCTATGTTTGACGATGAAACACCCAGAGGTGATGTTGGAATTCGCAGACAACAATGTGTTAAATTTATGCTTGATAATGGTTATAATTTAATCCACGCCGCTGCTATAACTGGGGGATTACAAAGTGTTTCATCGTTTGTAACAGCAAGTGGCACTAGCTTAGAAGGTATAGGTGGATGGAAAGTTGATGCTACTATTGGTAGTCGTTATGCTAGTTTACTAAAATTCTCTGGTAATTATAGCCCTTCTATTGACTGGCAATTGTTTTCAACGCAATTACAATTTGTAGTGTTTGAGCTTAGAACAAGATTTAATTTGGCGAACAGCAAATTACTAGCGGCAAAAAATATAAAAGATGCGAGCGAAGTTATAAACAAATACTATTTGAAATCAAATTCTTCAACCCATCAAATAGCCCAAAGAGTTTACGATGAGGTTTTAAGTATATGAGCGAAGAAGATAAAAAAGAACAATTAACTAATCAGGTAAAAACTGCATCAGAATCCCTAAACACTTCTAGTGTTAAAAAGGCTGGCGACAATATCAAAGATGCTGTAGCTAACGCTGGTGAAAACATTTCAGGGCAAATCGCAGGTCAGGTTACTGGCGGCATAGAGAGTCTCACACAAAAAGTTGACAGTTTTAAAGGAGAAGTGACTAAAGCTAAAGAGACTGTTGAAGGTCTTATGAGTGGTGATACCACTTCCCTAAAAAATATGGGAACCGATATGGTAAACAGCGCTGTCGCAGGTTTGTTATCTAAGTTTGGCGCTAAAGTTGAAGTTTCTTTTAGTGAACCAGATTCGCATGGTATAGTTACCCCTATATCAGCTTCTTTAGCCGCAGAAGGAGGTGTTAGTGACACAGTATCGGGAATTCTAACTCTTATCACAGGACTAGGAGCTTCTTTTCCACCCAATCCGGCGGAACTAGCAGCAAATTTTAAAGGCAACCTTCAAAAAATTGTTACTGACGCATCTCCCAAAGGTTTGTTAAGCGCAGGAAAAGATTTGGCTGTTGGCAAAATAGGCGCATTTGATGGTGCCAGTGTTATTAACGATTTAGCATCTAAAGCGGTAAAAAGTGTTACTGATGAATTAATATCAACGGTTGGTCCGGCATTAGCAGCTTCTTCTAATCTTAATAAAACAATTACGCCGTATGCGTTAGATGGATCAGGAAACGTTATACCAGGCACGCCCTTCTCTAATCCTAATTTTGTTGACGAAACTACTGAGTTTAATGCTGCTATGCAAAATATGGTTGATGGAGTAGATACTGATTTACCTAGCCTAATATCAAAGAGCAATGAGATTACACAAGATTTAAAAGGCGCTAAAAGTGATTTAGAAAATTTGTCGGGTGGTAGAGATGGAGACACGGTTTTAAAATCTGTACAAGGCGAAGCTAAGACTGCTAGTGCCTACAGTAAAAGTGTTAATGAATATAAATCATTGGTCACTACGCGAGTTTCTGGGAATTCAGAAACCGGTATTATACAGGGTTTGAGCACAAATATTTTAACAGATTTGCGCAAGCAAATTAAAGATTTTTGTTTAGGAATATCAGAAGAAGATATCGATAAAGTTATTGCGTTATCGCAGGGAGATGCCGCAGACAAAGATCAAGCTGCAGAAATACTAAAAAAGAATTCGGCCAGAACGTATAATGTAGTTATCAACTTTATGCAAACTATTGATTCGACTATTACTGCCGCAACTAAGCCGCAAGTAGATAGAGTGATATTTAATGACGCTTATGTCATAGGTTCATTTGAAAAAACTTGGAAAAGTGGTGCTGGAAATCCTAAATTTCCTTATATATCTTCGGTAGAAGAATTGCAAGGCGAAATTCAATTCGTTAAGAGAGAAATTGAAGCGGTAATTGTACATTGGACAGAAACACACACCGATAAAAATATTGGAAGCGAAGAAATCAATGATTACCATCTCCAATTAGGGATGAACGGAATTGGTTATCATTATGTTATACGAAGAGACGGTTCATTACAAAGAGCAAGACCCGTAAATCTAGAAGGAGAGCATACTCCTACTCTAGACGCAACTAGCATTGGTATTGTTTTTGTTGGCGGCATTAACGCTCCTGTTGGAACACCTAATTCTGAAAACTTTTTATCGTCACAATCTTTAACCAGATCTCAAATCAACACTTTTGATCATTTCTGTAGATCAATGTACAAAGTTAAACCAGGAATATTATTTTACGGGCATTCTGATGTTGACTTTACAGGAGAAAACATTGATCCCGGTTTTGATGTACCAGATTATGTATTAACCAGATTCGGAAAAGAGAATAAAGCATCATGACAAATACTATTGACAATTTACAAAATCGACAAGCTAAAATAGATGCTGGTCAAGAGGAAACTGCTGGCGTCACTCGTGATGGTTTTGCAGATCCCACAGGTGATTATCCTAAGCGAGATTATTTCTTTGGATCGAGTATTAACAAAGCTGCGGTCGGTGCCAAAGTAAACAATCTGGCGTTGGGTGGAAGCGAATACGGCATAGACCTTGATTTACCGGAACAAAGACCTTCAGAATATCCTTTTAACCAAGTTCAAGAAACCGAGTCTGGTCACGTTATTGAGATTGATGATACGCCCGGCGGCGAACGTATTCTAATCAAGCATAGGACAGGGGCGGGTATGGAATTACGCGCTGATGGTAGTGTATTGATCTCATCACAAAAACAAACAGTTCAGGTAACTGGAGGTGATCAAACAGTCATTGTTGAAGGCGAAGGTGATTTAATATATCGTGGAAATGTGACTTTAAGAGTCGCTGGTGATTTTGATGTTGATGTTGGTGGGGATTATAATTTACGAGTTGCTGGCGACAAAAACGAAACCATTAAAGGTCGGCATACTAAAACTGTAGACCGAGATCAAAATTATACCATTCGCGGCGCTAGAGGAGAACAAGTAATTGGAATGGCCACTACAACAGTGTTGGATGATGCTAATTTTATTATTAAAGGCGCAGCCAAACATTTTGTAGAAGGTGATATAGAATTAACTTCCGGTAACAAACTTATTACTACAGCTGTCAGTGAGTGGGTTGCTGCCTCAGGCACTGCGAACATTACTGCTAGACATATTTCTATGATTGGTCACAAAGGAACTATTGGTGGACCGCTTGTAGATCATTATGGAAAAACTTACGGGGGCATGCCTGGCGGTGTTACTAACTTGGCAACTTTCTATGGTGCGTTAGTTGGGCGAGCAACCGAAGCCTTTTTCGCAGATTATGCTTCTTTAGCCGGTGATGCGATTTTTGCTAAAACCTCTGCTATAGCGGGAGTTTTGGGTACAGCAGTACCCGCGCCTCCCAAAGCGCCGGTTATGCCGTATATAGTAATCCCGCCAACGGCTCCTATGCCCATACCACCTATAGTTGAATTAATGTTATCGACTAGTTCTTATGGTGTGCGTAATGTGAAGATAGACAACAAACTAAAAGATAAAATATTAAAGAATGATGACTACAAAGAACTATTTAATTTTGATCCAGATATTCACGAAATTCGTTCTAAATTAAGAGACGATGGTAATCGTCAAAATGGCGGATTTACTTCAGTTTTAGTTGGTAACGGATTGCTAAATTCCGAGTTTCAAAAATCTATTCCTAAGAATATCGGACGCTCTGTGGCAAAAGAAGGCACCATTAGATTTGGTGTTGAGCTGTTAGGAAACAACCCCATTGATAATAGAAGCAAGCGATTTAAGGTTAAACGATGAAAATATTAATTGATAAAACATACGATCCTAAAGATAAACCCATTACAAATGAAACTAAATTGGGACCGGGTGTTACTATGGCTAAATTTCTAGGTGCTCGTGGCTCTAGAACACAGTTAAAAAAACTTTATAACGAAAGTTTTAATGGTCCTCCAGATTTCCAACAGATTGCGAGAAATCTATTAATACAAACGCAAATAATGCAAAGTATCGCAGGTAATTTAGAATTTTCTCAGCACAGATTAACTATTAGTGAAGGTATATACGAGCCTAATCCTAAATTTGTAGTTGTAGAAAAAAAAGCTGGCGGAGAAACAACCGCAAAGGCCATGGCAAAGAGAGTTGCGGGATCGACTTATGGTAAAGGCAAAGACGGATGGGTAGTAAATCAGCCACAATATATAGGTGAAAACCCTAGCGGAATATTAAAGTTAAGAAGAAGCGGACAGGCAGTAGTGTATCAATTAATCAATCGCAAAGGCGAAACAGATCCGGCTAAAACTTTTGACTTGGCGGCATATTGGAAAGATTTTATTAACTATGATAAAATTACTTTAGATTATGACACATATGATTTGTCGGGAAATCTCACTTGTCAAATTGTTGTAGAAATTCCTAAAATACCCGAAAATTTTGAAATAAACTTTAAATATGATTTAGAAACCAAGTACAATGGAATTTTACAAACTAAAAACGAATTGTTAGAAATACTACCAGATTAGCTATAAATAAACAATAAACGAGCGCGTAATGGGCATCACTAAAGAAGACGGCAATTTAAATAATAGTAGCAGGGTTGTTAAAGAAAAACAATACTCTGATTTCGATCTGTTGTTCGACGCAAGAACAATTTCTGATGGTGATGTTTTTCGTAAAACGGATGCTGCGGCTGTTAAACAGGCTATTAAAAATTTAATACTGTCTAATCGTTATGAAAAACCTTATCGCCCCAGTTATGGGGGTGATTTATCAGGCTTGCTTTTTGAATTAGCAGATGAAAACACTGGTAATGAGATACTATCAAGAATTAAGAATCAAATTGAAAGGTATGAGCCGAGAGCAAAAATACTTAATATTAAAGTGACCTCTAGGCCAGATTAT
>Ga0307488_10003394_pt1 | contig 13333 bp, 3 predicted proteins | sample SB02metaG_FD_202248 | JGI IMG/M metagenome (GOLD analysis project Ga0307488, IMG submission 202248) | Sea-ice brine microbial communities from Beaufort Sea near Barrow, Alaska, United States - SB 0.2 | ecosystem: Environmental > Aquatic > Marine > Coastal | place: USA: Alaska | collected 2017-05-06
ATCATAAAGACCTCCACGCAAGCTACTCAGATTCTGTAATGGGGCGGATCGGAATGTAACGATTAAACGTGCGGTAGTGATCAATGATCTGCTGCGCCCTCGCCGGACCGTGTTCCTTGTTTCTAGGATCGAGTAATCTTTCGATAGTGTATTTTATTGACGGCCTGTCCATGTAACCACGGCTCAGTAAGGCGACTCGGTCTCGCCCTAGATTCATATCCTTCATCCCTTTGAGGAGGTCCGCGTCGGTAAGTCCGAGTCCCTTGAACCCCTTGTTGATCCGCATCAGCTCGTAGTTTAGGAGGCGGCGGTCCTCGATGTTATCGTCGATGATATCTTTGACAGCGCCATCGGACATCGGGTTAGCTCGCCTCACCGCGTTAAGATTGCTCTTCACGTTAGTGTAACGCTTGTTCAGATCCAACAAGTATCGCGAATACTGCTTCGAGAGATCGACATCATACCTGCGAACAGGTAGCATGCCGCTTACGAGCGAGTCCTTCATACCGCTCAGGCTTCCGGTGGCCCAGCCCTCAAAAAAGTCCTTACCGATTCTCGGTGCGTATGCTTCCTTCGCGACGAAGCCGAGAAGCTTAACGCCCGCCTCAACGGGGCCGTCCGCCCCACTAGTCCAGATGGGTTTACCAGTGGCGGGGTTAAGATTTCGGGTAGCGTTCTTGACCGCGCCCGCGAGGATCTGGTCGTCCAAGTACTGGTCTAACACAAAGCCCTTAGCGAATGCCGCACCCGCTTCGGTATACTCGCCCTTGCGAATATTCTCGAAGGCCCGCAGGAACGGATCGACGATAAGCGAAAAGGGGTTAAGGTAAGTAAGATCCCATGACTTAAGGTCTTTGCCCTTGCCTTGGTAGAAGAAGGTGTGACCCCTGAGATACACAGGGCCAGACGCGCGCAGTGACTCGTCCTCCTCATCGCCGATGCCAGACAGCGCGGCCATGATCATGGGTAAGGCGGAGGAAGCTCCGGCGAGCATCCCGATCATCGAGTTTCTCCGCCAGCGCCCGCGAGAGATAAGAACGGGGTTGCCGCTGCGTATCTCTTCCTTGGCTAGCTTGAACGTGTTGATCACGATCCGTGGAACCTCCATCTTGAATCGGATGAACGGGGCCAACACCAAGCCGAGTGGGGTCTTAGTGAACGCGGCCACCGCTGGCGGTGCTTGGCTATAAGCCTGCGAGGTCATGACAACTTTGCGGGCGGCCATACGCTTGATCTCCGTATCTCTCTTGGAGCCGAGTCCGGCTGGGTCTCCCGCCTGTGCCTTCTTCAGGACATCAAGCTCGTGGTTGTAGTAGACAACTTTGTAGGCAGCGTCGAGCGCGGCGGACAGGTCTTGCGCCTTCTTCTCTACGAAGGCTAGTGCCTTAGTCCCCTTATTAAGTTTTGTCTTTTCGCCCAGCTCGGAGATCTGCTTTGTGATCCCTTCGGGGGTGACCTTGCCATTAAGGAGGTCGCGCATGACTCCGGCTCGGAGTTCGTCGCCCATAACATTCAGGCCGATAAGCTCAGAAACTACCGGATCAATTTTGTCTGGATTAAACAGAGCATCGACAGATCCTTTAGCCATAGACATTGCCATTTTGTCGTAGCGGAAGTATCCTTGGGCGCTCCCAAACAGGAAGTTACCGACAGCGTTTCGGAAGTAGAACCCAACCGATCCCAGAGTCTTCAGGGCCATTGCCTTACCGCTAAGGTTAGCCGCCAGACCGAACATACCCTTTACGGCTCTCTCTGCCGTGTCGGCGTTGGCCAGTATGAAAGAATCTTTAAGGGTAACGTCAAGAGCCTCCTTGAACTCCGCCGAGACATACATTCCCGAGAGGGGGTCGTTCTTGCTAGGTGGCCCCGATCTGGCGGGGACGAATCCTAGATCCTTGTATTTCTTCCGGCTTTTTTCCGTGGCATTAAACGTGAACGAGTCAACCATAACGTCACCCTCTTTACCGTAATATTTTAGTTGATTAAGGAATGCCTGCTGGGAGGCGACGTTTGCCACCGTCGAATAGGTTTTAATAATAAGATCAATGCCCGTCTCCGGCCCGTGTTCTCCGAGAATTTCGCGGATTTCCTCCGGCAAGTCTCTCCGGCGCTTGAGGTTATCCTCAATCATCTTGTAGTCTTGTGGCCCCATCGATGTCGAAGAATCGCGTCCCCCCTCCTTGTACTGGAGAAAGAAAGTGTTGAGAGCCTCCTGACCATATGAACTGTGCGGGTAAAGTTTGTTCTCCCGATCAAGATCCTTTTTAGCCTCAATCTCAGCGGGTGCGGGGTCCATCCCAGCGTTGATGTGGTCGGTTTTAGTCTTTGCGAGGTAACTTTTGACGAAGAATGCCATAGCCGCCTCCCTCTTTTCCTCGTAGAGCGGGTCCGTCTTAACCGTTTCAAGGAATGAGGAGTCGGTGAACATTCTGTAGCTGCGCGTCACGTAGATACCACCGGTCTTAGATATCTTGATGCCGATCTCTTTATTAAGGCCGGACTTAACGAGCTTCTCCTGCAAAGGGATAATAAGCTTCTGGCGTATATCAATGATGTGGGCGGCAAGCGCGGACGAGTCTTTGGCGAGGTCTCTGAGGGCAGCGTCTCGGTCGGCTTCTCTGACCTTAACCGCCGCACCATAGGCTTTATCAATCTCTTTCTCGCGGGTAAGCAACGCTTTGTCCTTTAGGATTTTGGCTTCCCCCCTAGTGATAGTTTTATCCTTACGGCCCTTTTCGGCTGCTGCGTAAACTTTATTATAGGCGGCTTCAATAGCGTCGAGCGCCTGATCCGTCACCACGTTACCAGAATAGTATCCTTGGGCGCGGGCGATCATATCCATCGGCGCATTTTCGTAGCTGCCGTATGTTTTCACGATGAGTTTGTCCATCTCCTTTTTATAGGCGATGACGTTCTTCTCAGTGGCCCGCTTGTAGGCATCCCTGTTCTGGATCAATCTGCGGAATGCTTCGGGGATATGTCCGGCGAACATCTCCGTGAGAGATCTCGCGATGAAGTTCTTGGGCTTGCCCATATCAATCTCGTAGAGGGGAATCTCAAGGAGGTCCACCACTGCCGAGAAGTCGATGCCCGTTCCCGTTGGTGCAGCGGATGACTGGCCCGTTGGTGCAGCGTAAAGGGGTAATTTTACAGTTTCCGCCCCCTCGTCCGCTTTTCTAAATATAAGTTCGCGTTGAGAAACACCAGCGGATGGTGGGAAGATGCTATCTTCTTCAGATTTTTTAATTGGATCTGTGTTGCCGTCATAGGGATCGGCTGACTTTTTTGGGTTAGGTTTCTTAGCCGAGTATATTACGTCTTGCCACCTGTTGGCCTCCCCCAGAACGTGGACTACAGGTGTCTGACCTGTTGTGCTACGTAGAGTAAATGGGTATGACTCATGATCGTCAGACTCGACAGCTTCGACCTCACCCTTCATCGAAAGAACAGCGTAAACCCGCCCAGAGGCTTTCTTGTCCTCTTTCTGAAATTGCTGGAAGGTCTTGACCAGCGGCTCCGCAAAAAGATCTGCCATGCCCTGCATGACTGATGACTGTGCAAGACTGCCTGTTGGTATTCTAGATTTATTGTATAGGTTTGCTTCACCAGCCAGAAGGTTAGCTATGTTCAAAGCCTGATTTTTCTTTTTATCGAAAGCGGTTTTTTCCTTTGGATTTAACTTCTTTTGGACTTTCAATGTTGGCAGTGCCATACTGTCAGCTATTGCTGATGATATCTGAGCAATAAAAGAACCACGTTGTTGGAACACTGACTCTTCAGGCAGGAGATTCTTTTTCATCTCCTCCATGTTTTTAGCCAGTCCGTCTATCAGCTTCAGTTTCCTTGAAAATTCTTTGATGGTGGTCGTCTCGACTCCTGTATCTTTGTTTTTCTTTTTAATAACTACTCTCTCTTTACTGGCATTAACAATAGCACGGTTAACGACCGCCTCAGTTATCCCATACTTCTTGGGGTTCTTGGCTAGAGTGGCGAACAGGTTGACCGCTCCTGTAGCCATTGTCGTGGAGCTAAACATCTTCTCGATGGGAGCTGACGTGAGAGCCATCAGAATAGTTCCGTTGTTGCGCCTAGATATCTTGTTAAGGTTTTCCGCCATACTTTTGGCGGCATCCTTGGTCGAGGCCCAGAAATACCCTTGATCACCGAACATGACTGGGTAGTAAACACCCCCCTTGCCGTCTACGACCTTATCGCCATCGATCTCCAGTGTGCCTGCCATTGCCCCATCGGGCTGGTGTAGCATGACGGCCATTCCCTCAAACTGGTCGAGGGATTGGCGTATCTTAATGTAACCGTCCATGACCTTCTCGTAAAACTTCCCGTCCTCTTTGACGTAGATATGTTTAACTATGGGGTCGCTCGCACTGGCGATTTCTGGCGGGATCTCGGCGGGGGTAGCGTCTTCTACCGGAGCAGAGGCTAAACCAACGAAGTCCTGATTCACCGTCCCATACATCTGGAAGACATCCATCGGGTTCTCAGTATCGAAGGCCATCTTGGTAGGCTGGCGGACGAAGCCAACCTCGATAGCCCGCATCTCAATAATCATTTTATTGAGGGCCACGTCTGCCGCCGCCCCGATCTGCTTACGGCTGTAAACCCATCGGTTGATAACACCCGTTAAGTAACGCTTAAGCATTCTAAGTAAGGACGGCTTCGATGACCAGAACTGAGTGTCGTCCTCAGTAGTGAACCCTCGCGTGACCTTTTGGAGGTGCATACGAAGTTTCTCTTCCGCCATTTTATACTTTTCTAAATTAGCTATCGCCGGATCTTCCGACGCAAGGTTTTCTAACGTAGTTTTTAGGAAGGAGTCATCGGGGGTGTTAGTGTAATACTCTCTAGCGATATCTTGGAAATCTGAATCCGAAAGGCTGTCGATGTATCCCTGAATCTCTTCCTTGGTTAGTGCGCTGAAGCTGGCCGTGTGGGCTAGCTCTTCGTTGATCACAACACCGATTAGTGCTTTACCCGCGATGTCTTGGACATCCGTCGCCAACTTCATCATCTCGACAGGATTTACAAAAATCGTTGACTCGTCTGGAGTCACGTAAGCAGAACTACCACCCGTGTTAGTAGTTACCTTAATGTCCATGCCGAACGGGACTATTCCCCTGACATAATTAAGTATCCGACCCATTCTAGGTCGGTCCGCTTCGGGGACTGAAGATAGGAACTCGGATTCAAGACGGGCGTCTTCCTGACGCTTGATATCTCCCTGCTCCTGCTGCTTCAGCTCTTTCTCTTGCTGTATCTCTTGCTGTATCTCCTGCTGTAGCTCTTGCTGCATCTGCTGCGCTTCTTCGACATCCCGCTGCGGGGTGACGGGCGCACTGCTAAGTGCTTTACCAGCGATTGAACCCCCCAACACTTTCGGGTCAGTGGGGGTTGTTTTACGGGTATTGCTGCCGACATCGAGGACATCCGTCAGAGCGTCAACGGCGCTCTTGACTTGGCTCGTGTTCATCTTAGGGAACAGCATAACCATGTTGGTCAGGAACCGTGAGAAGAACGATGACCTGTTGGCCGGAGCCTCAAGTCCCTTTACGTGCTTCTGGACATCTTCCGATAATAAGAACTGAGCAAAGAACTCGTTTAAATCTACGAGAGCATTATCAAGCGAAGGGACGGGGCCGCTCACCTTTACCTGTTTCGCGTAAGCCGTCCTCGCGTTACTCAATACCGTATTTAGAGCGGCGAGCCTCGTCTTCATACCCCTCGGCATGTTCGCGACTTGGGCAGGAGTCGCCGATGTAATGTCAGAAACAAATGCGTGGACGTATTCCTCAAGCAGCGTGTTCACAATCCCGCGACCGTTCCCAGATGTGGTGTTGATAAACACCGTGTGGGAACCGTCGAGTCCTTTAACATATTTCCCTGCGATGTCTCCGGTCGATGGACCTAATAGAAATTTAACGTTATTAATAAAGCTGGTATCGAGCAGTAGGAGATCCGCCACAACTTGGTGCGACGGGTTATCCACATTCTTGGATACCACTTTAAGTGCCTCGATAACGCTGGCGGGATTACCACTCTCAAGCCCTAGCCTCTGGACATCCAATTCGTTCTGGGCAGTGACCGATGACCTCTCGGATTCGGAGATGTTTGATCTCGATAGGTGGGTCCGAACCGCTTTAGTCAGAGCGATCATCGTGTCGCGAGCCTGATCAGTATTGATCTCTTGTCCGGTCTCCTGATTGAATAGGTCACGGTATTCGTTGACGGCGTCGGGGTCCGAGTAGCCGTTGCGATCCGAATGGGTAGCAAAGTTAGCGAGAAGTAAGGCGCTCTTTAGTTTATCGCTGGATGGGTATGCCCCGTCCTCCAGATTCTTCATGAACTCCGTAACCGATTCCCTAGTGTTACCGTTGCCGGAAGATACCCACGAAATGAAGATACCGAAGATGTCTCTCGCGTTCGCGGTCTGGACCATGTCGGCCATCTCAGGCGTGGTATCATCTAGAATATGGTCGAGAGTAATCTTGTTGATCGCCCTACGTAAGTCAGGGTCAGTGTTAACTGCCTCGATGGAGGTAGTGATCGCCGAAGATACTACGCCCCCGATAGCTTCTGGTGAGGCCAATTGCCCTTCGGGGTTACGCCCAAAGTTAGCTACCCAATCGGCAACTTTAGCTGTCTTGAACTCAGATGAAGTTACGTCAAAAGGCAGGGTGGAAACGGCTCTTTGGCTCCTAAGGGAGGAGGCCATTTCTTCTTGTGCCTTAAACTTGTTGGCCGCTTTAGCAAGCAGCGCGTCGAAGGTCGGCGGAGAATTGTTTGCGAAGTCCGCGTTACCTTGAAGCTTCTGTTCCACAAACAGCCCGAGTATGCCCTCGCTGGTGATATTGGTATTAGACTCCGCGCTAACGAGTGGCAGTAGGATTTGGGCGGCCTCGTCAATGTTTCTAGATCCGGTCTGTGCCACGATATCATTAAGTATCGCGTCAGGATTCGTGAGGAATTTTTCGCGGAGGCTGAACAACTGTGCGTTGAGTAGGAAGTCCTGACTCGCCGACTCTAGCGCGGCGGCCTTAAACTCTGGAGACAGTGACCCACTGTCGGACTTGAGTCGTCCCTGAACTTGGAGGTTTGTGTCATCTCCGGTCTTCGCTAGCTCAAGGGAGAATCTACCGATCCGACGTTCAATGTTGGTAGTGTCCGCAAAATCTACGTCTAGGGGTCCGCCGTTGGTGAAATCAAAGTCTTTTACGCCCGCAGGTAGCGCGGCCTTCTTGAAGGGGATGCGCGCAATGTGGCCTGCTCTTGCGTTGTTAGGCTCTACGGAGGCGACGTGTCTGGCCCCGTTAACTTTCGATTCTATAAGGTTACCGTCAGCCGTAGGCCCGACCACATCAACCACCACCCCATCCTTAATCCTGATGGACGGGTTAAGGAACGGCACGTTAAACGTGAGGGGAATCTTAACAAGTTTACCAGACTTCAGCATGTCGATCATGGTGATCGGGTCGTTATCAAAGATACCATTACCGCTGTCGTCGATAAACCCCTCGACCTTCTGCGACACAGTCTTACCGGATACGGGATCGAAGTAAGTCTTGGTAGGCTGCTTGCTGGTGTAGGGTTTAGCGTTCTTAGGAGGAGCGAGTTTTGGGTAGGCCGCGTAAACTGCGGAGGCCACAAACTCCGACAAATACTGGCGGCTTTCCCCGCTGGCCATTGGCAATCCATAGTTGACCTGATGTGTGAGGCCCGCAGGGAATCCGTTAGTGACAGCAAAACTAATAAGCTTGTTAGCTTTCTCGGCTGCGTTTCCGCCGCTGAAAGGAGATTCACTAAAACTAATTGCACCAGTGCCACTCCTTGAGGAATAGCGTTTCGACTTAGCGGCAGGTTCAACCTCAAGGTCGGTGGTGTTGTGTAAAGCTACATTAATCTTAGACTCTCCGGTGAGGGTGGCCCCAGAGGCCCGCGCATTCTCCTGCTCTTTGGTAAAGTTGATGGGCGTAGCCCCAGTGGGGTCGCCCATATTGAGCGTCGTAGTTTCTTCGTCCGCCGCGAAAGAAACATTCTGCTGGTTTCTGATGTTCTCGAAAGCCGTTTCAACTTCAAGGGGGGTGGCCCCGCTAAGAGACCCGATGAATGTTTCTGGAGCAATTTCTCCGTCGGTAATACCTTCGGTAAACTCAGACGGGTTGCCCGTTTCAAGAGACTTTTGGACCTCCTCCGCTTCAGAAAAGTTGGCTAGGGTCGCGGCGGATTCCTCATTAAGAGAAACTTTACGTTCCTCTCGTCTCTGGACCTCGACGCTACGCTCCGCCTCTGGCTCCGGTAGAGTAGATGAGTCGTTCAGCTTCTCAAGCTCGGACGCCTGCTCACCCATTTGTTCTTGGATGGTCTCGAGTTCGCTCCGGTTCTGCTCCTTGACGAAGGATTCCGATGAGGTGCTTTTTGGGGTTTCTACCTCTGTCGTTTCCCTACTTCGGGCGCGGGTCATCAGCACCTCACGAACTTGATTGGCTGCGAGTGGACTCCCAGTTGACTCAAGTTCCGAAGATACTTGATCCGCGAAGTCGTTCTGCAACCGGATGCGCTGCTGTAGCTGGTCCATCGGGGTCACTTTCAAGCGGCTCGCGACAGATTGAATAGCCGGAACACCACCACCGAGAATACCTCCCACCTGCGCGGCATGCCACACCTGCTTCATCCGCTCAAGCATAGGCGTATCCTGATTAAGAGCTACGTCCTCGACGAATGAATTTACGAGCTGGTCAGTGCCTTCTTCAATACCTTCATCGATCACGTTCTTCGTGATCTTCTTCCCGAGTGTTCTCCCACCATACTTCTTAATGGAATCGCCCATTACCTTCTTAATAGCTTTGGCGACGTTGGCATCTGAGATGCCCCCTGTGTTGCCCATTGCTTGGAATAGTTTCTTGGATTCCCTAAAGGTCATCCCTTTAAGTAGTGCGTCCTCAACACCTCCGCGACCAATCGCGCTGAAACCAGCCGTGATGATGCCTGTGATCACGCCAGAGGTAAGGGCGAAGCCCATCGCCCTATCATGGGCTTGCTCTTCAGTAAGGTCGGGGTCTTTGCGTAGTTGATTGTAAAGTGACCCGTAGGTCATCGCGCTACTTCGGGTCGCCGCTGGGACAAATACTCCGGTTAGGACGCCAAACTTCTTAGCGACTTCATTGTTGTAAGCCTTTAGAGCTTCAATGGTTTTGCCCCGCCCTCCTTTTTCTAGTGACTCCTTGATCAGACCTTTCGCCACAGCGGTCTCCGCCACGCTCTCAAGACCCTCCTTTGAGGAAGCTCTGAGGACATTACTGGTAAGTGATTTAGCTAATCCTTTCGCGGTCAACTGCGCGCCGCCTCTTGCGGTTAGGTATGCCGCGCCACCCGCACCAGCCGTAAAAGTAGACAGAAGGGCCGTGGCAGTTATATCAACAATAAGTGGGGCGACACTTTCGGAAACGTCTTGGAACAAGCCATACTGCTCCCCAAAGATCTGCGCGACCTCGCGGCGGTCTGACTGGCGTTGGCTCGCATCCGCGAGACCTTCTTTAGCCCAGTCGGCTCCCATAACAGCGGGAGCAATGTATAGCAGGCTGGCCACCGAATCCCAAACAGAGTAGGCGATGCCTTTCGCGCTATCTGCGTACTCGTTGAAGTTCTCATCCTTGGCGATAAACGCATCAAAGATATCTATGTCCTCCCGACCCGCATGCCTCCCAGCGATAAGTTCTGCGGCCCATTCATCCCCAACAGCAGATTCAGATAAAAGCTTACTATAACTAGAAAAGTTTTGTTTAACAACAGCGGCACGATTGCTAGTGAACAGCTCCTTCTGGCGGTCAGTAAGATCAGGACTAGCGGCGAGGGTGTTCGCCATGTCTTCGGCCCGCGCAAACACGGCGGGGTTCAGGACGGGTCCGAGGGCTGTCTTGTAAACGTTCTTGCCAGCATCTTTCGGGTCTTGGTGGAGTTTAAATAATCCTCGGTTAGCTCCTTGGGTGAATACGTGTGACTCATAGGCGGAACGGACATCCTCGAATCGATAGTTAGCACCTGAGTCGTTAAGCTTCTCAGTAATATACTCAATAGTCTGGTCGAAAGAATCGCGGCTGGCGCGCTCAATTCTCTTCTTCTTGTCGTTGTTCTCTTCTGATTCTACCCCAACGAAGGTCAGCGCACCACTAAGCATGCTGCTGACCGTCGCGGACACGTTGTCAAAGGTGGTCTTGTCCTTTCGGGCGATCTGCCTAATGTGTCCGGTAACGTGTTCCGCCACCGAGGCATCATTCTTTTCTAATTCAGCGATGCTGTCCGCAACAGACGCGATTCTTTTGAACTTGGCGAGGTTAATATCTAGCCCATCAAGTGGGGTGAGGAGCCTCTGCACGGCGGCGGCATCTTTAAAAGACACACCGCCCATCTTGGAAGATTTGATCGCTTCGGACACGGTCATGTTTTCCGCGCCGTCCCCAACCATAAGTTCGCGCTGTCCTTCTTCATTGATGACGTAGGCCATCGGGAGCTGATTGCTGTCAACAAGAGACCGCTTAACCCCATCGTAGCGGCGGCTAACAACTTCTTCAGATTGTTCTCTAAGGCCCGCTACCTTTTCCTGATATTCCTCGGTAGCTCCTCCGTCAGCGGCGGCACTTGCGCCTGCTTTATACTCTGAAAGAGTTCCAAAATCTTTGTCGTCCCCATTAATTGACGAATAAACATACTCAAGCTTCTCCTCAAAAGAGAGTTCCTTAGTAGCCGTGAGTGCCTCAATATCCTCTTCGTCTACTATGTCGAAGTCAGCTAACTTAGAATTAAGCGCGCTACTTATCTCTTCTTCAACATTAGGAGTATAGGCTCCCTGATTAAGGTAATCCTCTCGCATGTAATCCGAATACTGGACGTAGCTTTTAGGATCGGATTCGGCTAATTTATTCTCCTCTGACCAAACAGAAAAAGGTTTAAGCTCGGGCGGTTTAGGGGTCTCTGAAATAAGAGACTTGTCGAAGTCGGTAAGTGAAGAATTCAAATCAGTCATAGCTGAAAAGGTTTGAGTTGTAGTTAAGTTTTAGCTTATCGGTTGAAACCGTTAGATATTGAGTTGTCTTGTCTGTAGAGGGCTTGGGGCTGCAAGAGCCTTTTATGTTCTAAGATTTTCGCTACCGTATTCTCGTAGAGTTTTTTTGGATTGTCCTTGGCCATTTGGTTAAGGAGATTACGGTCAACAGTCCGGCCAGATCTAGCCATTATGTCTCTGTAGATCTCCTTAACTTGACTAACGTCAACCTTTCCAATGAATTGAGCAACACCCGCAGCAGCCTGCGCAGTATCTGTAAATTTCCCTAGATCAATGTCCTGCCAAGGTTCAGTGGCTTTGTCGCTGGTCATTCCCATGAGTATCTTCTGATAATCGTCATATTGACCAACCGTTTCACCTACCCTATACCGCCTGTCTCTCTCGGCTAGCGCGGCTGCGCTTGCCTCGTTTCTCTTATTGTAGACACTAGCGAGTCTCCCATACCCACTTTCTGAGGAGTCAACCTCATATCCAGACGCTGTCGCGACCCCCTCTTCGTCGCCCGCCTGCGCGAGCTGCGTCAGCAAGCCAAACTTGCGGGATTCTTCTCTCTCGGATGCCCGCAGAGCGGCGGCTTCTTCTTTCTCTCTTCGGATACGATCCGTGTTGAGGGAAGCACCAGCGGAGGAAAGTAGATTACTAAGAAGCGGGTTATGTTGGGCAGACGGAAGATACTTCATCTGTAGACCAAGCAAGCTCTTATTTGCCTCGTAAGGATCTATGTCGGGGTCTCCGACAAGGCTCTCAAGCTCCACCATCAGGTCGGGGAGCTTCTCCATAAATTGTAATTGTGATTGGGTCTTTTGGCGTGAGCGTGAAAGCTCTAGCTTTTGATTTTCGTAGGCAATATCCTGCTGCCTCATCGACATAGAATGCTGCTCAAGCTTCATCGTGTGGAGCTGCATAGGCATAATCGTCTCTTGGCGAAACTTCATGGCTTGGTCGAAGCCTTTATCGCCAGCAATCATCGGGAAATACTGCTGCCGTAGGGGAGCGATGTCTTGGTCGTAGTCAATAGCCATGTCGTTTAGACTAAATTTTTCAAAAGTTGGCCCCTATTTAGTTCTAGTAAGCGGTTACGCTCTACCTCCTCTGCGTGTTTTTTATCCCGCTTACCGAGATCAGCCAACACCCTATCCTGCTTCATAGCTTCGCGCCCCGCCAAGATTTTCTGGGATGCCCGCTGCGCCCTAAGCTCTTCAGTGTCGATTGCGGGTTCCCCCAAACGAATCTTTTCACCTTGCATAGCCATTTGTTGTGCTGCCGCGCCATACCCTTTCCGCCTAAGCCTGCGAGCGGCCCTGCGATACTTACCACTTTCCGGCCCGATTGAGCGGGCTGGCTCGCTGAGTGATGACCCACTGCCAAGCACATACTTGGGGTCTTGCATCGCTTCCAATGCGCCGAGTCCGGTCCCGAAGTTCCGCTCAGACATTACCTTCTGTGTAGCTTCTTCTGGGGAAGACGCGCCAGTAGCTCGGACCCCCGTAGCCGCCTGCTTGAGTGCGCTGCCCCGATCCGATATCGGGGCCGTGCCTATTTTGATGTCAGTAGGAGTAGGGGCCGTGCCTATTTTGATGTCGGTAGGAGTAGGCGACGCTCCAACAGAAGGACCAGTAAGCGGAGCCGTCTGAGTAGTAGAAGTAGTAGAAGCAGTCGGAATAGGGGTTGACCCTACGACGGTAGCGGGAGTCGCGTTCTGTCTAATGCTGTTTTTGCCCATAAACGAGGCGAACTGATCGTCTGTAACTCCAGCCTCAGTGGCCCTGCCACGGGCCTCCTTTAAAAGGTCGCCGGTTAGTTTACCAGACTTCGAGAGCTTTTTAAGTCCTCCGGCGATGCCCCGCCTACTTTTAATATTCGCCTTCTCAACCCTTTCCTCCTCGTCCCACTTTTCACCTTGCAGAGCAACGAGGTCTATTTTCTTTTTAGCTGACATACTTCCGTTAAAGATTTGCGGTTTAACTAAGTGCCGCGTGGCCTAATTTACCAGAATTCAACGTGACTGTCAACGCGATGGATTTCGGGGGCGGATAAAAAACTTTCTCTCCAGCCTCTTAGTCCTATAATACACTTTTTTGTATTATAGGACTAAAGGCCTAGGAGAATAGTTTTTTTTAGCTGAGTAAATCGGTATCGGGATTATCGAGCGCGCTGCTAAGGCTTTTAATCGTAACCCGATCCCTGTATCCCTTACCACTGCTGTCTTTCGGGGGATCTACGGCCACCATTCCCAGACGCTGGCGGGCGCAATCGAGG